>Ga0073899_10000597_pt1 | contig 33131 bp, 23 predicted proteins | sample KloWWTmetaKNB5Ph_FD_88975 | JGI IMG/M metagenome (GOLD analysis project Ga0073899, IMG submission 88975) | Active sludge microbial communities from Klosterneuburg, Austria, studying microevolution and ecology of nitrifiers - Klosterneuburg... | ecosystem: Engineered > WWTP > Aerobic digester >... | reverse complement strand
TGAAGGAGGCGGAACTCGGCACGCGCCTGGCTCCTCTCATCGACGACACCGCACTCCTGCGCCGCATGCTCGTCGACCACGGCATCCTGCACCGCGATCCCTCCGGCGCCGCCTACCGGCTCGCAGCCGCAGCAGCCGGCAACGAGGGCTGACCCGCCAGCGCCGCCCCGCGACGCGAAAACCGGAGACGCAAAAAGCCGCGACGCGCAGATGGCGCGGTCGCGGCAGATTGCTCGAGTCCCCCAAGACTCTGGTTTCGAGTCTCCCCAGACTCTGATTTGGATGATCCGCCTCCCGGCTGCTCTCCCCAGAGCTGTCGTTCGGCGGATCATCCCGCAGGCTCAGTCCCCACTGTGACCTGCAACGTTGTGGTCATTCCCCGGCAGCCGCCTCCCGGCAAAGCTGCAATGTTCATGTCCCCATATTCCCCAAGTTGTCGTTGTCATTCACCCCAATGAATAACTCTGACAATGAAGACTGTACGGACCCGACCTCAAGCAAGCCTCAGGTCTTCCTTAGCTTCGGCTTGAGCTTTGCCTTTTTCGGCAAACGCTCAGAATCAAGGTTCTTGAGGGTTCGCGGCAGCCCGCGGGATCGCGGCCTCCCGGCCCCGTTTCAGCCCGCGATGACGGGCGTGTGAGCGCCCGCGCACTAGGCTCATCTCGTCGCCCGTGCGCAGCGCCGCGCACGCCAGCCGCACGCATCGCCGCACGCATCCCGAGGAACGCGCCAACCATGGATCAGACCCCCGCAGGCCCACCCACCGGGCCGACGCCGCCCCCGCTCCGGAGCCGATCCACCGCGCGACGGCCGCGGCGCTGGGTGCCGGCGGTCGCGTTCAGCGCGCTCGGCTTGGCGGTGCTCGTCGGGGCGGCCTTGGTCGTACCCAGCTTCTGGGCGGTGGATGCCGATGCCGAGGCATCCACACCGTCGCCGTCACCCACCCACACGCGCGTGGCGCCGACGCCCCCGCTGAGCGCGGCGGCACAGCTGCTTGCCCGCACGGCCGACCCGCAGATGTGCGCCGTCACGCTCGCGGGTGACGAGATCGGCGAGCTCGGCCCGCTGCTGCAGCGGCAGGGTGAGCTGTACAGCGAGCTGCCCATGCCATCGCGCGAGGGCCTGGTCTTTGCCGGCTGGTATGCGACGCCCGAAGACGCCGCGGCGCTCACGAGCGCCGCGCGCATCAACCGCGCCGACCCGGTCGTCTGCACCGAACGCGAGACGACCCTGTATGGGGCCTGGACCACGCCGGAGGCGAACGCGGCCGAGCATGCACGCATCCCGATCCTGATGTATCACCAGTTCACCCCCAAGCCCGAGGGTGAGAGCGGCTGGCTGCGCGGCAACTACGCCTACGTCGGCGACTTCGAGGCGCACATGGCGCACATCGCGACGACGGGCTTCTACCAGCCGAGCTGGCTCGAGCTCGCCGCTTTCATCGACGGCCGGCTCTTCCTCCCGAACCGTTCGGTGGTGGTCACCGACGACGACGCCGACCAGAGCTGGTTCGACCTCGCCGTGCCGGTCATCGATCAGTACGGGGTGCTCGCCACCTCGTTCATGATCACCGCGCACCGGCAGGATCCCCCACCCTCGCCGTACGTGATGGTGCGCTCGCACACCAACAACATGCACGAGGCGGGCGCGAACGGGAAGGGCCGCATGGTCAACTGGTCGGCCGACGAGATCGCCGACGACCTCCGCGCCTCAGCGCGCGTGACCGGCGCCGCCGAGGTCGTGGCATATCCGTACGGGCACTTCAACGACACCTCGAAACAGGGCGTGACGCAGGCGGGGTTCCTGATGGGGCGCACGATCGAGGGCGGGTACGTCTCGATCGGCACCGACAAGCTCGCGCTGCCGGTGATTCGCATCAACTACGGCATGGGGCTGGATGCGCTCGTCTCCCTGATCGGGTGAGCCGGGCGCCGGCGGGTGGTGCCGCATTGCGGCGCCTCTTCCATTTTTCCCGCCGATACCACTAGGGTGAAAGAGCACTCAGCGTTCAACGCGCGCTCACACAGTACGTGAGCACTCCGAGGGGTCGGAGGTCGTTGTTACCAGCGGGTGCACTTGGGGCCTTCGGGCAATTTGGGGAATGCCATGAATATTTGGGGATGCACTTTCGTGCCCGCTGGGGAGCGGATCGAGCGATGACGTCGCTGGATGAATCTGTCACGCGTACGCGCGTTCGTAACGGTTTTGCGGGCAAAGCGGCAATGCTGCTGGGCGCCGAAACCCTGCTGAAGCCGGCTCGCCCGGCAACCGCACCCCGCCCGGCTGCCGCGTCGCCGGCGCGACCCACGGTGCCCGGCAACTCGCCCGGCACCGTCGAGTTGCACCCCGGTGCAGCGTCGCCGCGCGCTGTCGTATCGCCTCGGGTCCAGCCGGCCCTGGAGCAGCGCCAGCTGTGGGAGCGACGCTACCGTCGCCGCCTGCAGCTGAGCGACTTCGGCGTGGTTGTTGGCACGACCGCACTGACCGCGTGGCTGCAGACCACAGCGGCGCTGCCGGTCTTGCTCGTTCGTGAACCCATGCTCAACGTGCGCGTCGCCGTACTGACCGCGACGATCTGGCTGCTCGTGCTCGCGCTGTTCCAGACGCGCAATGCCGCCGTCGTCGGCTCAGGCGCCAACGAGTACAAGCGTGTCGCGCACGCGACCGGTCTGGCCTTCGGCCTGCTCGCCATCGCCTTCGTCATCATGCAATCGCAGGGCATGCGCGCACAGTTGCTGATCACCCTCCCGCTCGGCATCCTGATGCTGCTCGTCACGCGCTGGATGTGGCGCCGCTGGCTGGTCAGCAAGCGCGAGCTCGGTCACTACGTCTCACGCACGGTCGTCGTGGGCCGCCGCGCCGATGTCGAATACGTGATCAGCACGCTCGGCAAAGACAGCACGAACGGATACCTCGTGGTCGGCGCGACCCTTCATGAACACGATGACCACAGCGACCTCGTCGAAAACGGGCGCGTGATCGCCGCGCGCGGCACGTTCCACACGGTCGCGCAGGTCGCGAACGAGCTCGGTGCAGACACGATCATCGTGGCCAGCCGCCCCGTCGATGACCCCGGCTTCATCCGCCGCCTCAGTTGGCAACTCGAGGGCACCGCTGCCGAGCTCGTCCTCTCCAGCCGTCTCGCCGAGGTCGCCGGTCCGCGCATCTCGCTGCAGCAGATCGATGGCTTGCCACTGATCAAAGTGCAGATCCCGACGTTCGAAGGCGGCAAGCACGCCATCAAGCGGGCGTTCGACATCTTCGTCTCGTCGCTCGCGCTGCTGGTCATCGGTGTTGCCACACCCTTTATCGCCCTCGCGATTTACATCGACTCGCCCGGCCCGGTGTTCTTCCGTCAGCTGCGCGTCGGCCGCGACGGCCAGACCTTCCGCATGGTGAAGTTCCGTTCGATGAAGACCTCCGCCGAGCAGGATCTCGCCGCGCTCAAGGCGCAGAGCGATGGCAACGGCGTGCTGTTCAAGATGAAGGATGACCCGCGAGTCACCCGAGTCGGCCGCATCCTGCGCAAGTTCTCGATCGACGAGCTGCCACAGTTTTACAACGTCCTCGTCGGCGACATGAGCATCGTGGGCCCGCGCCCGCCGCTGCCTTCCGAGGTCATGACGTACAACGGCGAGGTGTTCCGTCGGCTGTACATCAACCCAGGCATCACCGGTCTCTGGCAGGTCAGTGGACGCAGCGACCTGTCATGGGATGAAAGCGTTCGCCTCGACCTGCGCTACGTCGAGAACTGGTCCATCATGAACGACCTCATGATCATGTGGCGCACCGTCAAGGTCATGCTGCAGCCGTCTGGGGCATACTAGGGCGATGCGAGCAGTCAACGATTCCCAGTCCGAAAGCCTGAGAATCGCGATGATCGGTACGCGCGGAATCCCGGCTGCCTACGGCGGATTTGAGACCGCCGTGGAGGAGATCGGTCGGCGCCTTGTGGAGCAGGGCCACTCGGTGCTGGTCTACGGGCGCACCGCGGGCACCGAAGGCGACTACTTCCTCGGGATGCGTCGCGTCACCCTGCCCGCGGTTCGGCAGAAGGCACTCGAGACGCTCAGTCACACTGCGCTCTCCAGCGTGCATGCCGTCACCCGCGCGCGCCCGGACGTGGCTTTCGTATTCAACGCCGCAAACTCACCGTTTGTGCCACTGCTGCGGGCACGAGGCATCCCCGTCGCGCTACACATGGACGGTCTTGAGTGGCGGCGTGCGAAGTGGGGGCCGCGCGGCCGCGCGTACTACCGCTGGGCCGAGCAGACCGGGGTGCGGACGGCTGACGCCCTGATCGCGGATGCCCCGGGCATCGCTGATTACTACACCCACCAGTTCGGTGCTCCGACCGAGATGATCCGCTACGGCGCACCCATCCTTGAGGACGCCCCGAGCGAGGGCGTCGAGGCGCTCGGCCTGGAGCCGGGCGGATACCACCTGGTCGTGGCGCGCTTCGAGCCCGAGAACCACGTCCGCGAGATCGTCGAGGGCTACTCGCGCTCGGACGCCGACAAGCCGCTCGTCGTGGTGGGCGCCGCCCCCTACGCGGCCGAATACACCGAGGCGATCGCGAACATTGCGGCCTCTGACTCGCGCGTCCAGCTGCTCGGCGCCGTCTACGACCAGGACCTGCTCGATGCGCTCTACTTCCACGCGTTCACCTACGTGCACGGGCATTCGGTGGGCGGCACGAACCCCTCACTGCTGCGCGCGATCGGCGCCGGCACCCCGGTGATCGCCCACGACGTGGGCTTCAACCGCGAGGTGCTCGGCGGGGTCGGGCAGTACTTCTCGAGCGCCGCCGATGTGGCGCGCGCCGTCGAGGCAGTCGAGGCCGACCCGGAGTCGACCGGCGCCGAAGGTGAGGAGCTGCGCGAGCGCGCCCGCGCAGAGTTCTCGTGGGACGACGTGGCTCGCGAGTATGAAGGCCTCGCCCGACGCCTCGCCGCGGGCGACAGCGTGCACCCGCGCCTGCGCCGCGCGACGCGCGCGCTGACTGAGTGGGACGCGTAGTGGGTGCAACGACGCGCACCGTCCTCGTCGCACACCCAGGATCCGAGCTCTTCGGTTCGGACCGCATGGCGCTCGAGAGCGTGCGTGCCTTTCGCGAGGCCGGCGACCGCGTCGTCGTAGCGCTGCCGGAGAGCGGCCCGCTCGTTGGCGAGCTTCTGGCCACGGGCGCGCAGGTCGTGATCCTGCCGCAGCTCGTGCTGCGCAAAGCGCTGATGAAGCCGAGCGGGTGGCTGAGACTGTTCCGCGACACGTTCCGAGGCCTGGGCGCTGGCTGGCGTCTCATCTCGCGCGTGCGACCCGATGCGATCTACGTGAGCACGATCACGATCCCCGAGTGGCCTGCGCTTGCGCGCATGCGGGGCATCCCCGCGGTTTCGCACGTGCATGAGGCCGAGGCATCCGGAAGTCGCCTGATCAACGCGGCGCTCTACGTGCCGCACCTGCTCTCGGGCGCCGTGGTGGTGAACAGCAAGTTCAGCCTGAACACGATCAAGGCATCGCTGCCGGCGCTGACTCGCCGCGCCGAAGTGATCTACAACGGCGTGATCGGCCCCGAAAGCCCGAGCGAGCCACGGGCAAGCATCGAAGGCCCACTACGCTTGCTGTACATGGGTCGTCTCTCGCCGCGAAAAGGCCCGGACCTGATCCTGACGGCCGCCGCCGCCCTGCGCGCGGAAGGTCGCGACGTGCACGTCGCCCTGCTGGGCGCCGTCTTCCCCGGGTACGAATGGTACGAGGCGCAGCTGCGCGAGCAGATCGCCGAGTCGGGCCTCGAGGGCGCAGTGGAGTTCCTCGGCTTCCGTCCCGACGTGTGGCCGTACGTCGCCCGGGCCGACGTGTTGATCGTGCCGTCGCGGCTCGATGAGCCGTTCGGCAACACGGCAGTGGAGGGAATCCTCGCGCTTCGTCCCGTCGTCGTGAGCGACACCAGCGGACTGCGCGAGGCCGCCGGCGGGTACGAGACGGCATGGCTGGTTTCACCCGACAGCGCAGATGCGCTCGCTGACGCCATGCGCGAGATCGCCAGCGCGTGGGGTACCGTGGCCGCCAACACCTCGGCGAGCGCCGTCGAGGCGAACATGCGGCATTCGCCGGCGAACTACCGAGCGAAGATCCGCCACGCGATCGACACGCAACTTCCTCGAACATGAACATCCGTGACGGGCGCCCCCAAGGCCGCCCGTCACGGATGTATCAGTAGCGCTGACCCGTGAACCGAGGTACTAGCGTGGCTGTGCCCCGAGGAGCTTCGTGCCAGCGTTCAGGTGTGACACCTGCGCGACCGCGCTCGGCACAGACTGCGCGATACTGCTCTGCGAGCCGTTGTATGCGGGATCGAGCTGGAATCGGGGAGTCACGATGGCCGAGCCCTCGACCAGAAGCGATGCACGCTCCTGACCGGTCGACGCGCTGAACTCTGTCAGCGTGTTGAACACGGAAGGGTTCACGATGGTGCCGCGCGACCAGACGCCGAACCACTTGGGCGACGACGCGTTTGGTCGCTGGTAGAGGTTGCCGTTCGTGGTGGCGACCAGCTTGTCTCCCGTGAACATGCGCGAAGAGTCCTCGACGCACACCATGCAGTTCCCGGTTCCGCCCGAGACGACGTTGTTGCTGATCACCGTGTTGCGGGTGATCCACGGCACGGTCGGGTCCGGGAGGGGTTGGCGCGGGTCATGACCCGCTGCGGACGTGTCGGAGGCCCGACGCTTGTCCTGGGTGATGTTGATGTTGCGCGCGTTATTGACTGCGGTGTTGTTCCAGATCGAGACATTGCCTGTGTCGATGATGAAGATGCCGGAGAGCGCATTGTCAGCGACCACGTTATCGGCGATCACTGCGCGCTCGGAGAGCTCCAGGACCACGCCGTTGCCAGTGTTGCCGATCACATCGTTGCCCGTGAACGTGATGTCGTACACCGACTCGTCGAACCAGGGGCCCTGGCCGGTGTTCTCGATGAATGCACTGTCCTTGATCGACACGCCACGCGAGCGCCCCACCTTGAAGGCGCCTGAGACCGGTGCCCGGTTGAAGCCCTCGGTGTTGTTGCCCTTCGAGAGCATGCGGGTGACCTTGAGCCCGTCGGCTGTAGAGGCGCCGCCGCCCATGAGGCCGTTGTTGATGAGCGACACGCGGTCCATCGTTGTGCGCAGACCCCAGGTGTAGAAGCCGCTCGTGGAGTTATCGCGGATCGTGACGTCGGTGACCTTCACGTCGTTCGCTGCCACGATGAAGCTGCCCATGTCAGGCACGCTGCTCGCGTAGCGACGAACGCCGATGCCACGAATCTCAGAACCGACGGAGCGAACTGAAATCGCCTGCACGAGGACACTGGCCTCGACCAGCTGACCGGTGGGGTTGTTGCCCATGACGAGCTGTTTGTTCGCTTCGTCGACGAAGAAGGAGCCTTCGCCGACCTGCGCCCGGGTCTGCACCTCGCGCAGCGGCTTGCCGCCGACCCAGAGCTGGTCAGGATGCGCCGCCATCGGGCGCTCAGCCGGAACGAACTGCCAGCCCGGAGGCGTGCCGTCAGGTGCACCACGGTTGAAGGTGGGGCTGGAGTCAAGCTTCAGGTCCCAACCATCCTTGACCCAGACTCCGCCGCTCGAGCGCCAGCCGTCGACCGGCTTTGCACCGTCGAACCAGACGGCCTCACCCGGGTAGGGCTGCAGCGTGATGCGTTTCTGCGGCGGAATCAGCACGAACTCGTGGTAGGTACCGCCGCGCAGGACGATCGTGCCACCGTTGGGAACTGCCTTGAGCGCGGCAGTCACGGTCTTGAAGGGACGATCGGCCGTGCCGGGGTTCGCGTCCGACCCCTTCGGCGACACGATGATCGCGCCGCCCGGGACGGGGTATGAGAGCGTGCCGGGTGCGCTTGCACCGGGGTTGCCGCGCACACCCGCGACGCCGTCCCCGGGCTCGGGGTCCGGAGTGGGCTCCGGCTCCGGGGTGGGCTCTGGCTCGGGCTTGCCTTCGGGAACGGTCGGCTCGTCCGACGCAGGAGTCGTCACGAGGTTGTCGATCTCTGCCATCACGACCTGCGTGCCACTCGAGGTGTACATCGAGAACCCGATGCCACCGGGGGCGCCGACCCTTCCAGCCTCCGCCTCCGTTGCCTCAATCTGCCACTTGACGGGCTCCTCGGCGGCGGCCAGCCAAGACTTCGCGGAAAGCTGCACGGTGTCTTTGCCGGTGACCTGTGCTGCCACGCGCAACGTGGCGCCAGCGGCCACCTTCTGGTCGAGCTTGACCTCACGAAGCACATGCGCGGTGGTCAGGTTGCGGTCGAAGCGCGCGAGCCCAAGGGTTGCCGCGCCACCGGGATGGATGCGCACGCGTACGGCGTAGGCGCCCTCGCTGCCGGCACGAACCGTGTGCGACAGATAGACCCCTGAGCCCGCTGCGGGGAGCGCAGGGATGCGCAGGTCGAACTCACTACGGACGTCACCGGCGGCGACATCGCGAAGGGTAACGACCGCGGTGCGGCCCGGCGCGGGGCTCGCGATGCGGCCCACCCCGTCTGTGACGCTCAACGGTGCACCGGACGAGGCCTGCCATACGCCGCCGACCTCAGCCGTGCCCCAGCCGGCACCCGAAGTGCGCGACATCGAGTCGTGCACCAGCCGATCCTTGACAGGCGGGACTGGCGTTGTCTCGGGAAGTTCGGGCGTCTCAGCGTCGATAGGGAGCGCATCGAACACACTCACCTGACCGATGTGTGCGGGCACGATCGTGCCCTGTGACGAGTTGAAGGTGCTCCACGCTGCTTTACCAGAAGTTCTGATGCGCTTTGCGCTCGCGTCCTCATGCTCGAGCTGCCAGACCGGCACGGATTGGTCCGCGGCGTAGGCACGCGCGTGCAGGCGAACCGGATCGGTCCCCTCAACGCGAAGCTCGATGCGTGTGCCCTTGCGCACGGCGTCGCCAAGTTGCACTGCTCGCTGCGCGAGAATTGTCGCGTCCCAGCCGTCCTGGCGGACGAGTGCGATCTCGGTGCGCCCGTCAGGGAGCAGACGAAGACGCGCGGCGTAGGAGCCACTCGCAGACTGGCGGGCGTGGGTGCTGAAGTACGAGCCGCTGCCCCCCTCGGGGAGGTTGGGCAGCGAGACCACTGTGGAAGTCTGCGTGTCGCTCGGGGTCTCGCCCTGCCAAGCCACGGTCGCGGTGCGACCCGCTCCCGGGGCAGTGATACTGGCCTCGCCAGGCTGCACGTCCGCGGGGGCTCCCGAGGACACCTCATAGACGCCGCCATCCGGCGCCTGACCCCATCCTGTTGCAACGGTACGTTGCATTGTGTCGTGCATCAGCGGTGCCGAATCGGCCGCACGGGCGACCGCGGGAGCAGCCAGCAGCGAGAGGGTCAGAGCCCCGAGGGCGGCAAGAGCGGGCACGCGATGTCTTGGTGAACGGTTCGTGTGTGGGTACGCACGAGAACTCAAATCTGCCTCACAAAATCCAGTGCCCCGAGCGCGCAGGTGTCGGATTACACACTGGCGGCTGAGGCACTCAAATCACCGTAACGATCGAATGTGAGACGGGAGGCACCCCGTTGATGAGAAGTCCTTCATTTGCGCGTGCCGGAGAGGCGCCCGCGCTTTCGCTCGCTGTCCTGCACGTAGTAGCCGCCTCGATGCTTGTCAGGACGCGCGCGGTTCAGGACCGCACCGAGGATGCGGGCTCCCGCCGCCTCAAGCTCGCGGATCGCCTTGACAAGCGCGGCGCGTCGCGTCTTGATCGCATCGACAACCATGATCACCCCATCCACCATCGGAGCGAGCAGGCTCGCGTCCGCGACGATCAGAATCGGAGGGGAGTCGACGACAACAAAGTCGTAGTGCTTCGACGCCGCCGCGATCAGTTGCGACATGGCCTCGGAAGTAAGAATCTCTGCGGGGTTGGGCGCGATCCCGCCCGACGAAAGGATGTCGAGGGTCGAGCCAGGGACGGAATATTTCGCATCCTCGAACGTCGCCTCGTTGAGCAGCACTGTCGTGAGACCGACGCTCCCGTCGATCCCTGCGACCTCATGCACCCGGGGGCGACGCAGATCCGCGTCGATGAGCAACACACTGTGCCGCAAGTCGGCGAGCGTGTACGCGAGGTTCGCCGCTACCGTCGACTTTCCTTCACTGGGCGATGCTGAGGTGACCAGCAGGGTCCGAAGCTGTGAGTCGACGTTCGCGTATGTCAGGGCGGAGCGAACCCTGCGGAACTCCTCGGCAGTCACCCCCATCGGTTCCTTCGCAACGGCGATCGCGCTGCGCGACAGCGGCGCCGACCGCGGAATCGAGCCCAGCACCGCTGTGCCGCTGACTGCCCCGAGTATCTCCTCGTTGCGGACACGCGTGTCCAGGATCCCCGCCATCAATGCAAATGCGATCCCGAACACGCCGCCAACGATCGCGCCAAGGAGCGCGTCCCGAGTCTTATTCGGTGACGACTGGAACTGCGGGACCACCGCATCGTCGATGGTCTGCGCCGAGATGTTCGGCTTGCCGTCAGCCCCGGTGGGCGCAACCTCGAGCACCACCGCCGAGAGTTCGTCTGCCACGGCGTTCGCGATCGCGGCGGCCCGCTCGGGGTCAGTCGATGACGCTGTGACACGCAGAATGACCGTGCTCTGCGGGTTGGAGATCTGAATGGACCGAGCGAGATCATGCGGCGAGATATCGAGCTTGAGGTCGTCGATGACCGGTTCCAGCACGCGTGAGCTCACGGCCAGCTGAGCGAATGAGAGCATCTGGTTCTGGGTGTACGCAGATCCCTGGTTCAGGTCAGAGGCACTCGTGCCCTGGTTCAAGGCAAAGTACAGCGATGCGGTGGACTGGAACTGCGGCTTCTGCAGTGAAGCGGCAACAAACGCGGCGCCTCCTCCGATAACCGCGAGCGCAAGGATGACGAACCAGTACTTGCGCAGCAATCCAACGAGCCGACGCAAGGTCCAGGTATTGGACTCGGGCATGTATGGCCTTTCACTGCGGGCGGACTTTGACTATATCCTGCGGAAGATTCGGCGCCTGGGAGCACATTGGTGAGCCGCGAAGAAGCGCCCCACCGATAAGGTGATGAGATGCCGCCCACTTCCAGTTCTGCGCCGCAAGCGCTCGTTCTCTGGGCCGATGAGTCCTCGCCGAATCTGGGCGTCGCAACACTCGCACGCGGGTCACGCGATCTGCTCAAGCGTGTCAATCCCGAGTTCGAGATCAGCTTTGCCAATTACGGTGCCGCACGCCCCAGCGCCGTCCCATGGGGACGACCGCGCTCGCTGATCCGTGAGCGCGTACAGGGCCGTTTCGGCATGCAGGACTACTTCTCCCAGTTCGATCTGGTGTGGGACACGCGCTCTGGCGATAGTTTCGCTGATATCTACGGCATCGATCGTCACCTCACCATGGGCCTCGTACACGAGTTCGCGCGCCAGGCCGGCCCCACCGTCGCCATGGCGCCTCAGACAATCGGACCGTTCGGCAGCAAGCGTGCCCAAGCCGTTGCCCGGCGCAACTTGAAGCGATCGCACTTTGTCTTTTCTCGCGACCCCGAGAGCACACGCGTCGCGAGCGAGCTCGGGCGACCAGCCGACCTCACGACCGCCGACCTCGTCTTCGCGATCGACCCTCCAACCGCGGAGAAGTCACGCGATGTGCTGCTCAACGTGAGCGGCCTGCTCTGGCGAGAGAACCCGCACGTTTCGGCTGAGAAATACCAGCAGACGATCCGTGCGCTCGTCCCGCGACTGCGCGCCGAAGGTCGCGAAGTCGCACTGTTCGCGCACGTGCTCGACTCCCCCGACAGCGACAACGACGTACCAGCGGTACGCGCGGTTGCCCGCGAGCTGGGGGAAGACCTCGAGATCGTCGTGCCCACCAGCCTCGATTCGGCGCGCGAGATCATCGCCGGCGCTGAGCTCGTGGTCGGCTCACGGATGCACGCCTGCCTGAACTCGCTCTCTGTGGGGGTGCCGGCAATCCCGCTGGCATATTCGCGCAAGTTCGCCCCGCTTCTGAACTCGGTCGGCTGGGAGCCGATCCTGGATCTTCGCGGCGACGAGACTGCCGTGCAACTAGCGACGGCCGTCGTGAATGCAAGCGCAAAGGTCACTGCGGCGGGCGCACGCGACGCCGCATGTGCTGGCCGGGCGAGTCTCGACGCCATCGTCGATCTCCTCGCACCACAGGAGCGCGAACATGACGCAAGCTAGGGTCGCGATCGACGAGCGCATCGCCAAGGTTCTCAAGCGGGATGCCTGCTCAGGCTGCGGTGCGTGCGCCCTCCTCGACTCGGGTTTGACGATGGCGCTGGATGCCGCTGGCTATGCTCGTCCCGCGCGCACCGGCCCTTCAACCGCACGGGCTGATGCGGGCCATACCTTCGATAAGGTGTGCCCTGGCGTGCAGGTCCGCGCACCGCGGCTTCCGCAACAGCGCGTTCACCCGATCTTCGGTCCTTACATCGAGGTCTGGCGGGCGTGGGCCGCTGATCCCGAAGTCCGCGACGCCGGTAGCAGCGGCGGCACCCTGACAGCGCTCAACATCTGGTTGCTCGACACCGGCCAGGCGCACCGGGTAACGGGCGCGGCGGCAGGCCCGAACCCTCGACGCACGGTACCCGTGACCATCATGTCGCGCGATGCAGCGCTTCGCGCTGCCGGCTCCCGCTACGCGCCAGTCGGCGCCGCCAGCAACCCCGACGTGCAGACGGCGGGAACCGTCGCGGTTGGGAAGCCCTGTGAAGTCAGCGCACTGCGAGCCCTGGCATCCACCGACGAGGCCCGCCCCGACTCGCTCCTGCTGTCGTTCTTCTGCGCTGGGACACCGAGCTCGTTGGCGACCGATGCCCTGATCGACAAGCTGGGATTCGACACCGATGTCGTACCAGACGCGCTTTGGTACCGAGGCCACGGGTGGCCGGGAGAGTTCACCGTGCGTGTCGGGAACGAAAGCAGGAGCACCTCTTACAACGATTCGTGGGGCAAGACGCTAGGACCGACGACCCAGTGGCGATGCAAGGTGTGCGTTGACGGGACAGGTGAGGCGGCAGACATCGTGGCCGCCGACAGTTGGCGAAGCGACGAGAACGGCTACCCCGTGTTCGACGAGGAGTCGGGCATGAGCGCGCTCATCGCGAGGACCCCTCGCGGCCAGGCCATCATTCGTGCGGCGATCGAGGCGGGTGCCCTCGTTGCAGAGCCGTTCGCCCTAGAGGAGCTCGAGTCCGTACAGCCGCTGCAGGTCGACCGCCGTGTCTACCTGCTGCCGCGAATGATCGGCTCTCTGCTCGCGGGCCGAAAGGCTCCTCGTTACCCGGGATATCTCGGAACGCTGGTCAAGTCGATGCTTCGGCATCCGCGCCTGAGCCTGCGTGTCGCGCGCGGCACGCTACGCCGAGTGCGCACGCAGGACAGAAGCTAGAGCCCTGCCCGCCAACACGCCCCTATGGGGTGTTGAGCGCGGACTCGATCGCGGCCCAACGAGGTCCAAGCGAATCGAGGAATGCCTGGGTGCGCTCCTGCGACGGCGCGGCGCGCGCGTCACGCATGGCCACGTAGACGATTCGCGCGAGCAAGAGTCCCTCGCGCGATTCCCTGCTGGCGTGCCACGGCGCACCGCCCGCCGCTGCGACGAGCCTGGCGATTTCGCTATCGAATGCGCCCGCAACGTACGCGCGAAGCGACTCGTCGCCGGCTGCGATCATGATGCCGATTGGATACGTGAAGTATGGGTCGGGCTGGAGGTCACCCAAGTCGATCGGTCGCGGTGTCGACGGCAGCGCCACCATGAGGTTCTTCGCTGATGCCTCAAAAGCGCTTGGCACCCACGTGGTCGAGCCTTCCAGCCACGACAAGTCTGCGCGTACCCACGCGCCGCGCAAGGCCTCGGGCACCTCAGACGACTGTACGGCGTCGCTCAGTGTTCCCAGCAGACCGTCGCGTGGTTCACCTTCGTGCTTCGTGAGCCGGGCATAGTCATCGAAGAGTCGCCGCACGACCAACTCCCGCGCGCGGGGCTCCACCTCGAGCAAGTGCACGCCATCAACGAGATCCTCGATTAACAGCCGGCCGCCCCCAGCCACCTCAAATGCCGGCGCCGAAACGTGCCGCGAAAAGGCCTCCCGCCATCGGATGTACTGGTCGCTGACCGCACCGTGCCCGTACGTGCGCAGCACCCGTTGATTGGTTGGGTCAAGAAGCACCACGCCACCGTCGAAGGCAACGATGGCGGCCTCGGCCGTTCCCCGGCTCCGCCGTCCGACCCAGAAAGAGTCACGCAGGGAGAGAACCTTCCGCACCCTCGCGCGGACGCTCGCCGCGGCGGGCTCGCCCTTCGTCCGTCGCACGTGGTCGCTCGGCGGGATGCCGCCCGCCCGTAGCCATAGTTGCGGCCCTGCGACCACCCACAACCCTGGGTGGAGCTCACCCGCGACGGCGCGCACTTCGCGGCGGAGCGCCTTCCGCGCGGCACGGCGCGCCCCGCGCTCAGCGCGAATTGTCTTGACCTGCCCGGGTCGCGGATCCGTCATCAGCGCTCGATGAGCGGCTCGTTCGCATCGCCGCCGGCGCCGCCACGCGAAATATCCGAGACTTCCTTGAAGTAGCGGTTGACGTCCATCAGCCGGTCCGTCGTGTCGAACGCCTGGATGCGACCGTCCGAAACCACCATCACACGGTCGCAGATGTCGAGCGTTGAGAGGCGGTGTGCGACGAGGAAGACGATGCTCGTCCCGGCCAACTCACGCAGAGCGTTCTGCACGAGTTCCTCGGACTTCACATCCAGTGCGCTCGTCGGTTCATCGAGGATGATGACGGTCGGCGAACCGGCAATCGCCCGTGCGAGACAGATGCGCTGTCGCTGACCTCCTGAGACCATGGACGAACGAGCCCCGACGACGGTGTCATAGCCATCCGGAAGCGCGAGGATGTCATCGTGCAGGTGGGCGCGACGCGCGGCCAGCTCGACGGTTGCGTCATCGATATCATCACGGAAGTAGCGGATGTTGTCGCGAATCGTGCCGTAGATGAGCTGGGGCGTCTGCGGCGTGTACGTGACCAGGCGCCGCCAGTTGTCGCGGCGGATGTCGGAGGCCTCGATACCGTTGACGCGGTAGTTTCCGCTCGAAGGTTCGCGAAGACGCAGCAAAAGTTGCACGAGGGTGGACTTTCCAGCCCCGGAAGGCCCGACGATACCGATGATCTCGCCCATGCCAACCCGAAATGAGACGTCGCTGAGCGCATCGCGGCTGCCGTCATAGCTGTAGTCGACATCAACCATCTCGAGTTGCTCGATGCGCTTGAGCGACGTGTCGCCCGAGACTTGGCGATTGGACTCGTAGAGCTCGATCGCGTCGGCGAGGTGGTTCATGAACGGGATCTTCTCGTCGATCGATGTGACCGCGGATTGCACCCGCTGACCGTAGGCCACCGCGCGGACGAGAATCAGCACCACGGCACCGAGCGTGGCGATATCTCCCGCACCCATGATGGCGACGACGCCGAGTGCGAGCACGAGCACGAGCAAGGCAACGCTCTGGTAGAGCGCTGGCACGGCGCCGGCCAGGAAGCGCACCTTCTGGAAGGGCGCCTGCACAGCGAGCAGTTGCGAATAGAAGCGTTGGCGGTAGGCATCCGTCGCGCCGAAGACCTCGGTTTCTTCGGCCAGCACAGCGACTTCCTGGGTGGTCTTCGAGTACTCGATGTTCTCGCCGCTCAGTTCTTTGGAGCTGCGACGAAGTACCTTCGCGAGAGGACGCAGCGCCGCGAAAAGCAGCAACGACGCCACGGTGATCACTGCAGCGGAGGCGGGGCTCATCGCGATTGCTGACACCAGAAGCGTCAGGAACATCAGTGCGGCGGAGATCGTCGCACTCACGAGGATGATCGCCTCGGCGGTCGCGCGGACCTGGTTGATCATGACCGATTGGAAGCCACCTTCGCGCTCACCTGCTTTGACCGGCCAAGCCGCGCCCACGAACGCATCGAACAGCCGGGTGCGGAGGTCGACCATAGCTTGACCGCTCATCTGCGCGGGGAGGTAGGCCACCCAGAGCTGCAGGATCCCTCGTAGCACCGCCAGCGCGACGCCGACGAGAATGGCGACCGTGATCGCCATCGAGAGTGACATCCCAAAAACATCAAGGTTGACCAGGTCTCGCGACTCCGCCAGCGACATTGCCAACGCTGCGATCAGCGTGAGCAGCCCGGCCTCAGCGAGACCGGCGAGCACCGACACCGCGGCAACGAGGAAGATCTGTCCTCGCGCGCGGGAGAAGAACGGTGACAACCGCGCCCAAGCCGCGCGTGACGCACGAAACGTCGCGAGCGGAGAATGCCCGCCCCTGCTGTGTCGCTTATTCTTTGCCAATCGACTCTGCCTCCCCCAAGGCTCAAAAATCAGAGCATTCATGTTCGCGTGCTCTCTGAGCAACCCCAGATCTTGCGCAGAAAGCCCGTCGATAACTCTCAGAGTCTAGTCGCGTTCGCCAGCGCAACGACGTCCGGTCCGCGTAATGCTCCGGCTCCGACGGTGTGCCGCGATGCCCTCTCCCGGCCCAGATCGACCGCCCAGGTGACAGCAAGTCCGATGCAGAACCAAAGCATCATGCCGTACTGGGTGATGAGGGCGACCACGAAGAGGCTGGGGATCTGCCCGATGATGGCCACGCCAGCCACGTTCATCCGGCCGCGTCGCAAAACGAGCACCACAGCGGACAAGTAGACCGCGAACATGAGTGCCGTTGGAATGTAGCCAAACCTCAACAGAATCGAGATCAGCGCGTTGTCGACCGAGCGCGAGAAGTAGCCGAGATAGTTATCGCCGACGATAAGACTCTCCCAGTTGCCAGCTCCGCCAAGCCACTGCACTTGGCCGAGCAAGACCATGAGATCGGTACGATAATCTGCGCTGCCGCCTGCCTCGTCGCCAGCACTGAGCAGGACGTCGGCGATGAATGGAACCACCGCGAGCACGGCAATCACGAGACCGACCCCGACAATGACGCGCGTGCGCGTCTTGATGTCGCGCAGGAAGAGCAGGGAAAGCCCGACCGTCAAGGCAAAGGTCATCAGGCCGATTCGACTGAGCGTGAGAGTTGTCGCCAGCCCAAGCACGACCAGCGCAACGACCTTGAAAAACGTCCGCCACGGCGCGCCAAGGACGAAAGCCGACGACATCGCCAAGACCGCTCCGAGCGCGATGGAGTGCCCCAGCGCACCCTCGACACGCACGAAGCCGGCTCGGACCTGCAACGTGCTCCAGGTCGCGTGGTTCACCCCAGAACCGGGGAGCAGCACGAAGAAATTGGTACCCGTCGTGTACTCCACGAGCGCGAGCGTCGCCGCGATAACGGCCGCGAGCGCGATGCACTGCACCACGAACTGCTTCGGCACGAGGTGCAGAATGATGCGCCCCCATATATACGGGAGCAACCAGTCCAGCAGGGCCACGACATACGGCGACAGCCCGACGAGACCCAGCCCGAGCAGTGCGGTCGTGAGCACAATGAAGACGAGGACGAACGCGTCGATGGCATTCGGTCGCAGGCCTCGACCATGCACAATGACCGCGAGCAGCGTGACGACCGTGATGGCTGCCCAGAAGATCCCGATATTCGCCCCGATCCACACGGGGACGAAAAACAGCACCACAGTCCATATCACCATCGTGGCGCGCGGACTCACCCAGAACACCAGCGTGACGACGACAGCAGCGCTCAAGGCCCCGACGGCCAGCAACACGGTCATCGCGTCCAGCGTCATTGTACGAACTCACTTCTCGGTTGGGTCCACTCTAGAGTGTGGACCCAACCGAGAAACTCAACCGAGCGGCCGGACGTGGAAACGGTCGAACGACACGTTCGCGGGGGTCGTCGAACTCGACACCCGGTTCGCCCGGATACCGACGCTCCCTTCTCCCTGGAAGCCGGCACTCGCGTCGCTCGTGGTCAGCTGCCAGTCGGCCGGCTCAGTGGTTCCGACTTCCCAGAGCTTCGCCTGAAGCTGGGTGGCGTCGGTGCCGCTAGCCCGCACTTTGAGGGTGAATTGGTCGCCCGCCGCATAACTCAGTCCCGAGAGCGACGCCGTGGCGAGCACCGTCGAGCCTCGTTGCGCGACCAGCCAGACTCGACCGTCGCTGCGCATCCACGCGTGCACGAGGTAGTACCCGGCAGCGGTCTGCCGCGGGATCACGCCCGCATACAGCGAGCCAGAGTCAGCTCCGACGTCGACCGTAAAGTCAACCTCAGCCTCGAAATCGCGCAACGGCGTCTCGTTCAGGAGCGCGCTTCTCGTGCTGCCTGGCGCGAGTGCGAGCTGAGCCGCGCCATCCGCGACCGAGGCGGCGGAAGCCGCACCGCCGGAGATCGTCCACGCGCCACCAAGATCGGCTGAGCCCCAACCGGAGCTCACAACGCGGTCAAACTCGTCGCGGAGCAGGAAGTCACCCACAGGAGGCGCTGTCACAGTCACTTGCTGGGACGCACTGTGCGTGGCGCCGGAGTTGTCGGTCACGGTCAGTGTCACCGTGTAGATGCCCGGCGCAGCGTACGTGTGGCTCGCAGCCACGCCTGAGCCAGCTGCCGATCCGTCGCCCCAGTTCCACGAGTACGCCACGACCGAACCATCGGGGTCGGTTGAACTCTCGCCGCTCGCCGAGACAGTGAGCCCCGACGCGGAGGCGGTCACAACCGCAACCGGCGGCTCGTTGCCGACGGGTGGCGCCACGACCGTCACCTCCTCCGACGTGCTGTTCGTGGCACCCGCATCATCGGTCACGGTCAGCGTCACCGTATAGTTGCCCGCCGCCGCATAGCTGTGGTTCGCGGTCACCCCCGAAGCAGCCGCCGAACCGTCCCCCCAGTTCCAGGAGTACGCCACGACCGAACCATCTGAGTCGGTGGATGTCGCGCCGCTTGCCGAGACGGTGAGATTCGTTGCCGACACCGTCAGCCCCGCCACTGGCGGCACGTTCCCGGCCGGCGCTTCGAGATCACTCACGGTGAGGTCGTCGAATGCTACGGCCGCCTCGCTCGCCGCGCTGCCGCCCAAGGCGTAGTGCAACGTCGTTGAACCGGCTGTCTGCAGGTTTGCGGTCGAATCGGTGGTCTCGAGCTGCCAGGAGCCCGGCTCAGTCGTGCCCACGGCCCAGATCTTCGCCTTGATCGAAGTCGGGTTCGTGCCAGTTACCTCAGTGGTGAGGTGGAACGCACTCCCCGCGGCCCAGGTCATACCCGAGATCGACTTGGTCGCGATCACCGTGCTGCCACGCTGCGCGACCAGCCACACGGTGCCGTTGTCTCGAGTCCACGCACGAACCATGTAGTGCGTCGAGGCGTTTTGACGGGAGGCCAAGCCGACATAGCCGGGCCCGTTGTTCGGCCCCTTCGCCATCGTGAACGTCACTGACGAAGCAGTGTTCAGCAGCGAGAGCCCCGACAGGGTCATGTTGCGTGTCAGGCCCGGGGTGAGCTCGAGCACGCCGGCACCGCCGGCGACGTGTGCGACGGAGGCGGAGCCACTCAACGGCGCCCATACACCTCCGGTGTCCGCGGCGCCCCAACCGTTCGTCACGACGCGGTTGAAGGAATCCGACGCCGCGTACGCGATGCTGCTGACCGACACGTCCTGCGTGACCGAGGCGATCGCGCCCAGGCTGTCGGTGACCGTAAGGGTCACCGTGTAGTCGCCTTCGTCGGCGTAGACGTGCGTCGTGGCGACACCTGTGCCCAACGGGCTACCGTCACCCCAGTCCCAGCCATACGACATCGTGGCTCCGTCAGCTGCCGAAGATGCACTGGCATCCACCGAGACCTTCAGACCCTCAGCCGTCGCACCGAACACCGCGGACGGGTCGGCGTGCGTCACGACCACCTCGTGCGAGGTCGTTGAGACTCCGCCTCGGTCGTCGGTGACCGTCAGCACGGTCGTGTAGCTGCCAGCCTGAGCGTAAGCGTGCGAGGCGAGCTGACCTGTCGAATCAGCGCTCCCATCACCCCACGCCCACGAGTACGCCACGACCTGTCCGTCACTGTCGCTTGAACCAGAAGCATCGACCGTGGCCGTCAGGCCCGATGCCGCCACCGTAAAGGCAGCAGTGGGCAGCACGTTCGGCGCCAGCACCTCGACGACCTGGCTACTCACGTTCTCCAGCCCGCGGCTGTCACGCACAGTGAGGGTCACCGTGTAGCTTCCGGTGGCGGAATAGCTGTGCGCTGCGTTGATGCCGGATACCGGCGCGCTCCCGTCACCGAAGTCCCACTCGTACGCCGCGATGGTCGCGTCGCCTGAAGCGGTGGAAGCAGATCCGTCGGTCGCCACGTCAAGCTCGTTGACGCTGGCAGTGAAGCTCGCCGTCGGCGGCTCGACGCCTGTTCCGATCCCATAGTGAGTGCTGATCTGTGCCGAGTTCAGCGCCTGCGAATAAATCGCGACCTCATCGATGCGCCCTGAGAAGTAGAGCGAGCTCGGCTGATTCGGCCAGCTCGACAAGTTGTCACCACCGATACGCCAATAGCCGCGGTAGTTCTCACCTGAAGTCACCGACGCATCCTGCGCGACAAGCTGCCCATCGACATAGAGCTTCATGCCGTCGACTGCACTCTGCGTCGCCACCATGTGGTGCCACTTGTTGTCGTTGTACGACGAGGGAGACTGGATGGTCGCGACAGAACCCGGGTAGGTGCCGAAGATGAGTCGACCCTGGTTCGTCATGTAGACGTGACGGTCGTAGCTGCCCGAACTGCCCGTCTGCGAGTTGCCGTAGCCAATGAGCTTGCCACCGCGATTGGTGTTCGTGCTGAACCACAGCTCGGCCGAGAAATCGCCGGGAGGAGCGGTGTTCGATGAGGTCGAGACACGCCCGGTCATGGTGCCGGAGAAGCTCGAGAAGCCGGTCGTCGTGCCCTTCACCTGCGAGGTCTGGGTTGTCGTCACACCGGAGCCGAAGACGGGAGCGTTGCTCCCGCCCCAGTCGGCACGAACGGTGCCAAGTGGGTAGTAAAGGTCGGGACTGTCATTGAGGACCGCGTCCACGTAGGTGGGCACCTCACCGTCGGCGATCGTTACGCTCACAGGGCTGCTCACCACCGAGTTCCCGTTGCTGTCACGGGCGACGACGGTGTAAGTGTGCGTCGATCCGGGCGTGAGCCCCACATCGTCGAAGTGCACTTGCGGCAGGTTCCACCAGCCGGAGGCCAGCGTCGTCGTGGCAACGGGCTGCGCCGTCCCCGAACGCATGAGTGCGTAGGTCAGATCGCGGTCATCGCGGTCCCAGTTCGCACCGATGGCGATGCGGGCGCGCCCCGGAATGATGGACTGGCCCGATGGTGCCCCCCAATCGGCACCGGAAAGTCGCGGTCCGTCTTTCGCCCCTCCCGGAGGGTTGGGCGAGAATCGCACGATTCCTTCGAATTGCCGGTTATTCACGGAACGGAACTCGCCCGCGACCGAGATCATGTCACCGACGCCAGTAATGGAGAGCCCGGCCTGCCCGAGGCCGGACGTGTTGCCGACCGCGAAGTCGGGGAACCAGTTGTACGCCGACGGGGACGGGGTGCCTTGCCAGTTCTGGTAGGTGCCGCCCGTGTGCGGGTTGCGAGTGAGCGTACCGCGAGCGTCAGTCGTGTACGCCTCGACGTAGCGATACTGCCGCTTGGGCTGCTCCGGCCAGAGGCCGACCGTGCTGCATGCGTGTGTGTGCGCCGTCGTGTACACGGTTTTCCCCGTGGAGTGCACGCCGTAGTGGTCACCGAGGCAGTCCGAGATCCAGCGCACCTCGCCGGTGTTCGCCTCAGCCGCGAACACACCCTCGAGGTTGCCGGTGTTCACATCCGCGAACACCCAGCCTGTGCCGTAGACGGCGGTGTCATCGGCAGCGAGCGCGAAGATGCCTGCCTTGCCCGCGTTCCCGCCCGTGCTCAGGCCGTTGCGCACGGTTTTCGGGAGTGCCCAATCGAGGTCGAGCTGCCCGGTAGAACGATCCACCGCAACCACACCGCGCATGGCGAAGTTGCCATCGACAGAGCCGAACCGACCGGCGAGAATCACCTTTTCACCGCCCGGGTCCATCACCATGGCGTCAATCTGCTTGTCTGGCGCCGGGGCCCAGGACTGCAGCGCACCGTTGCCGGCGTCGAAAGCCGCTGCATTCGTGCGCGCGGTGCCGTTGGCCTGTGTGAAGCTCCCGCCGGCGTACACGGTAGAACCGTACGCTGCGAGCCCATACACACCGGAACCGCCAATTGCCGGGTTGAAGCCGGGGACCAGCTGTCCAGTGACCGCATCGAGCGCGGCGATGTTCCAGCGGGTCTGCCCGTTCACGTTGTTGAATGATCCGCCGATGTAAATGCGGCTGCCGTCCGGTGAGGCCGCGATCGACTTGATAACGCCGTTGACGCTCGGGGCGAAGGGTTTCAGTGCCCCGGTGTTGATGTCGAAGGCAAGGATGTTCGTTCGCGGCGTCAGCTGCGTGCCCGGTGCGGCAAGCGCCGCCCGCGCATTTGCGAACTGCCCTGCCGCGTACACGGTGGTGCCGATCGTCGTCTGGGTCCAGACGTATCCGTTGTCGATCTGGACCGTGGGAATCGGGTCCGCAGTGGCGACATTCTCGTCGCGTTGCAGGACAGGTGCGGGCGACGGAAGGTCGGCGGCGCTCGCCGCGGACGATCCGATGAAGACCGCGCCGCCGGCAAACACCGCACTCGTTGCGACGATGGCTGCGATCCGCGTGACACGCGAACGGAATCTACTCATGACGTTCCCCATTTTGATCAAGACACCTTGCCCGTGAATTCAGCTACGGGCTCCCCTGCCGCGTAGTTGATGCTGACGACTACATCGCGACCCGCAGCCGGGTCGAGCATGAACACATATGTGCCACGAACCGTGGCCTTTGGCTCCACCGAGCCGGAGAGCGGCTCTCCCGCCCCCGCCGTCGTGGGGATACCGAATCCTCCATCTGCGGCGACGAGCGTCACAACGGCTGAGTCGACGCTTTGCGTCTCGGTCGAATCGTTGCGCACATCGACGGTGACGACCACCGCGGGGCCAGCGACCTCGCCAGGCGTCTCGGCTTTTACCGTTGTGCTCACGACTGAAACAATTGAAACGCGCACCCCGGTGCCAAGCTCAATCGGCTGGTCGATCGGCCCTGCCTGTGTCGGCAGCGGCGCGGCCTCGGTCGGTCCGGGCGTCGTCGGCCCTGGCGTCGCCTGCCCCTCCGGCTGTGCAGTCGCGGTAGCCGACGGCGCAACGGACACGCCAGGGTCGGGCTCCGCCGCACACCCGGTTACCGATAGCGCGCTGAAAAGTGCGAGCGCCATGACGCCACCGCGAAAAACGCGTGCACGCTCGCCCCCGCGAAACACAAATGTGCTCGTCAAATTCCCCATGATTCCCAGATCCCCAATGCCGGGTACAACCTTCGATAGAGCGAACCCCAGTTCTGCCCTAATCGCTCACGCTACTACATAAGCACAAGCCCTGTCTACGACGGGATTTCTGCTGCCAGCTGCGCCGCAATTCGGCGCGTCGTCTGCTCGACCGCATCGAGCGTCTTTCGATGTGCCCGGTCGCCGAGATTGTGGCCGTCAGGGATACTGAGCGGATCCCTCGTGCTGTGGCGTCGCCACCACCGGCGCACCGGCGCTGGCGGCATTCCGTCGAGCGCTCGACGGTCATCCAGATACGACGCGAAGCTCCGCACCGCCTCTCGATTCACGGTGGTGGCCGGTCGATGCTCCCGTCCGAGCCAGACGGCCTCGTTCAAGGTGAACGTGCGGTGCCTCGACTCAGGAGCGATCTTCGCAACAGCACCGCGGCTGGCCACACAAGCGGTCAGGATCAGATCTGCGTTGGCGATATCTTCTTCCACGAGTGGGTATGCGGTATGCGCCGCAACCTGATTGCGCCAGCGCCCAGCAGGTCGTCGATCCGCAACGTCTCTACATGCCATGGCGCCGTTGGCCTTCACGCCGGCGCTACGAACCTCGAGGGTACCCGCATCCCCCAAGGATTCATTGAGCACGAGCTCGGCCAGCACTGAGCGGCAGACGTTGGCCAGGCAGACGACCAGAATATTGCCGGTTTCGTTCGTCGTCGACACGTTGATCCTCCCCAAAGGTCAAGCGCACCCTATCGGATTCGGCGATCATCTGACAGCCCCGGGGCCCGCCGGTCGCGCACCATCCGCTTTCCGTCTCGGAGCCCTCGCGAATAGGCGCGCCATGGCTGCGTCGACCGAACAAGCTGGGCTCGTCCGCCCTGCAACAAGATTCGATACGAGACCTTGCCGGCCGACTTCACCCAGCGCGCCAGCGCCTCATCATCGAGGTGCTTGGCCGCGTAGAGCAAGCGATTGCGGATGTTGTAGTAGTAGTACGTCGGTGACTTGGCGCGGCCAGCCGCAGCATCTGCGTGCGTCTGTCCCTCGTCGTGGACGGCTTCCACGTCCAACAACTCCAGTGTGCCCCCCGCGTCAAGGACACGATGAGAGAGATCGATATCTTCCCAATAGAGGAAGTAGTCGTCATCAAAGCCGCCTACCTCCTTCCACATCTCCGTGGAGATCGCGAAGCACGCACCTGTCGCCCATTCACGATACGGCCGTCCCTCGTGCTCACCGCGGCGAGCACGACCCGCCGTCGAGCCGTCATCCATATAGAGATCTGCCCCGCTGAACCAGGGACGACCCTCGCCCGTGACGATGTGCGGTGAGACGAGCGCGCGCGGCTTCTCACGCGCCGCATCAATCAGCGCCTGAAGATTGGATGCCCCAATCCAGGCGTCCGGGTTGAGCGTGACGATCACGTTCGCACCACGTCGGATTGCGGCATCCGCCCCCGCGTTCACCCCCGCACCAAACCCGACGTTCTCGTCGAGCAACACTGGAACCCAGCCGTGATCGGCGCAGGATCTTGCGACACGGGTGCGCTCGGCCAGGTCGCTGAAACAGTCAACGGTGACGATGAAGGAGCCCGCCGGCACCTCCACTCGGGCCAGGTGCTGCTCGAGCAGCGCACTCGAACCGAAGTTGACGACGACGATCGCGGCGACGCTCGAAGACGGCTCAGCCATGCTGCGCACCCGCCCCGACCCCAGACGCCGCATCGCGATCAAGTGCCGCGATCTCGCGGAACCATTTGATCGCGGCGAGCGCGAGGAACCCGCCGTTGAGCACCATGAGCACCGCGTAAGCCCACAGGAATCCGGTCGTCCAGCCCCACAGCACGAACACGAGGCACAGCAAGCCGAAGTCGGTCGGCAACAGGAGCATCGAGCGGGACATCGTGCCCCCGCCGCGCGAGTGTGTGGAAACGACTCCCTGCTTGCCCTTCAGCAGGTCATTCAGCAGCATCCCAAAGAACGTGACCACGCTGATCACCGAGAACAGCAGGGGAACCAACAACCACAGTGGGGTGGCGAGGTCAGCGTGCCCCCACAGCGAAAGAAGTACGACGAGGTGCATTGACGCAATCTTCAACGCGTCAACAAAGTGGTCGAGCCACTCACCGGCGAGGCTGCCACCCCCGCGGAGCCGAGCGAGCTGGCCATCAGCCGAATCCCAGGCGTAACCGAGCGCGAGCAGCAGTGCCACGATCACACCGGTCCACCAGCTCAACGGTGCGAACAGCAGCACCGCGAGACCACCGAACGTATGGATCGCGCTGATGACCGTCGCTTGGTTGGGCGTAAGTCCCATTCGAAACGCCGCGGCCGCGAGCACACGCCCCAACTTGCGGTTCACGTACACGGAGTAGCCGGGTGCGCCTCGCGCGTGACCCTTCTGGGCCGACGCAAGCCGTCGATAGGCAGCGGAAAAAGACTCAGCCATGCGAAACAACCATCCCCTTGTCGGTCGGCCGACGGATGGTTCGAGCATAGGGCGTCGCTGCGTGCGGGCTCCGTCAACTCGTCGGCTGCGCACGTGACATGCTGGCAGACTAGGCCCGTGGGGGAACATTCAAGCAACATCAAGCGACCCATTCGGGCCATGCAATCCTTCGGCGCGCCGCGGCCGACGACGAATCCGTACATCCACATGCTCGACAGTGCACTGGCACAGACGGATGGGATCGAGCATCTGCGCTTCGACCGTAAGCGCGCCTTGTTCGGCCGCTACGACGTCCTGCAGCTGCATTGGCCCGAAACGCTGCTCCTCGGCAGCTCGCAGGGCCTGAAGGCCTTCGCGAGACGGGCCTATGTCGCCGCACTCCTGCTGCGACTCCGCTTCAGCCGTGTTGCAGTGATCCGGACGATGCACAACGTCGAGCTGCCAAGCGGCACGACCACGCTCGAACACCGGATGCTGTCGGAGTTCGAGCGCCTCGCCGACTACCGCATCGTGCTCAACGAACACACGCAGGTACGCGGCGGCGTCGCATCCTCGGTGATTCCCCACGGGCACTACCGTGATTGGTTCGGGGAAGACACTGAGATCGAGGCGACGCCGCACACACTCGGCTTCGTCGGCTTAGTCCGCCGGTACAAGGGGGTCGAGACGCTCATCGAGGCCTTCGCGCAGACCCGCGAAGCGTTCCCGGATGCCGCACTGCGGGTCGCAGGCAACCCGTCAACACAGCAGCTGGCAAACGAGGTGCGCCGCCTTGCCGCTGGCGACCCCCGCGTTGCATTCGATCTTCGTTTTCTCTCTGAAGCGGATTTCGCCACTGCCATCCGGCAGTGCGCGGGGCTCGTGCTCCCGTACCGATTCATGCACAACTCGGGTGCCGTCCTCGCGGCCCTCTCGCTCGATCGCCCCGTGCTCGTGCCCCGAAACGAGGTCAACGTCGCGCTTGCACAGGAGGTCGGCCCCGGTTGGATCCACCTCTACGATGGTGAGCTGACGGCCGACGACCTCACCCGCTACCTCCGCGCGCTCGACGAGGGAACACCGCAGAACCGCCCGAACCTCGAGCGGCGCGAATGGACGGATGCCGGCGTCCAACACCGTGACGCCTTCTCCAAGGCGATCGAGTCGCGGGTTCGCGGCCGCCGCGGCCGCCAATGGTCCTGACCGATCGCGGCCCGAAGCTCGACACAACCCGAGTGGTCATCGCCAGAAGGACTTCCGGTGACAGACTGTGCCCGTGCTGAAGTATCCACCCACCGGTGACCCGCGGGTCACCATTGCGATCACTACCTTTCGCCGTGAATCCCAGTTGGGCGCGCTCCTCGCGACGGTGCAGGAGCGCATTGCGGAGCTGCCCCCGAGTGTTCGCGTACGGACACTCGTGATCGACAATGACCCCGCCGGCTCGGCGCGCGCCGTGGTTGAGGCGATTGGCGCTGAAGCCCGGGGTGGTCGCACCGACTATGCCCACGAGACGCGGCCCGGGATCGCCGCTGCCCGCCAGCGCGCACTCGACGAGGCCCACGACACGGACGCGGTCGTCTTCCTCGACGACGACTGCGTGCCGCAGGAAGGCTGGCTGCCGGCGCTTATCGACGCCTGGCAGGAGCATGGCGCCGACGCGGTGATGGGGTACGTCAAGTATGTGTGGCCCCCTGAGGCATCCAGATGGATCGTGGCCGGAGGTTTCATGCGCCGAGATGCGACCCCGACTGGTACATCTCTGTCGACGTTCGCCACCGGAAATGTGCTGGTCGACATGGCGACGGTACGGCGGCTCGGCCTGCACTTCGATCGTTCGCTCGGGCTGAGCGGAGGCGAAGACAGCCTCTTCGGCGAGCAACTCGTCGCTGCGGGCGGCACAATCGTCGCGTGTCTCGAGTCGGTCGCTGTCGATGAGGTTCCGGTGTCACGCACGACCCGGGACTTCGCCCGGCGACGCTCGATCTCGCACGGCCAGGTGCGCGTCAAGCTCCGCCTCCGCGCCGAACGTGGCAGGCTTCGGCGCGCTCGCGTACGCGTCGTCTCGTTCTTTGGTGGACTGTTGCGGCTCGTCGCGTTCTACACGCTCCATCTCGTGGGCAAGGTCACGAGAAACGTGCCGCGCGATGCGATCGGGATGCGCCGCGCCTGGTACGCGTGGGGCATGGTGCAACAGTCCGTCGGGCACGCGACAGACGAATACGCCCGGTAGCAAGCAGGTAACGGCCACCTATCGCCCGGCGCAGGCACTGCTGGCGGTAGGCCGGCTCAGGCGCGAGGCGCGTCGCTGACAATCGGGCGGAACTTTCCCCGGACGGGATGGATCTCGTCAACCAGTTCCAGGGTGACTGGCGCTTCTCCGCCGACGTGGGCGCGGAGCCGGGCGACACGTTCTTCAGCGACACGTCGAGCGTCCGAGTGATCCGTGAGTCGAACCGTCACCGTGACGGCGTGGTCCTCGCCCTGGTACACCTGCCACTGCCGGATCGACTCCGCACAGCCCTCGAAGTAGTCAAAAATATCACCGGTGAGGACGCGTCCACTCGGGAGTACGAGTGCGTCGACGATGCGACCTTGGATGGTCTCCACACGCTGGAAAGGGCGACCACAGGCGCAGGCACCCCCGAGACGCGATGTGCGGTCGCCGATGCGGTATCGCACGAGGGGGAAGACACGGTTCTCGAAGTCCGTGAACACGGTCTCGCCTTCTTCCCCCGCCCCGGTCGGCGAACCATCGTCACGGATCACCTCCAGATTCTTGATGTCTTCATAGACGTGCAGCCCGGTCTGGTGCTCGCATTCACCTGCCAGCCAGTTGCTCTCCGTCGAGCGATAGACGTTGTAGACGCGACCGCCGAACACGGACTCCATCTCGTGCCGGTGCCCTTCAAGCAGCGGCCCCGCGGTTACCGCAATCGCTTTGGCCGGCTCGAGGTGGATCCCACGCTGCGACGCGAATGCCGCAACCTGCGAGATGCCACCGATGAACCCGACGACGTACTGCGGCTTCTGCCGATGCCACTGCTCGAGAAATGCCGTCAGCGTCGACTCGTCAAGCTTCAGTGTGTGGAAGAGGCTGCGCTTGACCGGCCACCAGAACACAGCGTGCTGCACCTTGCGCAGCCCGCCGCGCCAGGACCGATCGATGGTGGTTCCCGACTCCCACGGGTCCACGCCCCACCAGCCCATCGCCCGCCATTCGTATGCGCGCACTTGGGCACGGCGGTCGCTGAGGACGGTCAGCGGATGCCCTGTGCTCCCGCTGGAGATGCTCTTACTCGCATTTCGATCCGTGGCCTCAGGAGTCTTGATCCGCTCAAAGTTTTCCCGGATGAGATCCTTCGTCAAGAACGGCAAGGAAGTGAACGCCTCGGGGTCACGCAGATCCGTCCCCGAGATTCCGTGGTCTCCATAGAACTCGCGGTAGAACGGTGAATGTTCGTAGGCGAAACGCGCGATCTCCGCCGAGCGCGCCGCGTTCAGCTTCGCGATCGCTTCGACGGACCACGTGTCATGAGCAGCGAGATCTCGCCACGCGCGATAGCTCCGAGGCGACATCGCGCGTGACTTGGTGCGAAATGAGAATTCGGCGAGCGACATGGAAGTCCCCGATCAGGTCAGCATGAAGTGCAATGTCAAGAGGCAGTAAGAATATTCGAAACCCCGGGCACGGTGGAAGACTGCGTTCAGCGAGCCCCTCCCACTCTAGGGGTGGTATGCACTAGAGTCTGCGGAGGGGATTCGAGCTGGGGAGCTCGCATCGATCCCCTTTGGGGAACAGGCTGGGAAGCCTGTCATCGTTTGGGGACGATTACATGACACAACGCATTGGGTACGCTGCAGGCGCTTTCGATCTGTTTCACATCGGGCATCTGAATCTGCTCCGCCACGCGAAAGACCAGTGTGACTTCCTCGTCGCCGGCGTGGTCGCCGACGAGATGCTTCGCCAGGTCAAGGGCATCGAACCCGTCATCCCCACGATGGAGCGCGCAGAGATCGTGCGCAGCGTTCGCTACGTCGACGACGTCTACGTCGAGCAGTCGCCGAGCAAGATGGATGCCTGGCGTGAAGTGGGGTTCACACACTTCTTCAAGGGCGACGACTGGCGGGGCACCGACAAGGGACTGCGCCTCGAGCGCGAGTTCGCCCAGGTCGGCGTTGAGGTGGTGTACTTCCCGTACACCGCTCACACCTCCAGCAGCACGCTTCGCCGCGCACTCGACGCGATCACCACGCCGAATCGCGTCCCGGCACTGGTACGGAGCTAGCGCGCACGCATGCCGCGCGACGCATTCGGAGCCCGCACAGCCAGGCGCCCATAAACTTGTGAGCATGACTGCTGCTGAGAAGTTGACCGGGATCACCATGTTCGGCGCCGAGTGGTGCAGCGACTGCCGTCGCACCAAGCGCCAGCTCGATGGCCTCGGCATCGAATACACCTACATCGACCTCGTCGAGACGCCCGACGCCGTCGAGGTCGCCCGCGAGATCTCCGGACGCACCCAGATTCCCGTCGTGGTCTACCCCGACGCCACGCACCACGTCGAGCCGTCGAACGACGACGTCTCGGCGAAGCTGCGCGAGCTCTCGCTGATCTAGAGCGCTGGTGGGTGCCTCGGCCGAGGCATCCACCCCACCGCGAAGCGCGCACCGCGCCGCACCACGGAGCTTCAGCACGAGCGCCCAGCCAGATACAGCGCAAAAGGAGAAGTCAATGTCGACGCACTCGAACGCCGCCGCATCCACCGGGCCAGCGCCCTCCCCGTCCCTCGACGAGGCCGTGCGCGCGCCGCTCGACGCCGCCATCGCGCAGCTCGCCATCGGCGAGCGCACCTGGGGTGCCTTCACGGTCGGGCAGCGTGCCCGCCTGCTTGAGCGCGTGGCCCAGACCGTCGGCGCGAACGCCGCCGAGTGGGCCGCGATCGCCGCCAGCTCGAAGCTCCTCCCAGAGGGCGATCCGCTCCGCGGCGAGGAGTGGCTCTCCGGCCCCTACGGCACGCTCACCGCGCTCGCCGCGTACGCGAACAGCCTCCGCGCCCTCGAGGCCGGCAAGAGCCCGGCGGGCGAACTGCGCATCGACCGAGCCCCGGGCGGGCGCTTGCGCGCACACGTCTTCCCAACCTCGGCCGTCGACGGGCTGCTGCTGAGCGGCTTCCGCGGCGAGGTGTGGATGCGCCCCGGCGTCACCGAGCAGCAGGTGCGCGCGAGCGCCGGCCTGGCCCAGCTGAGCCCGGAGCGCACCGGGGGAATCGGCCTCGTGCTCGGTGCGGGCAATGTCACCAGCATCCCGCTGCTTGATGCGCTGTACGAGCTGCTCGCCTTCAACCGCGTCGCGCTGCTGAAGCTGAACCCGACCCAGGACGCGCTGCTGCCGGTGTTCACGCGCGCCTTCGCGCCGCTGATCGACCTGGGCCTGGTGCGGATCGTGACCGGGGCGGGTGACGTGGGCGCCTACCTGACCGGGCACCCCGACATCGCGCACGTGCACATCACCGGCTCGGCCGCCACGCACGACGCGATCGTGTGGGGCACCGGTGAGGAGGCGGCGCGGCGCAAGGCGGAAGGCACCCCGCTGCTGCGCACCGAGATCTCGAGCGAGCTGGGCGGCGTCTCGCCCATCATCGTCGTGCCGGGCCGCTGGTCGAAGGCCGACCTGCGCTTTCAGGCCGAGCACATCACCACGATGCGCCTGCAAAACAGCGGGCACAACTGCATCGCCGGGCAGGTCGTGCTGCTGAGCGCCGACTGGCCGCAGAAGCACGAGTTTCTCGTCGAGCTGCGCGACGCGTACGCCCGCGCCCCCAAACGCCCGGTCTGGTATCCGGGTGCCGAGCAGAAGCTGGCGGATGCCGCGGCCGCCTACCCGCGCGCAGAGCGCCTTGGCGACGGCTCCAGGCTGCTCGTCGACCTCACGGCCGACGACGATGCGTCGGCGATGGAGCACACCGAGTACTTCGCCCCGGTGCTCGGCGTCGTCGAGCTGGAGGGGCGGGGGCAGCGCTTCGTCGACGCCGCGGTCGACCACGCCAACGACAGCCTCACGGGCACCCTGGGTGCGAACGTGCTGATCGACCCGGTCACGCGGCGCCGACTCGGTGACGGCTTCGAGGCCGCGATCGAGCGCCTGCGCTACGGCGCCATCGCCATCAACACGTGGACCGGCGTCGCGTTTCTCACCTCTGGCTGCACTTGGGGCGCATACCCGGGCGCCACCCTCGAGAACGTGTCGAGCGGGATCGGGGTCGTGCACAACTCCTTCCTGCTCGACGGCGTCGAGCGCTCGGTGGTGCGCGGCCCGTTCCGGCCCTTTCCGCGCTCGGTCGCGCCGAGCTCGCTCATCGCGGGTGATTTCTCGCTCCTGCCCAAGCCGCCGTGGTTCGTCACCGCGCGCACCGGTGCCCAGGTGAGCGAGGGACTCACCGAATTTCAGACGAAGCGGAGCGCGCTCGGGCTCGTTCGCACGCTGCTGGCCGCGTTGCGGGCGTAGCCCGCGGAGGCGCGCGGCGGCGCGCTTCCGCAAGGCGCCCCTGCTGAAGAGAAGGTGCCACCGCCTGAGAAATGGGCGAGAATGGGGACGGGAGGCAGGCCGTGGAGCACAACACCGGAATCATCGACGTCAATCACGACGTCGCGACCTGCACCGTCTGTTTCGCCCCGGAGAAGCAGGAGCACGCCTGGTGGGAGGCGAGGCCCGAATCCTCACGGCTCGTCGGCCTCGTGGTCGCACGGGAGGACATGCCCTCGGTCACCGAGCAGCGCAACCGGCTGAGCCGCTTCGGCGTGCCGATCGCCGGGTTCCGGCATCCCGCCGCTGAGACCCTCGAGAGCTGGCGCGAGCGCCTGCACCGCTTCTTCGACACGCTCTCGCCCGGCGATGTGCTCGTGGTCGCGAACGTGCACGCCCTCGGTCGCGACCTCGCCGAAGAGACCGCGGCGGTCGCCGAGCTCAGCCGGCGCGGCATCGTCGTCAAGGTGCTCTCGCACGGCTCCGGGCACCTGCACTCGGCCGGGCGCTAGCGGCGAGGCCGGCACGGCCGCGGGCGATCGTGGCGAGGACTGCGCCGCGGCGTCAGCCACCCCAGCCGCGTCAGCCCGCGACGTACGCGCGCAGGTGGGTGGCCGTGAGCGTATCGGCCGAGGCCACCAGCTGCGCGGGGGTGCCCTCGAACACGATCGACCCGCCTTCGTGCCCGGCACCGGGGCCGATGTCGATGAGCCAATCGGCATGCGCCATCACCGCCTGGTGATGCTCGATCACGATCACGGTGTTGCCTGCCTCGACGAGGCGATCGA
>Ga0073899_10000596_pt1 | contig 33165 bp, 22 predicted proteins | sample KloWWTmetaKNB5Ph_FD_88975 | JGI IMG/M metagenome (GOLD analysis project Ga0073899, IMG submission 88975) | Active sludge microbial communities from Klosterneuburg, Austria, studying microevolution and ecology of nitrifiers - Klosterneuburg... | ecosystem: Engineered > WWTP > Aerobic digester >... | reverse complement strand
CACGCAACCGATGCCACGCAACCGATGCCACGCAACCGATGCCACGCAACCGATGCCACGCAACCGATGCCACGCAACCGATGGTTGAAACTGAAACCATCGTCTGATGAGAGAAACCCGGCTAAAGCCGGTTGGGGTGTGCGGCCGTAGTGCGCTTCAGCGCAGCTTGTCATACCAGGCGCCGAATTCATTCGGTGCATTCCCCCCCGGCGCATTTGGTCGCCGCACCAACGATGGATGCGCCACGCAACCGATGCCGGTTGGGGTGCGCGGCCATAGCATTCGATGCATTTAGCCGTTGTCAAACACAAACATGTCCCTTATGATCAACGCATCAGCCGTGAAACCAACCAATAGCATTTGATCGTGAGGAAGCGCTAATGCCTTTTTGGAAACACACCTATCATATTGTCTGGGCAACCAAGAACCGGCAGCCGTGGATATTGCCGGAATATGAAGCACGTCTTTATGCGTTTCTTGCCAGTAAAGCTGGTGAAGTGGACGCGTACTTGCACGCTATCAATGGCACGACAGATCATGTGCACCTTGTGACTTCCATACCACCAAAGCACAGCGTAGCGTGGGTGGTGAAGACATTGAAAGGCTCCAGCGCCTACTTTGTGAACACTACTTTACAACCACGAGCCTTCCATTTTGTCTGGCAGCGTGGGTATGGCAGCCTTACCATCGGCGAACGGCAACGAGAAACAGCAATCGCATACGTCAACTTGCAGAAGCAACATCATCTGTATGCCACGACAATTGCCTGGCTGGAGCGATTGACAGACGACCAAAACGAAGACGAGGAAGATGCCGCCATTGAGCAATCAGAAAAACCTGTTACATCGACCCAGGGCGGTCATGCGCTAAAGGAACCATCTTTTTCATACACCCCAGTGTATGACACTGAATCCCCCTTTTGATATACAAGGTGATGGTTTCACCTCATCTGTTTGGAGAAACCTGGCTTCAGCCGGGTGGTTCATGCCGCCATAGTGCGCTTCAGCGCAGCTTCTCATCGCAGGCGCCGAATTCATTCGGTGCATTCGGGCGCCAGGTTCACGATGGTTGATGAGTGCATCCGAATTCGTTCGGTGCGTTTGGACACCACCCACAATCTCCTCTATACTGTGGCTACGCTTGTGGCCACAAGCAAGGAGTCTGTCATGCCCGCAATCGGAATTCGCCAACTGAAGAATGACGCCTCGGAAATCATTCGCACGGTGCGCGAGGAGAAAGTAGAATATATCATCACGCTGCGTGGGCAACCGGTCGCCATTTTGCGACCCATCGAACCGGTCGTGGAAGACAGTGACGCAATCCTGCGGCTGGCCGGCGAGGTCTTTGCCGATTTGGACGACGATGCGCTGGCCGAAGTGGAAGCTGCCATCCAGCGCCGGCCAGATTTCTTTGCTGACGCCGAACTTGTCGCCCCATGACGGCGCAACCGATATTGCTCGATACGGATATATTGTCCGCGATCATGCGTCGCCATCCTCAGGCAACCGTGCGTGCTCGGCTCTATCTACTGGAGCATCAGCGCTTCACATTTTCTGTCATCACGCGCTATGAAGTGGTGCGCGGTCTGTTGACCAAGCAGGCTGTGCGCCAGCAACATGCGTTCGAGCAACTGTGTGCGGCAAGCGAGGTGCTGCCGATCTCGGAGGAAGTTGCGCTGCACGCCGCGGCGATCTATGCCGACCTTCATCGGCGTGGCCAACTGATCGGCGATGCGGATATTTTGATCGCTGCCACAGCCTTCGTGCATGGCTGTGCTGTGGCCACCAACAACGAAGCCCATTACCGGCGGATTGCTTCCTTGTCCGTTGATAACTGGTTACACACTGAATAGTTACACACCGAGTAGTAAAGGCGCCATTTGTGGATCGTATCCCCTATGTCATCGACAATATTGAAGTCACGCTGGCCGATGTGCTCAACAACCTGCTCGGCGCGCAACAGCAGCCCCAGGTAGATATTGCGACTGCTTACTTCAGCGTGCGCGGCTATGAACTGTTGCGCGAGACGCTGCCCAGCGTGCGTCATTTTCGCCTGCTGATTGGCGACAGTCCGCAAGACGCCGACGCCGTAGGCTTGCGGACCGATTCGCGCGCCTATTTGCGCAACGAACTGAACGCCGAACCGCTGGCGGAGGCAACCCAACGTCTGGTTGAAGAGATCATCCGTTTTCTACGCCGCGATGATGTTAAAGTGCAGCTCTATCTGGGCCATGATGCGGCGCCAAGTGGGCGGCGAAACTTTCTTCACGCCAAGTGCTATCTCATCTACGGCGGGCGCGGCCACCAGCAGACGCTCTTCGATTATCTCAATCCGTTGGTGGGCATTGTCGGCAGCAGCAACTTCACCGCGCCAGGGCTCAGGTACAACAACGAACTGAATCTGGTGCACAAGACCTTGTTGCGGCCCGATGAGGTGGACGACCACGTTGCCCGCAGCGAAGTTGCGCATCATGCCCAGGTGCAGCCCCATGTAAGCATCTCGCTGACCAACCAACTCCTGTTGAAGAGCGAAGTCGGCGCCAGAGCAATTCTTGACCTGGCGATGTGGTTTGATGCACGCTGGAAAGAAGCTGCTGACTTCAAAGAAGGGCTGATTGCGCTGCTCGAAAACTCCAAGTTTGGCAGCCGTGAGTATACACCCTATCAAATCTATCTGAAGGCGCTTTATGAATATTTCCGTGATGATCTAAATGGCGAGGTTGGGCAGCCGGCCACGCGTTCGGCCGTGGAACTCAGCGAATTCCAGGAAGATGCAGTCAGAAAGGCGCGGCGCATCCTTGCCCGCTACGACGGCGTCATCATTGCCGATTCTGTTGGTCTGGGCAAGACCTGGATTGGCAAGAAGCTGTTGGAGGATTACGCCTACCACATGCGCCAAAAGGCGTTGGTGATCTGCCCGGCCTCGCTGCGCGCCATGTGGCAGCGAGAGCTCGCATCAGCAACCATTGCGGCGACAGTGATTTCGCAGGAGTCGCTTGGGCAGGACAATTTTGACCTGCGTAGCGTGGCGGATGTCGATGTCATCCTGGTGGACGAGGCGCACAACTTTCGCAATCGCCACGTCAAACGCTATCAGATGCTGGAAACGCTGCTTGCCACCAACGGTCGCCGCGGCCGGGATGGCGGTCGCAAGAAGTTGATTCTGCTGACGGCCACGCCGATCAACAACAACATATTTGACTTGTACAATCAGATCAATTTATTTGCCGGCAATGATCGCACCTATTTCGCCGCGGCCGGCATCGGTGATCTTTACAAATACTTTCTGGCTGCGCGGCGTGATTCGATTGAGCAAGGCAGCGTACGGATTTTTAACTTGCTGGAGGAAGTTGTCGTGCGACGTACACGCCAGTTCATCCGTCGCGCCTACCCGGAAGCCACGATCAACGGCAAGACCATCACCTGGCCGGCGCGCAAGCTCGTCACACTGGAATACGATCTGGCGGCAACCTACGAAGGTTTTTACGGTGACATCGTGCGACGCATTGAACAGCTCAATCTACCGCACTACAACCTGGAATCGTATAAGGTCACCAATGCCACGCGCGATGAATTCGAGCTAGGTCGGCAGCAGGCGCTCGTCGGCATTTTCAAGAGCCGCTTTCTAAAACGCCTGGAGTCGAGCATCGATGCCTTCCGCATTTCCATCCGGCGTGCACTTGAATTTGCCAAAACGTTTGACGAATACATTCAGGAAGATGTTGTGCTGGACGCCGCGTCATTTCGGATTGCCATGCGATTGCTCGATCAAGAGAACACCGATGATGAGAATGGCGCACCCACATCGCTGGCAGGCGCCATCGATGAAAACGTCGTCGCACGCACAGTGGTCGAGGATCTGTCGCGGCTAAAGGCAAGCGAATACAACCGGCGCTCCATTCATCGCGATCTTGCCCAAGATATCGATAATCTGACTGCGATTTGGTACTCGATCGATAAGTTGGATTTCGAGAAGGATGACAAGCTGCAGGCGCTAAAAAAGCTCTTGTCCACCGAACTACGTGGACGCAAAGTGATCATTTTTAGCTACTACAAGGACACCACGCGCTATCTGTATCGTGCTTTGACCAGTTCCGACAGCGAAAGCTGGCGTCAATCAATCGGCAACGCCACCATCCGGCGTATCGACAGCGATGTTGCACCAACCGACCGTATGCGAATTGTCGAGAGATTTGCACCCATCGCCAACGGCCTTAGCGAAGTTCAGGGAACGGGTGACGAGATCGACCTTCTGATCGCAACGGATGTGATGTCAGAGGGCCAGAATCTCCAAGATTGTGGCTATTTGATCAACTATGACCTGCATTGGAACCCAACGCGCATGGTGCAGCGCGCGGGGCGGATCGATCGGCTCGGATCGCCACACCAGGTGCTGACCATTTGCAACATGTTTCCCGAAAAGGCTCTGGAGCAGCTGCTTGGCCTCGTGGAAAGCCTGACGAAAAAGATCGACATCATCAATCAGACTGGTTTTCTTGATGCGAGCGTGTTGGGAGAGGTTGTAACGCCGCGTGATTTCAACACACTCCGCCGTATCGCCGAAGGCGACAATGCCGTGATTGAAGAGCAAGAGTCTTTTTTGGAACTTGCAAGCAGTGAGGCGCTACTTGCCGAACTGCAGAATGTGTTGGCAACGGAAGCACAACAGTGGTTGACTCTGTTGGATGATGGAATTCATTCAGGGCTGCAACGCCAGGGCGCGTATGGGATATTCTTCTATTTCACAGCACCGCATCCGGATGGGGGCGCGTTTCATTTTTGGCGCTATTACGACGCGCTGCGCCGTGAAGTCCTCGACAATCGCTATCAAATCATGCAGTTGATCGCTTGTGGTCCAGAGACGCCGCGCTATCCACCTCCTTATGAAGAACTAAATGTCTTCCAGCTACAAAATAAGGTCATCGATAGCATCTTGAAGGATTTTGTGCAGCAGCAGGCAACGGCGCTGGTCAATAAACCGGTGACAGAAGAACAGAATATAGTTGCCAATATTCTGCTTGAACAGACAAACAATCCTGCGCTGGATCGTGATGAAGTTCGTGAGCTACGCAAATTTTTGAAGCAACCAATGGTCGGCGCGTCTGTCCAAAAGCTACGCGCGGCACTCAAGGAGTATGGCGGTAGCCACAATCTAGACAGCTTGCTGCCGACTCTGCGCATACTGGCGGCGCAACAGGCCTTTGACACGATTCCTGGCGACAAATCAGAGAGGCAGCCTCTATTGCTTGAACGCAAAGATTTACATTTGGTCTGCTACGAATATGTAACAACTTGATGCCTTTTTCAAGCCGATGCTTCTTGACGCGCAACAACTTCTTTTTGCCGCTTCCATGTGGAATCTTCGAGTAAAAATATTTGCTTGTCGAACACGCCCGTACTCAGGTCAAGGCGGATGACGCCAGTCTCTTGGCCAATAGTTTTAGCCTTTCTTACCGCTTGGTGTCCTTCGCGTCTTGATGGTTACGCTTTTTTGAAGCGCTTCTACGCAACTGAAGCAGATGAATCTAGCCCAACGCGCGGCAGTTCGACCGTAAACGTTGTTCCCACGCCTACCTCACTCGCCACCTCGATGCGCCCGCCGTGCGCCTGCACCAGTTGGCGCACGATCGCCAGCCCCAGCCCGCTGCCGGCGCCTTCGCCCTGGGTGCGGGCACGGTCGCCGCGCCAGAAGCGGTCGAAGATGTAAGGCAGGTCGGCCGCAGAAATGCCCGCGCCCGTGTCACTGACCTGGAGGCGAATTGCATCCGCCACAGCCGAAGCCCGCACCGTGACGCGCCCGCCTGGCGGCGTGTGACGCAGCGCATTGGCCAGCAAGTTGTTCAGAATCTGGTCGAGTCGGCCATAGTCCGCCTCTACCACCAGCGGCTGGGCGGCTGGCTCGACTGCACAGCGCAGCGTGATGCCGGCGGCCTCCGCCTGCCCCTCGAAGCTCGTCTGCGCATCGGCCAGCAGACCGGCGACATCGACCGCCTCCCAGTGCATCGGCAACTGCCCGGCCTCTGCCTGCGAGAGCACGCGCAAATCCTCCACCAGCCGCGCCAGTTGCCGCGTCTCGTCTAGCGTGGCCGCGATGTGGTCGGGCGTCGCCGTGTAGACGCCGTCAAGCACGCCCTCCAGGTTGCCCTGGATCACCTGCAGCGGTGTGCGCAACTCGTGCGCCACATCCGCGGTGAGATTGCGCCGGCGCTGGTCGGCCAGCGCCAGCTCCTCCACCATGCGGTTGAAGGAGGTCGCCAGTTGGCTGAATTCGCCGCGGCCGCTCACCGGCACGCGCACAGTGAGGTCACCTTCGGCCACTGCGTCGGCCGCGTTCATCAGCGACGAGAGCGGCTGCGCGATCCCGCGGAAGGCGCGGCGCCCGATCCAGGCAATCGTACCCGGCAGCAGCAAGAGCAGCCCGCACGTGCTCAGCCAGAGCAGCGCCGCGGTCTGTGTGTCGCCGCCGGCCAGCCGCACGATGAAGAAGATCAGCAGCCCGAAGCCACCCAGGGTCAGCAGTGCAAAGACGCCAAAGAGGGCCGCAAAGCGCGCAAAGAGCAAGGCGGGATGGCGACCCCGGTGATCACGCCAGCGTTCACCGCCGCGCATCCACGGCGCGCCGTCGCCGGGCTGCCAGCTTCGGCGCCGTGACGAACCGCAGGCGCTGCCGGCGCGCGTCTCCTGGGCGCCCACTTCTTTTTCGCTCGCATCCTGCTCGCTCACCATGCCTCCTCTTCGGCAAACTTATAGCCGACGCCAAAGACAGTCAGCACGTAGCGCGGTTCGCCCGGCGCCGGCTCCAGCTTGCGGCGCAGGTTTTTGATGTGCGCGTCGATGCTGCGGTCAAAGCCTTGAAAGGAGACATTGTGCAGGCGGTCAACCAACTGGCCGCGGCTGAAGGTCTGGCCGGGATGCTGCGCCAGCACAATGAGCAGGGTGAACTCGGTGCGGCTGAGTTGGATCGCTTCGCCACCGCGCAGCACGCGGTGGCCGTTGAGGTCGATCTCCAGGTCCGCTGCGCGCAGCAGCCCGCTCTGCACCACATCTTTCTGCACACGGCGGAAGATTGCCCGCACGCGCGCCACCAGTTCGCGCGGCGAAAAGGGCTTCGTGATGTAGTCGTCCGCGCCCAGTTCCAGCCCAATCAGGCGGTCGGTCTCCTCGACGCGCGCGGTGAGCATGATGATCGGCACGTCCGATTCACGGCGCAGCGTGCGGCAGACGTCGAGGCCATCCATACCCGGCAGGTTGAGGTCGAGCACGATCAGGTCGGGCCTGGCCTGCCGCGCCATCGCCAGCGCGGTGACGCCGTCGCCCGCCTCCAGCACGCGGAAGCCACCATGCTCCAGATAATCGCGCGCCTGGCGCACGATGCGCTGTTCGTCGTCTACGACAAGAATAAGTTCGTTCATGAGTTTGTTTGTATCATGAGTGGGGGGTGGGAGACAAGGAGACAAGGAGACAAGGAGACAAGGAGAAGGGGAGACAAGGAGACTCTCCCTCTCCCCCCTTCTCCCCCTCTGGCTTAACGTTCGCTTGCTGGTTCAGCCGGCTGTGGTGGCGTTTGCGGCGCCTGCTGTTGCTGCTGGTGGCGATGATGATGGCCGCAGCCCCAGCCCATTGGCCCACTCCACGGTCCGCTCCATGCCGCATCGGGCTGGCCTTGCCCTTCCGGCGTCATGCCCTGCTGCGCTGCCCATGCCCGCCACTGCGCCATGCGAGCCATACGGCTGCCGATGAAGAAGACGGCGCCGATGCCCAGCAGCAGGAAGAAGAAGCCGCCAAAGCCCGGCCCGCGCTGCGGGTAGCCATAGGCATAGGGCAGCATCGCGCCAGCCGGCGCCAACGCCGAATCGCCTTCGACCGCGGTCAGACGACCGACCAGATAGCCTTGCGTCCAGGCGTCGCGTTGGTTGTTCGACACGGTGCCAAAGATCAAGGCGAGGACGACCACGGCAGCAACGCCGATCAAGATAAATCTTCCACGAACCATTGTGTACCTCCCGTACCTGTGAATGAATTGTTCGCGCCGGGCGCTTCTTGCATTTCAGGAACTGCGCTCGGCTTGTTCTCATCTTGACGGGCAGGTGTGAAAAAGGTGTGAAGGTTTTGGGGGAGTGTTGTGCGGACGCTCTATCGCGCCCGTATGGCTGAGCGGTCTGCGCAGACCGCTCAGCCATGCAGTACTTCACGAATCTCACGCGAAGGCGCGAAGAACGCGAAGGAAACCATCTTCAATTCAGCATGTGGACATGCTTGCCGGCGTCGATGGCAACCCGCGCTTTGAGGCATGTGCGCCAGGCAGGATTGCCTACTTCGGCCACAAGTTCGAGCCCATCTGCAAGGAGGATGGCGGCGAGCGCACCATCGTCCCCACGTAGTGCTACCGTGCCATAATCGGCAGATAGATCTCGCTGCTGCCGGGTGCGGCCATCGGGAAGATACGCGGCCCGTAATACTCGACCTCCTGCGTGACCTGGACGAATGCCAGCCAGTACCCGTACTGCTGACCATCGAGCACACCGGTATCGACAACCGTATAGGCGCTTGGCACACCCGTCGCAGGAACCAGGGCCGTGATGAGCACGGCCTGTTCGAACTGGTCATTCGTGCCGCGATAGAGCAGGAAGCCTTGCAGACCGTGTTCGTCGGCGGTGTTCCAGTGCAGGCTGACAGCGCCTCCTTCGGTACTGACATCGAACGATGCCAATTGGATCACCGTCGGAGTCTGATCGACCATGATACCGGCGGCGCCGCTGTCATCTTCGGGCAGGTCGCCATTGTTGGCAATCGAGTCTGCATCGGTCAGGTCACTGCCTTCCGGATCGCGGATCGCCACGATCTCTGCCCAGTTGCGCGCTGATCCCTCCGCCAGTTGCACAACGCGTAGAACGATTTCGACAGTGACCGACTGGCCAGCCGCCAGCGTGATCTGTACTGTCTTCGTCACCGCGCCATTTTCCTCTGACGACCATCCATTGACGTCATTGGGGCTCAGCACAAAGCCCCCCGGAATGTGATCGCAAATGACGACCTCACCAAGTGTCGCGCTGCCCTGGTTGGTGATTGTGAGCGTATAGCGCACATCGTCGCCGGCGCGCACGCGGCTGGGTTGACCTTCTGCCAGTCGCTTTTCCAGCGCCGCGTCAACGCGCTGCACAAAGAATATGGCGATGTCGTGGTCGTCTTCATCATTTACGCCGTCTCCGGTCAGATCATCATCGATTACCGGATCGTTCCCGTTCACCGTATCGTTGACGGCATCGGCGTCGACATGCACAGCCCCAGCGCTATCCTGTGCGCTCACGATTTCCACAGCGTTGATCACTTGATCAAAGGCGTCATCCACGCGCAGCACGATCGCTGCCTTTGCCATCTGCCCAGGCGGAATCGGCCCAGCCACGGTCAGCGTCGCTACGCGGCCAGCCACCTGCCAGCCACTTGCATCATTCGGACTGAGGCTTATGCCAGCAGGGAGATAATCGACAAGGGTGAGATTCTGCACCGCCATCGTACCCTGATTGTAAAGTTCAATGTCAAAGGCAATATCGTTGCCTTGGACACGTTCCCCCTGAAGGACGGTGGCCGGCAACACACGCAGCGCCGGATCAAACCGTGGCTGTGGCGCCTGATAACCGACAGCGCCGGCTTCGTTGACACCGCTCTGCACCATCACCGCGTTGGGATCGACGCCGCCAGTTTGGATAGCGCCGGCCGGCAGCGTAGCATTGTCAATATCCACGACGGCGCCACCAAAGGGCAGGGTCGCCGAGTAGACGCCGAGCGCATCCGTCGAGAGAGTGTGCGTAACACCCTGGCTGTCGGTGATCACAACCGTCACCTGTGGCAGGCCCGGCTCTCCTTCATCGTGCATGCCGTTGCCATTGACATCTTGGTAGACGTTGCCAATGACCACGCCGGGCGCTGGCGAATTGACATCGATGGCCTGGTTGTTGTCGAGTGATGGATCGATGGCGCCGACCGGCGCAACCGTGGCGATATTCGTCAGGTCGCTTTGCTGCGCACGGCTGACCACACCTGTGACCGTCAGCGTCATACGCATACCGGCGGCCAACGTCGCCCCGCCCCATATCGCGCTGGCGCCGTCGTATACGCCAGAACTGGCAGCATACCCGATGCCCAACAGAGCAGCCGGCGTTTGTTCCGTCACGGTGAGCGCAGTCACGGCGCTGGGACCGGCGTTGGTGATGACAATGGTGTAGGTGATAGCGGCGCCAGGCATGAATGGCCGCGGCATGCTCACCTTGCTGATGCTTATGTCGGCCACGGGTAGCGGGCTTGGCGCAACGGTGTCGTCGTCATCCTGATCTGCGCTATGGTCGCCAGGCGTCGAATCGGGGTCGTAGCGGCTGCTGGCTGCAATCTCGGCATAATTGGTGTAGAGACCACTTGCCCGGACGGTTGCCGTGATGAGCAGGGTTGCCTGCTCCAGCCCCGCCAGGTCACCGACCGCCCACCGCCCGGTGGCGGCATCGAAGCTCCCGGCGCTGGAAAGACTGCCAAGATAGCCGTACCCCGTTGGCAAAGTGTCGCTAACGGCGACGCCGCTGGCGGCGCCTGGCCCGGCATTGGAAACCACCACCGAGAAGACGATAGATTCGCCAACACGCGGCGTCAGGCTGCTGGCCGTCTTGGTCAGCGACAGATCTGCCGGCAAGGCGTCGAAGAAATTTTGACCAGTCACCACTTGACTGGAGACGAGCACCACGTTCGGGATCACATCGTCGTTGGGCGGGCTGGCATCACCGGTGCTGAGATAGCCGGCCAGGTTCGTCGCCGTGATTGTATACGTCCCCGGCATCAGCGTGAAGGTGTATACGCCATTGGCATCGGTCGTCGTCACCGCTGCGCCCGTCGTCAACGCAACACCAGCCAACCCAGGCTCGCCCGCATCGAAGACGCCGTCGAAGTCTTTGTCATCATAGACGGCGCCGACGATGATCGGCGGCGACAGATAACCGTCGCTGCCCACATCGTCGGCAACGCTAACGGTGATCGTTTCGGGATTCGTACCGGCAATCTGGACATATTGGGGTGGCGTGCGCACATCCACCGTGGCAATACCAGCGATCAGCGGCGCCGTATACACCCCGGAGGCATCGGGCGTCGTCGACTGCACAACGCCGCGGCTGTCGGTGATGACCACTGTTACGCCAACCGGCACACCTTCGCCGGCATCCTGCCCGCCGTTGCCGTTGGCATCCTCGAAAACGACGCCATGAATCGTGTACCATCCATAATCTTCCACCTCGCCGTTGTAAACCGCAGCCGTGGCAGCGTAATCCAGCGCATATCCGGCGGCGTAGAGGCGGAAGCGGGCGAAGAGCGGGCTGGCACTCGTGTAGCTCACACCCACGGCAACGGTGACCGGCTGTGCACCGGTGATCACCGCGCCCAGATCCTGCGCCTCCTCCGGCTCGAACTGGCCATTTGCATTCCAGTCGAACCAACCCCACAAGTTGCTGCTGCCGTTGGCCGTAACTGTCAATACACCAGTAGCGCCTGGCATCCACGCCGGCGTAAGCGCACGCACGATGCCATCGCCCGGCCCGCTGGCAGTGGAACTTTCTACGCCATCGATGCCGGTCACGATCCCGCTGCCGAGATAGACGCGCTCGCCCATTGCATCCGGCACGATATGTCGAGCCCCGTTCTGAGCCAGGGTCGTGTTCGCAAAGCTAGCCGGCAGGTAGCCGAACGCCAGCACCGAAAGTTGGCCGGCGCTGACATTGGTAAGCTGCTGATTGGCCGGTAGCGAGATGCTCGGCGTGAGTCCGGTCGCCGGATCGACCTTGTTGTCCTTGTCCGCACCCCAGACCGTGCCAAACCTGAACCCCTCGCGCACAGTTACCTCGATCCGATACTCGCCCGGCGCCAGTACGATGAAGGTGTAAACGCCAGCGGCATCGGTGTTGACGCTGATGATCTGCGCGCCCGCATTGGCGTCCGTGTAGTAGAGCGTCACGGTCACATCGGGCAGCGCCGGTTCGCCGCTCTCGATCATGCCGTCGCCGTCGTCCGCCCACACGACGCCGCGCAGCGATCCCATCGTCAATGCCACGACCGTTGGGTCATTTGCTTCAGGGGTCGCCGGATCGTCGGTGGCAATTGCTGGCGCGTTGGCGCCGGCCACCGAGCCCTGGTTGGCAAGCGTGGCAAGCTGGAAAGGCAGCACCGCATCGATGGTGACCTCGTACTCGATGGTGACGGTGCTGTTGGCGGCAAGGCTGGCAAAGTGTACTGTGACCGTATCGCCTGGCGCCGTGTTGCCCTTCTCGACGATACACGTCTCGCTGCACGTTACCGTGCCAATGCGCAACCCGGCATGGGCGTCCAGATTATCGTTGAAAACCACATCGTAGGCTATGGCCGTCCCGGTTGTGATCACGACACGGTACTTGAGCGTGTCACCCGGCGAGACGCCGCCGCTGGTATCAAGGTCGTTGAAAGGCAAGAAGCGTGACGCGTTTCCGGTGCTGTCCAGTGACGCCTTGCTGGCGATCAAGGTGGTCGGCGCCACCAGCGTATTGGCATCGGTCGCCGAGATCGGGGCGCCGGCGAAGATCGCCGCGGCGGTGTTGGCAAGTGTCGCCCCGACGCCAGCGTCGGGATCGACAATGCCAGTGACCGTGTAGGTGAGCGCGCCGCCTGCCAGAATCGTGGCTGTGTCGGTCAGGTCGCCACTGCCGATGGCGGCGCAGGTCGATCCGCCGCTGGCGACACAAGCCCACGTCGCGCCAGTAAAGGCAGCCGGGAAGGCATCGGTCACCAACACGCCGACCGCGTCGCTCGGACCGGCATTCTCCACGCCAATGACGTAACGCGCTGGATAGCCCGGCGCCAGGCCTGGATTCGGGCTGCTGCGCTTGCTGATGTCCAACTCCGCTACCGGTGTCAATGGCCCGCTGTCCGTACTGCGGTTGTTACTCGACTCCAGGTCGGTGATGCCCACCGGCGGCGTGACGATGGCCGTGTTTGCAAGCAGGCCGGTGGCGCTGGACGGAATCGTTCCCGTTACGACATAGGTGAGCACACTGCCCGCTTGGAGCGCCACGTTGTCAATCAGGTCGCCGCTGCCGCTGGCCGTGCATGTGGACGCGCCATTGGCGTGACATGTCCACGTCACGCCGGTCAAGGTCACCGGCAGCGTGTCGTGAACAATGGCGTTGATGACATTGTTCGGCCCGTGATTTGTGACGGCGATTTGGTAGGTCACGGCCTGTCCGGGCACGCGACCACCGGCAGGGACCGTCTTGGCAATGCTCAGATCGGCGGCCTGCAGCAACTCAACGCCGGCGCCGCTCTCCGTCGCAAAGATATGGCCGTTGGCATCGCGATAGGTGACGACGACTGGGTTGGCAAGCAGGTTGGAAGCGGCCGGCAGCACCGTGATCACGGCCTGATCGCGACCAGTACAGCCGTCCTGCGAACGCGCGATGATCGTTGCGGTGTAAACGCCGGCCGCGGTATAAGTATGGACGAAATTGGGTCCGGTCTGGTAGCCGGCGCTCGCACTGTCACCAAAGTCAATCGTGTAGCTGTACGGCGCCCGGCCATCCAGCGCCTGTTCGACCAACCTGAAAGTGACAGGCTGGTTGGCAAGCACACTGGATGGCGCGGCCACGAAGGGACGCAGCCCCGCGTAGGTCGCGCCGAGATTGAAGAGCAGACCGCTGTGGTCGCCACCGTCAAATTGGGCATGTCCGCCGTGGCGGTTGTTGAGCAGTTGTACACCCAGCAGATTGAGGCCCGGTTGGACACCGGCGCTGGCGGCAAAGGCGTCTGCCGCGCCCGCGCCGACTTCCTGGCCCAGGTAGACGCCGTTCAGATAGAGGTCGGTGACATCGTCGCCGGCTACCTGGATGCTGGCGTCCAGCCCGGTTGCATTGAGCGGCATACAGAAGTTCTGGCGGAAGAAGGTGAAGTTGCCCACCGTTTCGGCAACGGTATGGGCCGACACCCACTCGGCGGCAAGTTCGGCCGGGTTGAGCCAGTAGCTATACTCCAGATCGCTAGAGGCGAGAGGCGGCGTCCAGCCGGCGTCATCGAACTGAGTCAGCCGTGGATTGTCATTCCAGCCGGCGGGCGGCAGGCCATTCTCTCCTTGATAGATACTCCTGAAGGATGCACATCCGTCAACGTCGCACCACGGCCGGCTGGTAGGGGACGGGGCCGTGGTGCTGCTGGTAATGGTCAGCGCACCGCCAATCGCCTCGGCCGAGAGCGTTGGCAGCGTTTGCGTCATCCCACCAGCGGCTGGCAAGGGAATCACGGCGAAACTGAACGTGCTGGTTTCGCTCGGCTCAACAGATCCCAGATCCCAGGTGATGACCGCACCGTTTTCGGCGCCCCCGCCGCTGATGCTGGCTGGGATCAAGGTCGTGTTGGCAGGCAAGACATCGGTCACGACCACGTTATATGCAGTCGCACTGTACGAATTGTAGCCTTCGATGGTGTAAGTCACGGGTTGGCCAACGTAGACCGGGCCGGCCGCGCGCTTCTCCAATACGAAATATGGCGCGACCACGACGTCACTGTCCGTGAAAGTGTTGCCCGCCGGGTTGATGTCCGCCCCATTGGCGCCGTCATCTGCCAGCGTGACGCGGTTGGCAACCACGGCGCCCGGCTGCATATCGGCCTTGACCTGCGCCGTCACGGTCAGCGTCCGCGCCGCGTTGACGGGCAGATCGCCAACATTCCAGGTAACCGTGCCCGCACCTGCATCATAGACGCTGCCGGGCGTCGCTCCGCTATAGTCGATGCCTGCCAGTAATGTATCGGTGATGCGCACACCCGTTGCCGCCTGGTTGCCCGTGTTCGAGTAGGTAATCGTATAGGTCACCGGCGCACCCGCTGCAACCTGCGTCTGGCCGTCGCTCTTGACGATCGTCAGATCGGGTCGGGCATCTACCTCCGTCAGGGCTGATGCTGTGTTGTCGGCCGACGCCAGGTCTTCGACGCTGGACGTGATGAACGCACTATTCTCGATCTCGGCTACACCGGCCGGCAGGATATCATCGATGCGCACGGTGAAGGTGACGACGCCACTGGCGCCGCCAACCAAATCGCCGAGGCTTACGCTGATGGCGCCGCTGGCGTCCAGATACTCCCCAGGATCATCACCAATCGCATCGGTGAGATTGGCGCCATCCAGGTATAGGCTGCCGCTGACATAGCTGGTGTCAGCCGGCACGCCATCGGTGATCACGACGTCGGTGGCAATGCCGCTGGTCAGATTGCCGTAGCGCAGGCGATAGAGGATGCTGCCACCGGGCAGAGCTGGGGTGCTGGCTGATAACGCCACCTTCTGTATGTAGATATTCGAGCCTGACTGTGCGCTCAGCACGGCGGTGGAGTGGTTATCGAGCGGGTCGAGATCGACCTCGTTGCTGGTTACTTTGGCGGTGTTGGTGACCAGCGTCGTGCCGTTGGGCAGCGGATTCGCGACCGTTGCCTGGTAACGCAACTGGCCCTCGGCGCCAGGAGGCATGTCCGGCAATTCCAGCAACAATTGATGGAGGCCGCTGTTGTAGGAGGCTGTAACAGGCCACGTCGCGGCGCCTACGACCAGCACCGCCGAATCTGCCACGTATTCGGTGTTGACGTCCAGCGAGTCGGTGATGCGCACACTGGTGGCGACGGCGCTGCCCCGGTTATCGCCGATATAGGTGTAGGTAATCGTGTTCCCTGGCTCAATCGGCGACGAGTCGGCCGTGGCGCTTTTGAAGATGGTCAGGTCAGGATGGGCGACGACCGTGTCGACATCTGCGACCTCGTTATTAGTGCGGTCGCGGTCGGGGCTGGTTGTGGTCAGATTGGCATAGTTGCCCAACCTGGTCGCACCATCCGGCAACGAGATGGCGACGCGCGCCTGTAGCGTGAACGACACCATGTTCCCCGGCGTCAGGTCAGCCGGCGTCCAGACATAGACGCCCGGCGCCGAATTGGCAGCGGACGGGCTGGCGCCGACGTACTCCAGATAGGCTGGCAGCGTGTCCGTGACGATGATGCCGGTGGCCGTAATGCTACCTTGATTGACCAGTGCAATCACATAGTCCAAGCGCTCGCCGGGCGCGACGGTGCTCTTGCCGTCATCCTTTGTGATCAGCACATCGGCCGTGCCCAGTGCCAGATCCTGCTGCGTCGGCCCTGTATCCAGGATCGCGGGTGCGGCCATCACGCTTTGATACCCCGTCAGCGCAGCAGAGACGCTCGCCGGGCCAGCCGTCAGGTTGCAGCCGGCGCCGGCCACAAAGCCGTAGGCGCCGCCAGCGCCCACGGTGGTCGTGCAGACTTCGCTGCCCTGGGTCATCGTCACCGTCGCGCCAACCAGCGCCACGCTGCTCCCCAGGTCGGTAACGACACCACTCAGGCTTGGCCGCACCAGCGTGAGGTTGCCGGTATTGGCGTCGCCGGCCACGATTGTCACCGGCGCGGTGCGCAGCAGATAGCCTGCGGGGGCGCCGCCTGTAGCAGCGATCGTTGCCGTGCCCGGCGCGAGCCGACAGCCATTCTGACCGCTGGTCACGCGATAGGTGCCGCCGGCATCGCTTGTCGCCGTGCAGACATTCCCCAGCGTGTCGGTAATCGTGAGCGTCACGCCAACCAGCGGCGCACCGGTCGTGACATCCGTCACGGCGCCAGACAACGTCGTCGTCTGCACCAAAAGGCTGGCGCTGGCCGTGTTGTTGGACGGGTTGGCATCATAGAGGGCCGAAGAGGCGCTGGCCGTGTTTGTGATCGTGACGCCGCCCTGCCCCAGGCTGACTGTGGCGCTGATCGTCAAGGTGGCGTCGGCGCCATTGGCGAGCGAACCGACGCTCCAGGCCGCGCTGGTGTAGCTACCGGCCGTGGTGCTGGCGTCCATCATTGTCAGCCCGGCCGGCAGCGGATCGGCCACGGTGACATTCTCGGCAAGCGCCGGCCCCTGGTTGGCGACGCGCACCGTATAGACCACCGTGCCGGCCTCGGCTGGGTTGTTGTTGTCCACGCTCTTCGACACCGCCAGATTGGTGTTTGGGATTGCTGTATAGGTGGGTTGTTGCCCAGCCGTTGCTGGGTCGCCGTCAGTTGGCAACATCGTGTTATTGACGCCACCCTGGTTCGAGTCATAGTTGGCCACGCCCTGGTTGCTGATCTGCGTGACACCGGTCAGCGGGCTGTTGAGCTGTACCGTCAACTGGATCGTCCCGGTTGCGCCCTTGGCAAGGTTGATACCGGTGACGCTCAATGCCGGCGCGCTGTAGGTGGCGACGCCAACATCTGTGGCAGAGCCGACATAGGTCGTATTGGCTGGGATCGTGTCGGCAAAGGTCGCGCCGGCAACCGGATAGCTACCGGTGTTGGTCAAATGGATCGTGTAGCGCACCTGGCCGCCCGGTTGCAGCGGGCCACCGCCGACTATTTCGGCGCTCTTCGTGGCTGTCAGCGTAGCGCCGCCGCCGGCCAGGAGTTGCGTCGGCTGCTTGCCCGGTGTCGTGAGATCGGCGTCGGTCAGCACGCTGGTCGCCCCATAGGTGAGCGCACCCTGGTTGGAAATAACGTCACGAATCTTGACGCCGCTGTTCACCGTCACCTTGAAGTCGAGCGTCGCCTGGCTGCCGGCGGCCACGCTGACTGTCCAATGGAGGGTTTTGGTGGCGCCATTGTAGCTAACCGTGCCGCCGGAGACCGCGGCGCTGCTAGAAACATAGGCCGTGTTCGAGGGCACGCCGTCGGCAAAGGCAACGGCCAGCGCATCCTGATTGCCAGAGTTGGGCAGCACCACCCGGTAGGTCAGGCGATCGCCGGGCGAAACAGCGCCGTTGTTGTCAAGGTCTTCGTAGGTGACTGTCTTTGTGGCCGTGTCGAAATTTGGCCCTGCCGTCACACTGATGACGGTGGGTTGGGCGCCTTCGCTCTGGGCGTCGCCGTCGGTGAAAGCCGTGACTGCGCCGTAAGTGTAGCCGCCCTGATTGCTGATCTGCGTCGCGCCAATCGGGATCGGGTTTACCACGCGCACCTTGAAGGAAATCGCCGCCTGCCCGTTCGCCGGGACAGTGATGTTGCCAATAGAGATGGGGTCGGTGGCGTTCAGGCTGGCGCCGTAGGGTGCGCTGACGCTATCGGCAACATAGGTCGTATTAGCCGGGATGGCGTCCGTGAACTGTACGCTTGTGATGGCGGAGTTGGTGTTGTTGTTCAGCACCACGTTGTAGAGCAACTCATTCCCCGGCGCGACACTGCCGCCGCCGGTGGTGGCGTTCTGCACCGCCTTGGTAGCGGTCATATCCGGGACTTGTTGCATCACAATCAGATTGCGGATTTCATGGTGGTTGTGTGAGCCGCCGGTTGAAGCGGCAAAGCCCATCTTCAGGGTGCCGGGCGCCGAGGTGGCCATTGTGAACGGCTCGAACAGCGGCGTCCAGGTCGTGGCATCCTTGTTGAACTTCATGGCGACCTTGACCTGATAGGCCGCGCCCACTGGCGTGACAACAATCTGGACCTGCCGGAAGTAGAAGGTATCGGGGGGACGAGTCGTTCCATTGCCACAGCCACTCACATTGCTGGAGCAGTCGAGGCGCGGCAGGTTCCAGGGGGCGCGATCGAGCCGCGTCGTACCGGCCAGGTAGTCATAGCCGGAGGCGCCGCTGCCTGGCCCGCGGATTGCCACCGCGTTGGGCGTAAAGGTGGTCCCGCCGACACGTCCTTCGGTTGGGTTGGAATAGTTGCCAAACTCATCCACGCCCAAGCCCAGATAGCCGCCACTCAACCCTTTGACGCCGCTTTTCTGGGCATAGCCCAGCGAGCCACCCGACGCGCCGACGTTGAAAGCCGGCGTAGCGCCATCAAAGAGAAAAAAGGAGAGACCGTCGGCCCCGCTGCCGCCCCACGCAGCATAGTCGAACGTTATAACCAGACCGCGCCCGGTCGGAATCGGTGTGTTGTAATAGGCATAGCCGGCCTGGCTGAAGTCGTTATTGGTCAGCCGTAGCCACCCATTGCCGGTCGGATCGGTTTTGCCGCTGGTCAGCCCTGCCGTGCCACCCAACACCCACCCAGGCGCAGTTGCATCCTTGAACGTCATCGCAACCGGAAAGGTGAAACCGGCCTGAGCTTGCCCAACCGCAGGCGGGTACAGCAAACCAACAAGCAGGCATAGGATCAACCCGACGTACACAACTTGAGCCAATCCCCGGCTGCTGGTATGTGAACGCGCATCCCTTTCTAGGTGCTTCATGTTAACCGCCTGCCCCTATCCAGGGCGCCCAAAACTGAGTGATTGGCACGCATAGGTGCGGACCTTTCTGCTCAGTATAGACACAGCCTGGAGGCGTGGCATCTGGCAATTGATGCAATGTTTTTTAGTATTAGTAAGGGGTGTAGGGTGCAGACAGACGCGACTCACGCACGCGTTGACCGGCGCTGCCACGCCACCGGCGAGCAGGCGCGTCACGTCGTGGCGATCGTCGGGGCGGCGCGCGATCGCCACGGGGGGGACGTAGACAGAGCGCCAGCCGATCTCATCTTCCAGGTAATTGGCGGCGGTTTGTTGGACTAAGTACACACGGGCTGAAATACCTCATTGGTTGCCTGGTAGGGGCGCGCCCCCGTGTGCGCCCGGAAGCCGGACAGGCACGGGGGCCTGTCCCTACCAAATCTACTGACAGAATTAAGCCCACCTGTACTAAGGGTATCTTCATCGTAACAACCGGGGGCCACAAAGCTGCTTCTCATATTGAGACTGATCGGTTCCGCCTGCCCGCCAACCGTAGGCGCTGCCTCTGGCTGCGCATGACCGGCGATGAACACTCATACCGGCATCCGTTTCCGTCTCCATCCGTTACAGCGCACTTGGGCGCATCTGCACGAGCCGGCCGGCAAACGCTCAAATGAGCTGCACAACCCGCTGCGCCACGGCCTCCCCCAATTTGCGATGCTCCGCGGCTTCGAAATGGATGCCATCCAGGTCACTTGATAGGATGATCGCCGCCGTGTCGAGAAAGGCGCAGCCAAATTCCTCCGCTACTTGCCGGTAATAGAGGCCCAGCTTCTGCGATTTCGCTTCTGCACCCTCAAACATCTGGTCGAAGTAGGTCAACTTCGCCACGGGTGGCGGCGCCAACAACAGCACGCGCGGGGCTGCGCCAACGCGACCCGCCGCGCTCTGGTGGACGATACGGATCAGCACACCTATACCCTGGGCAATGTCAAAGGCCGACAGGCTAAAGCGCTTCTTCAGGTCGTTGGTGCCCAGCATGATGATCACGAGGTCGAGCGGGCGGTGCGTCTCTAGACAGGGAATCAGATAATCCTTGCCGCATTTGTAGCCCTCGATGGGATCATCCCAGACCGTTGTGCGCCCATTCAGCCCTTCCTCGATCACCTCATAGCCGACGCCGATCGTGTTGCGCAACACACCCGGCCAACGTACGTCGCGGTCGAAACGATCCTGCGAAGCCGGGTCGTATCCCCATGTGTTTGAATCGCCAAAGCAAAGCACGCGTTTCATTTGATCTGCTCTCCTGTCTTGATGGCCGAAATGGTAGGACGAAATCATTACTCTATCAACACTCCAGCAGAGCGAAAAATTGGGGATTGACACAGATACTATAGTATGTTAATTTATCCTATAGGATTCTTCGCTGCCCACCAGACTCAAATTCAAACGGAACACAATGACCGAGCCGAAAACGGTGCTTGCTGATGCAGTCTATGAGCGCCTCAAAGCGCGCATCATGGATCAAGGCTACCCCCCGCGTGAGCGACTCAACATCGACGCCCTGGCGGTCGATCTGAGCGTCAGCCCGACCCCCATCCGGGAGGCGCTGGCGCGGCTGTCGGCGGAGCGGCTGGTCACCTTTGCCGCGTTCAAAGGGTACCGCGTCAGCCCCCTGTTGACGACAGCGCAGGTTGAAGATCTGATGCATGTACGTCGCCTGATCGAAGTGGACGCTGCGCGTCTTGCCGCGCGCAGAATTCTGATTCCCGACCTGATCACCGTGGAACGGTTGCTTCAACAGATTCTTGACGAGAGCGCGGGCGTCGAAGTTGGCTCCTGGTCGCATGGCTATCGTCAATTCAACCAGTTGGACAGGCAATTTCATGAGATCATCGTGAGCGCGGCGGGCAACCAGTTTTTGCTTGGCGCGTATCGTTCACTCAACGTTCACATCGAGCTTGGCCGCTTCTACAATGTCTTCCGCGAGATGGATCAGGCGGAGACCTGCGTCGAGCATGACGCCATTTTTCAGGCGTTGCGCGCCCGCCAACCGGACGCCGCCGCCGACGCTGTGGAGCGCCACCTACACGCCACGGAAGATCGCATCTTCCGCCTGATCGAAAAATATTCGCATCCGCAGGGAAGCAACGGCGCCACGCCATAGGAGGTCACTGCCATGACTGTTCGGGTTGCCCTGATCAGCGGCCCCATGTACGACGCTCTCTACGCCCGCCTGAGCTATTTTTCCCAAGAGCGCGGCATTGAGGTGGAGATCGTTTTTACGGGCGATCATCCTGCGCTCAATACGTTCCTGGCAACGGACGCGGCTGCCGCTTGTCATCTGGTCTCCACGCACACCAAGTACGCGCCATCGCAGCAAGCGCTGCTGGCGCCGCTCGATGCGCTGCTGAATCCGGCCGAACTCACCGACTTCACGCCGCAACTGCTCGCCCTGGCGCGCATCGACGGGCAACTTTACAGCGCGCCGCGCAACGTCGACGTCCGCCTGCTGCACTATCGCACCGATCTGATCGATCACGCACCGGCTACGTGGGACGAACTGCTTGATCTGGCGCGCGCCGTCAATCGCCCGCCGGACTTGTACGGCTTTCTCTTTCCAGGCATGGAGTCGGGGCTGTTTGGCGCCTTCTATGAATTGGTGGAGATGGCCGGCGCCGAGCTTTTCCCGCCCGACCTGACGCCGCAGATCGAAAATGAGGGTGGCCGTTGGACGTTGCAATTTCTGCGCACCTGTTATGCCGAAGGGCTGACGCCGCCTGCGCTCACGGACTGGCATTACGACAAGGTGCACGACTGCTTTCGAGACGGTCACGCCGCGATGGTGGGTGACTGGCCGGGCTACTACGCCGACTACTGCAGCGCATCGTCGTCGGTGCGCGACCGCTTCGCCCTGGCGCTCTACCCGGCCGGGCCAGCCGGAAAATCGCTCGTCTACGGCGGCAGCCACACCTTTGCTCTCACGCCGCGCGGCGCCGACAGCGACGACGCCCAGGCGTTGCTGCGCTTCTTGATCGCGCCCGAACAGCAGCTTCTGGAGGCGCAACAAGGCTCCGTGCCGGTGCGTCGATCGGTGATGGAAACAGTGCAGCAAAGCGCCTCGCCCGTCGAAAAGCAGCGATGGGAAATGCTGGCCGCCGCCATCCAGCATGTGGTGATCCCGCCCAAGTTTGCCCGCTATCCGCTGGTGGAAGAGATATTGTGGCGAACGGTGCAGGCCGCGATGACAGGCAAGCTCACGATCGACGAAGCGTTGCACGTCATGACTATGCAGATTTCTGAAATCGTTGCGGGTGAACATGGACGGTGAACTTTCGGGCAAAGTCATCTTCCTGACCGGCGGCGCGCAGGGGATTGGCCGTGAGTGTGCGCTCTCCTATGTGCGCGCCGGCGCGACGGTGGTGATTGCCGACCTCAATCTCGATGCCGCCCAGGCCACGGTCGCCGACGATCTACGCGACGCCGGCCTCGCCCTGCAATGCGACGTGGCTGACTCTGCATCGGTGCACGCGGCGATCTCGCAGACATTGGCGCGCTACGGGCGACTTGATGCCATCCACAACAACGCGGCGATCAGCGGGCCGTCGAAGCCGCTGCACGAGACGACGGGCGAGCAATGGGATCAGTTGTTCGCCATCAACCTCAAAAGCATCTATCACACGACGCTGCATGGCGTCGATGCGCTGAAGGCCAGCCGCGGCTGCATCCTGAGCACGGCCAGCATGGTCGGCGTGTTGGGGCAGGAGAATCATGCCGCCTACGTGGCGACCAAAGGCGCCTTGATTGCGCTGACCAAGGCGATGGCGCTCGACTACGCGCCCTTCGGGATTCGCGTCAATGCACTCAGCCCCGCGGCGGTGTGGACGCCGCTGTTGCGCCAGTGGGTGCAGGATCAGCCGAATCCGGTTGCCACCGAGGATTTTCTGAACCACATCCACGCGCTCGGCTTCTGTCCGGAAGGCGATGTGGTGGCGGATGTAGCCGTCTTTCTGCTCTCGGCGCGTGCGCGCTTCATCACGGGCGTCACGCTGCCGGTCAGCGGCGGCGCCGAGCTGGGATATCGGCGATTAGGAACGAGCTAAAACGATAACTTCCTGGCTCTGCCTCAGCTTGAGAGCTTGGAGAGTAGAGACTGGAGATTGGCATATTTGCCCGGGGGATCGCTTGAAATCAGTTGTCATTACCGCAGTCAGCACACAAGATGCTCGCTTCCAACTTAAACCGGGCGAAGGCGTGGATGCGATCCACACTAACCCGCAGTACGCCTACGCGGTTACGCTGCTGCACACGGATGCTTCTTTGTCTGGCGTGGGGCTGGCGCTGACGCTGGGCGCGGGGACGGAGATGGTGTGTGACGCCATCGAAGTGCTTGCCATGCCACTGGTCGGCCGCGAAATCGAAGAGTTGATGGCCTCCTTTGGTCAGGTCTTTCGCCAGATCGCTGACCATCCACAACTGCGCTGGCTTGGCCCACACAAGGGCGTCGTCCATCTGGCGCTGGCTTCGCTGACCAACGCCTGCTTTGATTTGTGGGCCAAGGCGCGCGGCGTCCCGCTCTGGAAACTGCTCGTTGATCTGACGCCGGCCGCGATCGTGGCGCTGCTTGACCTGAGCTACCTGGAGGATGTGCTGCGCCCCGAAGATGTGCTGCGCCTGCTCGAGCAGGAAGCTGTCCACCGGCATGAGCGCGAGCCGATCCTGACGCAGGGCTATCCGGGCTACGACACGTCGGTGGGCTGGTTTCACTACAGCGACGACCAGGTGCGCGACAATGCGCGGCGCGCCGTGGACGCCGGCTTTCTGGCGATGAAGCTCAAGGTCGGCTCGCCCGACCCGGCGCGCGACATCCGCCGCGCCCTGCTAGTGCGCGACGTGGCAGGGCCGGACGTGCAGATCATGCTCGACGCCAACCAGCAATGGACGCTGCCGATCGCGCTGCGCACCTGTCTGGAGTTGGCGGCGATGCACCCCTACTGGATCGAGGAGCCGACCCATCCAGACGATGTGCTGGCGCACCAGACGCTGGCGCGCGCCATTGCCCCGGTGCGCGTGGCGGCGGGCGAGCACATCCCGCATCGCGTGCTCTTCAAGAACTACATGCAGGCCGGCGCCGCCCATTTTATCCAGGTGGATTGCACGCGCGTCGGCGGCATCAGCGAGTTCATTACGGTCAGCCTGCTGGCCAGGCAGTTCAACCTGCCGGTCGTGCCGCATGTGGGCGACATGGGGCAGATTCACCAGCATCTCGTTCTGTTCAACCGCGTGGCGCTGGGACACGAGAAGATCTTCCTGGAGTACATCCCGCATCTGCGTGATTACTTCCGTTTTCCGGCGCTCGTGCAAGGAGGCGTCTACCGCCCGCCGCAGGAGCCGGGAAGCAGTTCCGACCTGCTAGGCTGACAATGTCCGTCCCTGTTTCAAACGCAAATGGGAGTGCGCATCATGGTTCAAAGTAAGGTGGATGAAAATGTGCGGCAGCGCGAGCACACCGATAGCGTGGGCAACGCGTTGTGGAGCGTCTTTCGGCGCAGCGACACCAGCGTCGTGCTCGCCACGCTGATTCTGTTTGTCCTGTTTTCTTTCAGCAACTCCAGTTTTCTGACGCCATTCAACCTCTTCAATGTCTCGCGCACCGCGGCGCTCTATGTTTTTGTCGCGCTCGGCCAGGCCATGGTGATCGTGATCGGCGGGATGAACCTCTCGCTCGGCGCCATCGGCGGGTTGACCGTGGTCGTCGCCGGCTGGTGCATGGACACGATGGGATGGTCGCCGTGGATCGGGGTGCCGGTGGCAATGCTGGCCGGCACACTCTGCGGCATGTTCAACGGGTTCATCATCATCAAGTCGCGGCTCAATTCGTTCATTGTGACCCTGGCCAGCCTCTTTATCTTTACCGGTCTGGTACAGGGTATTTCGCAGGGCTTTCCCTACTCCAACATCCCCAAAGAGTTCACCATGCTGGGGCGCGACGATCTCTTTGGCGTTCCCTACCTGTTCTTCTTCGCCGTGATCGTGCTCATCGTGCTCGGTTACGTGTTCAAGTTTCGCGTCGTCGGCCGGCGCATTCTTGCCACGGGCGGTAATCTGGAGGCGGCGCGGCTGTCGGGCATCCGCACCGACAACATCGTCTTTCTGAGCCACACCTTGTCGGGCGTTTTTGCGGCGACGGCCGGCCTTTTGTGGGTCTCGCGCATGGGATCGGCGCAGCCATCGACGGGGACCGACTGGCTGATCATCTCCTTTGCCGTGGCGATCATCGGGGGTACGGCGCTCAACGGCGGCGAGTTCTCCGCGCTGGGCATCCTGGCCAGCGCCATCATGCTCACGCTGATCAAGAACGGCCTCATTATGCTCAATGTCAATGTCTATTTTGAGCAGACGTTTCTGGGCGTCATCGTGCTGCTGGCCGTCTCCGTGGAGAGCATCCGGATGTCGCTAGACAGCCGCACCAGACGCACGCAGACAGATACACCGTAGAGGGTGGGACCGTTTGAATCTCACACGTTTCCACCCTCTACCGTTTCAACTTTTCACCCTTCTATCGTTCTACAGGAGATGTAAGATGAAGAAACAACAGGTCAAGTTATTTTCGATGGTCATGGTGGTGACGCTGGCGCTGACCTTGGTGCTGGCTGCGTGCGCAGCGCCGGTCGCGGCGCCCGCCGCAGAAGAGGCCGCGGCAACCGAGGCGGCGCCCGCTGAAGCCGCCGCCGAACAACCGGCCGCCGCGGGCGATTTCAAACCGGTCTGGTACGCGCCGGCGCCGCACCCCTACTTTGAGGATGTGCGTAAAGGCGTCGAAGCCTACGTCGCCGAAACCGGCATCGCGGTCGAGATGCAGATCGGCCCCGACTGGACGCAGGACAGCCAGAATCAGCGCATGGAAGCCCTTACCGCCAATGGGTTCAACGCCTTTTCGGTCTACCCAGCCGATGCCAGCGGCGCCAATGGCCTCTATGAAGAGTTGACGGCCGCGGGTTCCCACATCATCAACTTTGGCACTTCCACCGCACAGCCGACCACCGCCTCCTTTGCCGTCGCCACCGATGTCAAAGTGGCGGCCATGCGCGCCACCGAAGAGTTGATCAAGGCGATGGGCGAGAAGGGCAACATCATCAACGTGCTCGAAGTGCTTGAAGACCCCAACACCGCGCTGCGCAAGCAAGGCATCGAGGAAGTCGTCGCCCAGTATCCCGACGTGACGATCATCCAGGAAGTTGCCGGGATGACCAGCGTCGAGACCGCCGTGCAGAAGGTCGGCGATGCGCTTTCCGCCAACATCGACAAGGTGGATGGCATCATCGCCACTGGGTATACGCCCAGCGTCGCCATCGCCCAGGTGCTCGGCGAATACAAATCCAAGGACGGCGCACGCACGATCCATGCCGTCGGCATCGACACCGATGAAATTGTGATGCAGGCGATCAAAGACGGCGTCATGGACGGCACGATCGTCCAGAACCCCTACGGCCACGGCTACCTGAGCCTGCTGCTGCTCCAGTACCTATCTGAGGGATACATGCCCAAGGCCGACGTCTACTTCGTCGACGCTGGCTTTGCTTACGTCAACCAGGACAACCTGGAGAGCTATTCAGAGGACATCCTGGCCGTAACCGAACAGATCAAATCGGAACTGCTCGACAAGTATCTTGAGAAGTAGCATTGGATCATTAGGAACAGCCAACCTCACACGGAGACACGGAGAACACAAAGAAAAGCGAAGTAGGGGAATCTCTTTGTGCGCTTGGCGTCTTCGTGTGAGAAAACCAAAGCTGGCCTCACACGGAGACACGGAGAACACAAAGAAAGGCCAACAAAGGGAATTCCCTTTGTGCGCTTGGCGTCTTCGTGTGAGAAAACCAAAGCTGGCCTCACACGGAGACACGGAGAACACAAAGAAAGGCCAAGAAAGGGAATTCCCTTTGTGATCTTGGCGTCTTCGTGTGAGACAAGCTCTTTGCGTGAAACGCGACTCCGTATGAAACAAAGGTGCGTACGATGCTGCATATCCGCCACATAACCAAATCGTTTCCGGGCGTGCGCGCGCTCAGCGATGTCTCCGTCGACTTTGCGCCGGGCGAAGTCCATGCCATCGTCGGCGAAAACGGCGCGGGCAAGAGCACGCTGATCAAGATCATGTGCGGCATCTACGCGCCAGACGCCGGCGAGGTCGTGTTGGACGGTGAGCCGGTCACGCTTCATGCCTACAAGGACGCGCTCGACCGCAAGATCAACCTGGTCAGCCAGGAGATCCAGGTGATCCCCAAGAGCACAGTGGCCGAAAATATCATGCTTGACAAGCTGGATCGCTACTTGTCGCGTGGGCGCATCGACTGGCGGCGCATCAACCAGGACGCGGCGCGCTATGCGGAGCTGGTGGATCTCACCGTCCCGGTTAAGGGGCTGGTCGCCGGCCTGAGCACAGCGCAGAAGCAGTTGATCATGATCGCGCGGGCGCTCTCCTCCGATGCGCGCATCTTGATTATGGATGAGCCGACCTCAGCGCTGACCCGCCACGAAACGGACAATCTGCTTCAATTGCTGCGCCGCATTAAAAGCGAAGGCGTCACCGTGCTCTTTGTCTCGCACAAACTGGAAGAAGTGCTGGCGGTGGCCGATCAGGTTTCCGTACTGCGCGACGGCAGCCTGATCGGGACGCGGCCAATTGCCGGACTGACCAAAGAGCAGATTGTGCAGATGATGATCGGCCGCGACGCGCGCACCCTCGACCTCGGCAAACTGGACGTGAGCGCGGGCCGCGCCGCGCTCGAAGCGCGCGGCGTCAGCCAGGCTGGGCGCTTCCACGATGTCGGCTTTGCGCTGCACCGCGGCGAGATCCTTGGCTTCTACGGGCTGGTTGGCTCCGGCCGCACGGAACTCGCCGAGATTCTCATCGGCGAGGCGCGCAAAGACGGCGGCGACGTGTTCATCGACGGCAAGCTCGCGCGCATCCACAGCATGGCCGACAGTCTGTTCAAGTATCGCATGGGCTATGTCTCTGAGAATCGCAAGGAAAAAGGCTTGATCCTCAGCGCGCCGATCAGAACCAACATCGCCATCACGGTGTGGAATCGCCTGTGCGACCGCTTTGGTTCGATCCAACTGGCCGCCGAAACCGCCACCGCGCGCCAATTTATGCAGGCGCTTGAAATCCGCGCCACCGGCCCACACCAGATGGTCAGCAGCCTTAGCGGCGGCAACCAGCAAAAGGTGAGCATCGCCAAGTGGCTGGCCGCGCAGTGCGATATTCTGATCATCGACGAACCGACCATCGGCGTCGATATCGGCGCTAAGGAATACATTCATCAGTTGATCTGGGATCTTGCCAAACGGGAAGGCAAATCGATCATCCTGATCTCATCCGATATGCCGGAGATCATCAACGTAGCGCGGCGTATTCTCGTCTTCAAGGACTTTAAAATTGTGGGCGAGGTGCGCAACAATGGTGAAGATGGCGCACGCGTGCGCGGCTATGAGGAGATCAGCCAGGAGATCGGCCAATTTCTCGCCTGAACAAGCTTTGATTTTTCGGAAAGGAGTTGCTATGAACGCACGTGAACGCGTGCTGGCGGCCATCAATCACCAGGAGCCGGACGGCGTGCCGGTCGACTTGGGATCGACGCCCAGCTCGGGGATTTCGGCCATCGCGCACTACAACCTAAAACACGCGCTGGGCAAGGCGCACTGGCCGACGCAGGTCTACGACGTCGTCCAGCAGATTGCGCAGCCGGGCGAGGAGATGCTCGACCACTTCCGCATCGATGTCGTCGACATCGGCCGCGCCTTCGACGACCGCCCCGAGGATTGGTACGACATCACCCTGCCCGACGGCACGCCCGTACAGTTTCCCACCTGGTTCAAGGCCAGCCCGCAGCCGGACGGCGACTGGGAAGTCTTCAACCAAAACGGCGTGCGCGTTGCCACGATGCCGCTGGGCGCCAATTTTTTCGACCAGACCTGTTTTCCCTACGTAGACGGTTATCCGGCGAGCTTTGACGACCTCCCCAACGTGATGCCGCTGGTGCACTGGGCCGGGCTGGCGCACAGCCCGTGGGATCACGCCGGCGAAGCGGATTTCTGGCAGCAACTGCGGGCGCGGACGTTGGCCTTGCGCGCCAGCACCGACCGCGCGCTGATGGTGGTCATCGGTTGCAACCTCTTCGAGTGGGGGACCTTTCTGCGTCGGCTGGACAATTTCCTGGTCGATCTTGTCACGGATCAGGCGAATGTCGAGCGTCTGCTCGATGCGCTGATGGAACAGCATCTCCAGACGCTGGCGAACGTGTGCGCGGCGGTCGGCGACATCGCCGATGTGGCCCGCTTTGGCGACGACCTGGGCACGGATCAGGGGCCATTCATGTCGCCCAAGACCTATCGCCGGCTGTTCAAGCCGCGCCACAAGCTGCTGACCGACTACGTCAAGCAGCACAGCTCGATGCACACCTTCCTGCATTCGTGCGGCTCGATCTACAAGCTGCTGCCCGATTTGATCGAAGCGGGCTTCGAAATCATCAACCCGGTGCAGACCATCGCCCGCGACATGGAGCCGGTGCGCCTCAAGCAGGAGTTTGGCAAGGACCTCACCTTCTGGGGGGGCGGGGCCGATACGCGGTTTACGCTCAACCGCGGCACGCCGGAGCAAGTCAAGGCCGATGTGCGCAGCAACATCGAGGCGTTGGCGCCGGGCGGCGGCTTTGTCTTCAATACGGTGCACAACATTCTGCCCGACGTGCCGCCGGCCAATATCGTGGCGATGTTTGAAGCGATCGACGAGTACAGATAACAACAAGTACGGTTTCAATCTGTGAGGGAATGATGGAAGAAGAACTGCTTGACGCCATTTTCGCTGCGATTCTGGATGGCGACATTCCAGGCGCGCCGGGCGCGGTGCAGGCGGCGTTGGACGCCGGGCTATCTGCAGAGAAAGTTTTGAACGAAGGCATGATCGCCGCCATGAACCGTGTGGGCGAATTGTACGAATGTGGCGATTACTACGTAGCGGAGATGTTTACGTCGGCCAAGACGCTGCAAGCTGCGCTGGGCGTACTGCGTCCGCACCTGCAACAATCGCAAGTACAGTCGGCGGGCACGGTGGTGATCGGCACGGTCAAGGGCGACATGCACGACATCGGCAAGAACCTGGTCACGATGATGCTCGAAGGCGCCGGGTTTACGGTGCACGACCTGGGGCCGGACGTGCATCCGTCGCGCTTTGTCAGTGCGGTGCTGGAGCATCAGCCAGAGATCGTGGCGCTTTCCGCGCTGCTGACGACGACGATGCCTGCCATGAAAACGACGATCGACGCCCTCGTTGCGGCTGGCGTGCGCGCGCAGGTGAAGATCATCGTGGGCGGTGCGCCCGTCAACGATGAGTATGCCCGCCACATCAGCGCCGACGGCTATGCACCCGACGCCAGCCAGGCGGTTTCGCTCGCCAGGGCGCTGATGGTGAACTGATTTCGCCCACGCACTCAGGCCGCGTGCGCTACTGCCACGCGCACGCGGGATTGACCATCACCATCTTCTTGGCGTTGCGCTTGTCGTCGCGCTGCTGCACCATGGCCGCGGCGATCTCTTCCAGCGGAAAGCGGGCCGACAGCACAAGTTGCGGATCAAATTCCCCGCTGCGCAACAGGTCGAGCGCTGCCTGGGCGCGCGTGCCAGGGCTGGCCATCGAGGCGCGCAGTTGCTGTCGCCGGAAGTGAAACGTGTCGGCGTCGAAGCGAATCACCCCGTGCTTGTCCGATGCAATGCCGATATAGCTGATGATGCAGCCGTTGGCGCCGATCTGCGCGGCCAGCGGAATCTCAGACGGCGGCGCGACGAGCAAAATCTTGTTGACGCCGCGGCGACCGAAATCCACCTTGCGCAGGTCTGTCTTGTCCACAAAGATCGGCTCGGCGCCGAGCGTTGCGGCCGCCTCCATGCGCGCGACGGAGTGCGAACGCCCCGCCATCCAGATGCGTTCGGCCTGCCGCCGCCGGCACTCCGGGATCGCCAACAGCCCCAACGGCCCAGGCCCGATGATCAGCACGCGGTCGCCAGGGCCGACCTCCGCCACGGCTGTCATATCGATGCTGACGGCCAGCGGCTCGGCCAGACACGCCACCACCGCGGGCAGTTCCCCCGCGGCGAAGACCTGTTGCTGCGGGGCGACCATGTAATCGGCAAAGCCCATGGACTTGCCCCAGTAACTTTGCACGTTCGTGCACTCCAGCGGAAAGCCGGCGCGGCAAAGCTCGCACTCGCCGCACGGCGCGCTGGAATCGAGCGCGACGTGGTCGCCCGGCTGGAAGCGCGTCACGCCGGCGCCCACTTGCGTCACCACGCCGCTGACCTCGTGGCCAAAGAGCGACCAGCGCTTCGCCGTCTTGCCGGCAATCGACAGATCGGTGCCACAGATCGAACACGCGGCAATCTGCAACTGCACTTCACCTGGCGCTGGATCGGGTACACTGCGCTCGCGCAGTTCAAAGCGGTAGTGCGTTTTGACATAAGCAGCGCGGGTGACGAGCGACATAAGTTTCTCCTATTGATGAGGTGCATCTAAGCTGTGTTTTAACCGATTTCCGCTAACAGCGCCGCCAATCGCGCCTTGACCGTCGCATAGGAGAAGTGTTCCTCCACCAGACGCCGGCCCTCTTGTGACAGCCGCAGCCAGCGTGCGTCGTCGCGAGCTAGCTCCACGACGGCCTCCACAAACGCGGTCGGGGTGGCGGCGATGCGCGCGTGCTCGCCATCAACTGCAAAGGTTCCCTCCGCGGCGACCGGCGTCATTACCACGGGCAGGCCATAGCCCATCGCCTCCAGCACCTTGCCTTTGACGCCGGCGCCAAAGCGCAGCGGTGCAATCGTCACGCGGCTGGCCGCGTAGAGCGGCGCCAGGTCGGGTGCGTGGCCGGTAATCAACACGTCGGGTGCGGCCAGTGCAGCGACCTCCGCCACGGGCAGGCCGACGAAACGCACGACCGCGCCGGGTAGCTGCGCCCGCACCCGCGGCCAGATGTCGGCGACGAAATGCTGGGCCGCGTCGCGGTTGGGCATGTGGACATAATTGCCGACAAAGAGCAGATCACGCCGGCCCTCCGGGGTAAACGGGCCAGGCATCACCTCATGCACATTAGAAATAATGCGCACGTGCGCCTCCGGGCAGAGACGGGCGAGCAGATTGGCTTCCTCCGGCGTGACCACCAGGGTAAAGTCCGCCGCCGCGGCCAGGGCAAGCTGGCTCGCCTGCACCGCGCGCGCCTGCTGGGCAAGCCTTTCGCTGCGCCGCAGGTTGGCTGCGCGCATCATGCTGACAAAGGTCAGTTCAATAGTATCGAAGATCAGGGTGGCATGGGGCGCGGCGCGGCGGAGTTGCGCCACGAAGTCAGAGGTCCCCGGCACAACGGCAAGTAAAATCAGGTCGAGTTCGGCGCCGTGCGCGGCCAGATAATCGAGCGGCGCGGCTGGGCCAGCGGCCTCAATGCCATGCGCGGCGAGCAACGCCTTCGCCTCCTGGACGCGCACATCATAGGCAGGGTGAAAGGCGCGCCCGGCCGAGAGATTGGTCACCTCCCAACCAAGCTCGCGCAGCATCTGCATCACGCGCAGCACGCGCCGCGAGCCGCCGTCCAGATCCGGCAGCGGGTGCGTGTGAGTGATGACGAGAGCGCGTCGCGACATGGCAGAGTGGTGCGTTGGGCGGTTGGGTAATCGCAAAAAGTGAAGGGGATTCTACCACGGAACGCAAACGTAGCCTATCCAGCAGCCGCGCCCAAAACCTCCGCGCCAACTGCAACACATCCGCGAAGACCTCGCAGGTCGGGCTATCAGCCCGACGGAGCCGCGTCAACGCTCTGAATGGCATCAACCAGCATCTGCGGAGACCTCGTAGGTCGGGCTATCAGCCCGACGGAGCCGCGTCAACGCTCCGGATGGCAT
>Ga0073899_10000595_pt1 | contig 33173 bp, 33 predicted proteins | sample KloWWTmetaKNB5Ph_FD_88975 | JGI IMG/M metagenome (GOLD analysis project Ga0073899, IMG submission 88975) | Active sludge microbial communities from Klosterneuburg, Austria, studying microevolution and ecology of nitrifiers - Klosterneuburg... | ecosystem: Engineered > WWTP > Aerobic digester >... | reverse complement strand
GGAAAGTCCTCGCGGTAGTGCGCGCCGCGGCTTTCGGTGCGCACCAGCGCGCCGTAGGCCACGCACAACGCCAGCTTCAGCATCTTCTGCACCCGGTAGGCGGTGACGAGTTCGGGGTTGGCGCCGCCGTCGCGGCAACGTAGGCCGATGTGGCGGCTGCGTTGCAGCAGCCGCTGCAACTCGTCGACAGCCGATTGCAGGTCGGCACCGCGGCGGAAGATGCCGACCTTGTCGGTCATGATCTCCTGCATGCGCGCCCGCAGCGCCGAGGCATCCTCGCTGCCGCTGCCGTCGATGAACGACTTCAGGTGCGCCTGCTCGCGCTCGAGGAATTCGCGCACCAAGCCCATCGGCACGCTGACCTCGTTGTCGGTGCGGTCGCACCAGTCGGCAACGGCCTCGCCGACGATCATGCCGGCGACCACCGTCTCGGCCACCGAATTGCCGCCCAGGCGGTTGAAGCCGTGCATGTCCCAGCAGGCGGCCTCGCCGGCCGAGAACAGGCCCTTCAGCGTCGGGCTGTGGCCGCTGGCGTCGGTTCGCACGCCGCCCATCGTATAGTGCTGCGCCGGGCGCACCGCGATGAAGTCCTTGGTCGGGTCGGTGCCAAGGAAACTCTGGCAGATCTCGTAGACCTCGCGCAGGTTGTGCTTGATGTGTTTCTCGCCCAGCAGCGTGATGTCCAGCCACAAGTGCTCGCCGAAGCGGCTCTTGGCCCCCTTGCCGCTGGCGATATGCTGCTCCATGCGGCGCGAGACGACGTCGCGCGAGGCGAGTTCCTTTTTCTCGGGCTCGTAGTCGGGCATGAAGCGGTGGCCGTCGGCGTCCTTGAGCAGCCCGCCGTCGCCGCGGCAGCCTTCGGTGACCAGGATTCCGGCCGGGAAGATGCCGGTGGGGTGGAACTGCACCGCCTCCATGTTGCCCAAGGCAGCGACGCCGGTCTCCAACGCCAGCGCGTGACCGATGCCTTCGCAGATGACGGCATTCGTCGTCACCCGGTACAGCCGCCCGGCGCCGCCGGTGGCGATGGCCGTGGCCTTGGCCAGGTAGGCGGCGAGCGAGCCGTCGACGAGATCGCGCACGATCGCGCCATAACAGCGCGACCCGTCGTGGACGAGCGCCAGCGCCTCGGTGCGCTCCAGCACGGGAATCGAATCGGCAATGGCCTGGTCGGCCACCGCCTGCAGCATGGCGTGGCCGGTGCCGTCGGAAACGTGGCAGGTACGCCACTTCTTGGTGCCGCCGAAGTCGCGCTGGTTGATCAGGCCATGGGCCTCGTCGCGCTCGGTGATGGTGACGCGCTGGCCGTTGATGACGACCTCGCGGTCGCCCTTCCTGACCCGGCTCCAGGGCACGCCCCAGGCGGCCAGTTCACGCACCGCCTTCGGCGCGGTATTCACGAACATGCGCACCACGTCCTGGTCGGCGCCCCAGTCGGAGCCGCGCACGGTGTCCTCGAAGTGCACGTCCTCGCTGTCGCCCTGGCCCTTGATGACGTTGCCCAGGCTGGCCTGCATGCCGCCCTGCGCGGCCTTGGAGTGCGAGCGCTTGGCCGGCACCAGCGACAGCACGATGGCGTCGTGGCCGCGCCGCTTGGCCGCCACGGCCAGGCGCAGCCCGGCCAGGCCGCCGCCGATGACCAGCACGTCGGTGTGGATGATTTTCATTTCGCGGCTCCCGGTGCCGGCTGCACCCAGGCGGGTGTATAGGTCTCGGCGGGCAGGTGGGCGCGGTCGCGGCCTATCTTCATGTAGGCGGCGAAGGTGGCCAGGCCGAGCACGAGGAAGAAGATCGTCAGCACCCATTTGGCGCGCTTCAGCCGCGCGCGTCCGGCATTTGTGTCGTCGCCCTGCAGCCAGCCCCATTTGACGGCCAAGCGATACAGGCCGATGCCGCCATGCAGTTCCACTGCGAACAGCAGCACCAGGTACAGCGGCCACCAGTTGCCGTTCCAGAAGCGGCTCCCCGATTCGTAGGGGCCGATCGCGCCCGGGTGCATGAGCATCTGGTACAGGTGCGGGAAGGCCAGGAAGAAGAGCATGAAGCCGGTGACGGCCTGCACCCACCACAGCGTCGTGTCACCGTGCCCGAGCAGTGCGCGGTGGCTGGTGAACAACTGGTACTGGCGGTAATTGGCGGGGAACTTGCGCATCGCCAGGAAGGCGTGCAGCACGAACAGCACCGCGACGACGGCGACGACCCCCGAGACGATCAGCGGATAGGCGCGGCCGAAGAAGAAGTAGCCCTCGAAGGCCCTGGTCACGATCCACATCGCGTCGTAGCCGAGCAGGATCGACGAGACGAAGAACATGTGGCCCCACATGAACAGGCCCAAAGCCAGCCCGCTGAGGCTTTGTGCCAGGTCCATGCGGGCGGGCCAGCGGCTCTTGCCGGGCCGGGCGCTGAGGCCGATGCCCGCCATCACTTCAGTCGGTGTGTGCATGCGAGGCTTCTCCGTTGCAGTGGTCGTGGACGCGCGAACCGCCCGAGCCAGAGTGTCCGCCCGCAGTCCCTGCCGTCATGTTGTCTCAGGTCAAGCCGGGTCCGATCGCACGGCGGCCGAGCGCAACTCAGGCCCGGCCCTGGGTGTAGTCGGCATAGCTCGGTTCATACATTTGCGAGCGCACGTGCACCAGCAGATCGGCCGGCCGCGGCACGCCGGCCAGCCCCTGGTCGAACACCACCTGGGCCACCGCGGCGGCAATGTGCGCCGACACCTTGCGCACCTGCGCCAGCGGCGGGAACAGGCTGCCCTGGGCCAGATCTTCGGGCGTGACCTGGGCACACAAGGCACGCACGGCGGCCATGAACATCTCGTCGGTGACGCGGCGGGCCCGCGTGGTGATGGCCCCCAAGCCCACGCCCGGGAAGATGTAGGAGTTGTTGCCCTGCCGTGGCACGAAGCGGCGGCCGTCCAGAGTGACCGGCCCGAACGGGCTGCCCGAAGCGAACAGCGCCTGGCCGCTGCTCCAGCGGTAGGCCTGCTCGGCCGTGCACTCGGCCTTCGAAGTGGGGTTGGACAGCGCGAAGACGATCGGCCGCTTGTTGATGGCGCTCATCTCCCGCACCACCTCCTCGGTGAAGGCGCCGGCGCTTGCCGCCACGCCGATGATCGCCGTCGGCCGCAGTGCGCGCACCGCGTCGGCAAAGACGGTCACGGGCGCATGGGGGTGGGCATAGGGCCGCTTGTGTTCGACCAGGTCGCTGCGGCCGTCGTGCACCAGGCCGCGCGAGTCGAACAGCCAGCATCGCGCCCGCGCCGCGGCCGGCGTCAGGCCCTCGGCGACCATGGCCGTCACCGCCAGGTCGGCGATGCCGGTGGCGGCCTCGCCCGCCCCCAGAAACAGCAGCCTCTGCTCGCCCAGCCGGCCACCGCTGATGCGCAGCGCGCTCACGATGCCGGCCAGAGCCACGGCGGCCGTGCCCTGGATGTCGTCGTTGAAGGTGCAGATGCGGTCGCGCCACTTTTGCAGCAGGCGGAAGGCATTCTGGTTGGCGAAGTCCTCGAACTGCACCACCACGCCGGGAAAGACCACCTGCGTGGCCGCGATGAACTCGTCGAGCAGCGCGTCGTAGGCCTCGCCGCGAACGCGGTGCTGCGGCAGGCCGATATACAGCGGGTCTTCCAGCAGCGCCGCATTGTTGGTGCCGACGTCCAGCACCACCGGCAGGCACTGCCGCGGGTGCACGCCCGCACAGGCCGTGTACAGCGAGAGCTTGCCCACCGGGATGCCCATGCCGTCGGCGCCCTGATCGCCCAGGCCCAGGATTCGCTCACCGTCGGTGACCACGATCATGGCCACGTCGCGGTGCGGCCAGTTGCGCAGCACGCTCTCCACGCGGCCCAGATCCTCGATGCTGACGAACAACCCGCGCGGGCGCTGGAAGATGTGGCCGAACTGCTGGCACGCCAAGCCCACCGTGGGGGTGTAGATGATGGGCATCATCTCGTCGGGATTGTCGACGACGACGCGGTAGAACAGCGTCTCGTTGCGGTCGTGCAATGCGGCGAGGTTGATGTATTTGTCCAGGTCGGTGGGCTTGCGGCGGAAGTTCTCCAGCACCCGTCGCACCTGGTCGGCCTGGGAATTGATGCGCGGTGGCAGCAGGCCGCGCAGGCCGAACGCGTCACGCTCGGCGGCGTTGAAGGCCGTGCCCTTGTTGAGCAGCGGTTCGCGCAGCAGCGCGGTACCACGGGGCAGCGCCGTAGCACCTGCCGACTCTTCCTTTGCACTCATGGCGGGTCACCTCCAGCCGCGAATGCTAGGCGCCGGACGGCGCCGCTGCTTCAGTTTTTGACGACTTCGTTGATCTCGATCAGTAGACCGCTGGCCGTCGGCGCGATGGGCGCCGACTGCCCGCTGAGGTCGCCCGCGCTGGGCACGGCCTGCCCGCTCTTGCTTACGCGCGCGCTGACCACGACCTGGGGGAACAGCGACAGCTTGGCCCCCGGCGACATGGCCATGCTGTCGTCGAGCACGAAGTCCACCGGCAGGTCCTTGACCTGCTTGCGCACGATGGCCAGCGGCATGCGCGAGCCTTCGGCCGGGCGCGCGAAGATGAATACAGCGTCGGTCGGCGCGGCCATCATGGCCAGCGCCGGCGCCAGGCGCACGGTGCCGCGGATCGTGGCCCCGCCCGCCGCGTCGGGCGCCGGTGTTGCCACCGGTGCGGCGGCCGGCTTGGCCGCGGCGACCGCCACGGGCGGCGGCTTCGCCGGCGCGGCCGCGCCGGACGCAGGCCCCAGGCCACCGCGCTCGCGGGCCTCGGCGATGCTGGCCTGCACCTGCGGCAGGTACGGACTTTCCGCCGGCGCGTGCTGCACCACGCGCTCCCAGTAGCGCACCGCACCCGCGTAGTCTTTGCGGTTGAAGGCGGCGGCGCCGGCCAGCGACAAGGCCTTCAGATTCGTCGGCTCGATCTTCAGCGCCCGTTCGACCAGCGCCAGCGGCTCGCCCTCGAGATTGCGGTCGTTCTTCAGTGCCAGGGTGTCGGCGTAGTCGGCCAGCAAGCGGGCATCCTGACCGTTCAAGGCCACCGCCTTCTGGTAGGCCGGCAGCGCGTCGTCCAGGCGACCCAGCATGCCGTAGGAGCGCGCCAGCATGGCCCAGCCTTCGACATCGTCGGGCTGGCCCTTCAGCCGTTCGGCCAGCTGTTCGACGGCGGCGATGAATTGCGCCTCGTCGACGGCGCCGCTGGCGTGCGGATTGCCGCCCTCGGCAGCCGCCGCCGTTGGCGGACCGGCACTGGGCACACCCGGCGATCCGGTCCAGGCGTACCCGGCCACCGCCAGCACCACCACGAACGAGAGCACACCCGCCGTCAGGGCGCGCGACGGGCGCGGCGCTTGCGCGCCGGCTGCCGCCGCCTCGGGCGCCGCCAGCACGGCCTGCAGGATTTCGCGCTCCAACTGCGCCTTGCCGGCTTCGAAGGCCTTCTTGCCGACGCTGCCTTCGCGGTGCGACTTCTGCAACTGTTCGAGCTGCTGGCGCAGCGCCTTGATGTCTTTGTTCATTTTGCGGACTTGACCGGGCGCGCCGCGGTCGCGCTGACCGGCGCGGCTTCGTCTTCCCCGGGTTCCTCCGGGTCGAAATGCTCGTTGCCGAGCCGGCTGCGCCGGCGCAGCACCAGCACCAGCGCCGCCAGCCCGCCGACCATCAGCACCGCGGGGCCGAACCAGAGCAGGAAGGTGGCGCCTCTGACCGGCGGCCGGTAGAGGACGAAGTCTCCGTAGCGGGCCGTCATGTAGTCGATGATCTGCTGTTCGCTCTGGCCCTGGCGCAGCATGTCGCGCACCTGGTTGCGCAGGTCCACCGCAAGCTCGGCGTTGGAGTCGGCAATGGTCTGGTTCTGGCACACCAGGCAGCGCAACTCGGCCGAGATGCGCAGCATCTTTGCTTCGAGTTCGGGTTCGGCCGCGGTCAGTGGCGCGTCGGCCGCGTGCGCGGCCGCCGCCAGGCACAGCGCCAGCAAGGCAAAACGGAACTTAGGCATTGAGCTGTTTCAGCAGGGGTTCGATCTCGTCGCGCAGCACTTCGGGGGTGACGGGACCGATCTGCTTGAAGCGGATCACGCCCTGCTTGTCGATGACGAAGGTTTCGGGAACGCCATAGACGCCGAAGTCGATGCCGACGCGGCCGTCGATGTCGTATAGCGAGGCCTTGTAGGGGTCGCCGAAGCGCCGCAGCCAGGCCAGCCCGTCGTCGCGCTTGTCCTTGTAGTTCAGGCCATAGAGCGGCACCGGGTTGCGCTTGGCGAAGTCCACCAGCAGCGGGTGCTCCTGGCGGCAGGCCACGCACCACGAGGCCCACACGTTCAGGATCCAGACCTGCCCTTTGAGGTCGGCGTGCGTGATGCGCTGCGTCGGGTCGTCCAGCCGCGCCAGCTCGAAGGCCGGCGCCGGCTTGCCGATCAGCGGCGAAGGCACCTCGCGCGGATTCAGGTTCAGGCCCACTGCCAGGAAGCCCAGCAGCACGGCGAACAAGGCCAGCGGCGCCAGGAACTGCCAGCGCTTCACGCCGCGGCCTCCACGGTCTTGGCCGCCGCCTGTTCACGTCGGGCCACGCGGTAGCGGCGGTCGCTCGCCGCCAGCAGACCGCCCAGCGCCATGATGACGCAGCCGCCCCAGATCCAGGTCACGAAGGGTTTGTAGTAGACGCGCACGACCCAGGCACCCTTGTCGTCGGGCTGGCCCAGCGAAACATACAGGTCGCCGGTGACGCGGCTGTAGATCGCGGCCTCGGTCATCGGCATGGTCTGCACGCGGTAGACGCGCTTCTCGGGGCTCATGGTGACCACGGCGCGTTCGCCCTTGGTCACGTCGATGGTGCCGCGCACCGCCGTGAAATTCGGCCCGTCGACTTCCCGCACGCCGCGGAAGGTGAAGACGTAGCCGGCGATCTCGGTGGTGTCGCCCACCTGCATCGTCACGTCGCGTTCCACCTGGTAGGTGTTGACGATCGTCACGCCCAGGATGAATGCCGCCACGCCCAGGTGCGCCACCATCATGCCGACCATCGCCCGCGGCAACTGCCGCAACCGGTGCAGGATGCTGCTGCGCATGCCGCCGGCCGGGCGCACGCGTTCCCACAGGTCCACGCCCAGCGTGGCAACGATCCAGAACGCCATCGCCAGGCCCAGGCTGCCCATCCAGGAGATCTCGCCCTCGGCCCAGCCGGCGCCCAGGGCGGCCAGCAGCGTGACCACGGCGGCCCAGCGCACGCGGCGCGCCAAGTCGGGGAGTGAGGCTTCCTTCCAGCGCGCCAGCGGGCCCACGCCCATCAGGAAGACCAGCGGCGCCATCAGCGGCACGAAGACGGTGTCGAAATACGGCGGCCCGACCGAGATCTTGCCCAGGCCCAGGGCGTCGAGCACCAGCGGGTACAGCGTGCCCAGCAGCACCGCGCCGGCGGCCACCACCAGCAGCACGTTGTTGGCGAGCAGGAAGCTTTCGCGCGAGACCTGCGAAAAGCGCGTACCCAGGCCGACGGTGGGCGCCCGCCATGCATACAGCGCCAGCGAAGCACCGATGACGACGGTCAGGAAGGCCAGGATGAACAGGCCCCGCTCGGGGTCGGTGGCAAAGGCGTGCACCGAACTCAACACGCCCGAGCGCACGAGGAAGGTGCCCAGCAGCGACAGCGAGAACGCGGCGATCGCCAGCAGCACCGTCCAGGCCTTGAAGGCGCCGCGCTTTTCCGTCACCGCCAGCGAGTGGATCAGCGCCGTGCCCACCAGCCAGGGCATAAAGGAGGCGTTTTCCACCGGGTCCCAGAACCACCAGCCGCCCCAGCCCAGCTCGTAGTACGCCCACCAGCTCCCCAGGGCGATGCCCAGCGTGAGGAAGATCCAGGCCGCGGTGGTCCATGGGCGCGTCCAGCGCGCCCATTGCGCGTCGAGGTTGCCGCCGATCAGCGCCGCCACCGCGAAGGAGAAGGCCACCGCAAAGCCCACGTAGCCCATGTAAAGCAGGGGCGGGTGGAAGATTATGCCCGGGTCCTGCAGCAGCGGGTTGAGGTCGCGACCGTCCGGCGCGGCCGGCACCAGTCGGTCGAAGGGGTTGGAGGTGAGCAGCGTGAAGAGCAGGAAACCCACGAGCGTGAGGCTCATCACCGAGAGGATGCGTGCCAACACCGGCAACGGCAGGTTGCGGCTGAACAGCGCCACCGCGCCCATCCAGCCGCATTGCATCAGCAGCCACAGCAACATGGAGCCTTCGTGGCCACCCCACACCGCGGCGATGCGGAATTCCAGCGGCAGCGCGCTGTTGGAGTTGGACGCCACGTAGTGCACCGAGAAGTCGTGCTGCACGAAGGCGATGGTCAGGCAGGCGAAGGAGATCGCCACCAGCACGAAAAGCACGCCGGTACTCGGCCGCGCCAGGGCCATCCAGTCGGCGCGGCCACGCTGCGCGCCCACCAGCGGCACGACCCCCAGCGCCAGCGACAGGGCCAGCGCCAACCAGAGCATGAAGTGACCGATCTCCGGAATCATTGGCTGGGCCCCTTGACGAGTGAATCGGCCAGTTTGCGGTCACCGTGCTGCGCCTGCTTCAGGGCATCGGCGGCCTCGGGCGGCATGTAGTTCTCGTCGTGCTTGGCCAGCACTTCGCGGGCCACGAACACGCCGTCCTGCAACTGCCCCTGCACGACCACGCCCTTGCCTTCCTTGAACAGGTCGGGAAGGATGCCCTGGTAGCGCACGGGCACGGTGGTGGCGGTGTCGGTGACGACGAACTGAACCTGCGTGCCGTCGACCTTGACCGAACCCGCCTCGACCAGCCCGCCGACGCGGAAGGTGCGACCGACGGGCGCCTCGTTGGCCGAGACCTGGCTGGGCGAGTAGAAGAACACCAGATTGCTCTGGAAGGCATTCAGCACCAGGGCCACGATGACCCCGACCGTGGCCACCAAGCCGCCCAGCATGGCAAAACGTTTGTGACGTGGTTTCATGATTCAGCCTCGTTTCCAGAGTCCCTACGCGCCGCTTCCTGCAGCGCACGGCGCAAGCGCCGGTGCACCAGCCAGGGTTCCGCCAGCATCAGCAGCGCCACCACCCCGTACGAGCCCCAGACATACAGCCCGTACCCGCCCATTTCGAAGAAAGCCAAAGCACTGCCCCAGTTCATGGATGCATTCTCCCCCGCGTCAGTTCCGCCACCCAGCCGGAATGGGCTTCACGCTCGATGACGATGGCCCGCGTGCGCGTGAAGACCGCGGCGAAGGCATAGGCCCAGCAGGCGAAGGTCATGATCAGCATCGCCGTGAGCATGGTGCTGGCCATCTTGGGTGCCGCCGTCATGCTGACCGTGGCCCCCTGGTGCAGCGTATTCCACCACTTGACCGAGAAATAGATGATGGGCACGTTGACGCTGCCCACCAGCGCCAGCAGGGCGCCGGCCTGGTCGGCCCGACGCACGTCGTCGATGGCATTGACCAGCGCGATATAGCCCAGGTAGAGGAAGAGCAGGATCAGTTCGCTCGTCAGCCGCGCGTCCCACACCCACCAGGTACCCCAGGTCGGCTTGCCCCAGATGGCGCCGGTCCACAAGGCCAGGAAGGTGAACATGGCGCCGGTGGGAGCGATGGCGCGCGCCACCATCGAAGCCAGACGCGCATTGAAGGCCCAGCCGATGCCGGCCCAGAAGGCCATCACCAGATACAGCAGCATCGACATCCAGGCCGCCGGCACGTGGATGAAGATGATGCGGTAGGAGTCGCCCTGCGTGGCATCGGTGGGGGCGACGAAGAAGCCGATGTACAGCCCGGCCGCCGCGAGCAACACGGTCGCGGCCCAGAACCAGGGCACCAGCCAGCCGGCGAGCTGGTAGAAGCGCGAGGGCGCGGCAAAGGTGTACAGGCGCAGCGGCGGGGAATTCACTCGGGAGGCCTCGTTCGATGCCGAGTCGGCGTGCAGACGGTTTTCATTCGGTGGAAATGCGCAAGGCCGCCGCGGTGGCCGGCGGAGCGCCCAGCGCCGTGGCCAGCAGCAGCGCGCCGAGCAGCGAGAAGTGCCCGCCCGCGTCCAGCCCCGCCTCGACCTGGCCCACCGCACCGGCACCGAAGATCAGCGCCGGCATCGTGAGCGGCAGCACGATCAGGATCAGCAGCATGCCGCCGCTGCGCAGTCCGAGCGTCAGCGCTGCGCCCAGCGCACCGAGCAGGCTGAGGATGGGCGTGCCCAGCAGCAGCCCCGCCACCAGAGCCAACAAAGCCGGCCCCGACATGCCGAACAGCAGCCCCACCAGCGGCGTGGCCACGATCAGCGGCAGGCCGGTCAGCAGCCAGTGCGCGGTCGACTTGGCGGCGGCCACCGCGATGGCCGGCTGCGGTGCCAGCAGCAGTTGCTCCAGCGAGCCGTCGGCCAGGTCGCCGGCAAACAACGAACCCACCGACAGCATCGACGCCAGCAGCGCGCAGACCCAGACGATGCCGGGCGCGATGTCGCGCAGCATCTGCGCCTCGGGCCCCACGCCCAGCGGAAACAGGCTCAGCGCGACGATGAAGAAGACCACCGGCAGCAGCGATTCGATGCGCCGACGCGATGCCAGCTTGAGGTCGCGCAGCAGCACGGCGAGGAAGAGATCCCTCATGCCAGGCCATGGCGGTCGAGGTCGAAGATGCGCGGCACCGGCTCGCGCAGGCTGGGCGACTGGTGGCTGGTCATCAGCGTGGCGCCACCGCGCTCGGCATGTTCGGCCAGCAGGCCGTTCAGCGCGTGAATGCCATCGGCGTCGAGCGCGTCGAAGGGTTCGTCCAGCAGCCACAGGTCGGCGTGCAGGCACAGCGCCAGCCGGGCCAGCGCCACCCGCCGGCGCTGACCCTGGCTGAGCGTGCGCACCGGGGCGTGGCGGCTGCCGCGCACGCCCAGCCGCTGCAGGGCCGCGGTCAGGGCCGCATCGTCGGGCCGATCGCCGCGCGTGCGGGCCAGGAAGCGCAGTGCCTCCATGGCGGTGAGGTCGTCCTTGAGCGCATTCTGATGCCCGATGTAGACCAGGCCCCGGCGCCCTTCGGGCCCGGCCTGCCTCTGCGCCACGCCGCCGACGCGGACTTCGCCGGCCATCGGCGTGGCCAACCCCGCCAGCAGGCGCAGCAGCGTCGTCTTGCCGCGGCCGTTGCGACCACGCAGCCAGACCACGGCGCCGGGTTCGAGCTCCAGTTCGAGGTGTTCGAACAAGGCCCGCTCGCCGCGTTGCCCGGCCAGGTCGACGGCCCGCAGCACGCTGGCGCGCACCGGCGCGGGTGGCGACGGATGGGCTCGTGTCGGCAGTTCGTGCAAAGTTTCCGTGGACAAGTGAGGCCTTCGCTCGGCGACGCGCGGTCGACCGGGTGGGTCGAGGGCGGCGCAAGCCCTCCTCGCGACCCACCCTCGAACCGCGGCGCAGTGTACCGGGGCACTGCAGCCCTCTCCTCCCGCAGGGCTGGCCGATTCCGCAACGGGCTGACCTAGGTCAAACCCGGCGCGACCCGCTGCTATAGCCTCGCAGCGCACCTTGCGGAGCGACCGTTCACCTCCCCGCGGCCGGTTTCCCGAGGGCGCCGTCCACCACCCCAACCATCATCACCATGGCCGTGCACACGATTCGCAAGGGGCTGGACCTGCCCTTGGCCGGCGCCCCCGAGCAGCGCATCGAGACGGCGGCACCGCCGCGCCGGATTGCCCTGCTGGGCGCCGACACGCTGGGCTTGCGGCCGGCGCTGGCCGTGCAGCCCGGCGACCGCGTCCAGCGCGGCCAGTTGCTGTACGGCGATCGAAAATCCCCCGGCGTGTGCTACACCTCGCCGGCCACCGGCACCGTCAGCGCCATCCACCGTGGCGACCGGCGCGCCTTCGTCTCGATGGTCATCGACGTGGCTGCCGACGACGGCCCCGACACCCAGGTATCGTTCGAAAGTCTGCCGTCCCCGGGCCGCGTGCCCACCGACTCGGCGGTGGTGCGTGCAGTGCTGCTGGAAAGCGGCCTGTGGGGTGCCCTGCGCACGCGCCCGTTCAGCCGCGTGCCGGCCGCCGATGCGGTGCCGCAGGCGATCTTCGTCACGGCACACGACACCCATCCCCACGCGCCCGACCCGCAGGTCGTGCTGGCGGGCCGCGAGGCCGATTTCACCGCCGGCATGACGGCCATCGAACAGCTCGCCCCGGTGCCGGTCTACCTGTGCCGCGGCGCCGGCTCGAAAGTCGCCGGCGGGCCCGGCTCGCGTGCCGAGGTGCACGAATTCAGCGGCCCGCACCCGGCCGGCACACCCGGGCTGCACATCCACCTGCTGCACCCGGTGGACGCCGAGCGCAGCGTCTGGCACATCGGCTACCAGGACGTGGCCGCCATCGGCCACCTGTTCAGCACCGGACGGCTGGATGTCGAGCGCGTGGTCTCGCTGGCCGGCCCCGCGGTGCAGCGGCCGCGGCTGCTGCGCGTGCGCCTGGGGGCCGCGCTGGCCGAACTGACCCAGGGTGAACTGGTCGGCGGCAGCGTCCGCGTGCTGTCGGGCTCGGTGCTCGACGGCCGCATCGCCGCCGGCGAACAGACCGGCTTCCTGGGCCGCCACCACCGCCAGGTGTCGGTGCTGCACGAAGGCCACGAGCGCGAGCTCTTCGGCTGGATCACGCCGCAGAAGGACAAATTCTCCCTGTGGGGTGTGGTGCTCGGCCACTTCGCCGGCAAACGCGGCCTGCCGCTCACGACCAGCACCAACGGCGGTGAACGCGCCATGGTGCCGATCGGCGGCTACGAACGCGTGATGCCGCTGGACCTGATGCCGACCTTCCTGCTGCGCGCCCTGGTCATCGGCGACGTCGAGCGCGCCCAGGCCCTGGGCTGCATGGAGCTGGACGAGGAAGACCTCGCGCTGTGCACCTTCGTCTGCCCCGGCAAGACCGAGTACGGGCCGCTGTTGCGCAAGGTGCTCGATCAAATCGAGAAGGAATATTCGTGAAGAGCCTGCGATCTCTGCTGGACCGCATCGCCCCGAATTTCGAGAAGGGCGGCCGCTTCGAGCGCTGGTTCCCGTTGTGGGAGGCCGCGGACACCTTCTTCTACACGCCGCACGCCGTCACCCGCAGCAGCGCCCACGTGCGCGATGCGATGGACCTCAAGCGCATGATGTTCCTGGTGGTCATCGCGGCGCTGCCCTGCATCTACATGGCCATGTACAACACCGGGCTGCAGGCCAACCTGGCGCTGGACCCGGCCAGGACGGCCAACCTGGAAGGCTGGCGCCACGCCGTCATCGCCCTGCTGGGCGTGGGCTATTCGCCCGACAGCCTGGCCGCCAACGTCATCCACGGCGCGTTGTATTTCCTGCCGCTGTACATCGTGACCATGGTCGTGGGCCTGACCTGGGAGGTGCTGTTCGCGGTGGTGCGCAGGATGGAGGTCAACGAAGGCTTCTTCGTCACCGGCCTGCTGTTCCCGCTGATCCTGCCGCCGACCACGCCGCTGTGGCAAGCCGCCCTGGGCATCACCTTCGGCGTCGTCGTCGCCAAGGAAGTGTTCGGCGGCACGGGCATGAATTTCGTCAACCCGGCGCTGGCGGCGCGCGCCTTCCTGTTCTTCGCCTACCCGGCCGAGATCTCGGGCGACAAGGTCTGGGCCGCCGTGCCCGAGGGCATGGCCGTCGACGGCTACTCGGGCGCCACGCTGCTGGCCCAGATGCGCACCATGACCGGTTCCTTCGAGGCGCAGGGCTTTTCCTGGTGGAACGCCTTCGTCGGGCTGGAGCGGGGTTCGATGGGTGAGACCTCGGCGCTGGCCTGCCTGATCGGCGCCGTGATCATCATCGCCACCGGTGTCGGATCCTGGCGAACGATGGCTGCCGCCACGCTGGGCACGGTGCTGATGGCCAGCCTGCTGAACGTGGTCGGATCGGCCACCAACCCCTGGTTCGGCGTGCCCTTCTGGTGGCACATGGTGCTGGGCGGCTGGGCCTTCGGCATCGTCTTCATGGCCACCGACCCCGTCACGTCCACCTTCTCCGAAGCCGGCAAGTGGGTCTACGGGGCCATGATGGGCGCGCTGATCGTGCTCATCCGCGTCGTCAACCCGGCGTACCCGGAATCGGTGATGCTGGTGATCCTGTTCATGAACGTGATGGCGCCGATCATCGACCACTTCTTCGTGCAGGCCAACGTGCGCCGCAGGAAGGCCCGCCGTGGCTAATATCAACAGCACCCGCTATACGATCCTGTTCGCCACCACCGTCTGCGTCGTCTGCGCGGCGCTGGTGGCCACGGCGGCGGTCAGCCTGAAGCCGGCGCAGGTGGCCAATGCGCGGCTGTACATGGAAAAGAACGTGCTCGTGGCCGCCGGCCTGGCCGAGCATGGGCAGGCGATGACGGTGCCCGAGGTGCAGGCGGTGTTCGATCGCGCCATCCAGGCCCGGCTCGTCGACCTCGCCACCGGCGAACTGGTGCCGGCGGACAAGATGGATGCGCGGCGCTACGACCAGCGCGCAGCGCGCAACGACCCGGCGGCCAGCCGCGCCGCGCCTTCCAACCCCGCCGGCATCCGTCGCGTGCCGAACCTGGGCACGGTCTACTTCATCATGAAGGACGGCCAGGTCGACCAGGTCGTGGTGCCGGTCGAGGGCCCCGGCATGTGGGGCGCCATCTACGGCTTCCTCGCGCTGGCCCCCGACGGCAACACCGTGCGCGGCCTGACCTACTACGAGCACAAGGAGACCCCCGGGCTCGGCGCCGAGATCAGCAACCCGGGCTGGCTGGACCTGTGGCGCGGCCGCTTGGGCTACGACGACAAGGGCGAGGTCGCCATCAAGGTCATCAAGGGCCCGGCCGGCAAGCCCGAGGTCGACCCCCACCACATCGACGGCCTGTCGGGTGCCACGGTCACCGGCAACGCGGTCACGCGACTGATGCAGTTCTGGCTCAGCCCGGACGGCTACGGCAAATTCCTGCAACGCTATCGCGAAGGAGCGACCTCATGAGCACCGCGAGTACCGTCCGCAGCGGCGGCTGGCGCCTCGACAGCCATGAGCGCGCGGCGCTGTTCGATCCGCTGCTGGTGAACAACCCGATCGGCGTGCAGGTGCTGGGCATCTGCTCGGCGCTGGCCGTCACGACGCGCATGGACAAGGCGCTGGTGCTCAGCATCGGCGTCGTGCTGGTGACGGTGCTGGCCAACCTGGCGGTGAGCCTGATCCGCGAACGCGTGCCGACCTCGATACGCATCATCGTCATGCTCGCCATCATCGCCTCGCTGGTGATCGTCTTCGACCAGGTGCTGAAGGCGACGATGTACGAGCTGTCGCTGGAGCTGTCGGTGTTCGTCGGCCTGATCATCACCAACTGCATCGTGATGGGCCGCGCCGAGGGTTTCGCGATGAACAATCCGCCGCGGCTGTCAATGCTCGACGGCCTGGGCAACGGCCTGGGCTATGCGCTCGTGCTGATGCTGGTGGCCTTCACGCGTGAACTGCTCGGCGCGGGCAAGCTGTTCGGCGTCACCGTGCTGCCGCTGGTCAAGGACGGCGGCTGGTACATGCCCAACGGACTGATGCTGCTGGCACCGTCGGCGCTGTTCATCATCGCCGGGCTGATCTGGGCCTTGCGCACCTGGAAGCCGCAGCTGCAGGAAAAAGACTGATGGAACACTACATCAACCTCGGCCTCAAGGCCATGTTCCTGGAGAACATGGCGCTGGCCTATTTCCTGGGCATGTGCAGCCTGCTGGCCTGCTCGAAGAAGGTCGACACCGCCATCGGCCTGGGGCTCGCGGTGGTCTTCGTGCAGGTGCTCACCGTGCCGCTGAACAACCTCATGCTGCACTACCTGCTGGCCGAGGGCGCGCTGACCTGGATCAGCCCGGCGCTGGCCAGCGTGGACCTGAGCTTCCTGTCCTTCATCCTCTTCATCGCCACCATCGCCGCGGCGACACAGGTGGTGGAGATGGCGGTCGACCGCTACGCCCCGGGCCTGTACAACACGCTGGGCGTCTTCCTGCCCTTGATCGCGGTGAACTGCGTCATCCTGGGCGGCTCGCTGTTCATGCAGGAGCGCGATTACAGCTTCCCGGAGAGCGTGGTCTTCGGTGTCAGCTCCGGTGCCGGCTTTGCCATCGCCATCATCGCGCTGGCCGCCATCCGCGAAAAGCTCACCTATGCCAACGTGCCGGCGGGACTGCGCGGCCTGGGCATCACCTTCGTCAGTGCCGGCCTGATGTCGCTGGCGTTCATGGTCTTTTCCGGCATCCAGCTCTGAAGGCACGCCATGACCTCCGTCCTGCTTGCCATCGTCATGTTCACGGCCATCGTGCTGCTGCTGGTGCTGCTGTTGATGAGCGCGCGCAACAAGCTGGTGGCCACGGGCGACGTATCCATCGTCGTCAACGAAGACGAATCCAAGGCGCTGAAGGTGGCGGCCGGCGGCACGCTGCTGGGCGCACTGACCTCCAACAAGATCTTCGTGCCCGCAGCCTGCGGCGGCAAGGGCGCCTGCGGCGTGTGCGAAGTGATCGTCAAGGAAGGCGGCGGCGCGCTGATGCCCACCGAGACCGGCTTCATCTCGCCCGGCGAGGCCAAGCGCGGCTGCCGCCTCGCCTGCCAGGTGAAGGTCAAGCGCGACATGCGCATCGAAGTCGCGCCCGAGATCTTCAGCGTGCGCAAGTGGCAATGCAAGGTCATCAGCAACCGCAGCGTCTCGACCTTCATCAAGGAACTCCGGCTCGAGCTGCCCGAGGGCGAGGAAGTGCCGTTCCGTGCCGGCGGCTACGTGCAGATCGAGGCCCCGCCGCACGAACTGAGCTACCGCGACTTCGACATCCCCGAGGAGTTCCGCCCCGAGTGGGACAAGTTCGACCTCTGGCGCTTCAAGTCGGTGGTCACCGAACCGGTGGAGCGCGCCTATTCGCTGGCCAGCTACCCGCTGGAGAAGGGCACGCTGCTGTTCACCATCCGCGTCGTCTTCCCGCCGCAGTACCGCGACGACATCCCGCCGGGCAAGATGAGCTCTTGGCTGTTTGCACTCAAGCCGGGCGACCGCGTCACCGTGTCCGGCCCCTTCGGCGAGTTCTTCGCCAAGGAGACGGACAGGGAGATGTGCTTCGTTGCAGCCGGCGCCGGCATGGCGCCGATGCGTTCGCACATCTTCGACCAGCTGCTGCGCCTGAAGAGCAAGCGCAAGATGACGTTCTGGTATTCGTGCCGCAACATCGGCGAGGCCTTCTACATCGAAGAGTTCAACAAGCTGCAGGCCGAGCACCCGAACTTCACCTGGCACCTGATTCCTTCCGAGCCGCGGCCCGAGGACAATTACAAGGGCCCGGTGGGCCTGGTGCGCAACAAGGTGCTGCGCACGGCCTATCTCGACAAGCATCCGGCTCCGGAAGATATCGAGTTCTATCTCTGCGGCCCCGACGTCATGAACAAGGCCGTCACCAAGATGTGCCTGGACCTCGGCGTCGACCGCGAAAACATCATGTACGACGATTTCGGCCTCTAGCCGAACCACCCGCGAGGCAAGCGCCATGAGACAAACCGTCCAGTCCGTGCTCGAGGCCAAGGAAGTGTCCGACGAGCTGATCGACGTCGATGCCGGCGCCATGGTCTGGGAGGCCATCGAGACCATGGTCGACCGCAAGGTCGGTGCCGTGATCATCCGCAACGAGGACGGCCTGGTCGACGGCATCTTCACCGAACGCGACGTGCTGTTGCGCGTGGTGTATGCCGGAGTCGACCCCAAGACCACCACCTTGTCGGCGGTGATGACGCGCGACGTGCGCTTCGTCACCCCGGGCACCACCATCGAGGCCGCGCTGGCGCTGATGCACGTGAACCGCCATCGCCACATGCTGGTGATCGACGGGCCGCGCGTGCACGGGCTGCTTTCCATGCGCGACCTCACCTATCACCTCATCAGCCATGGCGAAGGCCGCTTCGAGGCGGCCGTGCGGCAAGCCCGGCCCGCCGATGCGGCCTGACCTGCCGCCGCTGCACGACCTCTTGGAGACGACGATGGACACCATCCTTTCCCCCGCCCGACGCCGCGTGCTGCGCGCCGCGGGTGCCGCCGGCGCCTGCGGCACGCTGGGCGGCCTCGGCGCCCTGACCCTGGCCGGCTGCAGCGAGCGCCCGGCCGGCGCAGCGTCGGCCACCCCGGGGCTGCTGCAGTTCAGCGGCCAGACCATGGGCACCAGCTACGTCGTCAAGCTGGCTGCCGCCGCCCTCTCGGCCACCCGACTCGAAGCGCTGCAGGCCGGCGTGCACGACGCCCTGGAAGGCATCAACCGCGGGCTGTCGCTGCACCGCGCCGACTCGGAGCTGATGCGCTTCAACCGCCATGCCTCCGCGATGCCCTTCGCCTTGTCCAAGGACTTCCTGGCCGTGCTGGCCGCGGCGCAGCAGGTCAGTGAACTGTCGGCGGGCGCCTTCGATGTCTCCGTGGCGCCGCTCACGCAGGCCTGGGGTTTCGGGCCCGAGCATCGCAGCGTCGTGCCCGCGGCTGCGCAGATCGAGGCCGGCCGTGCAGCGGTCGGCTGGCGCGGCCTGCAGCTCGACGCCGCGCGGGGCACGGTCACCAAGACCCATCCCGGCCTGCAGGCCGACCTGGGCGGCATCGCCAAGGGTCATGGCGTGGACCTGGCGGCGCTGGCGCTGGAAGCCGGCGGCGTGGAGCACTATATGGTCGAGGTCGGCGGCGAGGTCCGCACGCGCGGCCACAACCCGCAGGGCCGCGCCTGGCAGATAGGCATCGAAGAGCCCGACGCCATGCCGCAGCGTGCGCGCAGCGTGGTGCCGCTCAGCGGCCGCTCGCTCGCCACCTCCGGCGACTACCGCTTCTATTTCGAACAGGACGGCCGCCGCTATTCGCACGAGATCGACCCGCGCACCGCCGAGCCCATCAGCCACGGCCTGGCTTCCGTTTCGGTGGTGGCCGACAGCTGCATGCTCGCCGACGCGCTGGCCACGGCGCTCATCGTGATGGGCCCCGAGCGGGGTTTCGCCCTGGCGCAACAACTGGCGCTGCCGGCGCTGTTCATCGTGCGCGAGCCGCAAGGCGGCCTGCGCGACCTGGCCACCCCGGCCTACGCGGCGCTGACCCGCGGAGCCGCCGCCTGAAGCCGCATGCCGGCCACCTGGCTCGTCGTCTTCGTCGTCACGCTGGTGCTGCTCGGCATCGGCGTGCTGGCCATGTCCATCGGCGTGATCTTTCGTCGCCCCTGCCTGCGCGGGTCCTGCGGCGGCCCTGAAGTCAAGACCGCCAGCGGTGAGAGCATTTCCTGCGCCACCTGTCCGAACCGCAAGAACAAGCACGCACACGAACGCCCTTCCAGCCAGGCCTGACGGCCGCTCACTCCGAGGGTTCCCATGCAGTCTGCCCCTCACCGCCAGTTGCAGGCGGCCCTTGCGACCTTCATCCCCGCCGAGCGGCTGGTCACCGACCCCTTGCGGCTGCTGACCTGGGGCACCGACGCCAGCTTCTACCGGCAGGTGCCGCAGTTGATCGTCGTCGTCGAGGACGAGGCCGAACTGGTGCGGCTGCTGGCGCTGTGTCATGAACATCGAACGCCGCTGACTTTCCGCGCCGCCGGCACCAGCCTTTCGGGACAGGCCATCAGCGACTCGGTGCTGGTGATGCTGGGCGACCACTGGCGCGGTTGCCGCGTCGGCGAAGGCGGCTGGACGATCTCGCTGCAGCCCGGTGTCATCGGCGCGGCCGCCAACAAGCGGCTGGCGCCGATGCGGCGCAAGATCGGCCCCGACCCGGCCTCGATCGACGCCGCCATGATCGGCGGCATTGCCGCCAACAACGCCAGCGGCATGTGCTGCGGCACGGCGCAGAACAGCTACCGTACGCTGGAGTCGCTGCGCGTGGTGCTGGCCGACGGCAGCGTGCTCGACACCGGCGACGCCGCCAGCCGCACCGCCTTCGCCCAGGCGCGGCCCGACCTGCTGCAGGGCCTGGCGGCCCTGGTCGCCGAGGTACGCGCCGACGCCGTGCTGGCCGAGCGCATCCGCCACAAGTTCCGCATGAAGAACACCACCGGCTACAGCCTGAATGCGCTGGTGGATTTCGAGGATCCGATCGACGTGCTGGCGCACCTGATGATCGGCTCCGAGGGCACTTTAGGCTTCATCAGCGAGATCACCTACCGCACGGTGCCCGACCATCCGCACAAGGCCAGCGCGTTGATCCTGTTCGACGACCTCGGCACCGCCTGCCGCGCCGTGACGGTGCTCAAGAGCCAGCCGGTCGACGCCGTGGAACTGTGCGACCGCGCCGGTCTGCGCTCGGTGGCCGGCAAGCCGGGGCTGCCGGAGTCGCTGGAGGGCCTGGGCCCGGACGGCGCCGCCTTGCTGGTCGAGACCCGGGCCGCCGACGCCGCCGCGCTGCAGGATCAAGTGGCCGCCATCGAAGCGGCGCTGGACGGCAACCCCACCCACGAGCCGATCCGCTTCTCCACGGATCCGGTGGAATGCGCCCGCTACTGGGCGGTGCGCAAGGGCATGTTCCCCTCGGTCGGCGCGATGCGGCGCGCCGGCACCACGGTGATCATCGAGGACGTGGCCTTCCCGGTGCCGCAATTAGCCGAGGCCACGCTGGCGCTGCAGGCGCTGCTGCGCGAGCACGGCTATGCCGAAGCCATCATCTTCGGCCACGCGCTGGAGGGCAACCTGCACTTCGTCTTCACGCAGGACTTCAACACCCCGGCCGAGGTCGAACGCTACCGGCTGTTCATGGACGCCGTGAGCCGGCTGGTGGTGGGCCGCTACGACGGTGCGCTGAAGGCCGAACACGGCACCGGCCGCAATATGGCTCCCTTCGTCGAATACGAATGGGGCGCGCAGGCCTACGCGCTGATGAAGCGCATCAAGGCGCTGTTCGACCCGGCCGGGCTCATCAACCCCGGCGTGCTGATCAACGACGACCCGCAGGCGCACCTGAAGCACCTGAAGCCGCTGCCGGCGGCCGACCCCATTGTCGACAAGTGCATCGAATGCGGTTTCTGCGAACCCAAGTGCCCTTCGCGCGGGCTGACGCTGTCGCCGCGCCAGCGCATCGTGGGCTGGCGCGAGATCTCGCGGCTGGGCCGCTCGCCCGAGCCCGATGCGCCGCATCTCGCGCAGGTACTGCGCGGCCTGTACGACCACGCCGGCATCGACACCTGCGCCGGCTGCGGCCTGTGCGCCACGGCCTGCCCGGTGGGCATCGAGACCGGGTTGCTGGTCAAGCAGTTGCGCGGCCAGGCGGCCAGCCCGCTGGCGCACAAGGTTGCCGACCAGGTGGCGCGGCACTACGGCGCGGTGACCGCCGGCGTGCGGCTGGGCCTGGGCGCGGCCGACCTGCTGCACGGCGTGGTGGGCACCGGCGCCATGAAGGGTGCGCTGGACGGCCTGCGCAAGCTCTCCGGCGGCCGCCTGCCCAAGTGGAGTCCCACGCTGGCGCGACCGGTGCACTTCGTGCCGCCGCCACGCCCGGCCAAGGCGGGCGCCGGCGCTGGCGCCGACCGCATCGTCTATTTCCCCAGCTGCGCCGCGCGCAACATGGGCCCGCAACGCGGCGACGGACCGGGCGGCAACGCCAAGGCGCTGCCCGTCACCGCCGAACGGCTGTTCCGCAAGGCCGGCTTCGACGTCGTCTATCCGCAGCAACTCGACGGCCTCTGCTGCGGCCAGCCGTTCGAAAGCAAGGGCCTGAACGACGCCGCCGACGCCAAGTCCAGCGAGCTCGAGGCGCTGCTGCTGGAAGCCAGCGAAGAAGGCCGCTGGCCGATCGTCTTCGACACCAGCCCCTGCGCCTACCGCATGAAGCGCAAGGTGGCCGGCCGGCTCACGATCCTCGACAGCATCGAATTCATCCACGACGCCGTGCTGCCGCGCGTGCGCATCACGCCGCAGGCGGCACCGGTGGCCATCCACCCGGTGTGCAGCGTGCGCAAGATGGGCACGGTGGACAAGCTCGGCGCCATCGCCGCGCGCTGCAGCACGCAGGTCATCACGGTGGACGAGGTGCTGTGCTGCGGCTTTGCCGGCGACAAGGGCTTCAACAAACCCGAGCTCAATGCGCATGCACTGCGACACCTGAAGCCGGCGCTGCCGGCGGGCTGCGATGCGGGTTACTCCTCGAGTCGCACCTGTGAAATCGGCTTGTCCGAATATGCGCAGATGCCGTACCGTTCGTTCATCCAGCTGGTCGACGCCTGCGCCAGCGCCGACCCGGCGCTGGCGGCCCCGGCGGCCGCAGCCAACCCGGAGCCCGTGGCATGAAAGTCGCCTTGTTCGTTCCCTGCTTCATCGACGCCTTCTTCCCCGACGTGGCCGTGGCCACGCTGGAACTGCTGGAGCGTTTCGGCTGCGAAGTGGCCTACCCGCTGGACCAGACCTGCTGCGGCCAGCCCATGGCCAATAGCGGCTGCCACACCGACGCCGCCGGCGCCGAGGCGCTCTTCGTGCGCAATTTCGCCGGCTACGACCACATCGTCGGGCCCTCGGCCAGCTGCATTCACCATGTGCGCGAGAACCTCATCGCAATCCCTCAGACCGATGAGGTGAAACACGTGCGCGAAAACGCCTACGAGCTGGTGGAATTCCTGCACGACGTGCTGGGCGTGCGTGAGTTCCCCTGGGCCGAATTCCCGCACACCGTGGGCCTGCACAACGGCTGCGCCGCGTTGCGCGCGCTGCGCACGGCCAGCATGTCCGAGCTGAACGAGACGCCGTTTTCCAAGCCGCTGACGCTGCTGTCGGCGGTCAAGGGCATCCGCTTTGCCATGCCCAAACGCCCCGACGAATGCTGCGGCTTCGGCGGCACCTTTTCCGTTTACGAGGAACCGGTGTCGGCACGCATGGGCTACGACAAGGTGCAGGACCACCACGGCGCCGGCGCCGAGTACATCGTCTCGGCCGACATGTCCTGCCTGATGCACCAGAAGGGCTGCGCCGAGCGGCTGGAACTGCCGATCAAGTTCCTGCACATCGCGCAGGTGCTGAATGGAGTGCGTGAATGAACAAGCCCATCGACCATGCCGAGGCGTCGTCGGAATTCATCGCCGCCAGCGACCACATCGAATTCCACGACCGCCGCCTGTGGGACCTGCGCACCAAACGCGACCGCGCCACCGCGGCGATTCCCGAATGGGAGGAGTTGCGCACGCTGGCCTCGCAGATCAAGGAGCACACCCTCACCCACCTGGCCGACTACCTGGAGCAGTTCGAGCGCCAGGCGCAGGCCAACGGTGCCACCGTGCACTGGGCACGCGACGCCGCCGAGCACAACCAGATCGTGCACGACATCATGGCCGCGCGCGGCGCCAAGTCGCTGGTCAAGAGCAAGTCGATGCTCACCGACGAATGCGAGATGCGGCCCTTCCTCGAGCAGCGAGGCATCGAGGTCATCGAGACCGACCTCGGTGAACGCATCCAGCAGCTCGACGACGAGCCGCCCAGCCACATCGTGGTGCCGGCGGTGCACAAGCTGCGCACCGACGTGGCCGAGGTCTTCGCGCGCACGCTGGGCACCGACCCAAACAACAGCGACGTGCACTACCTGGCCGAGAGCCAGCGCCGCACCACGCGGCCCAGCTTCCTGAGCGCGGATGCCGGCATGACGGGTGCGAATTTCGCCATCGCCGAGACCGGCGCCGTGGTGGTGTGCACCAACGAGGGCAACGCCGACCTCAGCGTGCACCTGCCCAGGCTCTATATCGCCAGCATCGGCATCGAAAAAATCATTCCCAGGACCGAGCACCTGGGGGTGTTCGTGCGCATGCTCTCGCGCAGCGCCCTGGGCTCGCCGATCACGCAGATGACCTCGCACTTCCGCGTGCCGCGCCCGGGCACCGAGATGCACATCGTGCTGGTCGACAATGGCCGCGCCGACCGGCTGGCGATGGCGGACTTCTGGTATTCGCTGAAATGCATCCGCTGCGGCGCCTGCATGAACACCTGCCCGGTCTACCGGCGCAGCGGCGGCCTGAGCTACGGCGCCACGTATTCCGGGCCCATCGGCGCCATCATCGATCCCACCTACAACCTGCGCAAATACAGCACGCTGCCGTTCGCCAGCACGCTGAACGGCAGCTGCACCAACGTCTGCCCGGTGCGCATCAATATCCACGACCAGCTCTACAAGTGGCGCCAGGTCATCGCCGAGCGCAACGCCCTGCCCTTCGTCAAGAAGCAGGCCATGAAGATGGGCGGCAAGCTGCTGGCCAGCCCGCGCCTGTACCGCATCGCGGTGGAAGCGGCCGGCGCCGGCGTCGAATACCTGCCGCGCATCATGATGTACAGCCGCGCGAATGCCTGGGGCAAGCAGCGCGAGGTGCCGGCGGCGCCGGCCATGACCTTCCGCCAGTGGTGGCTGAAGAACCGGGGCAAGCCATGAACACGCGCGAAGAGATGCTGGCGCGCATGCGCCGCAGCCAGCCGGCGCCGGTGGCGCTGCCCGAACTGCCGGCCTTCGCCCAGGGCGGCGGCGCGGCCGCGGCCGGCTTCGACGCCTTCTGCGAAGCACTGCAGCGCATGGGCGGCAAGATCGCGCCGGCGCCGGCCGGCGGCGACGCCGATGCCGCCGTGCGCGCCCTCTTCCCCGACGCCAAAGTCATCTGCTCGGCCACGCCCGAAGTGCGCGGCACGCGGACACTGGACCCGACGCAGTCGCCGGCCGCGCTGGACGATGTCGACGTCGGCGTGGTGCGTGCCGCCTTCGGCGTCGCCGAGACCGGTTCGGTGCTGCTCACCGAGACCGAACTGCAGGTCGAGGCGCTGGGTTTCCTGGCCCAGCACCTGGTGGTGTTGCTGGACCCGGCCAAGGTGGTGGCCACGCTGCACGACGCCTACCGCGACCCGGCCTTCGCGCAGGCGCGTTACGCCATCCTCATGACCGGGCCCTCGGCCACGGCCGACATCGAAGGCGTGCTGATCCACGGCGCGCAGGGCATTCGCAGCCTGACGCTTCTGCCCCGCGCGGCCTGAATCGCAGCTGGCCGATCCGGCCTCTTTTGCGTTGCATCAAGATCGCGATCGGGCCGCGGCGCACAGTGGCGGCAGCCCGGATGCCAGGGACACGATGGTGACAAGTCGTGCGGCGTCCGGGCCTCGTTCAACCACTCGCAGAGGACCACCATGTCACTCAAACTTTCGGCGCTCGGCCTGGCCGCCGCCGCCCTCACCCTGGCCGCTTGCCAGTCGCCGCAGCAACCGGTGCCGCCCAATACGCTGGTCGCCCTCAAGGTCGCCGCAGCACCGAACATGAACGCCGGCGCCGCCGACCCGGTGTGGGCCAAGGCGCAGCCGGTGGCCATGACCTTGACCGACGGCGTGAACTTCGCCGGCGGCAAGGGCGAGACCCAGGGGCAGATCAAGGCCGTCTACACCGCCGACACGATGTACATGCTGGTCCAATACGCCGACCCCACGAATTCCATCCGCCGCGGCCCCTACCAGAAGCAGGCCGACGGCACCTGGAAACAGCTGAAGGACCCCGCCAACAAGGGCGGTGACGACAACGTCTACTACGAGGACAAGTGGGCCATGCTGTGGCCCATCGGCGACTCGGTGCGCAATTTCGAGAAGCAGGGCTGCACGGTGGCCTGCCACGTGGGCGAAGGCAAGCCCTATGGCAACAAGTACACGCGCAGCGAAGGCGAGATGCTGGACATGTGGCACATGAAGGGCAGCCGCACGGCGCCCTGGGGCCATGTCGACGACCAGTACGCCGACCACACCCGCTACGACCCGAAAGCCAGCCCCAATGCCGGCCGCAAGAGCGACCCGGGCGGCCCGGAATATGCCGGCTTCCCGCTCGAAAACGGCAAGCCCAAGTTCATGAACAAGAACGGCCTGGCGGCCACCGCGGGCGGCACCTACTACATCAAGAAGGGCGACGAAGTGGCCTTCGACGACAGCCGCTTCAAGGCCGGCGACGAAGTGGCGTCCTACATCGTCAACCCGCTGCAGGGAGACCGTGCCGATATCAAGGTCGTCATGAGCTGGAAGGACGGCATGCACACCTCGGTGCTCAGCCGCAAGCTCGTCACCGGCAGCAAGTTCGACGTGCAGTGGGACAACCTCGACAAGCGTTATGCGTTCGGCTTCGCGGCTTTCGACAATGCGCAAGTGCGGCATGCCACCGCCGAAGATGTCATGTTCCTGGTGTTCGGCAAGTAGCATGGCGGACCGGGCGGCCGGCGCTTTGCCGACCGCCCGCTTGCCGCCATGAACGACTCCATCGAACCCCCCGACCCGTCGACTACCGCCGCCTGGGCGCGTGCGCTGATCCACACGCGTCAGACGGTGCTTCCCAAGCGCCTGCTGGCGCCGGGGCCCGATGCTGCGCAACTGCAGCAACTCTTCGAGGCCGCGGCTGCCGCGCCCGACCACGAGCAGCGACTGCCCTGGCGCCTCGTCGTCGTGCCCACCGACAAGCGGAATCTTCTGGCCGAGGTCTTCGAGGCCGCCCTGCTCGACCGTGATCCGGCGGCGCTGGCCAGCCAGCGCGAAGCGGCGCGCGAAAAGGCCTACCGCGCGCCCCTGCTCATGCTGGCGCTGGCGCGGCTGGACGAAGCCGACAAGGAGGTGCCGGCCGTGGAGCGCTTCATCTCGCTGGGCTGCGCCATCCAGAACATGCTGCTCACCGCGCACGCCATGGGCTACGGCTCGGCACTCACCAGCGGCCAGGCGCTGGCCTCGCCGCGCCTGCACCGGCTGTTCGGGCTGACGCCCGGCGAAGTGCCGGTCTGCTTCGTCAACGTGGGCACGGTGGGCGCGCGCAAGCCGGCGCGGCCGCGGCCCGACGCTGCGCGCTTCGTGAGCTGGCTGTAGCGGGCCGTGGCGACCGCGCCGACCTCCGGCGGGCCTCAGAGACGCGACACGCGCCCTTCGCGCACCAACGGTGCGTACAGCGCCAGGTCGGCCTGCACGCGGTCCCTGAATTCCTGCGCCGTCGACGGCGTGAGCTCGAAGCCCAGCGCCTCGATGCGCGCACGCACCTCGTTCGAATCGATGCTCGCGACGATGTCACGCTGCAGCTGCGCCAGCACCGTCGGCGGCGTGCCTGCCGGTGCCACCAGGCCGGCCCAGGGGTGCATCTCGACCGCCGGTCCTGCGGCCTCGGCCAGCGTCGGCAGCTCCGGATGGTCCTTCAGGCGGGCACGCGCCGCCACCGCCAGCGGCCGCAGCTTGCCGCCGGCGAGAAGGCCGGCCACCGTATTCATGCTGAAGGCGGTGAAGTCCACGTCGGCCGAGGCCACCGCGGTGAACAGTGCGCCGGCGTCCTTGAACGGCACGTGCAGCAGCTGCACCCCGGCGGCGCGCGCCATCGATTCGATCGCCACCTGGCTGGCGTGACCGTTGCCCAGCGACGCATAGCTCACGCGGCCGGGCTCGCGCCGTGCGGCGTCGAGCAGCTGCGCCAGGGTCTGGAACCGGCTGCGACCACCGACCAGGATCACGAACGTGGCGCGAAACAGCAGCGTCAGCGGCACCAGGTCGCGCGCCGGGTCGTAGGGCAGCGTGGCATGGATCAACGGGTTGACGGCCATGGTGGCGGTATCGGCCAGGTACAGCGTGTAGCCGTCAGCCGGCGTACGGCGCACCTCGCCGAAGGCGACGATGCCCGAGGCTCCCGGCTTGTTGTCGACGATCACCGGTTGCCGCCAGTGCCGCGAGAGGTTCTCGGCCACGCTGCGCGCCACCACGTCGGGGCCCACGCCCACGGCATAGGGCACCACGATGCGCACCGTGCGGCTGGGAAAACGCGGCTGGGCGGCCAGCCGTGCCAGCGGCGCAGCGAGACTGGCGCCGACCAGCGTACGGCGCGTCAGCGTGCCGGTCACCAAGTCACCAGCCCCAGAGACGGCCCAGCACCGCGCCGCTGGCCAGCAGCACGGCATAGACCAGTTCCATCTTGAAGGTGCGGAACAGCACTTCGTTGAAGGCGACGCCCGGGGGGCAGCGCTGCATGTCGCGCCGCAGTGCCCAGGCCGCGGGCAGCATCAGGCACGGCAGCAGCAGCAGCAGCGAGCCGGATAACCACGCCATCAGCGGCGTCAGCGCAAACGGCCCCAGCAACAGCAAGGTATACAGGCGGTGCGAGGCGGCCGCGCCGAAGGTGACGGCAAAGGTGCGCCGCCCCACCAACGCGTCGTGCGCGATGTCGCGGTGGTTGTTCACCGCCAGCGCCGCCGCCGCCAGCGCGCCCAGGGCCACCGCGGCCACCACGGTGGTGGCGCCGATGCCATCGGTGAGCATCCAGTCGGTGCCCATCACCGCCACCAGGCCGAAGAAGACGAAGACCGTGAGTTCGCCGAAGGGCGTATAGGCAATCGGCCGCGGCCCGCCCATGTAGGCCAGCGCCGCCAGCAGCGATGCCGCGCCGATGGCCAGCACCGGCCAGCCGCGCTGCAGCACCAGCAGCAGCCCGAGCGCCGTGGAGACGAGCGCGATCAGGATGATGGCGTTGCGCACGGCGCGCACCTTGAGCCAGCCGTGCGCGGTGGCGCGCGGCAGCCCGGTGCGCGTGCCCGTGGATTCGCCGCCGCGCACGGTGTAACCCACGTCGTTCTGCAGGTTCGACACCACCTGCATCAGCAGTGCCGCAGCCAGCACCACCAGCGACACCCCCAGGTCCAGTGCCCCGGTGCGCTGCCAGCCCAATGCCGCTCCCACCAGCACCGGGCTGATGGCCACCAGCAGGGTGCGCGGCCGCACCGCCACCAGCCAGGCCGCCGGCGAACCGGCGCGCACGGCCACGCCCGAGGTGCGCTGCTCGACGCTCATCGCGACCCCTTCCCCGCTGGCGCGGGCTTGGTACCGACATGGATGCAGGCGATGCCCAAGCTCAGGTTGCGGTAGCTCACGTCGCCGAAGCCGGCCTGCTGCATCAGCGCCTGGAAGCTGCGCTGGTCGGGGAAGCGCCGGATCGACTCGACGAGATAGGTATAGGCCTCGGGCGCCTGCGCCACCATGGCGCCCAGGCGCGGGATCACGGCGAAGGAGAAGAAGTTGTAGAACGGCCGCACCGGCGCCCAGGGCGTGGAGAACTCCAGGCACAGGAAGCGCCCGCCGGGCTTGAGCACGCGCAGCGCCTCGGCCAAGGCGTCCTCGATGCGCGTGACGTTGCGGATGCCGAAGGCGATGGTGATGGTGTCCACGCTGCCGCCGGGCAGCGGCATGTTTTCACCGGTGCCCGCCAGCCACTGCACGTGCCGATGGCCGCGCGCCCGGCCCACCTGCATCATGGGCACGCTGGGGTCGCACACGGCCACCACGCGGTCGGCCGCGGCCAGGCGCGCCGCCACGTCGCCGGTGCCGCCGGCCAGGTCCACGATCAGCTGACCGGCACGCGGCGCGGCCAGCCGTACCAGCGTGCGTTTCCACAGCCGGTGGATGCCCATGCTCATGAGGTCGTTCATGAGGTCGTAGCGCCGGGCCACGGCCTCGAAGACGCGGCGGATGCGCTGCTCGCGCTCGTTCTCCTCGACCGACTGGTAGCCGAAAGTGCGCGACAGCCGGGTCATGCGAACGACTCAATAACGACCATGCTGCTTGAAGATGTAGTTGCTCAGCTCGGCCGATTGTGCCGCCAGGCGGTGCTGGGTCTGGTGCACGCGGCGCGTGATCGCGCGCATGACGCGGTAGACGATGTGCGGATGGCTGTCCAGCAGCGATTCGAGCTGCGCGCGCTCCAGGCCGAAGACACGGCTGGGCCCGCGCGAGACCACCGAGGCGTAGTGCACGTTGTCGTCCAGGAAGCTGAGTTCGCCCACCAGGTCGCCGGGCTTGAGCATGAACAGCGTCACCTCCTCGGGGCTGCCGGCGGCACGCGCCACCGCCAGCGAGCCGCCGGTCAGCGCATAGAGGTGGCTGTCGCTGGTGCCTTCGCGCACCAGCACCTCGCCGTCGGCGAGTTCGCGCAGGGCCAGCAGCGTGCTCAGGGTGCGGCATTGCGCCTCGGTCAGTTCCGTGGCCAGGGGGGAGGCGCGCAAGGCCTCGAAAGCGGCGGTTTCGGTCATGGTGGTGGTGCTCCGGAAAGGGGTTCTGTGGATGGGGCCGCCGGGACGGGTGGACTTGCGGCGGATGGCGGCGAGGGCGGCGAGGGGGGCAGTGTCTGCTTCATAGGCTGCACAGCCCACGGCTCGGGCGCTGCGGGCAGGGCGGGACGCTGCGCTGGCGGCGTACTTTCCAGCCCGGCACCCGCCGCGTCACCGTAGACGCTGTCGGCACGCTGGATGAAGGCGTCCACCAGCGTATCGGCAATGCGGTGGAAGACCGGGCTGGCCAGCGAGCCCATCACCGAATGGACGAAATCGTAGCTCAGCGCGAATTCGATCCGGCAGCCCCAACTCGACAGCGGCTTCAGGTGCCAGCTGCCCTCGAAGCGTTGGAAAGGGCCCTGTTCCAGGCCGATGGCCATGAATTCGGGCCGGCGCTTGGGGTTGCGGGTGGTGAATTCGAAGCGGGCGCCCAGGTAGGCCACCTGCAACCGGGCCACCACCACGGCGTCGTCGCGCTGCAGCACCACGGCGCTGGCGCACCAGGGCAGAAAGGCCGGATAAAACTCGGCGGCCTCGATGAGGTCGAACATGCGTTCGGCCGAATGGGCAACGAGGACGGAGCGGCGGGCTTCCATGGCGTCTTTGGGCACCCATTTAAGCACGGCGGCGCATCAGCACGGCCTCCTCCTGTTCGAGTTCCTCCAGCCGCGTCTCGATGCCGCGGATGCTGCGGCCCAGTTCGGGCAGCAGCACGTCCTGCAGCGCGCGCGCCCGTCGCACCGAGCGCCGGTATTCCTGCGACAGACGCTCCAGGTTGCCGGTCACGGCGGCCAGCGGCACCGCCGCGGCGAGCATCGCGTCGAAGGCCGCACGGCAGGCCCGCACCTCGGGCGATGGATTCACCGCTGGCGCCGGCGGTTCCCCGGCGGCCGACCAGGCGGCCTCCTGCAGCGGCACCCCCATCAGCGAGCGCGACTCGCGCACCACGCGGGAATCTCCCGGACCGGCCGCGGGCTGCACTTGCAGGCCTTGCAGCCCATGCCGCGCCAGCGCCGCCTGCAAGGCCGACATAGCCGCCTCGTGAGCGGCCTGCAGGCGGCGCTCGAGGTCGGCATGGCGTGCCAGCTGGCGCAGCATCTCGCCGGCCAGCAGCAGGCACTTCTCGTCCAGGAAGACATAACCCTCGTGCATGGCCCGCTGCTCGTCCTTGAGCTCGAGCACGGCGGCGCGGGTGGGCGTGGTCTCGCTCATTTCGGGCCCAGGTGCGCGGCGATCTGCGCGTCCGACAGGCGTGACAGCTCGGCCAGCGGCAACCCGGCCAGCAGCCGCCAGCCGATGGCCATGCTCTGCTCCAGCGAGCGCGGTGCCGACTGGTTGACCAGTTCGCCTTCGAACAGGGCGCCGAAGGACAGGTACTGGCGGTCGGTGGCGGCCAGGCCTTCTTCGCCCACCACGCTGGCCAGCACCCGCGCCTGCACCGCGCGTGCGTACGCGGCGTAGAGCTGGCTGGAAAGCGCCGGGTGGTCGGGGTGCGTGTAGTTGCCGCCGATGCCGTCCTTCATCAGCCGCGACAGGCTGGGCAGCACTTCCACCGGCGGGTAGACGGCGCGCCGGTCGAGGTCGCGCGAGAGCACGATCTGGCCCTCGGTGATATAGCCCGTGAGGTCGGGGATGGGGTGGCCGATATCGTCGGCCGGCATGGTCAGGATCGACAGTTGCGTCAGCGTGCCGGGCACGCCGCGCAGCGTGCCGGCGCGTTCGAAGAGTGTGGCCAGGTCGGAATACAGGTAGCCCGGGAAACCCTTGCGGCTGGGAATCTCGCCCTTGCTCGACGACACCTCGCGCAGCGCCTCGGCGTAGTTCGTCATGTCGGTGAGGATGGCCAGCACATGCTTGCCTTCGACGAAGGCCAGGTATTCCGCGGCGGTGAGGGCGAAGCGTGGCGTCAGCAGGCGCTGGGTGGACGAATCGCTGGCCAGGTTGAGGAACAGCGCCGTGCGTTCCAGCGCCCCGCCCTGCTCCAGGCTGCGGCGGAAGAATTCGGCGCTGTCGTGCGGCACGCCGATACCGGCAAAGACGATGACGAAATCGTCGGCGCCATCAGCACCATCGGTGCCATCGGCGGCACGGCCGGGCGCCGGGCGCAGCCGGGCGTGGCTGGCGATCTCCACCGCCAGCCGGTCGTGCGGCAGCCCGCCGCCGCTGAAGATGGGCAGCTTCTGGCCGCGCACCAGGCTGTTCATCAGGTCCAGCGTGCTGACGCCGGTCTCGATGAAGTCGCGCGGGCCGGCGCGCGCCACCGGGTTGATGGGCAGGCCCTCGATGCGCTGGCGCTGCTTCGCCGCGATCGGCGGTCCGCCGTCGATGACCTGGCCGACGCCATTGAAGACGCGGCCGAGCATGCCTGGCGCCAGGCCGAAGGTGAGCGGTTCACCGAAGAAGCGCACCACGGTGCCGGGCAGCGTGAGGCCCGACGTCGATTCCAGCACCTCGATGGTCATCAGTTCCTCGTCGAGGGCCGCCACGCGGCCCAGCCGCGCGTGACCGTCGGGGCCGGCGACCTCCACCGCGTCGTACAGCCCGACGTCGAGCGTGCGGCGCAGGAACAGCAGCGGCCCCTCCAGCCGGGTGGCGGCACCTTCAACGGTCAGTCGCATCGTCGGCCTCGACGGTGGGGGCGGCAGCGGCCGGGGCGGCCGGGACGCGGGCCGGGACGAGCCCGGCAAATTCGCGGTCGAGCGCGGCCTCCAGTTCGGTCAGGCGCTCCAGCGCGTCGTCCGCCACCTCCTCGCCCATGCGCTGCAGCGGCCGCAGCGTGGCCAGCCGCGCCAGCGCCTCGGGGTGCACGCCGGCGGCCACGGCAGCTTCGGCGTGCGTGATGAACTTGCCTATCAGCCGCATCATCGCGGCCTGCCGCTGCGGGCTGCAGACGCGGTCGATCTCGGAGAACGCCGACTGGCGCAGGAAGGCCTCGTTGACGAGCTCGGCGCAGAACAGCGTCAGCTGCTGGCGCACCGGCAGCGCGTCCTTGCCGATGATGCGCGCCATGCGTTCCAGGTGCGCCTGCTCGTCCAGCAGCGTGAGGAAGCGTCGGCGCAGCCTGAGCCAGTCGCCATGGCCTTGCGCGGCCCACCACGGCGCGAAGCCGCGCGCGTCCTCGGCATAACTCTGCAGCGGGTGCACGGCCGGGTAGAAACGGGCCTGCGCACGCTTCACGTCCAGCGCCCAG
>Ga0073899_10000594_pt1 | contig 33175 bp, 26 predicted proteins | sample KloWWTmetaKNB5Ph_FD_88975 | JGI IMG/M metagenome (GOLD analysis project Ga0073899, IMG submission 88975) | Active sludge microbial communities from Klosterneuburg, Austria, studying microevolution and ecology of nitrifiers - Klosterneuburg... | ecosystem: Engineered > WWTP > Aerobic digester >... | reverse complement strand
CCGTCGCTCCGGGAACTCCCGCCACGATCGCGCTCACCCCGACCCGGGCGTACGTGGCCGGGCTGGCGGTGCTGAGCCTCGTGAGCGTGGTGCTCGTCGCAGGGCTGGTCGCGGTGCTCGCCGACGGACGACCGGCGGCTTGGATGGTCGTGCCCTTCGTCCCTCATGTCGTGGTGCTGGCCGTGTTGTGGTACCTCGTCGGCCGGCCGGCCGTCGTGACCGTGGACGCGGTGCGGCTGACCCTGGCCGGACCCTGGGGACGGCGGACGGTCACGGCCTGGAGCGACATCGACCGCCTCACCGTGACAGGACCGGGTCCCGGCCACGAGCGAGGTGCGGCGACGGTCGAGTGGACGGTCGGGACGCGCCGGCACCGGGTGGCCGTGACCGCCGACCACACCCCCGCGGTGCTGGCCGCGCTGCGTCGCTACGCCCCCGCCGACGTCGCTGGCGGGCTCGCGGCCGGCCCTGAAGGCGCCGACCGGCGATCGGCGGCATAGGCAAGACCGGCGAGGATGAACGGCGCCACCTGCACATGGGTGACGACGGCGGGCAGCGTCGTCAGCACCGCCACGTAGCCGCCCGCCAGCAGCAGCCGCTCGCCGCGCCGCCAGCCCGACCCCTGGAGGTCGCCGGGGCCGCCGTGCTCACCGTGACCGCCGTAGCCGCCGTGGCCCACCGCCTCCGCGGCGAGCCACGCCAGCGGGAAGGCCAGCCACGTGAGGTCGTAGTCGGCCGAATAGGGCGTGACGAGGAACGTCGCGCTCATGGCCGCGATGCCGCGCAGGGTAGCGCGGTCGGTGCGTCGCCAGACCCGCCACACCGCGACGGCTGCCCCGGCGGCCACGACCGCGTGGCCGGCAGCGGCCGCGGGGACGGGCACGCCGAGCCAGATCAGCGAGGTGTAGGGCGAGACGAACTTCCACACCGGCAGCCGGCCTTCGTCGATGGCGTCGCCCACGAACGCCATGGCGTCGAACCACGCCGGGATCGTCCCCCACCCGAGCATCGCCGCCGAGCCGACGGTCACCAGCACGGCCGTGGCGGCCGCCGAGGCGAAGGCACGCCAGGCACGGGCGGCGGCGTAGGCCAGCGGCAGCACCACCGCCAGGTGGGGCTTGATCGCGAGCAGGCCGGCGCACAGCCCGGCCAGCACGGGGTGACGGCGCACCAGCAGCACGGCACCAGCCATCAGGGAGGCCGTCAGGAACTGGTTCTGCCCCTGCCCGATCCCCATCCACAGACCGGGGAACCCCAGGGCGAGCCACCCGCCCCCGGCGGGCACCTGCCGACGCAGCACGGCCAGGTAGGGCGCCACCGTGGCGGCGGTCCAGACGCCGAACGCCACCAGGTGAGGGAGCAGGCCGAGGCCCAGCACGAGCAGCAGGAACGACGGCGGGTACACCCACGCGAAGGCGCCCTGGAGGCCGGGCCAGTACTCGTGCTGTCCCTGCCAGGCGTGCCACAGGTCGTACGCCGGCAGGGCGCCTTCGGCCAGGGTGACCCGGGCGGCCCACCAGAACGCCGCGAAGTCGGTACCGACGGGGGCCGCCTGCCAGTCCAGGCCGTCGCGGTAGGTGAAGCACCATCCGATCACGACCGCCAGGCAGAGGCCCGCCGACACCTGCCCGGCCCGGCGCGCGAACCGCGCGGTCAGGTGCGCCTCGACGGCGTCGATCCACCCTGCGGCACGGTCACGCACGGGCGAGGACGACCTCCAGCACCGCGTCCTTGACGTCGGCGGCGATCGCCAGCTCGAGGATCGCGCGGGCCATCGTCGCGGGGGTGCCGTGGGTGCGCACCGCCAGCAGGACCGCGTTCTTGGTCTCGAACGGCACTTGGAACGCGTCGAGCAGGCGGTAGATCCGGGCGGCCACGTCGTTGTCCGAGAGCCGGAGCGGGCCGGCAAACCGCACGGTCGCGCCGTTGCCGGTGGCCACGTCCCCGACCTGCACGGTGAGCGACGCCGTGACCTCGTCCCACGCGGCGGGGTGATCCTCGACCGAGGCGCGCTCGGCTCCCACGAGCGTGACCGTCCAGGTCCTGGTGGCCGGAATCACGTCCAGCTCGCCCTCGGCGGGGTGGATGGTCAGGGTGGCGCCCTCCCAGTCGAACGCCAGCTTCGTCCGCACCGACCGTGGCCGGGCGGCGTCGTCGTCCTCGTAGAGCACGAGTTCGCCGGACGCCCCGGCGTAGACCCGTACCTCGAGGGCTGCCGGGTTGGAGATGCCGAGATCGTCCGGTCCGGTGAGGGGAACGATGCCGCCGGCCTTGGCCAGCACCGGGTAGGAGGTGAGCGGGCGGTGCAGGGTGACGGTCCGGTCGCCGTCGTAGGCGAGTCCGGTGAAGACGTCGACCCACGACCCGGGCCCCAGCTGGGTGGTGACGGCGGCCAGGTCGGTTCCCGGTGTGACGGGCGAGGTGATCGCGGCCACGTGCAGTTCGCTGCCGAACCGGAAGGAGGTGGGGGCCGCAAGGTTGGCGAGCGTGGGCGCCTGCCAGTAGAGGGGCTCGACGATCGGCCGGCCGAGCCGGTGGGCCCGCTCGTTCATGGTGTAGAGGTAGGGCAGCAGCCGGTGCCGCAACCGCAGGAACTCGGTCTGCACCTGCTCGGCCACCGGCCCGTACCGCCAGGGTTCCTTGCCGTTGAACGGGTTGAGGGTGGAGTGGAGACGGTTGACGGGGGAGAAGCACCCCAGCTGCACCCAGCGGGTGACCAGCTCGTCGTCCTTCGAGCCGAACATGTGGCCGCCGATGTCGTGGCTCCACCAGCCGTACCCGATGTTGGCGGCGGTGGCGGTGAAGAAGGGCTGGAACTGCAGCGAGGCCCAGCTGGTCACCGAGTCGCCGGAGAACCCCACCGGGTAGCGATGCGACCCGGGTCCGGCGTAGCGCGAGAAGGTGAGGGGACGCCGTCCGCGTCGGGCCGAGTCGAGGAAGTGCAGATGGTTGAGCAGCCACAGGGGGTCCAGACCCGGGACCCGCGAGTAGGGCCCCTGCTGCCAGTCGACCCACCAGAAGTCCACCCCCTCGTCCTCGAGGGGGTGATGGAGGAGCCGGAAGTAGGCGTCCCGGAAGCGTTCGTCGGTGAGGTCGAACACGGCCGGTCGGCCCGACGCCGGATCGATGCCGACAGCCTCGGCCACCGCCGGGTACGCCGCTTCGTGACGCCGGACCCCGTCCGCCGGGTGCACGTTGAGCGACACGCGCAGCCCCTGGTCGTGGAGCCAGTCCAGGAAGCCCGCGGGGTCGGGGAACAGGTCACGGTTCCACGTGTACCCGGTCCAGCCGGAGCCGATCACGGGGTCGACGGCCGTGACGTGCCAGTCCATGTCGACCACCGCGACCGAGAAGGGCACCCGGGCGGCCGCGAAGCGGTCCATCAACGCCCGGTATTCGGCGTCGGAGTAGGGGTGGTAGCGGCTCCACCAGTTCCCGAGCGCGTAGCGGGGCAGCAGCGGCTGGGGACCGGTGAGGTCGTAGAAGTCGCGCAGGGCGCCTGGGAAGTCGTGGCCGTGGGCGAACACGTAGAGGTCGATGTTGCCCTCGGCGCGCTGCGCCAGCCAGCCGTCCTCGTCGAAGGCGAGCGAGCCGCTGTCGTCCAGCACCCCGAAGCCCAGGGTCGAGACCAGACCCGGGTCGAGGGGGCAGGGTCCGTCGACCTCGTCGAGGGTCCGGGCGGTGCCGCCGAGGTTGGTGACCACACCGAAGTGCACGGCGGCCTGGGGCTGGCCGTAGCGCCACACCGAGCTGTGCTCGGAGACCCCGTTCACGGCGAGCCGCAGGCCCGACGGCGAGAAGGGGCCGCCGTCGTAGTCGAGCTGCAGCCGGTCGTTGGCGATGCGGACCCCGTCGCCCGACCGCACGACCGTGAACTCGTGCGCCGGGAAGTCGCGGTTGAGCACGACCTGAGTGGCGCGGTCCTCGAACTCGCCCGTCGGCGCCCACTCGAGCCGCACGAGCCGCGGCGTCAGCAGGGTGATGCGCCACCGGTCTCCCAAGACGACCGACGACGGGTGCGGGACCGGGGCGGTGGCGAGGCGATGGAGGTCGGCGAGCGGCATGGCGGCGAGCCTATCCATGGCTCCCCGACGGCGGACCGGATCCGCCGGCGATGGCCGCCGGGCGTCCATCTCACGGTCCCGGCGTGGCGTCACCGAAGGCAGCCGGCCCCGTCGTAGCGTCGAGTCACGGATGGAGCGGGTCCATCCGGACGGGAGTAGGGATGCGTCCAGACGCAGACCGGCGGCGCCGATCCGGCCCGCCACGCCCCCGGCCCCACACCTGACACAGGCGGGCCGGACGGTGAGTGCGGCCCCGCCCGAGAGGACGACCGTGACCCACACCCTGGCCCAGCCCCGCACCCACCTCAACCAGCGCACCGCCACCAAGGTCTACGTCATCGACACCTCGGTGCTGCTGAGCGACCCGAACGCTCCGCTCCGGTTCGCCGAGCACCAGGTCGTGCTCCCCGTGGTGGTGATCACCGAGTTGGAGGGCAAGCGGGCACACCCCGAACTCGGCTACTTCGCCCGGTCGGCGCTGCGCCTGCTCGACGACCTGCGCATCGAGCACGGCAGACTGGACGCCCCCGTCGCGGTGAACGCCGACGGCGGCACGCTCAGGGTCGAGCTCAACCACAGCGATCCCGCGGTGCTCCCGGCCGGCTTCCGGCTCGGCGACAACGACTCCCGCATCCTGGCCGTCGCGTTGAACTACCGGGCCGAAGGCTCGGACGTGGTGCTGGTGTCGAAGGATCTGCCGCTCCGCGTGAAGGCGGCGTCGGTCGGGCTGCAGGCCGAGGAGTACCGGGCCGAGCTCGCCGTGACGACGGGCTGGACGGGCATGGCCGAGCTCGAGATCGCACCCGGCCTCATGGACCGTCTCTACGGAGAAGGCTCGGTGGTGGTGCCCGAGACCGCCGGCCTGCCCTGCCACACCGGCCTGGTCCTGCACGGCGGCGGGTCGTCGGCGCTGGCACGGCTGCATCCCGACGGCGTCGTGCGCCGGATCAAGGCCGACCGCGACGCGCTGGGACTGCACGGGCGCTCGGCCGAGCAGCGGGTGGCGCTCGACCTGCTGCTCGACCCGTCCGTGGGCATCGTGTCGCTCGGCGGGCGGGCCGGCACGGGCAAGTCAGCCCTCGCCCTGTGCGCCGGTCTCGAGGCGGTGCTGGAGCACCGGCTGTATTCCAAGGTGGTCGTCTTCCGGCCGCTCTACGCCGTCGGCGGCCAGGAACTGGGCTACCTTCCCGGCACCGAGGCCGAGAAGATGAACCCGTGGGGCCAGGCCGTCTTCGACACGCTGTCGAGCGTCGCCCACAAGAACGTCGTCGACGAGATCACCGCCCGCGGCATGCTCGAGGTGCTGCCGTTGACGCACATCCGCGGCCGGTCGCTGCACGACTCGTTCGTGATCGTCGACGAAGCGCAGTCGCTCGAGCGCAACGTGCTGCTCACGGTGCTCAGCCGGATCGGGCAGAACTCGCGGGTGGTGCTCACCCACGACGTGGCGCAGCGCGACAACCTGCGCGTCGGCCGTCACGACGGGGTGGTCGCGGTGGTCGAGAAGCTGAAGGGGAACCCGCTCTTCGCGCACGTCACCCTGATGCGCTCGGAGCGCTCGGCGATCGCCGCCCTGGTGACCGAACTGCTGGAGGACATCGTCTGGTGAGCCGGAGCTCCCCGTGGGGTCCGGGCGACCGGTGGCTCAGCGGGCCGCGGGGTCCGGCCCGTACCGGTTGCGCCGGGGCTCGGAGGGACGCGAGAGCAGCACCACCACGCCGATCCAGCCGAACGGGACGAACCACAGCGCGAGCAGCCAGCCCGGCAATCCGGTGTCGTGGAGCCGCCGGACGCCGCCACCGACCACGGTGAGGAGCGCCCCGAAACCGCCCAGCATCAGCAGTCCGCCTGCGAGGGCTGCGCCGATCCCGGCCGCGGACGCGCCGAACAGGGCACCGGTGGTGACCAGGGCGACCGTGGCCAGCGTCGCCACGAGCGTGAAAGCGCCCAGGACGCCGAGGACTCCCAGCCAGAAGGTCGACCGGGGCAGCCGGCCGTCGAACCGGCCGAGCTGACCGACGAGGGTCCTGGTGGCCTGAGGCAGCGTGGGCTGCCCGTCGGGGACGGTCGCCACGGTCTGGTGGGGGTAGTCGGGCGCGTAGGGCACCTGGGCGGGCAGGTCGGCGGGGGCGACGGGGTAGGGCTCGTACTCCGACACCTCCTCGTAGGCGACCGCGGGCACGTAGCCGGGCTCGTCGGGGCGTGACGTCATGGGGCTCAGAGGGACTCGGGCCCGTGGGGAGGCCGGGCGGGATTGTCGTAGCGCGCGCCGGACCTCTTGGAGTCCTGCGCGAGCAGCACCGCCGCCGCGATGTAGCCCACGACCGGGATCAGCGCCACCAGAGCGAACCAGCCGGACCTGTCGGTGTCGTGGAACCGCCGGACGGCCAGGCTGAGCATCGGCACCAGGACGGCCAGCCACAGCAGCGCGAGCACCGTGCCGAGCACGAACAGGCCGACGGCGGCGGGTCCGGAACCGGAGGCGGCGGCCGTCTCGAACGACGCGAAGGCCGCCTCGGAGCCGTTGCCGATCGTCGCGTCGGCGAGCACGAGCATGATGGCCGGCCACCAGAACTCCGAGCGGGAGGCGCGGCCGGAGTAGTTCTTCCAGTTCTTCACCGCCAGGCTCACGGCCTGGGGGAACGACACGGACGGCCGGCGGGAGGCCAGGAAGGGATCCTCGTAGGCCTGGTAGGGCAACAGCTCCTGCGAGGTGCGGGGAGCCTCGGTGATGCGGGGGCTGGGGGTGGTGGGGTAGGGCTCGTACATCTCCTGCGTCTGCTGCGGCTGCTGCGACGACGAGGGGTACGGCTGCCAGGAGGTCATGGGAATCCTTCGGGAGGGAACGGCTCGAGCCTATTCGCCCCCGCTCGGGACACCCATCCGGGGGCAGCCTGGCTTACCCCTGGCCCGGCCCTCGGGCCGGCGCGGGGCCACCCCGGTCAGGGTGCGTCCACGGCAGCGGTCAGGACGCCGTTCGGGTCGCGGTGTAGACCGCGTAGTCGAGTTCGCGGTTGCCGCGCATCAGGGGCACCAGCCTCTCGGTGGCGTGCGGGTCGATGCCGGACAGGTCCCACCACAGCTGGTTGGACGGGCCCTCGGCCCAGATGGCCAGCTTGCCGCCGGGCTTGAGGTGCTGCACGGCACTGCGCAGGGCGAAGGGGGTGTAGACGCGTTCGTTGGCGGCGTGGATGAGGAAGCCGGGGCCGTTGTCGACGTCGAGGCAGATCGAGTCCCAGGGCCCGAACACGCCCGGGATCGCGGGCTGGGCGCCGAGCACGTCGGCGATGTCGCCGTGGTGCAGCGTCACCCTCGGGTCGCGTGCCAGCTCGCCGAGCAGAGCTGTCCGGCCCTCGCGTGCCCACTCGAGCAGCGACGCCGAGAGCTCCACCACGTCGATGTGGGTGGCTCCCATCTCCAGCAGGCGCTTCGTCGTGTAGCCGAGCCCGAGCCCGCCGACCAGCACCTCTCCCGGCTCCGGACCGAGGGCCTCGGCGAGCACCTGCTCGCTCCTGGTCTCGGCCGAGTCCATGGCGAACGCGCCGTTCACGATCAGCTCGTCCACGGCTGTCGATCCCTTGCCCCGGCGGCGCAGAGCGACCTCGAAACCGTCCGAGTCGGAGCGCGCCACGGTGCGAACGTCATGCATCCGACCATCGTGACGCAGAGTGCCAAGAAACCGGTGCAGGCGTGCCGGGTGAGCGGCCGGCGCTCAGGGCTGTGGCACCATGGCGGGATGGCAGCGGGGATGGGCAAGCGACCGACCGACATGGTGTTGTCCCTCGCCGCGATCCTGGTGCCGGTGCTGCTCATCTCGTGGTTCTTCACGCGTACCCCGGACTCGCCCCCGATCCGGGCCGTCGACTGGGCACCCACTCTGTCCGCGGCCCGCGCGCAGGCGCCCTACCCCGTGCTGGCGCCGGCGAACCTGCCCGCCACCTGGATACCCCGCAAGGTCGTCTGGGCGAAGCCGGGGGAGCCGGGGCTCGACGGACAGCCCGCGACCGGCCACACGTGGCAGCTCGGCGTGCTCAGCCCGGACGAGGTCTATCTCACCGTGACGCAGCGCGACAGCGGGCAGGCCACCCTGGTCTCGGGACTGACCAGGAGCGGCGCCAAGGACGGCAGCGCGACCGTCGGGGGATCGGTCTGGGACCGGTACGTGTCGGGCGACGGACGCACGCGTGCCCTGGTCCGGGCCGACGTGGCGACCGTCACCGTGGTGGCCGGCGACACCACCTACGAGGGACTGGCGGCGTTCGCGGCCACCCTCACGGCCGGGCCGTGACCCGGCCCGACCCTCAGATCAGGAGCTTGACCGCCTCGACGGCGGCGAGCAGCGCGATCGCCTCGCGCAGGCTCAGCTCGCCGGACTGCTGAAAGCCGGTCACCTCGTCCGAGAAGCCCTGCAGCCGCTGAGCGGCGTTCCGTCCGGCGATGATGTGCGGTGCCGACTGGTTCCACGACTTGGTGAGCTGGTCCTTGGCCTTGCCGTCCGGTAGCGAGTCCAGGACGCCGGAGACGGCCCGCGTCGCGGCCAGCACGGCCAGGGTCGACCCTGCCGACGGGCGAGCGGCCGACGTGGCCGGGCGGGCAGCCGAGGTGGGCGCCGCCGTCGGCGCCGACGACGAGGGCCGGACGGGCGTCGACGTGCTCGGTCCCGGCGATGCGGACGTCCGTCCGCCCGCGGTCGTGGCGGCGGCCGCACGGCTGCGCTCGCCGGCGACGCCGTAGGCGTAGGTGAAGGCGAGGCCCCCGAGCAGGGCAAGGACGAGCAGAGCCACCGGCAGTCGCCAGCGTGCGCGGCGCTCACCCGGCATCGGGTTGCGCTCGTAGGTCTGGTACCCAGTGGGAGCCGTCGCCGCCGCCACGGCCGGAGGCAGCGCCGGCATCACCGCCGTTGCGGGCGCCCTGGACGCCCCCGGCACGGCGCCCGGCGTGGCCGCACGACGCAGTGGGGTGGCGGCCGGCGGCAGCACGGCCGTCGGGTGACTCCCCGGAACCGGGGGAGCGCCGTGCGGGGGCGCCGCCGGATCAGGGGATCCGGCCGGCCCGGTGAGCACCGCGGTGGCTGCGGGCGAGTCGGGGGTGACCCGGCCCGGACCCACGAGCGCGGCCTCCTTGTCGGCCAGCACCGCCCGCAGGATCCGTTGCACGTCGGCACCGTCGGGGCGGTCGAACGCCTTCTTGCTCAGCATGCGGGCGACCAGATCGTCGAGGGCGGCCGGCACCGGCAGCCGCGAGGAGAGCCGCGGAGGGGGTGAGGAGATCTGCTGGGTCGCGACCGCGATCGCGTTGTCGCCCGCGAAGGGCGGCCGGCCGGTCACCATCGTGGTCAGCAGGCAGCCCAGGGCATAGGTGTCGGTGGCGGGACCCACCTTGGCCCCCGCCGCCTGTTCGGGTGCCATGTAGGCGGCGGTACCGATCGCGGTGGCCGGTTCGCTGAGGGTGAGATCGGCTCCCTGGAGATGGGCGACGCCGAAGTCGAGCACGGTGACGCGGCCACCGCCGACCATGACGTTGGCGGGCTTGATGTCGCGGTGGACGAGTCCGGCGGCGTGGGCCGCCGAGAGGGCGGCGGCCACGTCGGACCCGATCCGCAGGGCATCGGCCAGGGGCAGGCGTCCTCGCTCGGCCAGGAGGGCGGCCACCGACATTCCCGGCACGAGCTCCATCACCAGGTAGGCCGCCGGACCGTCGGTGCCGGCGTCGAACACGGCCACGATGTTGGGGTGGTCGAGCCGGGCGGTGGCCACCGCTTCGCGGCGGAACCTCTCCAGAGCCGAGTCGCCGCCCGCCGCGGTCCCGGTGGGGGCGGCCTCCACGAGCTTCAGGGCCACGTCACGGTCGAGCCGGGCATCGTGCGCGCGCCACACCACGCCCATGGCACCCTGCCCGAGAGGGGAGGCCAGGTGGTAGCGTCCGGCGATCACTCGATTCGTCATCGTGTCAAGTGTGCCGGAGATATCCCAGCCGCTTTCTGTAGGCTCGCTCCCGGACACGTCTTCAACGAGGAGGAGCGCTCATGTCGGAGTTGCACGGTGAGGTGTACTACCCCGGTTCCGAGGTGGTCCGTGGCGCGCACGTGACCAACCATCGCTCCTTGTGGGACCGCGCTGACGCCGACTACCAGGGCTTCTGGGAGGACCGCGCGAAGGAGCTCACCTGGGACAAGGGCTGGGACCGGGTGCTCGACGACTCCAACCCGCCGTTCTACCGCTGGTTCCCCGGCGCACGCACCAACATCGTCACCAACTGCATCGATCGCCACCTGAGCGGTCCCTACAAGAACAAGCTCGCCCTGATCTGGGTCGGCGAGGACATCAAGGACGTCAAGACCTACTCCTACTTCTCGCTGGCGCGCGAGGTCGACCAGATGGCCAACGTGCTGAGGTCGATGGGTGTCGGCAAGGGCGACAAGGTCACGATCTACCTGCCGCGCATCCCCGAGGTCGTGTTCGCCATGCTGGCCTGCGCCAAGATCGGCGCGGTTCACTCGGTGATCTTCGCCGGCTTCTCGTCCGACGCCGTCGAGTCCCGCGTGGAGGACTCGGAGTCGAAGCTCGTGATCTGCTCCGACGGGTCCTACATCAACGGCAAGATCCTGCCGCTCAAGCCGATCATCGACGAGGCCATCCGCCACTGCCCCACGGTCGAGAACGTGATCGTGGTGAGGCGGACCGGCAACGAGGTCTCGATGGACCCGCTGCGCGACCACTGGTATCACGACCTGTGCACCATGCCCATCGCCCGCGGCAAGGCGACGACCGAGGTGATGGACGCCAACGACCCGCTCTACATCCTCTACACGTCGGGCTCCACCGGCAAGCCGAAGGCGATCGTGCACGGCCACGGCGGCTACATGGTCGGCATCTACGCCACGCTCAAGTACGCGTTCGACATGCGCGACGAGGACCGCTGGTGGTGCACCGCCGACCCGGGCTGGGTCACCGGCCACTCCTACCTCGTGTACGGGCCGCTGCTCAACGGGGCCACCTCGTTCATGTACGAGGGCGGGCCCGTGTACCCCTACCCGAACCGCTGGTGGCAGCTGATCGAGTACTACGGCATCACGCAGTTCTACACCGCGCCGACCGCCATCCGTACGCTGATGAGGTTCGGCGAGGCGTGGCCCAACCGCCACGACCTCTCCAGCCTGCGGCTGCTCGGCACCGTCGGGGAGCCGACGAATCCCGAGGCCTGGAAGTGGTTCCATCGCGTGGCCGGCAAGGGCAAGCTGCCGATCATCGACACGTGGTGGCAGACCGAGACGGGCATGTTCATGATCTGCCCGATTCCCGCCCTGCCACTGAAGCCGGGTTCGGGCACGTTGCCCTTCTTCGGCCAGCGGGTCGAGATCCTCGACGAGCAGGGCAACGAGGTCGGACCCGGCGAGGAGGGTGCCCTGGTGCTGACCCGACCCTGGCCGGCGATGTCGCTCGGGATCCTCGGCGACGACGAGCGCTGGCGCAGCACCTACTGGTCGAAGTACCCCGGCAAGTACACGGCCGGCGACGCGGCCAAGAAGGACGAGGACGGCTACATCTGGGTGATCGGTCGCACCGACGACGTGATCAAGGTCTCGGGTCACCGGCTCGGGACGGCCGAAGTGGAGTCGGCGCTGGTGTCGCACCCGTCGGTGACCGAAGCGGCGGCGATCGGCATCCCCCACGAGGTCAAGGGCAACGTGATCGTGACCTTCGTGACCCTGGGTCAGGGTGTCGAGGGCAGCGACGAGCTGGCCGACGATCTGCGCGCGCACGTGGCCAAACACCTCTCGCCCATCGCCAAGCCCGAACGGATCGAGTTCGTCGACAAGCTGCCGAAGACGCGGTCGGGCAAGATCATGCGGCGGGTGCTGCGGGCGCGGGCGCTGGGGCAGCCGGAAGGTGACCTGTCGACCCTGGAGGAGTGATGCTGCGCACCCGGGCCGGGGCCTACGCCTGGATCGAACACGACGGGCTCGTGCTGCTCAGTCTGTTCGAGGGGCGTGACCTGAGCCGCGGTACGACCGTCCGGCAGTGGACGCTGCCGGGCGGAGGCATGGATTTCGGCGAGCAGCCTCACGACACGGTGGCCCGTGAGGTGTTCGAGGAGACCGGCTACACCGTCGACGTGGGTGAGCTGCTCGGGGTGCGGAGCCTCTACCTACCCGCGGCCGAGCGCTGGGAGGCCGGCCCCGAGGACCTCCACTCGATCCAGGTGGTCTTCCGCGCCACGGTGATCGCCGGCGAGCTGATCTGCGAACAGGACGGCTCGACCGTCGACGTGGCCTGGTTCGAGCCCGCAGCGCTCGTCACCCTCGAGCGGGTCTCGCTCGTCGACGCCGGTCTGGCCTTCTCTCGCCAGGCTCCCGACCCCGGGCCCGCGGTGGTGATCCGGGGAGGCTGAGCCGCCCACGCAGGCGTGGCCCGAGGTCCCCGAAGCCAGGCGACCCTCAGGCCGGGCGCCCCGGCTCGGGGGCGGCCGCGGAGCGGGCCTGGTCGATGCGGCTGCGGGCGCTGTCGAGCCAGGTCTGGCAGATCGCCGCCAGTTCCTCGCCCCGCTCCCACAGAGCCATCGACTCGGCCAGGGGAACACCCCCCGACTCCAGCTTGCGCACCACCTCGACGAGGTCGGCCCGCGCCTGCTCGTAGGGCAGCGGTGGGGTGGTGTCGGTCATGCCGGCTCCTTTCGTGGAACGGACTCGCGCACCTCGACGACGAGGGTGCCGTCGAAGAGGCGCGCAGCGAGGTCGTCGCCCTCGTCGACGTCGTGGACGCTGGTCACCGTGGTGGTGCCGTCGCCGTGGAGCAGGATCGCGTAGCCGCGCTCCAGGGTCGCCTTGGGCGACATGGCCCGCACCCGCTCGAGAGCATGCGTCACCTGCGTGTGCTCGTCGCGAACCCGCTGGCTCATGGCGCGGTGGGCACGATCGCGCAGCTGGCTGACGGCGTCGACGTGCACCTGGTGGCCGCCCAGTGGATCGCGCAGCACCGGGCGCGACCTCAGGTCGGCCAGGGCCCGGCGCTCGGTGTCGACCCTGGTGCCGATGGCGAGGCGGAGCCGGGCGAGCGCCTGGCGCACCCCGTCGACCTCGACGGTGACGTCGGGCACGATCTGCTTGGCCGCGTCGGTGGGGGTGGACGCCCTCAGATCGGCCACGAGATCGAGGATCGGAGTGTCGGACTCGTGCCCGATCGCGCTGACGACGGGGGTGCGGCAGGCGGCGACCGTGCGCACCAGCCCCTCGTCGCTGAAGGGCAGCAGGTCTTCGAACGACCCACCGCCGCGGGCGACGACGATCACGTCGACGGCGGGCTGACGATCGAGCTCGGTGACGGCTGCCATCACCTGGGCGGCCGCGTTGACACCCTGCATGGCGCAGTAGCGCACCTCGAACGCCGCGGCGGGCCAGCGTCGGCGGACGTTGCTCAGCACGTCGGCCTCGGCGGCGCTGCCCTGCGCCGTCACGAGCCCGATCAGGCGCGGCAGGAACGGCAGCCTGCGTTTGCGGGCCGGGTCGAACAGCCCCTCGGCCTGCAGCATGCGCTTGCGCTGTTCCACGGCCACGAGCAGTCGCCCCTCGCCGGACGGGCGCAGGTCGGTGCACTCGAAGCTCAGCCTGCCGGTCGTCGTCCAGACCGTGGGCCGGACGAAGGCGGCGACCTTGGCCCCTTCGGTCACCGGACCGGCCGCGTCGAGCACGGCGAGCGACATGGTCACGGTGACGGACACCTCGGCCAGCGGATCGCGCAGCGTCAGGAACTGGGTGGGCCCGGACCGCCGGTTGATCTCGACGATCTGGCCGGCCACCCACACCGACGAGCAGCGTTCCACCCACTCCTTGAGGGCGCCGACCACCGTGCGCAGCGGTTGCGGCTGCTCGGCGCTGCTGGTCAACGGAGCCATGAGCACACCCTAGGTGTCGCCTCCGACAGCCGCGACGCCGCCGGCGCCGCCACGGGACGGGCCGCCGCAGCCGGTCGCGCTGGACCCTCCCGTGCCGCTGGCCGATACTGTCCCCAGTCGCGCGAGGTGAGGAGTCGAGGATGGCGAAGGACGCTCCGGTCGGCGACCACGGCGACGCAGGGCTCGCCGTGCAGGCCCCGCCGTCGTGGGGCGCGGGCGTGCCGGGGGTGGTGCGAGCCCTGGGCGCGGCCCAGCGGCAGCTGGGAGTGCGGCGCTCGCTGGCGCTGCTGCCCGTCGTCAACAAGCCCGGCGGCATCGACTGCCCGGGCTGCGCCTGGCCCGACCCGTCGCGCGGTCACATCGCCGAGTTCTGCGAGAACGGCGCGAAGGCGGTCGCCGAGGAGGCGACGCTGCGCCGCGTGACCCGGGACTTCTTCGCCAACCACAGCGTCGCCGACCTGGCGAGCGCGTCGGACCACTGGCTCGGCTCGCAAGGTCGGCTCACCGAGCCGATGTGGCTCCGGCCAGGGGCGACGCACTACGAACCGATCTCCTGGGAGGCCGCGTTCGACCTGGTGGCGCACCGGCTGCGCTCGCTCGACAGTCCCGATCGGGCCGTCTTCTACACGTCCGGCCGCACGTCCAACGAGGCGGCCTACCTGTTCCAGCTTTTCGTCCGGTGCTTCGGCACGAACAACCTGCCTGACTGTTCGAACCTCTGCCACGAGTCGAGCGGTGCCGCGCTGTCGGAGACCATCGGCATCGGCAAGGGCACCGTCACGCTCACCGACGTGGAGATCGCCGACCTGGTGGTCGTCGCCGGGCAGAACCCGGGCACCAACCATCCGCGCATGCTGGCGAGCCTCGAGAAGGTCAAGGACAACGGGGGCCGGATCATCGCGGTGAACCCGCTCAAGGAGGCCGGCCTGGTGGCGTTCCGCAACCCTCAGCGGCTCCGGGGGGTGGTCGGCCGTGGGACGGCCCTGGCGGACGCCTACTTCCAGGTGCGGCTCAACGGCGACCTGGGCTTCTTCGCCGGTGTGGCGAAGCTCCTCCTGGCCGCCGAACGGAGCCGGGGCGGGGTGCTCGACCATGCCTTCATCGACCGCTTCACCGACGGGTTCGACGCCTACGTCGCGCATCTCGACGCCTTGGACTGGGCAGACATCGAGCGCGCCACGTCGCTGACCCGCGACGAGCTGCAGGGAGCCGCCGACGAGATCATGGCGGCCGGCTCGGTCGTCGTGTGCTGGGCCATGGGGCTGACGCAGCACAAGAACTCGGTGCCGACGATCCGCGAGATCGTCAACCTCCTGCTGCTGCGGGGCAACATCGGTCGCCCCGGTGCCGGACCGTGCCCGGTGCGGGGGCACTCCAACGTGCAGGGCGACCGCACGGTGGGCATCAACGAGCGTCCGCCCCGCTGGTTCCTCGCGGCCCTGGAGGAGCGCTACCACCTGCGCATGAACCCCGTGCACGGGTTCGACGTGGTGACGGCCGTCCGGGCGATGCGCGACGGCGACGCGAGCGTGTTCGTCGGACTGGGCGGCAACTTCGTGCGGGCGGCGCCCGACTCGGCGGCCACCGAGGCGGCGCTGCGGAACACCGACCTGACCGTGCAGATCTCCACCAAGCTGAACGGCTCCCACGCCGTCACGGGGCGGGAGGCGCTCATCCTGCCCACGCTGGGGCGGACGGAGGTCGACACGACCGGCGGCCGCGACCAGGTGGTGACGGTGGAGGACTCCATGGGCATGGTCCACGCCTCGCGGGGCAGGGTCGCGCCGGCGTCGCCGTCCCTGCGCTCGGAGGTGGCGATCGTGGCGGGGATCGCACGGCGCACCGTCCCCTGGGCCCCCGTCGACTGGGACGGACTGTCCGGCGACTACGCGCGCATCCGCGCCGAGATCGAAGCGGTCGTCCCGGGCTTCGACGGCTACGAGGAACGCTCGAAGGGGCACGGTTTCGCTCTTCCCAACCCGCCTCGCGACTCACGGACCTTCCCCACGGCCACGGGCCGGGCCCGGTTCACGGTGAACCCGCTCGAGGTGGTGGAGGTGGCACCGGGACGTCTCCTCCTGCAGACGATCCGGTCGCACGATCAGTTCAACACGACGGTCTACGGCCTGGACGACCACTACCGGGGTATCTCCCAGGGCCGCCGGGTGGTGTTCGTGCATCCCGACGACCGGCGGTCGCTCGGACTGGACGACGGCCAGCTGGTCGACATCGTCTCCGAATGGCCGACGCCCGCCGGCGTCGAGGAACGGCGCGCCGAGATGTTCCGGGTGGTGGACTTCGACACCGCACGCGGCTGCGTGGCGGCCTACTTCCCCGAGACGAACGTGCTCGTGCCGCTCGACTCGACCGCCGACGTGTCCAACACCCCGGTGTCGAAGTCGATCGTCGTCCGACTCGAGCCCACCCGCCGGTCCGGCCCGGCGCCGGTGCGCTGATGGGCCGCGTCACCTCCCGTCGGAGGATGATCAGGGTGGACGTGGCCGCCGGCGCGCGGTCCGAGCGTCCGGATTCGCTCGCCGTGGAGGAGCCGCTCGAGATCCGGTTGAACGGCGAGCCGTGGGTCGTGACGATGCGCACGCCGGGGCACGACATCGAGCTCGTGCACGGGTTCCTGCACGCCGAGGGCGTCGTCACGGCGCGCGACGACGTGGTCACGGCCCGCTACTGCGCGGGGGCCACCCTGGGTCCCGCCGGCGACGACGTCGTGCCCACCCGGAACCCGAACACCTACAACGTGATCGACGTGGCACTGGTGCCCGGCCGGGCGCATCCCGCGGCGCGAACCACCCCCGTCACCTCGGCGTGCGGGCTGTGCGGGTCGCAGTCGATCGACGCCGTGCGGGTACGGGGGAGCCACGACGTGGCGGCCGATCCGGTCACGGTCGAGGCAGGCGTCCTGGCCTCCTTGCCGGAGCGGTTGCGCGACCACCAGACCGTGTTCAGGAAGACCGGGGGTCTGCACGGAGCGGGACTCTTCACGGCCGGCGGCGAGGTGCTGTGCGTACGCGAGGACGTCGGGCGTCACAACGCCGTCGACAAGGTGGTGGGGTGGGCCCTGCTCGAGAACCGGCTGCCGCTCGCGGGGACCGTGCTCCAGCTGAGCGGGCGGGCGTCGTTCGAGCTGGTGCAGAAGGCCTATCTCGCCGGCGTCCCGGTGGTGTCGGCGGTGTCGGCCCCGTCGTCCCTCGCGGTCGAGACGGCCGAGGACCTCGGCCTGACCCTGGCCGGCTTCGTCCGCGGCACCACGCTCAACCTCTACAGCCGGGTCGACCGCGTGGTGTGAGCGGCCGGCCGATGGGCGGCCAGCAGTTCGGCCAGGGTCATGGCCTGCAGCAGCGTGAGATCGGAGACCTGCTTGCGGCACGAGAAGCCGTCGGCGAGCACGATCGCGCCGGGACCGGCGGCCCTCAGCGCGGGCAGCAGCTCGTTCTCCGCCACGGCGACCGACACGTCGTAGTGGCCTGCCTCGACCCCGAAGTTGCCGGCGAGGCCGCAGCAGCCGCCCAGGGTCTGCACCGTCGCACCGGTGCGGGCCAGGAGCGCGGCGTCGTGCCGCCAGCCGATCACCGACGCGTGGTGACAGTGGGGCTGGGCCACGACGGTGTGCCCCGACAGGTCCGGCGGCTCCCAGCCGGCGACCGTGGCGAGCAGTTCGGCCAGCGTGAGGATGCCGGCAGCGACGGCGGCCACCCGGTCGTCGCCGGGCAGCAGGCCGGCCGCGTCGGAGCGCCAGACCGCCAGACACGACGGCTCCATGCCGACGATCGGCGTCCCCGCGGCGACCACCGGGTGCAGCACGTCGAGCGCGTGGCGGAGGTGGGTGCGTGCCACGTCGCGCTGACCGGTGGTGATCCAGGTCAGCCCGCAGCAGGCGTCCTGATCGAGCACCCGCGGCGCGAACCCCGCGTCGGCCAGCACCGACACCAGCGCAGGCAGGGCCGTCCCCTCGAACGCGTCGGTGAACGAGTCGACCCAGATCACGACGGGACGTCCCGCGCCGACGGCAGGTGCCACCCGGCTGCGCTGGGGCCGTGAGGCGAAGCGCGGCACCGACCGGCGCGGATCCATGCCCGCCAGCCGCTTGCCGACCCGGCCGAGGCCGGGCAGCGACAGGGCCGTGTTGGCCACGGCCGCCAGTCCCGGCACCCGCCCGACCAGCCGCGTCCAGAACGGCAGCCGGCCGAGCGTGTAGTGCGTGACGGGTCGCAGCCGGCCACGGTAGGCCTCGTCGAGCACCACGGACTTGTAGTGCGCCATGTCGGTGCCGGTGGGGCAGTCGCGCGCGCACCCTTTGCACGAGAGGCAGAGGTCAAGCGCTTCGTGAACCTCGGCGGCGCGCCACCCGCCCGTGATCAACGTGCCGTTCACCATCTCCTGCAGCACCCGCGCGCGGCCGCGGGTGGAGTCCTGTTCCCGGCCCGTGGCCTGGTAGGAGGGGCACATGACCTGGCCCGTGCCGCCGACGGCGACGCACTTGCCCACTCCGGTGCACCGGTGCACCGCCTCGGCGAAGGCCGGCGCGCCCACCGTGAGCGCCGACGTCCGGCGGGCAGGGTCGCGCAGGTCGGCGTCCACCGGACGCGGGTCCACCAGCACTCCTGGATTCATCAGGTCGTCGGGGTCGAGGAGATGCTTCACGGCGCCGAACAGGGCCAGCGCCGCGGGGGAGTACATCGCCGGCAGCAGCGCCGACCGCGCGCGGCCGTCGCCGTGTTCGCCCGACATCGACCCGCCGTACGAGGCCACCAGGCGAGCGGCGTCCTCGACGAAGGCGCGGTAGGTCAGTGCGCCCCCGAGCGCGGTCAGCGGGAAGTCGATGCGGCAGTGCACGCACCCGTCGCCGAAGTGTCCGTAGGGGAGGCCCTCGAGTCCGTAGGAGCCGAGCAGGGCGTCGAAGTCGCGCAGGTAGGCCCCCAGCCGGGCCGGGGGGACAGCGGCGTCCTCCCACCCTCCGTGCGCCGCCCGCGAGAGCGACACCCCGGCGAGGCCGGCGCCGTCGGCCCTGATCCGCCACAACGCGGCGGCCGAGACGGGGTCGGGGACCCAGCCCTCGAGAGCGTCCGCCGCGGCGACGAGGCGGTTGGCCCGGTTCGTCGCCTCGCCGAGGTCGTCGCCGGAGATCTCGACGAAGATCCAGCCGTCGCCACGCGGCAGGGGCGGGACGGCGGCGGGTCCGAGCTGGCGCCGCACCACGTCGACGATGCGACGATCGAGTCCCTCGCAGGCCGTGGGCCGGAACGGCAGCACCACGGGCATCGCGTCGGCCGCCGCCGCCATGGTGGGGTAGCCCAGAGCGACCGTGACGCGGTGGACCGGGTCCGAGACGAGTCGCACGGTGAGGCGGGTGGCCAGTCCCAGGGTCCCCTCGCTGCCCGCGAAGAAGCGGGCCAGATCGCGGCCCTTCTCGGGGAGCAGGTGCTCGAGGGAGTAGCCGGACACCTGGCGACCGAACCGGCCGAACTCCGTGCGCACCGTGCCCAGGTGCGCCGCTACCAGGTCGACGAGCGCCTCGCCGCTCACCCCCGGGCGGGACAGCGTGAGCGTCTCCCCGGTCCCGGTGACGATCTCGGCGTCGACCGTGTTGGCCGCGGTCGTGCCGTACCCCAGCGCTCGCGGGCCGCAGGCGTTGTTGCCCACCATGCCGCCGATCGTGCAGCGCGTCGACGTGGAGGGGTCCGGACCGAAGCGCAGGCCGTACGGGGCCGCCGCCCGCTGCAGCGTTTCCTGGACGACGCCCGGGTCGACGACGGCCGTCCGGGCATCGGGATCGATGCCGTGGATGCGTCGCAGCAGGCTCACGTCGACCACGAGTCCCGGGCCGACCGCGTTGCCGGCGCACGACGTGCCGGCGCCGCGAGGGGTGATGGGAAGCCGGACGCGGCGTGCGGCGTCGAGCACGGCCAGCAGCTCGTCGGTTCCGCGAGGCCGGGCGACGGCGCGCGGCACCACCCGGTACAGCGACGCGTCCGTGGAGTAGAGGGCCCGAGTCAGGGTGGTGTCCGACACGCAGGTGCCATGGGCGCCGAGTGCTGCTCTGAGGTCCTCGATGCGGTCGTCGGTCACGGGTTCCATCCTGCACCGCCGTCCCGAGGTGCGGGTGGGCGGCGGGCGGATCGGACGAGGCTCGACGCGAGCTCAGCTCGACAGGTCGACGGCGAGGATCGACTGCATGGCACGGCCGAGCGCGGCGTAGTCGTCGGGGTCGACCGCGTCGACGAAGATGCGGCGGACCGACTCCACGTGGTGGGGCGCGGTGCGTTCGAGCAGGTCGAAGCCCTCGTCGGTGAGCTGCGCCACGACCCCGCGTCCGTCCTGCTTGCAGCGCGTACGGCGGACGGCGTTGCGCTGCTCGAGGCGGGTGATCGTGTGGGTGAGGCGTGAACGGGACTGGTGCACCTGCGTCGCCAGGTCGCTCATGCGCAGGCGACGGTCGGGTACCTCGGACAGGGTGACGAGGATCTCGTACTCGGCCAGATCAAGGCCGTGCGGACGGAGTTCGTCGTCGAGCACCTGGTTCACGCGCGCGGTGCCGAACAGCCAGGAGCGCCACACGCGCTGCTGATCGTCAGACAGCCAGCGGTCGTACCCCTGCCCCATGAGGTTCAGCCTAGTGGTCGTGAACGTTTCAACCGTCGCCGGGGTGGCGGTGAGTCGCTAGGATCGGACAACCGCGCACAGGGGTGTGCCACGCGAGGGGAGAAACCATGACGGTACGCGAGACGATCGAGTCGCAGGCGGCGAAGTCCGTCGGTGCGATGTTGAGGCGCCGCTGCCGACTCACTCCGAACCGCACCGCGTTCACCTACCCCGACCGTCACGAGGCGTGGCAGTCGCTGACGTGGGCCCAGACCGCCGAGCGGATCGACGTGCTGGCCGCAGGCCTGCTGTCGCTGGGACTTCAGCCCGAGCAGCGGGTCGCCATCGCCTCGTCCACCCGCATCGAGTGGATCCTGGCCGACTTCGCCATCAACGCCGCGGGGCTGGCGGCCACGACCGTCTACCCCAACACGGCCGACGACGACGTCGCCTACATCCTCTCCGACTCCGCCACCGTCGTGCTGTTCGCCGAGAACGCCGAGCAGCTCGACAAGGTCGTCAAGCACTCGGAGCTCGACGAGCAGGTCGCCCACATCGTGCTGTTCGACGGCGACTCGGCCGGCGAGCGCGTGCTGTCGTGGACCGACTTCATCGCCCGCGGCAAGGCCTATCTGGCGGAGCATCCCACCTGCGTCGACGACGCCATCGCGGCGACCGGCCCCGACAGCCTCTCCACGCTCATCTACACCTCCGGTACGACCGGCAGGCCGAAGGGCGTCGAGCTGCTGCACTCGTCGTGGACCTACCTCGGTGCGGCCGTCGACACCATCGGCTTCACCGAGATCGACGACGTGCACTACCTGTGGCTGCCCCTGTCGCACGTGTTCGGCAAGTGCCTGCTCGCGATCCAGGTGTGGAGCGGCTTCACCACGGCCGTCGACGGCCGTCTCGACAAGATCATGACGAACCTCGCCATCGTCAAGCCCACGCTCATGTGCGGGGCTCCCCGCATCTTCGAGAAGGTGCGCGCCGCGGTGCTCACGGGGGCCACGTCGAAGGGCGTCAAGGGCCGCATCTCCCGCTGGGCGTTCCACGTCGGTCTGCAGTCGAATCCCTATCGGGTCAAGGGCGAGAAGATGCCGCCCCTGCTGGCGGCGCAGTACAAGGTGGCCGACAAGCTGGTGTTCAGCAAGCTGCGGGAACGGCTCGGCGGCAACATGAAGTTCATGGTGTCGGGTTCGGCGAAGCTGTCGCGGCAGATCCAGGAGTGGTTCTACGCCGCGGGCCTGCTGATCGTCGAAGGCTACGGCCTCACCGAGACCAGCGCCGTGGCGTTCGTCAACCACTGGTCGGTGCCGCGGTTCGGCACCGTGGGGCCGGTCACTCCTGGCATCGAGCGCCGCATCGGTGACGACGGCGAGGTGCTGGTGCGTGGTCCCATCGTGATGCGGGGCTACCACAACAACCCCGAGGCGACGGCCGAGGCGATCGTCGACGGCTGGTTCCACACCGGAGACATCGGCGAACTCGACGCCGACGGCTACCTGCGCATCACCGACCGCAAGAAGGACCTTATGAAGACCTCGGGCGGCAAGTACGTCGCTCCGCAGAAGGTCGAGGGCGCGATCATCGCCAACATCCCCTACGTCTCGTCGGCGATCGCCGTCGGAGACGGTCAGAAGTACGTCGCCGCCCTGCTGGTGCTCGAACCCGAGAACCTGAAGCGCTGGGGTGCCCACCACGGCCACCCCGACGCCAGCTACGCCGAACTGTCCCAGATGCCCGAGATCCGCCGTTCCATCGACCGGTTCATGGCGCGGGCCAACTCCAAGCTCGAGCGCTGGGAGACGGTGAAGACCTACGCGATCCTCGATCGCGAGCTCTCGGTCGACGAGGGCGACGTCACTCCCAACATGAAGGTACGGCGCGCGGCACTGGTGGCGGCCAACCAGAAGCTGGTCGACGGCCTGTTCGTCTCCGACGCCGAGTGACCTGACGGCAGCCCGCACGTGCGGGCGGCCCGAGCGGGACGCCCGAGGCACGGACGTGCCGTACCGTCGGTCGGTCGAGGTGCCGGCCCGTCAGCGGGATGGTGGCAGACTCCCGGGGTGAGCATGCGAGTCGAGGTGCCGCTCCGGTGGGGCGACATGGATGCCCAGGGGCACGTCAACAACGCCCGGTTCGCCGACTACCTCCAGGAGGCGCGCGCCGACTTCCTGCTCGCCAGTCCGGTGAGCGGCATGCTGGGCGGCGGGGTCATCGTGCTCAGCCACCAGATCGAGTACCTCTCGCCGATCGAGTTCTCGTCGCGTCCGGTCGAGATCGACGTGGCGATCGAGACGGTGCAGCGGGCCCAGTTCTCGATCCACTACGACGTGCGCCACGACGGGGTGCTCTGCGCCCGGGCGCGGACGCGACTCTGCCCCTACGACTTCGAGGCGGGGGCCGTGCGCCGTCTCACCGCGGTGGAGAAGCAGTTCTTCGAGTCACGCATCGAGCCGTGCGAACGCCTTCGGACCCTCAAGCGGCCACCTGTGGACGACCGTGCCATGGGCACGCCGTTGCGGGTGCGGTGGGGCGACCTCGACAGCTACGGGCACGTCAACAACGTGGAGTTCTTCGAGTACGTGCAGGAGGGCCGGATCGCCTTCTCCACCACGGCGGCGGCGCAGATGCAGCGCATGTCCGGCAGTTCGGGGCGCGACACCATGTGGCTCGTGGTGCGGCAGGACATCGAGTACCTGAACCAGCTCGCCTTCCGCGCGGAGCCCTACGAGGTACGTACCGGAGTGGCTGCCCTGGGCACGTCGTCGGGCACGTTCGGCGTCGAGGTGCGTGACCCGGCCTCGGGCACCGTCTACGCCACGGCGGGCACAGTCATCGTGTGCGCCGACGCGACCGGCCGCGCCAAGCCGTTCCCCCAGGAGTGGAAGGACGCGCTGGCCCCGTACCGGCTGGGGGACTGAGCGACAACCGTCAGCGGAGCAGGAGCAGGCTCGCCGCACCCACGACCGATGCGATGAGGGTGATCCGTTCGAACACGAGCTGGCTCATGCGCTTGATCAGTACCCTGCCGAGCACAGTCCCCAGCAGGACGACCGGCAGCAGGAACAGCGTCAGCCAGAGCGTCGTGACGGGGAACAGCCCGAGCGCTGCCGAGAACGGCACCTTCGACACGTTCACCAGCAGGAAGTACCAGGCGCCGGTTCCGATGAACTTCGCCTTGTCGACCCGGGCGGCCAGCAGATACATGGCCATCACGGGTCCGGCGGCGTTCGCCGTCATCGTGGTGAACCCTGCGGCCACGCCCGTGGCCACCGCGTAACCCGGGTGCAGGACCTGCTCGCTCGTGTCGGCAGGACGGCTCCGGCGCTGCCAGAGTTGCATCGCCAGCATCACCAGCAGCATCAGCCCGATGACGAGCCGCAGGGTCGAGTCGGAGACGAAGTTCAGGAAGACCGCCCCCAGCATCACCCCGGGCACGACCGAGGGCAGCAGCCGCTTGAGCATCGACCAGTCGGCGTGATGGTGGTAGGCACGAACCGCGACGAGGTCGCCGATGATCAGCAGGAGCAGGACCGCCGCCGTGGACTGCTTCGCCGGCATGGCCTGGGCGAACGCCGCGACCGACACCGACCCCAGGCCACCGACGGACGTCTTCGAGATCCCGATCAGCAGCGCGGCGCCGATCACGAGCGTCAGTGCGAGCGGCGTGGGGTCGAAAGGGAGCACCTGCCGACCGTAGCGGATCGCCCACCGCGCCGGCGGGTCCGCCGACCACGCCGGCCGCGGCCTCCAGGCCTGGAGTCGCTCGCGGGCCGCGGAGAAGCAGCGGCGGCGCCGGCCCGGAGGCCGACGCCGCCGCTGGCGACGAGCTGCCGGTCAGTGCGTGTCGACGGCCTCGACCTCGGAGCGGTCGCCCGACCAGACGGTGTGGAAGGTGCCCTCCTTGTCGATGCGGCGGTAGGTGTGCGAACCGAAGAAGTCGCGGAGACCCTGGGTGAGCGCGGCGTTGGTGCGGGCGGCGCGAGCCATGTCGTAGTACGAGAGCGCCGACGAGAAGCCGGGGATCGCCACGCCGGCCTCGACGGCCTTGGCCGCGACCCGCCGCCACGCCGGGCCGCTCTTGGCGAGCTCGGCCTTGATCGAGGGCGCCTCGAGCAGCGTCTCCAGGTTGCCGGCCGCGTACTCGTTGCTGATGCGGTCGAGCAGCTTCGCGCGGATGATGCAGCCGGCTCGCCAGATGCGGGCACAGGCGGCCACGTCGATGTCCCAGCCGTACTCCTGGCCGGCCACCTTGATGAGGTGCAGGCCCTGGGCATAGGCGACGACCTTGGTGCACCACAGCGCCTGACGGACGTCCTCGATGAACCCGGTGACGTCGTCGACCTGCACCTTGCCGTCCGGACCCTCGAGCGCGGCCTGGGCGGCCTTGCGCAGTTCGGGCGAGCTCGACAGTGCGCGAGCGAACACCGACTCGGCGATGGCCGCGGCGGGGACGCCCAGGTTGAGGGCCTCCTGCACCGTCCACGTGCCGGTGCCCTTCATGCCCGCCGCGTCGACGATCACGTCGACCAGCGGCTTGCCGGTCTCGGCGTCGACCTGGCGCAGCACCTCGGAGGTGATCTCGATCAGGAACGAGTCGAGGTCGCCGGTGTTCCAGGTGGCGAAGACGTCGGCGGCCTCGGCGGCCGACAGCCCCACGCCCTTGAGCAGTTCGTAGGCCTCGCCGATGAACTGCATGTCGGCGTACTCGATGCCGTTGTGCACCATCTTGACGAAGTGGCCGGCGCCGTCGGTGCCGATCCAGGTGCAGCAGGGCTCACCCTCGTAGTGCGCGGCGATCTTCTCGAGGATCGGGCCGACGACGGCGTAGGAGTCCTTGGGACCGCCGGGCATCATCGCCGGGCCGAGGAGCGCTCCGGTCTCGCCGCCGGAGATGCCGCAGCCGATGAAGTTGAAGCCGAGGTCGGCCATCTTCTTCTCGCGGCGACGGGTGTCGGGGAAGTAGGTGTTGCCGCCGTCGATCACGATGTCGCCCTTGTCGAGGAAGGGGATCAGCGAGTCGATGGTGGCGTCGGTGGGAGCGCCGGCCTTGACCATCATGATGATGCGGCGCGGCTTCTCCAGCGAGTCGACGAACTCCTCGACCGTCTGCGACCCCACGAACTCCGCCTCGGGGTGGCTTTCCAGGACGTCGGCGGTCTTGGCGTAGGACCGGTTGAAGATCGCGGTCTTGAACCCCTTGCTGGCGAAGTTGCGGGCCAGATTGGAGCCCATGACGGCCATGCCGACGACACCGATCTGGGCCGTGCCGGTCTTCTCGCTCATGTTCGCTTCCTTGTCCGTAGCGGGTGGCAGTGTGACCCCCCTAATCCACCAAACCAGCGACGGCGGGGGCACCGGTTGCCACATGTTGCTCGTGAAGGCGGCGCCCCGTCGTGAGCCGCACCCATTCAATGCGTTGTGACTAGGTGTGTTGGCAAGAGTTTCCACCTTCGACTAGATTGCAGTCGTGATCGACGAGGACACCGGGCAGCTCGAAGCTGCCGCGCCCGCCATGGGTCGCAGCGCGACGATCTACGAGGTCGCCGAAGCGGCCGGGTGAGCCCCTCGACCGTGTCCCGCACGTTCTCTCGACCGGGACGGGTGTCGGTTCGCACCGCCGACCACGTGCGGGCCGTGGCGGCCCAGCTCGGCTACCGGGTCGACGGCGTCTTCCGGCCCACGACCTCGGCCCGCTCGAAGACCATCGGCCTGGCGATCTCCGACGTCACCAACCCCTTCTACTTCGGCATCCTGCGGGGTGCCGAGTGGGCCGCGGCCCGGGCCGGCTACACCCTGCTGCTCGTCGACGCGCAGGAGTCCGACGTGCTCGAGCGCGAGAACCTGTCGCGCATGCTGCCGCTCGTCGACGGCCTCGTCATCGGTTCCACCCGCACGTCCGACACGGTGTTGCGCAGCATCTCGAAGAACACCCCGGTGGTCGTGCTGAACCGTCACGTGGGCGGGCTCGCGTGCGTCGTTCCCGATTCGAACCGGGGCATGCGACGGGCCGTCGAGCACCTCACCATGCTGGGGCACCAACACATCCACTACCTCGCCGGTCCCGACGCCTCGTGGATCAACGGCATGCGCTGGCTGGCCATGCGCGAGGCCTCCTACGAGCTGGGCTTCCACGAACATCGCATCGGTCCCGCCGCCCCCACCGTCGAAGGGGGCCAGCACGCGGCCGTCCAGGTGGTGGCCAAGGGTGCCAAGGCCGTCATCTGCTACAACGACGTGATGGCCATGGGCCTCATGCGGGGACTGTCCGAGATGGGTGTCAAGGTGCCCGACGACGTGAGCGTGGTGGGTTTCGACAACATCTTCGCCTCCGACCTGGTGACGCCGCGACTCACCACGGTCGCTGCCCCGCTCACCACACTCGGGGAGACCGCCGTACGACACATCGTCGCGATGGTCGGCGGGGCCAGGCCTCGCGGCGACGGTCCCACGGTGGTGCCGGTCCGCCTCATCGTGCGGCAGTCGACGGGCGCCCCCGTCCGAGACGGGTCCGCGCCGCCGCGCCCAGGGCTGAGCGTCAGTTCTCGCGCAACCGGTAGAGCACCTCGCCGGCGTTCTCCACCACCATGACCTCGGGGTCGGCCTGCCACGCCGCAACGTCGATCGAGTCGGGGTCGAGGTAGCCGAGGTTGACGGCGGCGCACACGTCGGGCGGGATGCGCGTGGCCAGCGTGACGCGGATGCGGTTGTTCTCGATGCCCGTCTCGGGGTCGTAGGTACCGGCCCCGCGCACGTGGGTGCTGTGGGCCAGCACGCCCTTCGGCTGGTGGCCGAACCGGTCCCACTGCTTGGTGAAGTAGTCGATGCAGTGGTAGCCGATCTCGTAGATCTCGTGATGGGTCTCGGACACCTCGGTGACGTGCGGCGCGTAGATGACCACCTCGCCGCCGTCGGCCATCGCCGGCTGGGCCTTGTAGCAGCCCTTCGCGGCGGTCCAGATGTCGTCGTAGCGGGTGGGCATCATCGCCAGCATGCGGGTGACGGGCCGCTCGAGGTAGACGATGTGCGACTCGGCCGCCACCTGGGCCGTCGCGGCCCACGCGTCCTCGGTGGTGCCGAAGGCGGCGGCCTCGATGAGGCCCGTGCCCGACTCGACGACGAGGCAGAGCGCCAGCTTCTCGGCCTGGATGAGGTCGGCCCCCGCGTTGATGATGGCCCGCACGGGCGTGATGCCCGTCGTGCCGATCATGCCCTCGACCCCGATGAGGGCGCCGACCCAGTGCGACAGGTCGATGGCCTCGTGGGTGGCGCAGCCGGGGATGAAGTACTTGTTGCCGCCGGAGATGCCGACCACCTCGTGGGGGAACACCGGTCCGATGACGATGTCGTAGTCGGCCTCGACCACGTACCGGTTGATCTCGACCGGCACGTCCTGCCGCATCGACCCGCGGCTGAGCTCGTGGATCAGGTCGGCGCTCAGGGTGCCGACCGTGACCATCTTGGAGTGGTCGGCCCACTCGTGGTTGAGGATCTCGAGGCCGGGGTAGGTGGTGGCGAGCTCGCCCGGGCCCACGCCGAACATGCGCTCGATCTTGTCGACCTCCATGTAGGAGTGCGTGCCGAGCGCGATGATCGCCTTCAACGACGCGACCCTGTCGATGAGCTCGCGGTGGACGATGCGCATCACCTGACCCAGCGGCATCGAGCGAGTGGCGTCGGGAACGACCAGCACCACGTTCTTGCCGTCGAGCGGCACTCGGGCCAGGTTCTGGGTGACGAAGGCATCGACGTCGTCGTCAGAGACGTGCTGGTGGGGTCCTCCGATGGACCGGCACTCGAGCGGCGTGGTCATGGTGGTCTTCCTCTCGGTCTGCCGCCGAATCTACCTTCGGCACCGTCGGTCACCACGGCTTGCCCGGTGTTGCCCTCCCCGCGACGGCACGCGGAAACCCATGGCAACCGGGTGACCGCGGGGTGGCGCTGGACAGGATGGGACCATGGCGCAACCTTTGACACTGCATCCCGACCGGCTGTTCCCGGCGGAGGTCTCGACCCGAGAGGTGACCCGGCGGCTGTACGAGTCGGTGAAGGACCTCCCGATCATCTCGCCCCACGGGCACGTACCGCCGGTCTGGATCGCCGACGACATCCCCTTCCACGACCCGACGTCGTTGCTGCTGAGCCCCGACCACTACATCAACCGGCTGATGCACAGCCACGGTGTGTCGCTGTCGAGCCTCGGCGTGCCGCCGGGAACGCCGCTGCCCGAGGCGGAGGCGCGCGAGGCATGGCGTACCTTCTGCCGCCACTGGCCGATCTACCGCGGCACCCCGGTGCGGTTCTGGATGGAGGCCGAGCTGGTCGACATCTTCGGCGTCGATGTGCGCCCATCGGCCGAGACCGCCGACCTCATCTACGACACGATCCAGGCGAAGATCGACGAGCCCACCTTCCGGCCGCGGGCCCTGATGGACTCCTTCGACATCGCCTTCATGGCCACCACCGACGATCCGTGCGACACCCTGGAATACCACCAGCAGCTGGCGGCCGACGCCTCGTTCACCCGCACCGTCGCGCCGACGTTCCGGCCCGACAAGTACCTGGAGCCGGCGCGGGCCGGCTGGACGGGGTTGATGGCCACCCTCGCCGACGTGTCCGGGGTGGCGACCGACAGTTACGACGGCTGGATCGCCGCGATGGAGAACCGGCGCGCCTTCTTCAAGCGCAACGGCGGCATCTCCACAGACCACAGCCACAACGACCTCGACACCACGCCGCTGTCGAAGGACGAGGCGACCAGGCTCTACGCGAAGGCGCTGGCCGGTCAGATCACGCTCGCCGAGGGTGACGCCCTGCGCCGCACCATGCTCTTCGAGCAGGCCCGCATGGCGACCGAGGACGGGCTCACCATGACCCTCCACCCGGCCGTCTACCGCAACCACCATTCGGCGACCGCCGCGAAGTACGGCGCCGACGTGGGCTGCGACATCCCCATCACCGTGGAAGCCACCCGGGCGCTCCAGCCGATGCTCGACGCGTTCGGCACGCACCCCAACTTCACGGTCGTGGTGTTCACCATGGACGAGACCATCTTCGGTCGCGAGCTCGGGCCGCTGGCCGGCTTCTACCCGTCGTTCTATGTCGGGGTGCCCTGGTGGTTCATCGACGCGCCCGACGCGATCAAGCGTTTCCGCAAGGCGGTCTCGGAGCCGGCCGGCTTCACGAAGACGTCCGGCTTCATCGACGACACCCGCGCGTTCCTCTCCATCCCGGCCCGCCACGACATGTCCCGGCGGCTCGACTGTGTCCATCTGGCCGAGCTCGTGGTCGAGCACCGGTTGAACGAGGACGAAGCCCTCGAGGTCGCCCACGACCTCGTCGCCACCAACCCGAAGAAGGTGTTCCACCTTGGCTGAGATCCGCACCCTGTCCCGGGCGACCGACGGCCGGCCCAAGCCGCCCGTCCGCACCATCCACATCGGCCTGGGCAACTTCTTCCGGGCCCACTCGGCCTGGTACACCGAGCACGCCGCCAACGCCGACGACTGGGGCATCGCCGCCTTCTCGGGTCGCGGCGTCACCAACGTGCACGAGATGAACTCCCAGGACGGCCTCTACACGCTCGTCAAGCAGTCGGGCAGCCCCACCACCGAGGTGATCTCGTCGATCGTCGCGGTGCACCCCGGGACGGACCTCGACGCGCTGCGCGGCTACTTCGCGTCGGCCGACGTGCAGATCGTGACCTCGACCATCACCGAGGCGGGCTATGTGCGCAACAGCACGGGCGGGCTCGACACCGAGAACGCGGGCGTGGCGGCCGACATCGCGTCGCTGAAGGCCGACCCTGCCGGCGGCGTGGTGACCACCGCTCCGGGCAAGTTCGTCGCCGGGCTGCTCGCCCGCCGCGCTGCCGGCGCCGGGCCGATCACCTTCGTCCCCTGCGACAACGTGGTCGACAACGGACCCATGACCAAGCGCGTGGTCGCCGACATGGTGGCCGCGGTCGACCCCTCATTGCAGCAGTGGGTCGACGCCAACGTCGGCTACGTGACCACGATGGTCGACCGCATCACGCCGCGTCCCACGCCCGCCGACATCGAGGCGGCCGAGCAGCTGACCGGTGTCAAGGACGACGCGGTCGTGGTCACCGAGCCCTTCACCGAGTGGGTGCTCGAAGGCGAGTTCGCAGGTCGTCGGCCCGCGTGGGAGACAGCGGGCGCCACGTTCGTCGACGACATCAGGCCGTTCGAGCACCGCAAGCTGTGGCTGCTCAACGGCTCGCACTCGCTGATGGCCTACGCCGGCCCGATCCTGGGCAAGGAGAGCGTGGGCGAGGCGATCGCCGACGCCACGCTGCGCAGGTGGGTCGAGGAGTGGTGGGACGTCGCCGCGCGGCACCTGCCGCTGCCGCCGGAGCAGGTGCAGGCCTACCGCGACGCACTGGTGGAGCGGTTCACCAACCCCGCGATCCGCCATCTGCTGGCCCAGATCGCGGCCGACGGGTCGCAGAAGATCCCGATCCGGTTCGTGCCGGCGATCAAGGCCGACCTGGCCCAGGGCGTGCTGCCGTCCGGGGCGACCCGCGCCATCGCGGCGTGGACACTGCACTTGCGCGGCCTCGGCGTACCGGTCAACGACTTCCGCGCCGACGAGGTGCTGCCGCTCGGCGAGGGCACCCTCGAGGAGTCCGTGGGCAAGGTCCTCGCCTACCTGGGTGTCGACGACCAGAGCATCGCCGACGAGGTGCTGCGGCAGGCCGTCGAGATCCGTCAGCTGGCAGGGCTCGCCTAGCCGGTTGTCCCATCTGGAGAGCAGATCGGCGGTTCGGGGGAGACCCCGGGCCGCCGATCGTGTTTGACTGGGGCACGTTCACCGACCCGGAAGGAATCGAGATGGCCACCACCAGCACCGCCCACACCCACTGGGAGGGCGCGCTCACCGACGGCGCCGGCACCGTCGACCTGCGCACCTCGGGTGCCGCAACGTTCGACGTGCGCTGGAGCGCTCGGGCCGAGGCGGGGCAAGGCACCACCAATCCCGAGGAGCTCATCGCCGCGGCGCTGTCGACCTGCTACTCGATGGCACTGTCGCACGCTCTGGCGGGGAAGGGCACGCCGCCGGCGTCTCTCGACACCACCGTCGACGTGTCGTTCCAGCCGGGAGTGGGCATCACCGGCGCCCACGTGACCGTGGTCGGCTCCGTGCCGGGCATCACGGCGGACGACTTCCGCGCGGCCGCCGACGACACGCTCGACAACTGTCCGGTGTCGAAGGCGCTGGCCGGCATCAAGAAGACGCTCGACGTGGAGTTCCGCTGACCCGGTGACGGCCGGCCCGGCGGCCCCGGGCCGGCCAGCCGGCAGGAGCGCCGGGAGCGCTCCTACCGGCGGTAGGTCACCCTGCCGCCCCACACCGTCGCGACGACGGGGTCGGGCAGGTCCCTGCCGTGGTAGGGGTTGTTGCGGGCGAGCGACGCCGACGCAGCACGGTCGACGACCGCCCGGGCCGACGGGTCCACCAGCACCAGGGTCGCGGGCTCGCCGAGCTCCAGCGGCCGCCCCTGGGAGTCGGAGACCCCGCCGATCCGCGCCGGGGCGATCGCCATGCGGTCGGCGACCCCCTGCCAGCCGAGACGGTCGAGCATGGTGTCCATGACCACCGCCAGCGCCTGCTCCAGCCCGAGCATGCCCGGACGGGCGTCGCCGAAGGCGTGGTCGTCCTTGTCGTGCGCCGCGTGGGGCGCATGGTCGGTGGCGACGATGTCGATGGTGCCGTCGGCGAGCGCCTCCCGCACGGCGGCGACGTGCTCGTCGGTGCGCAGGGGCGGGTTCACCTTGTAGGTCGGGTCGTAGGACTCCACCTCACGCGTGGTGAGGGACAGGTGGTGCGGCGTGACCTCGGCCGTCACTCGGATTCCCTTGCCCTTCGCCCACCGGATCACCTCGACGGACTCGGCCGTCGACACGTGGCAGATGTGAAGGCGCGACCCCGTGGCCTGGGCCAGCTGCACGTCGCGGGCGACGATGACCGACTCGGCCACCGAGGGCCAGCCCGGCAGGCCCAGCCGCCCGCTGTACTCGGACTCGTGGCAGCACGCGGAGGCCCCGGCGAGACTGCTGTCCTGCGCGTGCTGGGCGATCACCCCGCCGAAGGCGGACACGTACTCGAGCGCGCGGCGCATCAGGCCGGCGTTCATCACGCACATGCCGTCGTCGGAGAACACGGTCACCCCTGCTCGGGTGTTCATCGACCCCAGCTCGGCGAGCTCGACGCCGGCCAGCCCCTTGGTGATGGCCCCGATCGGGACGACCGCTGCCGACCCCTCGCGGCGACCCAGGGCCAGCACGTGCTCGGCCGCCTCGCCCGTGTCGGTGACGGGAGTGGTGTTGGCCATCGCGAAGACGGCGGTGAAGCCGCCCCGGGCGGCGGCCCGGGTGCCGGAGGCCACCGTCTCGGCGTCCTCGCGTCCGGGCTCGCGCAAGTGGGTGTGCAGATCGACCAGTCCCGGAAGCACCACGAGACCGTCGGCGTCGAGGCGCTCGACCGTCGCGGGTGCGTCGGCGGGGTCGAGCAGTCGACCGCCCGCCACGTAGAGGTCACCCCTCCTACCGTCGGGCAGCGTCGCTCCCGTGATCAGCAGACTCATCGATCCTCCT
>Ga0073899_10000593_pt1 | contig 33227 bp, 30 predicted proteins | sample KloWWTmetaKNB5Ph_FD_88975 | JGI IMG/M metagenome (GOLD analysis project Ga0073899, IMG submission 88975) | Active sludge microbial communities from Klosterneuburg, Austria, studying microevolution and ecology of nitrifiers - Klosterneuburg... | ecosystem: Engineered > WWTP > Aerobic digester >... | reverse complement strand
GACGTGGAAACCCGCGTGCGCCAGTGCTGCCGCGACCACGGCATCAAGGTGCACGCCTACTTCCAGAGCCCCATCACCGGCGGCAACGGCAACACCGAATTTTTCCTCTGGGCCCGCCACCTCGCGCCCACCGACAAGCCGATCGCCAAGTCCACGCCCAAGAAGGCGACGACCTGAGCCGAAGGGCCTTGCCGGCCAGGCCTCCCCAGGATCTGCCATGACCCAACCCCCTTCCTTTCCGCTGAGCCTGGAGTTCTTCCCGCCCAAGACGCCCGAGGGCACAGCCAAGCTGGCTGCCGTGCGCCAATCGCTCTACGCGCTGGCTCCGCAGTTCTGCTCGGTCACCTACGGTGCCGGCGGCAGCACGCAGGACGGCACCCTGGCCGCCGTGCAGGCCATCCTCGACGAGGGCCGCCAGGGCGCCTCGCACTTCACCTGCGTGGGCGCCACGCGCGAGTCGGTGCGCGAGCGCCTGGCGCAGTTCAGGGCGATGGGCATGCGCCGCATCGTCGCGCTGCGCGGTGACCTGCCCAGCGGCTACGGCCAGATGGGTGAGTTCCGCTACGCCAGCGACCTGGTGGCCTTCATCCGCGCCGAGACCGGCGACCACTTCCACATCGAGGTGGCCGCCTACCCGGAGATGCACCCGCAGGCCAAGTCGCCGCAGTCCGACCTGCAGGCCTACGCCGCCAAGGCACGGGCCGGTGCCGACTCGGCGATCACGCAGTTCTTCTTCAACGCCGACGCCTACTTCCGCTTCGTCGACGACGCCCGAGCGCTGAGCGTGGACATCCCGGTGGTGCCCGGCATCATGCCGATCACCAACAGCAGCGGCATCCTGCGCTTTGCCGACGGCTGCGGCGCCGAGGTCCCCCGCTGGGTGCGCCTGCGCCTGCAGAGCTTCGGCGACGACAGCGCCAGCATCAAGGCCTTCGGCCTGGACGTCATCACCGCCCTGTGCGAGCGCCTGCGCAGCCAGGGCGTGCCGGCGCTGCACTTCTACACGATGAACACCAGCACCACGGTGCTGGAGATCTGCCGGCGCCTGGGCCTGCCCGGCTGAACCTCAGCCGCCGTGCGTGCTACAACCCCGGGCATGCACGGCCTGCACCTCAGCGCAGAACTCCACGGCTGCCCCAGCGGCACCGCCGAACTGCCGCTGCTGACCGACCCGACGACGCTGCAGGCGCTGTGCGAGCAGGCCACCACCACTGCCGGCCTGACCGTGGTCGGGCAGCTCTTCCACCGCTTCTCGCCCGCGCCAGGGCAGAGCCAGACCGGCGTCACCGGCATGCTGCTGCTGGCCGAGTCGCACCTCGCAGTGCACACCTGGCCCGAGCTGGGCGTGGTGACGCTGGACCTGTACGTCTGCAACCGCGGGCGCGACTGCAGCACCGCCGCGCAGGCGGTGATGGACACGCTGCTGGCCGCCTTTCAGCCTGAGCGCGTCGAGCGGCGCAGCTGGGTGCGCAGCGCGGTGGCCGCCTCCACCCCCGCGGTGTAGGCCTCCTCGAACACCGAGTACCCCGCCAGGTCGGCGTGCGCCAACTGGATGCGCCCCGGCAGGCTGCGCAGCGCGGCCCGCGCGGCCGATCCCCGCACGCCGGGCGCCGGGATGGCCATGGCGTGGCCGTAGCGCATCAGGTCGACCTGGGTCAGCTTGGTGGGCAGATCGGGATGCACGGGCGCCAGGTCGGCGATCACTTGCTGCGCCCAGTGCGCGGGCGGGCGGTCGAGCAGGGCGGCGCGCTCGGTGGCGGGCAGGGCGCGGTAGGCGGTGAGCAGGGTGCGGGCGCGGTCCGGGCGCAGGTCCTGGTGGCCGGCATCGACATAACCCAGGCCCGCGCTGCCGAAGACCACGTTGTCCCAGGCGGGCTCGGCGCCGACGCGCTCCAGCAGCGGCTCGCGCAGCAGCAGGTTGGCGACCAGCCAGGGCGCCTGCGGGGTGTCGCGCGCGGCCTGCTGCAGCGCGGTGGGCGCGCCGGGCCAGAGGCGCGCGGCGACGTGCAGCGGCAGGGCCAGCACCGCCTGCGGGGCGATCCAATGGCGGGCGGCCTGCGCCGCTTCGTCCCAGACCAGCGCCTGCACCGCGTGCCTGCCGGCTTCGACGCGCAGCACGGTCTGGCCGCCGTGCAGGCGCCCGGCGCCGAGCGGCTCGGCGAGCAGGCGGGTCAGCCAGGCGTTGCCCTCGGGCCAGGTGAAGACGCCGTCGCGCTCGCCGGCCTCGTCGCCGGGCGCATGGAAGCCGTGGCGGCTGCCGAAGTAGTGCAGCCCGGCCCAGGCGGAGACGACGCGGCTGTCGGCGCCGTAGTCGTCGCGGCAGCTGTAGTCGAGGGTCCAGTGCAGGGCCGGGTCGGTCAGGCCCTGGGCATCGAGCCAGGTCGCAAAGGTCTGTGAGTCCAGCGTCGCGTGGCCGGGCCGCCAGGGGGTGCGGTGGCTGGGCAGGCTGAAGCCGAGTTCGCGCTGGACGCGGGTGACGAGTTCGGCAAAGCGGCGGTACTGCGCCAGGCGTGTGCTGCCGGGCGCGGCGGGCGGCAGCAGGCCCTCGTGCCAGGCGCCGTCGATGAACAGGCGCTCCTGCGGGCTGTGGCAGAGGTGGCGCTCATCGGCCACCCAGCGGCCGAGTTCGAAGCGCATCAGGCCGAGTTCTTCGAGCAACGCGCGCACCTCGCGGGCGGATTCGCCGGGCACGGGCAGGTAGTGCGCGCCGAGCGGGCAGGCGTGGCCGCCAAGCTGGTGGCCGCGGGCGCTGCCGCCGGGCTGGTCCTCGAGTTCGAGCAGGTGCACATCGTCGATGCCGGCCTGCAGCAGCGAGCGCGCCGCCGCCAGCCCGGCCACGCCGCCACCGAGCACCAGCACGCCGACGCGGCGAGCCGGGAGCGTGGCAGCCGGCAGCGGACCATTGCCGCGCAGGCGGTGGCCGCGCCGGGTGCCGGCACCGACCCAGCGGCTGATCGACGCCAGGTCCGCCTCGGGTGGCGCGCCGCGATCACAGCCGACCAGGCCACCGAGCGCTGTGGCGCCCAACGCCCCGAGCCAGGCCCGGCGGGTCGAGCCACTCATTCGTGCACCCGGCCCCACTCCTGCTCGAACACCCGCACCAGGCGCTGGTCCGACAGGCGGTTCGGCTCGGCCGCCACGCGGGCCATGTCGGGCGGGAACTGGAACAGCGCCGGCAGGCCCTCCACCGTCAGGAAGCGCAGCCCCGCGGGCAGGGCGGAGGGCGGGTGCCAGGGCCGGCGGCTGGCCAGCACGAAGCCCCATTCGCCGAAGCTGGGCACGTGCGCGTGGTAGGGCGCCGTGCGCAGGCCCACCGCCTCCAGCGTGGCCACCACGGTCCAGAAGCTCTGGCGGGCGAGCAGCGGCGAGGTGGTCTGCACGACGGCGTAGCCGCCCGCGGCCAGGTGCTGGTCGACCACCTGGTAGAAGCTGGTGGTGTAGAGCTTGCCGATGGCGAAGTTGCTGGGGTCGGGGAAGTCGATGACGATCACGTCCCACACCGCGCCGGGGTCGCGCTGCTGCTCCAGCCAGGTCCAGGCGTCGGCGTTGACGACGCGCAGCTTTGGCGAGCGCAGAGCGCCGGCGTTGAGCGCCGCCAGCCGGGGCTCCTCGGCGAAGAGCCGCGTCATGTGCGGGTCCAGCTCGACCAGCGTGACCTGCTCGACGCTCGGGTGCTTCAGCACCTCGCGCACGGCCAGGCCGTCACCACCGCCCAGCACCAGCACCCGCCTCGGCGCGCCCTGTGCGGCCATCGCCGGGTGCACCAGGGCCTCGTGGTAGCGGTACTCGTCACGCTCGTGGAACTGCAGGTTACCGTTCAGGAACAGCCGCGTGCCGGCGCTGCCGCGGGTGACGACGATGCGCTGGTAGTCGCTGCTGGCCTGGTAGACGATGCCCTCGCCATAGAAGCGGTCCTCGGACCAGCGCGTGAGCCGGTCCGCCCCGGCCAGTGCCGCCAGCAGCACGCCGACCACGCCGGCGCAGGCCAGCGCATGGGCGCCCCAACGGCGCAGCTCGCCACGGAACAGCGCCAGCGCCCACACCGCCACCGCCGCGTTGAGCAGGCCGAAGGCCAGCCCCGTGCGCACCAGCCCGAGCTGCGGCACCAGCAGCAGCGGAAAGGCCAGCGCCACCGCCAGCGCACCCAGGTAGTCGAAGGTGAGCACCTGCGAGACCAGGTCGCGCAGCGCGTAGCGGTCACTGAACTGGCGCTTGAGGATGCGCATCACCAGCGGGATCTCCAGCCCCACCAGCACGCCCACCCCCAGCACCAGCGCGTAGAGCAGCACCCGGAAGGCCAGCCCGTGCCCGGCCGGCAGCAGGTTGTGCGCGATGAACAGCGCGGCAGGCAGCAGCCCGCCCACCAGCCCCACCAGCAGCTCGATGCGCAGGAAGTGCGCGATCAGCTGCCGCTCGATGAAGCGGCTCAGCCAGGAGCCGATGCCCATCGCGAACAGGTAGGTGCCGATCACGGTGGAAAACTGCAGCACCGAGTCGCCCAGCAGGTAGCTCGCCAGCGCGCCGGCCGCCAGCTCGTAGACCAGCCCGCAGGCGGCGATCAGGAACACCGAGGCCAGCAGCGCCAGCTCGGCGGGGGCGACGCGGGGCGGGGGATGCGATTCGGCCGATTGGGCGGAAATGACAGGCGGGGCGCTCAAGGATGCTCAGGCGTCATAGCGCGCCTTCATGCGCAGGCAATAGGCTTCGAGATTCGGCCGCGCACGCGCCGCCTCACGGATCGGCGAATCCACCGGCGCCCACAGCAGGTTGGCCAGGAAGGCGTAGGCCACGGCGTCCAGCGAACAGGGCTCTTCGCCCATCAGGTAGGGCTTGTCGGCAAGGAAGTCGGCCACCGCGCCCACGTCCCGGCTGCCGATGGCGTGGATCTCTGCCGCGCTGTGGCGGCCCATGCCCTGGCCGTTCATCTCGGCCAGGATGCCCCGGCGTGCCAGCGTCGGCAGGATCCAGCGGATGGGTGCGGGCAGCGCGGCAAAGAAGGCCTCGCGCGTCCGCTCCCAGCCGGCCGGATCGGCCCAGCGGGTGTGCACCACCGCCCAGTAGAGGTTCTCCTCGAACAGGCGCTGGAAGGCCAGCGCCACCGCGCGCTGCGCCGGGCTCAGCCAGCCGTCCAGCGGGTCGCCGTAGGTGGCCTTGAGGTAGTCGATGATGAAGGTCGTGTCGGCCACGACCCGCACGCCGTCCTCGATGTAGGGCAGCTTGCGCTTGGGCGCCTTCAACACATCGCCGCTGTTGACCGCCTCGTAGGGCAGGCCGGCCATGCGCAGGTACATCTCCAGCTTCATGCAGAACGGGCTGGCGTTCGGCAGGCCGAAGGCGGGGGCGAACTGGTGCAGGCGGATCATGGCCTCGACTCCTCAAGCCCTGGGGCAGAAGCCCATTGTGTGCATTCCGTCACACCGGCACCAGGGGAGGAACCACGGCAGCGCAGAGGCTCAGCGGCTCAGCTGTGGATCGCCGCCGCCACGATCTGGCCGATGGCGATGAACATCGCGCCCACCACCACCGCCAGCGCCAGGTTCTTCTTCTCGACGATCTCTTCCCACAGCTTGTAGGGCGTGAGCTTGTCGATCACCACGAAGCTCACCCACAGCACCATCACGCCGATCACGGCGTAGAGCACGGAGGCAAGGATCACGGCGGGTTTGAGCATCTCCATGGCGGGCTCCGGTGGGCAGGTCTGACCAGCGCCTGGATTATGGGCGCCGGCAGGCCTGCGCACCGTCCGCAGCACGCGCACCGGGCTCAGCCGGCCGGGCAGGCCGGCGGCGGCACATCCACCCGACGGGCTGCGTCACGCAGGCCATCGGCCACGCGGCGCAGGCCCTGCGCCATCGCGGCGCGCAGCACGGGCAGGGCCACCGGTGTGCCCGCCGGCAGCGCCTGCCAGGCCAGGCGCACCGCCTCGCCGCGCCGCCAGGGTTCCACATAGAGGCACTCGCCCGCCGCCACCGCCAGCCGCTCACCGGCCGCCAGCACATGGTCGGCCGGGTCGCCCAGGCGGGTCAGCCAGACACGCCCCTCGCGCACGGTCAACAGCATGGCGCGCGCCGGGCGCAGCACCTGGACATCGGTCACATGCTCGATCATCATCAATCTCCTGGGTTCGGGCGCCGCGACAGGGGCTTTCCCGTGCCTGCATCCTCCTGGGAAACACCCGCGCGGTCCAATGAGATCGCTGCACCGGATTGATGACACCACGACATGAACCAACGACCCTCCCAGCGCCCCCTGTCGCTCGACTTCCTGCGCAGCTTCGAGGCCGTCGCGCGCCTGCTGAGCTTTTCCGCCGCGGCCGAGGAGCTGCACCTGACGCAGCCCGCCGTGAGCCGGCAGATCAAGTCGATGGAGGAGGAGCTGGGCGCCCAACTGTTCCAGCGTGGCACCCGCAAGGTCGAGCTGACGCAGGCCGGGCGCACGCTGCTGCGCGCGGTGGAGCCCTCGCTGGTGCGGCTGGACGGCGCCGTGCGGCAGATCCGCCTGTCGCGCAGCCGGGCGATGGTCAGCGTCACCACCTTCGCCTCCTTCGCCACGCTCTGGCTGATGCCACGGCTGGCCGACTTCGAGCGCGCGCACCCGGGCGTGGACATCCGCCTCTCGGCCAGCGACCGCCTGATCGAAAGCGATGACGAGGAGCTCGACCTCGCACTGCGCGGCTGCCGGCCCGAGCGGGCGCCCGCGGACGCAGTCCGCCTGTTCGGCGACGTGCTGACGCCGGTGATCGGCGCCGCGCTGGCCGAATCCATCGCCCGCGGCGATGCGCCGCCGCTGCGCGAGAGCGCCGACCTGGCCGGCCACACGCTGCTGGAGATGGACGACGGCAGCCAGATCGCCACCGACCAGGCCTGGGCCGCCTGGCTGGCGCCGCGCGGGCTCGAACGGCTGCAGCCGCGCCGGCGCATGAGCATGAACTACACCCACCAGCAGATCCAGGCCGCCCTGGCCGGCCAGGGCGTGGCGCTGGCCCGGCTGGCCCTGGTGGCCGATGCGCTGGCGCGCGGCGACCTGGTCGAACCCTTCGGCCCCGGCCAGCGCCAATGGGCCCAGATGTGCTACTGGCTGGTACCCCTTGGCGGCTCGGCCGGCGAAGCACGCCCCGAGGTGGCCGCCTTCACCCGCTGGGTCATCGCCGAGGCCGCCGCCACCCGGCGGGCGATCGGCGACGGGCCGGACGCGGAGACGCTGGTGGACGCGGATTGATGGGCATCGCACCACGCCCATGCATGCGCCGCACGCATCAAGCCCATGCCGCAACGTCACCCATCGGCCCGCGGCCCCGGCCTAGGATCGGCGCCTGATCGAACCCGCCACTTCCGCCCCGGAGACCCGCACCATGAAGCTCTACATCGGCAACAAGAACTACTCGTCCTGGTCCATGCGGCCCTGGGTGCTGCTGCGCCAGTTCGGGCTGCCCTTCGAGGAGGTGAAGCTGCGCTTCGACTCGTTCAGCGCCGACTCGCAGTTCAAGACCCGGCTGACGGGCATTGCCCGGGCCGGCAAGGTGCCGGTGCTGGTGGACGACGACGGCTTTGTCGTCTGGGACACGCTGGCGATCGCCGAGTACCTGGCAGAGAAGTTCCCTGCCTTGCCGCTGTGGCCCACCGACCCGAGGCAGCGCGCCCGCGCCCGCAGCTACTGCGCGGAGATGCACTCGGGCTTTGGCGCGCTGCGCAATCACTGCGGCATGAACATCGAGGCGAGCCTGCCCGAGGTCGGCGCCCAGGTGCTGGCCGAGCAGCCCGGCGTGCGGGCCGACCTGGACCGGCTGATCGAGCTGTGGAGCGAGGCGCTGGCAGCCAGGGCGCCGGGCGCCGGGCCCTTCCTGTTCGGCACCTTCGGCATCGTGGACGCCTACTTCGCGCCGGTGGTGGCGCGGCTGCGCAGCTACGCGCTGCCGGTGCCGCCCGCAGTGCAGGCCTGGGCCGATGCGGTCTGGGCTGCGCCGGGTGTGGCGGCCTGGGTGGCGGATGCGCTGGCCGAGCAGGACTTCATCGCCTTCGAGGAACCTTACCGCACGCAGCGCTGAGCGCAGTGAACCGCGCGCCGGGCGGCGGGCCACATCACTTGTGCCCGCCCCCACCGCTGCTGTAGCCGCCCCAGCTGCCGCCACCGGTGCGCACGCCGCTGCTGCCGCGGTTGCGCAGGCACTGCTGGTACTCGGCACTCTGCGCACCGAAGCTCTGCGCCACCGGGTCGCAGTCGTCGCTGCTGCACATGGACAGGACGGCGATCACGACCAGCGCCAGCACGATGAAGATCATCACCCGCTGCACCAGCGGTGCCGTGCCGACGGCACCCGCCCCGAGTGCGGTGGGCGCCGCGTCGCGCTGCAGGGCGGCGCGCTGGGAGGGGGCGATGCCAAAGGCGTCCGCCACGGCGCTGGCTTCCAGCGTCTCGCCGAGCGACCAGGTGACCTCGCCACCGCCGGCCGCCACGGTCTGCTCGCGGCCGAGGCGTTTGCGGCTGGCGCTGCCCAGGCCGTCGTAGTCGGTGACGTGGGCGCGCTCGTCGCGCCGCACCTGCCAGTAGAACTCGCCCAGCACGTAGGTGGTGCGGGCGTCGTAGCTCCAGCGCTGGCGGTAGCGGTCACCGGCCCAGGTGGCCGTCTGGCCGCTGACCTGCGGTGCGCCGGTGAGCGGGCGCACCCAGCTCCAGCCGTCCTCGGCGTCGACCAGGAAGGCAAAGCCCTCCGTGCGGTGGTACAGCAGGTACTCGCGCCAGAAGGTCTGCTCGTCGTCATCCCCGGGCGCGGGCAGGTCGCAGCGCTCCAGGTAGCCGACCACCTGCCAGGGCAACGCCTCGGCGCTGCCCAGCGCAATCTGGCCCGTGCGGCCCAGGGGCAGCAGCGGTTCCATCCCGGCTTGTGCGCCGGTTTCTTGCGCATAGTGGGCGAGGTCCTGGGCCAGCTCCGCCCCGGCACCACCTAAGGCCCCACCCGCCAGATCAACCACCGCCTTGCACTGCCCGCAGACGATCGAGCGGCTGCTCTCCAGTTTCGGCTCCAGCGCGGCGCCGCAGCTCGGGCAGGGCAGGCTGCGCCCGGCCACGGACCTGACGGCCTCGCCCTCGCGCAGGCCCTGCATCTTCAACTCGGCCAGCCGCACCGCACGGCCGACCGACCAGCCCGGCGCGGCGGGGTCGCTGTAGTCCAGCGTGCCGACCTCGCCGCGCTCATTGCGCAGGTCGGCCACCACGAAGGCCTTGCCAGGGCGGGGTGGCCTGGGCAGCTCGCCCTCGGCGGCCTGCACGGTGGCGGTCTGCACCGACGCGACGCTCCAGGCCTGCTCGCCCACGCGCACCGTGCCGCCGACGCGCAGTGACTCCGGCGCAGGCACGTGGGCCGACGGCAGCGGTGCGTCGAAGGCCAGCACGTAGGCGCCGTTGTCCTCCGATAGCCAGCCGCTGCGGCCGTTGTCGAACAGTGCGTGCCACTCGTTCCAGCGGCCCTGCGCGTAGCCCAGGCCCAGCCGGCCGATCAGCGTGAAGGCCTCACCCGCGTAGCGCCCGCTGGCGCCCAGTTGCAGCGGCGAGTGGTCATCGAACAGCTCGGCCGACTCGCCGATGCGCCGCAGCGCCTCACCCTCACGCAGCAGCGTGCTGCGGCAGTACGAGCAGACGGCACTGGCCGATGCCGCGGAGCGGAAATCGACCGGCGCACCGCAGTTCGGGCAGGCGGCGCGCCAGGCGCGCTGGGTGGGAGGTGTTGGGGTGGCCACTCAGCAGACGAGGCAACGTGGGGGCATCCGGCGCCGGGCCGCCCCAAGCCGGATGCAGCCCCCTCGGGGGGTGGCGAAGGCGCGCAGCGACAAGCCTGGGGGCTCCATCCGTTCAGACCAGCTTCTTCAGCAGCTCCGCCTTCTTGGATGCAAACTCATCCTCGGTCAGGATGCCCTTGGCCTTCAGGTCGGCGAGTTTTTCCAGCGTGGCCATGATTTCCTCGGGACGGATGCCGACCGCCGCGGCCACCGGGACGGCAGCGGCGGCGCCGGCGCCCTGCAGGCCCTGCTGGAGGTTCTGCGCCAGCACCTGGCCGAGGGCCACGCCGGCGCCCAGGCCCATCGCATCACCCGCAGTGACGCCACCACCAGAGGCCGAGCCCTCGGCGAACTTCGGGATCGCCTGCGCGGTCTGGTACTGCATGAACTTGCCCATGTCGCCGCCGACCATGCCCATGCCGATCTTCTGGTCGAGCACCTTCTGCAGCTCGTCGGGCAGCGAGACGTTTTGCAGCGTCACGCTGTCCAGCGCCAGGCCGATGGCGTCGAACTCCGGCGCCACGGCCTGCTTGAGCTGCACCGCGAACTCGATCTGGTTGGCCGCCAGGTCGAGGAAGGGGATGCCCGACTGCGCCACCGCGTCCGAGATGTGCTGCAGCAGGAAGCCACGCAGCTGGCCGTCCAGCTCAGCGGCGGTGTAGGTGTCGCGCGTGCCGGAGATGGCGGCGATGAACTTGCGCGGGTCGACCAGGTGCCAGCTGTAGTTGCCGAAGGCGCGCACGCGCACCGCCCCGAAGTCCTTGTCGCGGATGGTCACCGGCTGCTGGGTACCCCAGCGCTGGTCGATCTGCGCGCGGGTGCTGAAAAAGTAGAGGTCGCTCTTGAAGGGCGAGGCGAAGAGCTTGTCCCAGTTCTTCAGGTTGGTCAGCAGCGGCAGGGTCTGGGTGGTGAGCGTGTAGCGCCCGGGACGGAACACGTCGGCCACCTGGCCCTCGTTGACAAAAACCGCCAGCTGCGACTCGCGCACGGTGAGCGACGCGCCGTTCTGGATCTCGTTGTCGGCCATCGGGTAGCGCCAGGCCACCACGCCGTCACCGGATTCGGTCCATTCGAGGACATCGATGAACTGTTTCTTGATGAAATCCATCAGGCCCATGGCGACTCCTTGCTGAGTGGGCGCACCGGCCACCGGGGTCGGTGTGCGTCACGCATCATAAGCACGGGCAGACGGACCTCCGCGGGGCGGGCGCAGTGCCGCCCCACCGGGGTGCCGTGCCCTTTCGGTCAGCCGCGCCGCTGGCGGCGCACCCGGGTCGAGCCGCCGCGGTGCAGCCCCGGCTGGGCCGCGGCCTGGCGCACGGCCTCCAGCTCCGGCGCCAGGCTGGCCCAGGCGGCCTCGGGCATGCCGGGCGGGGCCGCGCTGGCCGGCACGCATGCCAGCAGGCCGCCGCGGGCAGCGAAGACGGCGCTGTTGGCGCCGCCGCCCTCTTCGTCGAGCTCGCCGGCCTCGGCGTCCTTGACCTCCAGCACCGCGTCGTCAAAGCTGCGCCGCAGCCGGTCGAGGTGGATGGCGTGCTGCGGGTGGCCGCGGAAGAGGTTGGCCACCAGCAGGCCCTGCGGCGCCAGCGCGGCGCAGCAGTCGTCGTAGAAGCGCTGCGTGGCGAGTGCGGAGGGCAGGCCGCTGTGGTCGTAGCCGTCCACCACCAGCACGTCGAAGGCGTCGCCGGCCTGACCCACCTCGCGCACCCAGCGGGCGCCGTCGTCCAGCACGATGGCCAGGCGAGCGTCATCGGGCGGGATCTCGAACTCGTCGCGCAGCGCCAGCACGTGCGGGTTGATCTCCACCACCTCGATGCGGCTGGCCGGGAGGTGGCGGTGGCAGAACTTGACCAGCGAGCCACCGCCCAGGCCGACCATGCCGATGCGCGCCGGCTGCGGCGCCCAGAGCAGGAAGCCCATCATCAGCCGGGTGTAGGCCAGCGCCAGCGCGTCGGGCGCGTCGCTGCGCATGAAGCTCTGCACCTCGTGGATCGAGAAGTGCAGCGCCAGCGTGTGGCGGGTGCGGTGCACATACGGAACCACGGGGGCATCCGGATCGGAGGCGGGATCGTCGTCGGGCACGAAGCCCTGGCGTTCGGCGCGGGAGGCGTTGCGGGAGGCGGAGCGGGACATGGCCGGCGTGGAGCGAAAGTTCAGGAGGAAGGGCCGGCGAAGTATCCCGGATGGGCCGCCGCCGGCAGGGTGCGGCCGCATGCCCTAGGCTGCGCGCCCATGAGCAACCCCGCTTCCGCTTCAGCATCCACCCCCCTGCTGCCCGGCGTGACGCCGCCGCCGGCGGTCAGCGCCGATTACCTCGCGGCCGACGGCGCCCCCGCCCAACCCGTGCGGGTGCTGGCGCTGAACGGCCAGTTGCTGATCCAGGGCGCGGGGGCCGACCGCAGCGTGGCGCTGCGCGGCCTGCGCTGGCCGGACCGGGCCGCGCGGCAGGGCCACCTGCGCGAGCTCGCCCTGCCCGGCGGCGCCCGGCTGCGCGCCGTGGACCCCACTGCCTGCGCCGCCTGGGACGCCTGGCAGCGCCAGGTCGGCCCGGGCAGCGGCTGGCGTGCACTGCGCTGGGCCGGCCTGGGCGCGCTGCTGGCGGGTCTCGCCGCGGCGCTGCTGTTCTGGCTGGCCTACGCGCAGGGGCTGCCGCTGGCCGCACGCGGCGTGCTGGCGCTGATCCCTGCCGAGCTGGAAGCGCGCATCGGCCGCGCCACGCTGGAGGGCATGGACGGCGAGCAGCTCGCGCCCAGCACCCTGCCGCCCGAACGCCGCCGCCAGCTCGAAGCCCGCGTGGCCGCCGCGGTGCAGCACAGCGGCGCGCCGCTGACCTACGACCTGCAGTGGCGCCGCAGCCGCGACGGCCAACACCCTGGGCCGAACGCCTTCGCCCTGCCCGGCGGCACGGTGGTGGTCACCGACGAGCTGGTGCAGTTGCTCGATGGCGCCGACGACGCGCTGCTCGGCGTCATCGGCCACGAACTGGGCCACGTGCGCGAACGCCACGGCATGCGCCTGGTGACACAGACGGGGCTGGTGACGCTGGCCGTTGGCGCGCTGATCGGTGACTACGGCTCGGTGCTGGCCGGTGCGCCGGTGCTGCTCGCCCAGGGCGCCTACTCGCGCGACTTCGAGCGCGAGGCCGACGACGCCGCGATCGCCCTGCTGCGCGCCAATGGCATCTCCCCGCTGGCGCTGGTGATGCTGTTCGAGCGCCTGGCCGCGCGCCCGGGCCAGGCCGACCGAGCGGGGGCGCCGGACGCCTGGGGCATTGCGTTTGCCAGCCACCCACCGGACGCCGAGCGCGTGGCGCGCATCCGCGCGGCGGCGGCAAGTGCAGCGCACCCGCCCCCCTGACGCCTAAAATTCGGGGTTTGCCTGACCGAGCCTGCCGCCATGACGCTTTCCGCCCTCACCGCCCTCTCGCCACTGGACGGCCGCTATGCCGCCAAGGTTGCCGCGCTGCGCCCGCTGATGTCCGAGTTCGGGCTGATGCACCGCCGCGTGCAGGTCGAGGTGGAATGGTTCATCGCCCTGTCGGACGCCGGTTTTGACGAGTTCAAGCCCCTGTCCGAGGCCTCGCGCGGGATGCTGCGCGGCCTGGTGCAGCGCTTCTCGGAGACCGACGCGCAGGCCATCAAGGACATCGAGAAGACCACCAACCACGACGTCAAGGCGGTGGAGTACTGGCTCAAGAGCCGCTTCGCCGACCAGGCCGAGCTGGCTGCGGCCGGCGAGTTCGTGCACTTTGCCTGCACCAGCGAGGACATCAACAACACCAGCCACGCGCTGATGCTCAAGGCCGCGCGCGAGCAGGTGCTGCTGCCCACGCTGGACCAGATCATTGCCCGGCTGCGTGAGCTGGCGCAGACCTTTGCCGCGGTGCCGATGCTCAGCCGCACCCACGGCCAGACCGCCAGCCCCACCACGGTGGGCAAGGAGATCGCCAACGTGGTGGCGCGCCTGCAGGCGGGCCGCGCGCGCATCGCCGAGGTCAAGTTGCTGGCCAAGATGAACGGTGCGGTGGGCAACTACAACGCCCACCTGTCGGCCTGGCCGGAGCACGACTGGGAGGCCTTCAGCCGCGCGGTGATCGAGAATCAGCTGGGGCTGACCTTCAACCCCTACACCATCCAGATCGAGCCGCACGACTACATGGCCGAGCTGTTCGATGCGGTCACGCGGGTCGACACCATCCTGATCGACTTCAGCCGCGACGTCTGGGGCTACATCAGCCTGGGCTACTTCAAGCAGAAGACCAAGGCCGGCGAGGTGGGGTCGTCCACCATGCCGCACAAGGTCAATCCGATCGACTTCGAGAACGCCGAGGGCAACTTCGGCCTGGCCAGCGCGCTGCTCACGCACCTGAGCCAGAAGCTGCCGATCAGCCGCTGGCAGCGCGACCTGACCGACTCCACCGTGCTGCGCAACATGGGCGTGGCACTGGGCTACGCCCAGCTCGGCTACGACAGCCTGCTGCGTGGCATCGGCAAGCTCGAACTCAACGAGGCGGCGCTGGCCGCCGACCTCGACGACGCCTGGGAAGTGCTGGCCGAGCCCATCCAGACCGTGATGCGCCGCTTCGGCCTGCCCGAGCCCTACGAGCAGCTCAAGGCCTTCACCCGCGGCCAGCCGATGACCCGCGCGCTGATGCAGGGCTTCATCGCCGACCTGGCACTGCCGCAGGCCGAAAAGGACCGCTTGCTGGCGATGACGCCGGGCAGCTACACGGGCAAGGCGGCCGAGCTGGCGCGGCGGATCTGAACGGCGGGCGGCCAGCATGAACTTCACCGACCAACTCCAGCGCGCCCAGACGCGCCACCAGTCCTTCCTCTGCGTCGGGCTCGACCCCGAGCCGGCAAAGTTCCCCAGCCACTGGGCGGGCGACGCGTCGAAGATCTTCGACTTCTGCGCCCGCATCGTCGATGCCACCAAGGACCTGGTCTGCGCCTTCAAGCCGCAGATCGCCTACTTCGCGGCGCACCGGGCGGAGGCGCAGCTGGAGGCGCTGATGGCCTACATGCGCCGCACGGCGCCAGAGGTGCCGGTGATCCTGGATGCCAAGCGCGGCGACATCGGCGCCACCGCCGAGCAGTACGCCCGCGAGGCCTTCGAGCGCTACCAGGCCGATGCGGTGACGCTGTCGCCCTTCATGGGCTTCGACAGCATCGAGCCCTACCTGCGCTGGCCCGGCAAGGGCGCGATCCTGCTGTGCCGCACCTCCAACCCGGGAGGGGACGACTGGCAGATGCAGCGCCTGGCCGACGTGCCCGGGCAGCCCCGGCTGTTCGAGCACCTGGCGGCGCTGGCGCAGACGACCTGGAACACCAACGGCCAGCTGGCGCTGGTGGTGGGCGCCACCTACCCGGCCGAGATCGCCAAGGTGCGCGAGCTGGCGCCCACGCTGCCGCTGCTGATCCCCGGCGTGGGTGCCCAGGGCGGCGATGCCGAAGCCACGGTGCGCGCCGGCCTGCGCCGCGCGGCCGACGGCACGGTGACCGGCACCATCGTGGTCAACAGCTCGCGGGCGGTGCTCTATGCCAGCCAGGGCGAGGACTTTGCCGAGGCGGCACGACGCGTCGCCCTGGCCACGCGCGACCAGCTCAACGCCGCGGCGCGCTGACCGCAGCGCCCCGGCAGTGATCCGCGGGCTGGCCCGCTGACGCCGGGCGGGGGCGTGCCGGCATACTCGCGCCATGCTCAAGTTCAGCCTTGTGCGCCGTGGCCTGGCCGGCTGCGGCGGCGCCCTCGTCCTTGCCTGTGCCAGCCTGGGTGCCTGGGCGGCCGACGCACCAGCAGCGACGGCAGCCACTGCTGCACCCGGTGCTGCACCCGCTGCAGCCGCCGCGCCGCCGGCCAAGCTGCTGCGCTACGCCTTCCCGGTGGCCGAAACCGGCTTCGACCCGGCGCAGGTGTCGGACACCTACTCGCGCACCGTCACGGCCGGCATCTTCGAGGCGCCGCTGACCTACGACTACCTGGCGCGCCCCTTCAAGCTCAAGCCGCTGACGGCACAGGCGCTGCCGGAGATCTCGGCCGATTTCACCGAGTTCACCTTCCGCATCCGCCCCGGCATCTACTTTGCCGACGACCCGGCCTTCCGGGGCCAGCGGCGCGAGCTGACCGCGCAGGACTACGTCTACGCCCTCAAGCGGCACTACGACCCGGTCACCAAGAGCCCGAACCTCTACCTGCTGGAGAACGCCAAGGTGCTCGGTCTGTCCGAGCTGCGCAAACAGGCGCTGGCCGAGAAGAAGCCCTTTCCCTATGACGTGGAGGTGGAGGGCCTGAAGGCGCTGGACCGCTACACCTTCCGCGTCAAGCTGGCCGAACCCTCGCCGCGGCTGAACCACGTGGTGTTCAACGACGGTTCGGCCTTCGGCGCCGTGGCGCGCGAGGTGGTGGAGTTCTACGGCGACAAGATCATGGCCCACCCGGTGGGCACCGGGCCGTTCCGGTTGGCGCAGTGGCGGCGCAGCTCGCTGATCGCGCTGGAGCGCAACCCCACCTTCCGCGAGCTGCGCTATGACGAGCAGGCGCCCGCCAGCGACCCGGAAGGCCAGGCCGTGGCCGCTCGCCTGGCCGGCCAGCGCCTGCCGATGGTGGACCGCGTCGAAATTTCGATCATCGAGGAGGACCAGCCGCGCTGGCTGGCCTTCCTGAACGGCGAGTCCGACGTGATGGACCGCCTGCCCAACACCTACGCCGGCCTGGCGATCCCGAACAACCGGCTCGCCCCGTACCTGCAGCAGCGCGGGGTGCAGATGTTCCGCACCTTCCTGGGCGACGTGACGCTGGCCACGCTCTACAACATGGAGCACCCGGTGGTGGGCGGCTACACGCCGGAGAAGGTGGCGCTGCGTCGGGCCATGAACCTGGCCTACAACGGCCCGCAGGAGCTGGTGCTGGTGCGGCGCAACCAGGCGGTGCGCGCCGAGGGCCCCATCCCGCCGATCAACTACGGCCACGACCCGGCCCTGCGCAGCGAGATGAGCGAGTACAGCCCTGCCAAGGCGCGCGCGCTGCTCGACCTCTACGGCTACCAGGACCGCGACGGCGACGGCTGGCGCGAGACCCCGGACGGCCAGCCGCTGGAGCTGGAGCTGGCCACGCAGTCCGACCAGGCCTCGCGCCAGCTGGCCGAGATCTGGCAGAAGAGCAGCAAGGCAGTGGGCATCCGCATGCGCTTCAAGATCGCGCAGTGGCCGGAGAACCTGAAGAGCTCGCGCACCGGCAAGCTGATGATGTGGGGCGTGGCCTGGCTGGCCGGCAGCCCGGATGGCGACACCTTCCTGGCGCTGGGCTACGGCCCCAACAAGGGCGCGGCCAACCATGCGCGCTTCAACCTGCCGGCCTTCAACGAGCTGTACATCCGCCAGAACAAGCTGCCCGACGGCCCCGAGCGCCTGGCCCTGATGCGCGACGCGACCCGGCTGCTGGTGGCCTACGCGCCGTACAAGATGAGCAGCTGGCGCATCGCCACCGACCTGATGCACCCCTGGGTGATCGGCTACCGGCGCAACCCCTTCCAGCGCGAGTTCTACAAATTCGTGGACATCGACCATGCCCGACGCCCTGTCACGCCGTGATTGGCTGAACCACCAGCTCGGCAGCGCCACCGGCGTCGGGCTCGGCCTGCTGGGCGCGCTGGCCTGGCCCGACGCGCTGGCGGCCAACGCCCAGCAGCCGCCGGGCCAGCGCGAGCACGTGCTGCGCTACGCCTTCCCGACCGCCGAGACGGGGTTCGACCCGGCGCAGATCTCCGACATCTACTCGCGCACCGTCACCGCCAACCTGTTCGAGTCGCTCTACGAGTACGACCACCTGGCACGGCCCTTCCTGCTGCGCCCCTGCCTGGCCGAGGCGATGCCGGAGATGGCCGACGGCTACACCCGCTACACCATCCGGCTGCGGCGCGGCGTGCACTTCCAGGACGATGCGGCCTTCGCCGGCACGGGCGGCAAGGGCCGGGAGGTGACCGCCGAGGACTGGATCTACACCTTCAAGCGCCTGTACGACCCGGCGCTCAAGAGCCCCAGCCAGCCCAGCTTCGAGGAGCTGGGCGTGATCGGCCTGCGCGAGCTGCGCGAGGCGGCGATCCGGGACAAGCGCGCCTTCGACTACGACGCGCCCGTGCCCGGCCTGGTGGCGCTGGACCGCTACACGCTGCAGTTCCATCTGCGCGAGCCGCGCCCGCGCTTCATCTACTCGATGGCCGCGCCCGACATCTGGGGCGTGATGGCGCGCGAGGTGGTGGAGCGCTATGGCGACAAGATCATGGAGCACCCGGTGGGCACCGGGCCGTTCCGGCTGGCGAGCTGGCGGCGCAGCTCGCAAATCGTGCTGGAGCGCAACCCGACCTACCGCGAGGTGGTCTACGACGCCCGCCCCGCGCCCGACGATGCCGAGGGCCAGGCGCTGTTGGCGAAGCTCAAGGGCCGGCGCCTGCCGCTGCTGGATCGCATCGAGATCGCGATCATCGAGGAGGCGCAGCCACGCTGGCTGGCCTTCCTCGCCGGTGAGCAGGACCTGCTGCAGATCGTGCCGCCGGAGTTCATCGCCCAGGCGATTCCCGGCGGCCAACTGGCACCGCACCTGGCCCGGCGCGGCATCGAGGCCCGCCGCGTGCCGGCGGCGGACGTGTACTACCAGGTCTTCAACATGGAGCACCCGGTGGTCGGCGGCCTGGCGCCCGAGCGCGTGGCGCTGCGCCGCGCCATCGCGATGGGCTACGACATCGACCGCGAGATCGCCCTGGTGCGCCGCGGCGAGGCCATCGCCGCCCAGGGCATGACGGTACCCGGCACCTTCGGCTACGACGCCGCGCTGCGCACCCCCGCCACCCACCACGACCTGAGCCGCGCGCGCGCGCTGCTCGACCTCTACGGCTGGCGCGACCGCGATGGCGACGGCTGGCGCGAGCAGCCCGACGGGCGCCCCCTCACGCTGGAGATGCTCAGCCAGTCCGACCAGACCACCCGCGCGATGGACGAGCTGCTCAAGAAGACCCTGGACGCCCTGGGCATCCGGCTGGAGCTGAAGATCGGCCAGTGGGCCGAGAACCTCAAGGCCGCGCGCACGGGGCGCTTCATGATGTGGCGCGTGGGCTCCAGCGCCTCCACGCCCGACGGCCAGAGCGCGCTGGAGCGCGCCTACGGCGGCTCGATCGGCAAGGCCAACCTCTCGCGCATGAAGCTGCCCGCCTTCGATGCGCTCTACGAGCGCCTGCAGGGCCTGCCCGACGGTCCCGAGCGGCAGGCCCTGTTCCGCGAGGCCAACAAGCTGGCGGTGGCCTACATGCCCTACCGCATGACGGTGCACCGCATCCTCTGCGACCTGATGCAGCCCGGCGTGGTCGGCTACCGCCGTCCGGTGTGCTGGCTGGACTGGTGGAAGCATGTCGACGTGATCCGCAGCGCCTGAGTTCACGGCCTCGGTGGCCCGTCCGGGGTGCAGGCCGTGTCGGCGGCGTCACAGGCACCCGTCCGGATCTGGTCAATTTGGTAACAACACGGCAACATGTCGACCGGTGCTGCTGTGCGCGGGCAGCGACCTGTGTTGCCCACATATTCCTTGGAAGCGTCCATGCCCCTGTCCGAAGCCCGGATCACCCCCCGGATCACGCTCTACCAGCGCTGGCTGGCCGAACAGCGCGGCCTGAGCTTCGCCACCTACGACGAGCTCTGGCAGTGGTCGGTCACGGACCTGGCCGGCTTCTGGGGCTCGCTCTGGGACTACTTCGACCTGCGTTCGCCCACCCCGCACGAGGCCGTGCTGGCCGACGAGCGCATGCCCGGCGCGCGCTGGTTCCCCGGTGCCCAGGTCAACTACGTGCAGCAGGTGTTCCGCCACGTCGATGCGTCCTATGGCGCCGGCCACCCGGCCATCGTCTTTCGCAACGAGTGGATGCACGAGGACCACTGCAGCCTCGACCTGAGCTGGCGCGAGCTGCGCCGCGAGGTGGCCTCGCTGGCGGTGTCGCTGCGGCGCAAGGGCGTGCAACGCGGTGACCGCGTCGCCGCCTACCTGCCCAACACGCCACAGACGGTGGTGGCCTTCCTGGCCTGCGCCAGCATCGGCGCGGTCTGGTCGCTGTGCTCGCCGGAGATGGGGCCGGTCGCGGTGCTGGACCGCTTCCGCCAGATCGAGCCCAAGGTGCTGATCGCCTGCGACGGCAGCAGCTACGGCGGGCGCGACCATGACCGCCGCCCGGTGCTGGCCGAGCTGCTGGACGGCCTGCCCAGCGTCACCGACTTCATCCTCTGGCCCTACCTGCTGCGCGAGGCCGATGCGGACGACTTCGCCACCCCGACGCGGCGCGCCCACGACCTGCGCGCCCTGCTGGCGGGCGACCCGCGCGACTTCGAGCCCGAGTGGCTGCCCTTCGACCACCCGCTGTGGATCGTCTACTCCAGCGGCACCACCGGCCTGCCCAAGCCCATCGTGCACAGCCACGGCGGCATCATGCTGGAGGCGCTCAAGCTGCTGGTGCTGCACAACAACCTGGGGCCGACGGTGGAGACCGGCGACCGCTTCCACTGGTCCACCTCCACCGCCTGGGTGATGTGGAACTGCCAGGTCAACGCCCTGCTGGGCGGCACCACGATCTGCCTCTATGACGGCAGCCCCACCGGCCGCGGCGACGTGCCCGACTGGGGTACGCTGTGGCGCTTCGCCGCCGAGACCGGCACGACGATGTTCGGCGCTGGCGCGGCCTTCTACGCCAATTGCCTGAAGGCCGGCGTGGAGCCGCAGCGCGTGGCCGACCTGTCCGCGCTGCGGGCGGTGGGCTCCACCGGCTCGCCGCTGTCTGAGGAGTGCTACGACTGGCTCTGGCGCAGCCTGCCCAAGGTGGACGGGCGCGACATCTGGATCAACCCGATCTCCGGTGGCACCGACTTCGCCGGCGCCTTCATCGCCGGCCTGCCGACCCTGCCGATGGTTCGCGGTGAGATGCAGTGCCGCTGCCTGGGCGCGGCGGTGGAGTCCTGGAGCGAGCCGGACGCGCAGGGCCGCGGCCACGCACTGGTCGACGAGGTGGGTGAGCTGGTCTGCACCCGGCCCATGCCCTCGATGCCGCTGCAGTTCTGGAACGACCCGGGCGACCGCCGCTACCGCGAGAGCTACTTCGAGACCTACCCGGGCGGGCGCGACGACGGCAGCCAGGCCGGCCCGGTCTGGCGCCATGGCGACTGGATCCGCATCGTGCCGCACCCCGAGTCCGGCGCCAGCGGCGCGGTGATCTACGGCCGCAGCGACGCCACCATCAACCGCTTCGGCGTGCGCATGGGCACCGCCGAGATCTACCGCGCGGTCGAGGGCCTGCCGCAGGTGGTCGACAGCCTGGTGGTCGACCTGGAGTACCTCGGCCGGCCGAGCTGGATGGGCGCCTTTGTGGTGCTGCGCGAGGGCCTGCAGCTCGACGGCGAGCTGAGCGAGGCGATCCGCACGGCCATCCGCAGCGCGCTGTCGCCGCGCTACGTGCCCGACGAGGTGATCCAGGTGCCCACGGTCCCGCGCACCCTGTCGGGCAAGAAGATGGAGCTGCCGGTCAAGAAGCTGCTGCAGGGCGCCCACCCCGACGAGGTGCTCAAGCGCGACGCGATGGCCAACGCCGCCAGCGTCGACTGGTTCGTCGACTTCGCGGCCCGGCGCCAAGCCGCCAGCGTCTGAAGCGAGATCCCTGACCTCTCCCGGCCAGCAAACGCCGCGGAACCGGCTCCGCCGGGCCGCTGGCGTTGCCCCCTTGAGGGGGTACGGCGTCAACCGCCACAGGGGTGGTTCATTTCAGCGCCTGGGTCAACCACTGGCCGATCTGCGCCGCGCTCATCGCGCCGCTCTGGCGCGCCACCTCGCGCCCGCCCCGGAACAGCACCATCGTCGGGATCGAGCGGATGGCGAAGCGCCCGGCGCTGCGCGGGTGATCGTCGCTGTTGACCTTGGCGAACAGCACCTCGCCACGCAGTGACTGCGCCGCCTGGGCAAACTGCGGCGCCATCTGCCGGCAGGGGCCGCACCAGGGCGCCCAGAAGTCCACCAGCACCGGCAGGTCGGTCTTGCCGATGACCGCCTCGAAGCTGGCATCGCTCAACTCGGCCGGGTGACCGTCCAGCAGCGCGGCGCTGCAGCGACCACAGGTAGGCCCGTCATGGCGGCGCTCGTCAGGGACGCGGTTGACGGCTTGGCAGTGGGGGCAGGTGATGTGCATGGGCAGCTCCAATGGATGCCCTTGCAGGTATGTCTGCCGCGCCGGCTTTCAAGTCCCCCGGCAGCGGGAGGGCGTCACGGTGCCAGCGGCAACTCCGTGTAGAAGCGCCCGCCGTGGAAGATCAGCGGGGAGGCGTCAGCGCGCCAGCGGCACTGCTCCACCTCGCCGACGAAGATGACGTGGTCGCCCTCCTCGTAGCGGCTGCGGTTGTGGCACTCCAGCACGGCGGCGGCGCCGTCGATCAGCGGGATGCCGCCGGCCCCCTCGCTCCAGTCCAGCCCGGCAAAGCGGTCCACCGAACGGGCGGCAAAGCGCTCGGCCAGCTCGCGCTGCTCGGCCGCCAGGATGTGGATGGCGTAGTGCGAGCCGGCCGAAAACGCCGGCATCGAGCCGGCCGCCAGCGAGAGGCTCCACAGCACCAGCGGCGGCGCCAGCGAGACGGAGTTGAAGGAGTTCACCGTCAGCCCGACGGGGCTGCCATCCGCCGCCCGGGCGGTCACGATGGTCACACCGGTGGCGAAGAGGCCCAGCGCCTGGCGGAACTCCTGGCGGGTGAAGGGCGGCTCGGCGGCGCGGATCGGGCTCGGTTGCATCGGTCGGATTGTCCGCGATGCCCCGATCCGCTGCCGAGGCAGGGGCAGGGCCGGGGGCCGTTCGACCCGGCAGCGGCGGCAACCTGGCACGGCGGGAGGGCGCTCCTAGAATCGGTCGATGTCCGCCTCGCCCCTGCCGCCCCGGCCCGTTGACCTGAGTTCCTCCCCCGCCACGGACCCCCTGCTGCTGCGCAGCTGGCGCTTTGCGGTGGTGCTGGCGCTGGGCTTTGCCTCCGGGCTGCCGCTGGCGCTCACCGGCCAGGCGATGCAGGCCTGGCTGAGCCTGGAGGGGATCGACGTGGCGACCATCGGCTTCCTCAGCCTGGTCGGCCTGCCCTACACCTTCAAGTTCCTCTGGGCGCCGCTGATGGACCGCTTCGACCTGCCCTGGCTGGGCCGGCGGCGCGGCTGGCTGGTGCTCAGCCAGCTCGCCCTGGCCGGCGCGCTGCTGGCGATGGCGGCCACGCCGCCCAAGCACGCGGTGCAGGCCTTCGCGCTGCTGGCGGTGCTGGTGGCCTTCCTCTCCGCCACGCAGGACGTGGTGATCGACGCCTACGGCACCGACCTGCTGCCCGGTGCAGAGCGCGGCATGGGCTCGTCGCTGAAGGTGCTGGGCTACCGGCTGGCGATGATCCTGTCGGGCGGCGTCGCGCTGATCTGGACCGACCCGGCCAACGCACTGGCGGGTGCCGCTGCCGGTGCAGGCGCTGCCTGGAGCTGGCCGCAGGTCTACCGCCTGATGGCCCTCATCATGCTCGGCGCCGCCGCACTGAGTGCGGTTGCGCTGCCACGCCTGCCCGAGCCGCCGCCCAGCGACGGCGTGGCGCGCCAGGACGTGATCGGCTTCGCCGCCGTGGTGGCCGCGGTGGCGGTGGGCTACCTCGTCACCGACCGCGCCTTCGGCCCCGCGGCCAGCGCCCTGCTCGGCCCACTGCTGGAAGGCACGGCACTGACGCCGCTGCTGCGCCAGCGCTGGACGGACCTGCTGGCGCTGCTGGCCGGCATCGCCTTCACCCTGCCACTGGCAGCCTGGGCGGCACGCCGGGCGCGCTTTGCGACCCTGCTCAGCGGGCTGGCGAACTACTTTGCCCAGCCGGGTGCCTGGGCCTTTCTGGCCTTCGTGGTGCTTTACAAGCTGGGCGATGCCTTTGCCGGCTCGCTGATGACGCCCTTCCTGCTCAAGAGCATGGCCTACGGCTCGGCCGAGGTGGGCGTGGTCAACAAGGTGATCGGCCTGTGGCTGACCATCGGCGGTGCGCTGCTGGGCGGGGCGCTGATGCTGCGCCTGGGGCTGTGGCGCGCGCTGTTCCTGTTCGGCCTGCTGCAGGCGACCAGCAACCTGGGCTTCTGGTGGCTGGCGGTCAACGGCAAGGGCGTCCTGCCGGGGTTGACGGTGCCGGCCTTCGATTGGGGCTTCCTGCACCTGGCCCAGCCCACGGCGGTGGACGGCGGCCTGCTGATGGTGATCGCCTTCGAGAACCTCAGCGGCGGCATGGGCACCGCCGCCTTCGTCGCCTTCCTGATGAGCCTGACCAGCCAGCGCTTCAGCGCCACGCAGTACGCGCTGCTGAGCGCCTTCGCGTCGGTCGGGCGGGTCTGGGTGGGGCCGCTGGCGGGCGTGCTGGCCGAGTCGATCGGCTGGCCGACCTTCTTCCTCGTCTCCACCGCCGCCGCGCTGCCGGCGCTGGTGATGCTCTGGCGGCTGCGCGCGACGGTGCAGGCGCTGGAGCCGGACATGGAGCGGGCCTGACCGGCCCCACGAAGCCCTGTCAACCGGCGGGCAAGGTCGCCCGCTATGCTGTCGCGCCCGGCCGGGAATCTTCCGCTTGCGCCGGAGTCTGAGCCGCCACGACCCCTTGCCGACCGCCGCCATGAACGAGATGCCCGCACCGAGCTTCGTCACCGACGCCGAGATCACCACCCGCGTGGACGCCCACCCGGGCGGCTGCGGCTGCGCGCTGCACCAGCGCCGCCTCTTCACCCGCCTGCTGGTGGCCGGCGCCGCCGGCACCGCGGCCGGCCCGCTGCTGGCACGCGAGGGCGTCGAGGTGGGCGGCATCTCCAAGTTCGCCAAGTTCTACCCGGCCGACCAGGTCGAGGCCGATGCCGGCAAGCAGTACGCCCAGCTGCGCCAGGAGGCCAATGGCAAGGGCGCCCTGGCGCCGGCCAACCACCCGCAGATGGTGCGGCTGAACACCATCGCCCAGCGCCTGATCCCCTACACCTACGAGTGGAACCCGCGGGCCAAGCAGTGGAAGTGGGAGGTCAGCCTGATCGGCGCCAAGACCATCAACGCCTTCTGCATGCCCGGCGGCAAGATCGCCTTTTATCACGGCATCCTCGCGCAACTGCAGCTCAACGACGACGAGGTGGCCATGATCATGGGCCACGAGATGGCCCATGCGGTGCGTGAGCACGCCCGCGAGCGCATCGGCAAGACCATGGCCACGCGCGGGGGCATCTCGATCGTGTCGAGCCTGCTGGGGTTTGGCGACGTGGGCCGCACCCTGGCCGATGCTGGCGGGCAGCTGCTGACGCTGAAGTTTGGCCGCGAGGACGAGTCCGAGGCCGACCTGGTCGGCATGGAGCTGGCCGCGCGCGGCGGCTACGACCCGCGTGCCGGCGTCACGCTGTGGCAGAAGATGGCGGCGGCCTCCAAGGGCGCGCCGCCGCAGTTCCTCTCCACCCACCCGTCGGGCGCCACGCGCATCACCGACATCGAGGCCAGCCTGCCCAAGGTGACCGGCCTGTACGCCCGCGCCGACAAGCCGCCGGTGCGCTACCGCCCGCCTGAGGCGGGCAACGGCTGACGGTCGGCATCGGCAGCGGGCAGCCGGGCCTCCAGCGCGGCAACCAGCGCGGCCAGCAGCGCCATCACCAGCACCACCACCGCGCCGGAAGGCGCGTCCAGCAGCGCCGACAGCGCCAGCCCCAGCGCGTAGGCCGCTGCACCCAGGCCCAGCGCGACCGCCATGCGGCGGCGCCCGTGCTGCCGGCGCGTGGCCAGTGCCGGCAGGATTAGGCTGGCGAACACCAGATACACCCCCACCAGCTGCACCGAGGCGGTCACCGCCAGGGCGAACAGCAGGTAGAAGCCCAGCCGGCCGAGCCGCTCACCGGCTGCCACCCAGATCGCCAGGATCGGCAGCGTCAGCCCCGCCATCACGCCCAGCTGGGCCGGCGTGACCCAGAGGATCTGCCCGACCAGCAGGTCCTTCAGGTGCTCGCCGCCATGCGGGTGGCTGGCCAGCAGCAGCAGGCCCAGGCAGGAGGCGAGCACGAAGGACACGCCGATCAGCGCCTCCTGGATCTCCGGCCAGCGCCGCTCCGTCCAGGTCAGCAGCAACGCGCCGCCCAGGGCTGCCCCCGCCGCAGCGGCCTGACCGGCCCAGCCGGAGGTGGGCCAGCCGAGCGCATCCGCCGCGATCACGCCGATGCCGGCGATCTGCGCGATCGCCAGGTCGATGAAGACGATCCCACGCTGCAGCACCTGCATGCCCAGCGGCACATGGGTCAGCAGCACCAGCAGCCCGGCCACGAAGGCCGGCCAGAGGATGGTGGGGTCAAGCGCCGCCCAGGACAGCGCGGCGACGGACGCACCGCCGCTCACGGCTGCACCGCCTTGAGCAGCCGGGCCACGGTGTCGTCGAAGAGGCCGAACAGGTCCTTCGCCGCCTCGCTGCCGCCCACCGTGTAGGGCAGCACCACCACCGGCAGTTGCGTACGCTCGGCCAGCCACTGTGAACCGCGCCCGTCGTTGTAGGCCGCGCGCAGGATCAGCCGCGCCGGCTGGCGCTGCAGCGTGGCCAGCACCGATTGCAGGTGCGCGCTGCTCGGCTCCAGCCCCGGCTTGGGCTCCAGCGCGGCCACCTGCCGCAGCCCCAGCCACTGCTCCAGGTATGGAAAGCCCTGGTGCTGCACCACGATCGGCAGGCCCTTGAGCGGTGCGGCCGAGCGTTCCCAGCGCGTGATCGCCGTCTGCCAGCGCTGGGCAAAGTCGGCGTGGCGGCGCTCGAAGTCGCCCGCGTGCGCCGGGTCCACCTCCGCCAGTCGGCGTGCCAACGCCGCCGCCACGCGGGCGATGCGGCGCGGATCGGTCTGGATGTGGGGGTTGCCGGCGGCATGCACGTCGCCGTCGGCCCGGTCCAGCCGCGCGGGCACGCCCAGCAGTTCGACCTGCGCCGCCGCCTCGAACAGGCCGGGGCGGCCCGGCTGGATCGCCGGGTTGCCGGCCTGGCGCTGCAGGAGCGGCAGCCAGCCCGCATCCAGCTCGGCGCCGGTGCACACCAGCAGGTCGGCGCGGCGCACCGCGGCGATCAGGCTGGGCCGGGCCTGTACCTGGTGCGGGTCCTGCTGCGCCGTGGTGGCGCTGTAGACCTGGGCCAGCGGGCCGGCCAGCTCGGTGGTCAGCGCGGCCCACTCGGGCTCGCAGGCGACGATGCGCAGCTCGGCATGCGCGGCGCTCCAGGGGGCCAACGCGAGGGTGGCACCGGCCAGCAGGCCGGCGACCCGGCGCCCCATCCAACGTGACGTCTTCGTCATGGTGTGCTCCTGTTCCGGGCCGTTCAATAGCTGTGCGCGCCATGCGCGCCCAGGCTCATCTGGTACTGCAGCATCACCTGGCGGTCGTTGACGCCGGCGCGCACGCGGTCCTGCGCCACCTGCAGGCGCACCCGGCTGAACTCGCTGGGCACCCAGTCAAGCAGCAGGCTGCCGCGCGAGGGGTCATGGCGGGCCGATGCCAGCAGCGCCGCATTGGCGCCAGCGTCGACCGTGCCGACTCGCAGCCAGTCGCCGCGCAGGCCCGCGCGCCAGCCGGGCATGAACTGCCACACCCCCTGCAGGTAGGCGCCGGATTGCGTGGCGCGGTAGGGCGCCGCCGAGGCCAGCCCGGCGCTGTCCGCCACCAGCGTGCCGCTCTCCTGGCGTCGGAACCATTCGCCCTGCAGGCTCACCCAGCGGCTTTGCGCGTTGCCCTCGGGCGCCCACTTCCACACCCCGTCGACCACCCAGGTGCGGCTGCGGCCGCTGAAGGCGTGGGTGACCTCGTTGCCGGCGGCATCCAGCGCGCTCGACTCACGCCCCTGCGGCCGCGCCGACAGCAGGCTCAGGCCAGCACGCCAGCTCTGGCTCGCGCCGATGTCACCACCCAGGTGGCCGAACACGGTCCAGGCGCCGGCACCGTTCTTCTCGCGGGCTGCACCCGGGTGGGACTCGCCGCGGCCCAGTTCGACCCCCAGCTCGGTGAACAGCTCGGTCGGCGCCAGCCAGCGCAGCTGCAGGCCGTCTTCGCGGCGCTGCCCGCCCAGGAAGGCCTGGTGTGCCAGCGGCGCATCGATGAAGGCCCAGGCGTGCGCATGCAGCTCGTTCTGATAGCCCAGCCCGGAGAGGAAGCGGCCGAACTTCAGCGTCAGCCCGGCGGGCAGCGCAGTGGTCTGCACGTAGGCCTCCTCGACCGCCGCACCTTCGTCGTCGCTCAGCGCCACCGTCATCGAGCCAAAGAAGCGCGGGTCGATGCTGGCCGACAGGCCCAGTTCCGACTCGCCCAGGCCGAAGCCGCGCGAGCCCGGGCCGATCTCGCCGCCGGTCTGGAAGCCCGCCAACCGCCAGCTGGCCGGATCACGCTGCAGCTGGGTGTAGCCGCCGGAAAGGATCAGCCAGATCGCCGGGTTGAAGGCGCTGGCCGCCGCGCGTTGGGCACTGGCGGGAGCCGTGCTGGCCGGGGCGGGCGCCGCCGCGTCGGCCGAGCGCGCCACGGGCGCGGCAGCCAGGCCCGCCAGCAGCACGGCCGCGGCGGTCAGGGGCAGGGGTAGATGCAGTGAGACCAAAAAGCAGGAATGGGGCGTCATGAGGGAAGAACCTCCGTGGGGGTGCCGCGCAGGGCGGCACCGGCCCCTGCCGCATCGATCGGGCAGGGGCGCTTGGCTGCAGAAAAGGGGACGGGATGCACCAGCGGCCAGCTACTCAGCCGCCCGGCCGTTCGGGCCGGGATGGGTAGGCAGGTGCCGGGGTCAGGCCGCGCGAAGCACGCTGGAGCGGCTTCAGGCCCTTTACAGCCGGGGCGGAGGCCCCCGGGCCAGGCGGAAGCGGCGCGCCGCCGATGCGGCCGGCTCTGCCCGGGTGGGCAGCCAGTCGGTAGCGGCCAGTGCGCGGGGCAGCGCCATGTCCGCCGCGGGCGGTGCCGCCGCCAGCCCCGCCGCGGCGAGGCAGATCAGGCAGGCGGCATCCGCACGGTCGATGCCGCCGCCGGGCTCAAGCCCCGCCGGCGTGCTTGGCAGCGAGGTAGCGGCGCGAACCTGCGCAGGCCCGCCGGGCTGGCCCGCCAGATCCCGCAGCGCCGGCAGGTGCGACAGCGGGTGCAGCAGCAATACCTGCTGTGCCAGCAACAGCGCCAGCAGCCAGGCCAGCGCCCAGCCACGCGGCAGGTGCGCAGGGCGAGCGGTGGAGGCGGGGCGGGCGGAAGTCACGCCCAGATGTTACCGGGCGCCCCCGCGAGCCCGGTCGGCGCCGCGGGCGGCCGTGCTCACTGCACCTCGACGATGCGGTAGAGCAGCGCCTCGGGCTCCTGGCCCTGCGCGTACATCACGCGCTGGCCCGCCAGGTCCAGGCGGATGTGCACATCGCGCGAACGGTCGTACAGGCGCACCTCGTCGGCGCTGCGGCCGGCCTCGCTGAACTCGAAAATGACTTTCCGGCTCGTCGACGCCGTCTCCTGCCAGACCCCATCGGCACGGGGTGACGGCTTGAACGCCCCCAGGACCTGGCCCTGGGCGTCGCCGTACACCACCCGGGTGATGGCGGACACCGCCGGATAGGTCGCCAATGACGCCGCGGCGGCGGGCTGACCCGATGAATCGGGCGCGACAACCGCCTCACCCCCCGACTGCGCCACGATGACGGCCACCACCAGGACGCCCGCCGCCACACCGCCCGCGATCTTCCAGGTCCGCCCCTGGCCCCCGGCGGCCGCGGGGGCCGGCGCGGGCGGCGCTGCCGCGGCTGGCGCCGGGGTGGGCAGCTGCGCCAGTCCCAGGGGGGCCGGCACCGCCTTCGACAGCGGCTGGACGTGCTTCGCGAGCGCGGCCACCAGCAGCTGCACGTCACTCTCCCAGCGCGCGTGGGTGAGCTCCACGCCGTTGCGGAAGGCCAGGTCCTTCAGGTCGTCCGGCAGCTGCACCTCCGAGGGCATCTTCGCGCCCTGCACCAGCACCGGCACCACCGGGATGTCGCGCCGCAGCGCCGCCGCCGTCTCCAGCCGCACGAAATCACCGGCATCGTCCAGCCGGCGCCGGCCGTCGGGCCCCTTGAGCTCCAGCCACTGCCGGCCCATCAGGGCCAGCAGCACCGAGCAGCTCGTCACCTTGGCGTCGATGGTCTTGCGGAAGTCGACCCCCGGCTCGATGCCCACCACGTCCATGAAGACCGAGTCAGCGCCAAAGACCTCGCGCAGGTCCTCGAACAGGCGGCCCGCATGGCCCTCGGCATCCTCGCGACGGTAGCTGATGAAGATCGCACCCATGGACGTCTCCTGGGCCGGACACACCGGCCGCACCAGTCAGGCCGACAGCGGGCGAGCCGGCGGCTCAGTCCGCCGCGAAGCAATAGAACAGCCCGGCCCCGCCGGTGCGCCGCAGCGCCTCCGTGCTGCAGCCCACCGTCGGGTGAGAGAAGTTCCAGGACGTCGCCCAGTTCTCCGGCAGCGGGCCGATGCGGTCGTGGTGCCCGACGATCGCCGCGCCCTCGCCGCTCTTGGTCCAGTTGCCGCAGGTGGTGTCGGTCTGGGGGGCAAAGGCCGTGCCGTCGACGCGCGAGCCGGTCAGGATGTCGTGGTTGTTCACCGCATCGCCCCGCCCGGTGACGGAGCGGCCCATCTCATCCAGCGCCGTGGTCTTGCTGAGGTGGTTGCCGTTGTGCAGGTGGGCCAGGTCCCGCGCGATCAACTCGCCCTTGGCGTTGAACCACGGGCCCTGGCCGATGCGGTCACGCGCGTTGACCGAGGGCACTGCTGGCGCGGTCTGCGTCGCGAAGGTCGGGCTGGTGCTCAGGTAGGCCCGCCAGGTCCGGCCGCCAGCCCCCGCCGCCGAGGCCAGCGCCTGGCAATGCCGGTCCGCCCCGGCCAGCCCACCCAGGTCGCCCCCCTTGCCGGGTCCGGCACTGGTGACGAAGAAGCCCATCGGGCCGGTGGCTGGTGTGCTGGCACAGGCCACCACCAGGGCGGCAGCCACGACGGGCACGAGGGCAAGGGCAGTGCGGCGCATGGGGAACTCCTGATCCGTGACAGGAGCCACAGGTTATGCGCATGATCCGGCATTTTCCGATCGGGGGCTTTCCCGCGGGCGGCGGCTCACGGCGCCCCCAGCGCCTCGATCACCCCGAACAGGCTCGCCACCACGGACACGCCGCTGGCCCGCACATCGTCCGCCGGTGCCAGCAGGTCCGGCACCATGATCACCCGCGCGCCCGAGGCCAGGCCACCACGCACGCCGGTGTTGGAGTCCTCCAGCACCAGGCAGTCGGTGATCGGCACGCCCAGCAGCCCGGCCGCGGCCAGGTAGATGTCCGGCGCCGGCTTGCCGCGCGCCACCTCGTCCCCGCCGACCAGGCCCTGCAGCCGCGGCCAGACGCCCACGCCGTCCAACTTGGCGATCGCCCGGCTGCGGCGCGTGGAGGTGGCCACCGCGCGGCGCAGGCCCCGCGCATCGAGCAGATCGAACAACTCGTGCACGCCGGGCTTGAGGTCGAAACGGCCGGCGTCGATCGCCGCCTCATAGCGTCGCCCGAACTCGGCCATGTGCGCCTCAGCCGGAAAGTCCGCGCCGAAGGCCTCGCGCATCACCCGGTAACCGTCCAGCGAGTTCAGCCCCACCATCGCCATCGCCACCTCGTGCCGCCACGGCAGCCCCAGGTGCGCGCTGGCTTCACGGCCGATGGCATAGGCCACGCGCTCGCTGTCGAGCAGCAGGCCGTCCATGTCGAAGAACACGGCGCGCAGGGGCATGGCAGGGGCGGGGGAAGCGGGCATCGATCATTGGCACGAATCGGGATGACCCGCAGTCTGCCGCGGCCCGGCGGTGAAATCAGGCGAGTCAGTCGTCGGCTGTCGACGCGACGCGGTTGCGTCCCTCGCGCTTGGCGCGGTAGAGGCCCCGGTCGGAGCGATCCAGCAGGGTCTCGGCCGGCTCGCCGGGCCGGCTCACAGCCAGGCCCATCGAGGCGGTGACCCGCAGATCCGACGCCACCTGCTGCCAGTCGTGCTGCTCGATGCTGCGGCGCACCCGCTCCGCAGCCTGACGGGCGGCGTCCAGATCGGTCGCCCCCGGCAGCACCAGCAGGAATTCCTCCCCACCGAAGCGCCCGACCACGTCGTGGTTGCGCAGCACCTGGCGCATCACGGCGGCCACGTCGCGCAGTACCACATCGCCCACCGGGTGACCGAACCCGTCGTTGATGCGCTTGAAGTGGTCGATGTCCAGCATCGCCACCGAAAATCCTGGCCCGCCGCGCAGACAGCGGGTGCGCTCCTGCGCCAGCACCTCCAGGACACGCCTTCGGTTGTACAGCCCGGTCAGCTCGTCGCGCTCGGCCAGTTCCTGCACCCTGGCCAGCGCCTCGGCCAGGCGGCGATGGCTGGCGTCCAGCTCCAGCCGCATCGCCATGCCAGTGAGGTTGGTGGAGGCGCCCTTGGCCAGGGTCCAGAGCAGCCACAGGCCGATCAGCGCCTGCTGCGTCGGCGCGATCAGATGGGGCAGGAGGGGGGCGGTGCCGATGGCCAGGACGGCAGTGGTGGCGCCGGCCGTCGCCAGGCAGAGCAACAGCACCTGCCGCGGCTGCAGGCGGATCGCACCGGTCGACAGCATCACCCCCTGGGTCAGCAGCATCGGCAGCAGCATCTGCGGGTCCATCCATGCCACGGCGACGCTCAGCAGCAAAGCGGCGCTGACCTGCCAGAGCACCAGCCCGGGCGTGTCCAACCGCGCCTGCCGGTTGCGCAGGTGGTGCACCACCGACACCGACGACACCAGCAGCCCCACCGCGACGAAAGACAGCGGGGTCGTCCAGGCACCGATGCCCGCCCAGACCAGGGCCGCCAGCAGGGCCGCGTCGATCAGGTAGCACACCAGCACCGCCACCGTGATCTTCAGGTCCTCGCGCGCCTGCACGGTGGCGCGGTCACGGGTCCAGGCGTCGGGACCATCGGTCGCCGCGGCCTCTGCGTTGGCGTCGGAGTGGAGGGATGCGGTGCTCACGCCGCCGTCATCGGCAGGGGCCGCGGAAACTTGACGCTGCAGGGTCCTCACCGGGGTGGGGAGCGGCGGGCTGCCCGGCGCCCGCCGCTCAGAAGGGGCCCCGAATCAGACCCTCAGCACCAGCTCGCTGTACGCCAGCAGCGTGTCGAAGTCCTCGGCGATAGGGCTCAGGCTGCCCTGGCTTGGGTCGGATGAGTCATGTCGCCACGCCCAGCCAGCAGCCCGGCCACGGCGATGTCTTCGTCCAATGCGTCCCAGTGCAGCCCGAAAGGGCTCAGCTCCACCTGCTCGCGCTGCTGGGGTGTGGCGTTGAGCAGGCGCGGAAACCACGCCAGCGACACCGCGATCACGCGCCCGTCGCTCAAGTCGACCCAGAGACTGTGGTCGTCGAAGCGCACCGCCTTGG
>Ga0073899_10000591_pt1 | contig 33229 bp, 27 predicted proteins | sample KloWWTmetaKNB5Ph_FD_88975 | JGI IMG/M metagenome (GOLD analysis project Ga0073899, IMG submission 88975) | Active sludge microbial communities from Klosterneuburg, Austria, studying microevolution and ecology of nitrifiers - Klosterneuburg... | ecosystem: Engineered > WWTP > Aerobic digester >... | reverse complement strand
GTGGCGCCCACGCGCTGCGCAACGAGTACTGCATCGCTGTCACCGGCGTGGTCGAGGTCCGTCCCGAGGGCACCCTCAACCCGTCCCTGCCGACGGGGGAGATCGAGGTCGCCATCACCGACCTGACGGTGCTCAACCCGTCCGCGCCGCTCCCGTTCCAGCTCGACGAGCGGACCACGGTGAACGAGGACGTCCGGCTCAAGTACCGCTACCTCGACCTGCGCCGCTCGCGGATGCACGACGCGCTGGTGCTGCGTGCCGCGGTGACCCGGGCGATCCGCGAGACCCTGGACTCCCTCGACTTCTACGACATCGAGACCCCCACGCTCACCCGTTCGACCCCCGAGGGCGCGCGCGACTTCGTGGTGCCGGCCCGGCTGCATCCGGGCTCCTGGTACGCGCTGCCGCAGAGCCCGCAGCTGTTCAAGCAGTTGCTCATGGTGGCCGGGATGGAGCGCTACTACCAGATCGCCCGCTGCTACCGGGACGAGGACTTCCGGGCCGACCGGCAGCCCGAGTTCACCCAGCTCGACATCGAGATGAGTTTCGTCGACCAGGACGACGTCATCGCGGTGGGGGAGCAGGCGATGGCGGCGTGCTGGAAGCTCATCGGGGTGGACCTGCCGCTGCCGCTGCCCCGGATGACCTGGGCCGACGCGATGGCGGACTACGGCTCCGACAAGCCCGACCTGCGCTTCGGCAACACGATCCGCGAACTCACCGACTTCTTCGCGCAGACCCCGTTCCGGGTGTTCCAGGCCGAGTACGTCGGTGGCGTCGTGATGCCCGGTGGCGGCTCGCAGCCGCGCCGCACCTTCGACGCCTGGCAGGACTGGGCCAAGCAGCGGGGCGCGAAGGGGCTGGCCTACGTCACGATCGGCGCCGACGGCGAACTCGGTGGCCCGGTGGCCAAGAACCTCTCCGAGGCCGAACGGGCCGGACTGGCAGCGGCCATGGACGCCCGGCCCGGCGACTGCATCTTCTTCGGCGCCGGACGCCGGGAGGCCACCCAGGAGTTGCTCGGTGCCGCCCGGCTGGAGATCGGCCGCCGCTGCGACCTGATCCCCGCCGACAGCTGGTCCTTCCTGTGGGTGGTGGACGCGCCGATGTTCAAGCTGCGCGAGGACGCCGAGGCCTCCGGCGACGTGGCGGTGGCCGGCGGGAAGTTCACCGCGGTGCACCACGCGTTCACCTCGCCCAAGCCGGAGTCGCTGCAGAGCTTCGACACCGACCCGGGGGCGGCGCTGAGCTACGGCTACGACTTCGTCTGCAACGGCAACGAGGTGGGCGGCGGGTCGATCCGTATCCACCGCCGCGACGTGCAGGAGCGGGTGTTCCAGGTGATGGGGCTCACCCCGGAGGAGTCGGAGGAGAAGTTCGGCTTCCTGCTGGACGCCTTCGCGTTCGGCGCTCCGCCGCACGGCGGCGTCGCGTTCGGCCTGGATCGTCTGGTGATGCTGCTCGGCGGTTTCGACACCATCCGTGACGTGATCGCCTTCCCGAAGTCCGGCGGCGGTGTCGACCCGCTCACCGCTGCGCCCGCACCGATCAGCGCCAGACAGCGCAGGGAGGCCGGCGTGGACTTCGTCCCCGCGCCGAAGCCGGTCGTCCCGGCCTGAGCCGGGTTTCGCGGGGAGGGTCTCCACCGACTGAATCGAAAGGGGACGGTTCCTTTACGGTTCACCCCCGCCGTTCAGCTTCGGGATGAACCGTAAAGGAACCGTCCCCTTGTGGTTCACGACGCTGAACCGGAAGGGGACGGTTCCCCTTCCGGTTCAACCCTGGTCACTCAGCGCAGGTCGTCGCTGTTCGGGACGTCGTGCCCGCCGGCCAACAGGCCGTAGAGCTTGCGCCGGGTCTCGGCGACCAGGGCGGCGGCGGCCCTGAGCTGGTCGGGGGTGCCGGAGCGGGTGAGCTCCTTCGCGGCACCGCCGAGCCCGCCGAACTCCTTCCAGAAGCCGCGGATCGCCTCGGGGTCGACACCCCCGGCGACGCCCTGGTAGGACTCCCACGGAGTCTCCCCGACCTCGGCCGCCGCCTGGCGCCCGGAATCGGTGAGCCGGAAGGCCTTCTGGCCCTCGTTGTCGAAGGACTCGATCAGTCCCTCGTCCTCGAGCTGGGACAGCGCCGGGTAGACCGCGCCCGGGCTCGGCCGCCACATGCCCTGGGTGCGCTCGGCGAGCGCCTGCATGATCTGGTAGCCGTTGCGGGGCTGGTCGGCCAGCAGCGCCAGGATGGACTGCCGGACGTGTCCGCGCCGGCTCCGTCCGCGCGGCCCGAAACCGGGGCCGAAGCCGCCGGGGCCGAAACCCGGGCCGAAACCGCCGGGGCCGAACCCGTGGCCGAAGCCCGGACCGAAACCGCCGGGACCGCCGGGGCCGGGGAAGCCGCCCTCGCGGCCGCGGCCCGGTCCGCGACGTCCGCCGCGGCTGCCGTCATGGTGGAGGTGGCGCTCCTCGCGCCATTCGTCTGAGTTGTGCATGGTGTATCTCCTTCTGTTGCTCTCGACACGTCAACGATATATCGATAGAGCATCGAAAGCAAGAGAGGGCGGACGTGTACCGTCTGGGGCGTGGAGGAGGACCTGTTCGGCAACCTCACCGGGGCGGCGCCCCCCGGTGGCTCGTTGGGTGGCGCGGACACGTCCCAGGCCCCGCTGGCGGTGCGGATGCGGCCGCGCAGCCTGGACGAGATCGTCGGCCAGCAGCACCTGCTCGCACCGGGCTCGCCGCTGCGGCGGCTCGCCGAGGGATCGGCCGCCATGTCGGTGTTCCTCTGGGGGCCACCGGGCGTGGGCAAGACGACCATCGCCGCCGTCGTCTCCCGCAGCACCGACCGGCGGTTCGTGGAGCTCTCCGCCGTCACGGCGGGGGTGCGCGAGCTCCGGGCCGAACTGGAGACCGCCCGGCGGGAGCTGGCGCGCAGCCGCGCGACCGTCCTGTTCGTGGACGAGGTGCACCGGTTCTCCAAGACCCAGCAGGACGTGTTGCTCCCGGCCGTCGAGAACCGGCTGGTGACGCTGGTCGCGGCCACCACGGAGAACCCGGCCTTCTCGGTGATCTCCCCGCTGCTCTCCCGCTCGCTGCTGCTCACGCTGCGGCCGCTCACCGACGACGACATCGGGGAGCTGGTCGACCGCGCGGTGGTCGACGCGCGTGGCCTCGCCGGCCGGTACGGGCTCGCCACCGAGGCGCGCACCAGCCTGCTGCGCCTGGCGGGCGGCGATGCCCGACGTGCGCTGACCTACCTGGAGGAGGCGGCGGCCGGCGCCGACGCCCAGGGCGTCGACACCATCGGACCGGACACCCTGGAGGCGGCCGTCGACCGGGCGGCGGTTCGCTACGACCGCGACGGCGACCAGCACTACGACGTCATCAGCGCGTTCATCAAGTCGATGCGCGGCTCCGACGTCCAGGCCGCGCTGCACTACCTGGCCCGGATGATCGAGGCGGGCGAGGATCCCCGCTTCATCGCCCGCCGGCTCATCATCCTCGCCAGCGAGGACATCGGCCTGGCCGCCCCGAGCGTGCTGCAGACCTGTGTCGCCGCGGCCCAGGCGGTCGCGCTGATCGGCATGCCGGAGGGCCGGCTCAGCCTCGCCCACGCCGTGATCGCGTGCGCGCTGGCGCCGAAGTCGAATGCGGTGATCAAGGCCATGGACGCGGCGCAGGCCGACGTCCGCGCCGGGCGGATCGGGACGGTTCCGCCCCACCTGCGCGACGCGCACTACCGCTCGGCCGCCGAACTGGGCCACGGCGTCGGCTACCGGTACGCCCACGACGCCGAGCACGGGGTGGCGGCCCAGCAGTACCTGCCGGACGACCTGGCCGGCGCGACCTACTACGTCCCGACCGGGCACGGCAACGAGGCCGGACTCGGCGAGCGGCTGCGGCTGCTGGAGGAGCTGCTCGGCCGAGACGCCTGAACCGGCCACCGACCGGCGGCGGCGACAGTCTGGGGGTCGGGGCCGTGCACTAGGCTGGCAGCCTGTCGTCGGACAACAAAGGTGGGAAGAGCATGAACGTTGGAGAGGTCGCCGGCCTGATCGCCGCGATCGCCGCCGTAGCCCTCGTGGCGTTCTGCGCGGTGCCGCTGCTGAAGCTGGGCCGGGTGCTGGAGGAGACCCGGCTGCTGGTGCGCGACATCGGCCACAACTCCGTCCCCATCCTCGTGGAGCTGAAGGGCACCGTCGCGGCGACCAACAGCGAGCTCGGCAAGCTCGGCCTGGTCACCGAGGACGTGGCGAAGGTGAGTTCGCACGCCACGGTGGTGAGCGAGAACGCCGCCCAGCTCTCGACGCTGTTCGCCTCCACCCTCGGCGGCCCGATGATCAAGACCGCAGCCTTCACCTACGGCGTCCGGCAGGCCGTCGCGGGCAAGCGCGCGGGCGCGAAGAAGGCCAAGTGATGGGCAGGCGACTGTTCTGGTTCGCCGTCGGCGTCGGCCTGACCGCACTGGTCGTCGTCAAGGGCCGGGAGCTCTACGAGCGGTACACGCCCAAGGGGATCGCCACCCAGGTCGACCACACGCGCGCGGGCGTCACCGCCTGGGTGGGGGAGTTCCTCACCACGATGGGCGAGGCGATGGAGTCCCGCGAGGAGGAACTGCGCGAGGCTCTCGGCCTGGACGGGTGACACCCCGCTCGTCCAGGAGACCCCGACCGACTCCCCTCCCCGGCGGTGCGCGACCGCGCCGTCGCAATCCCGTAAGGAAACCCGATGAAAACCGCTGACATCCGACAGCGCTTCCTCACCTTCTTCGCCGAGCGCGGCCACACGATCGTGCCCTCGTCGTCGCTGGTGTACAACGACCCGACCCTGCTGTTCGTGAACGCCGGCATGGTGCCCTTCAAGCCGTACTTCACCGGCGCCGAGACCGCGCCGTTCCGGCGTGCGGTGAGCGTGCAGAAGTGCGTCCGGACCCTCGACATCGAGGAGGTCGGCAAGACCACCCGGCACGGCACCTTCTTCCAGATGAACGGCAACTTCTCCTTCGGCGACTACTTCAAGGAAGGCGCGATCGAGTACGCGTGGGAGCTCGTCACCGGCAGCCAGGCCGACGGCAACTACGGGTTCGATCCCGACAAGGTCTGGGTGACCGTCTACCTCGACGACGACGAGGGCGCCGCCCTGTGGCGCAAGGTCGGCGTCCCGGACGAACGCATCCAGCGTCGCGGGCTGAAGGACAACTACTGGCACATGGGCATCCCCGGCCCGGGTGGGCCCTGCAGCGAGATCTACATCGACCGCGGGCCGGAGTTCGGGGCCGACGGTGGCCCGATCGTGGACGAGGACCGCTTCCTTGAGATCTGGAACCTCGTGTTCCAGACCGAGGAGCTCTCGGCGGTACGGGCCAAGGACGACTTCGACGTGGCCCGGCCGCTGCCCAGCCAGAACATCGACACCGGGATGGGTCTGGAGCGCACCGCGTACCTGCTGCAGGGCGTCGCGAACATGTACGAGATCGACGAGATCTTCCCCGTCATCACCCGCGCGGCCGAGCTCGCGGGCCGGCCGTACGGCACCGACGCCCAGTCCGACATCCGGCTGCGGGTGGTGGGCGACCACGTCCGTTCGGCGCTGATGCTGATGACCGACGGCGTCACCCCCGGCAACGAGGCCCGCGGCTACGTGCTGCGGCGGCTGCTGCGGCGCAGCATCCGCTCGATGCGGCTCCTGGGCGTCAACGACCCGGTGCTGCCGGAGTTGCTGCCGGTGAGCCGCGAACTGATGGCGGCCTCCTACCCCGACGTCGTCGGCCAGTGGGCGCGGGTCAGCCAGGTCGCGTACGGCGAGGAGGAGGCGTTCCGGCGCACCCTCGTGGCGGGCACCCAGATCTTCGACCTGGCCGCGGGAGCGGCGCGCGAGGCGCACAGCAGCGAGATCTCCGGCGACCGCGCGTTCGCCCTGCACGACACCTACGGGTTCCCCTTCGACCTCACCCTGGAGATGGCGGCCGAGCAGGGCCTCAGCGTCGACCAGGCCGGCTTCCGCGCCCTGATGCAGGAGCAGAAGGATCGCGCGCGCGCCGACGCGAAGGCGAAGAAGGGTGCAACCGTCGCCACCGAGGCCTACCGCACCCTGCGGAGCGAGGGCGAGGTCCCGTTCCTCGGCTTCACCGACCTGACCGCGGACGCCCGGGTGCGCGGCATCATCGCCGACGGCGCCCTCGTCGACCGGGCGCGTCCCGGGGACGTGGTCGAGGTCGTCCTGGACCGCACCCCGTTCTACGCCGAAGCCGGCGGGCAGGACGCCGACAGCGGCCAGATCACCGGCGACGGGCTGACCCTGGAGGTGCTGGACGTCCAGCGCCCGGTGCAGGGGCTCGTGGTGCACAAGGTGCGGGTGGCTGACGGCGAACTCGCCGCGGGATCGTCCGTCGTCGCCGCGGTGGACGCTCTCGCGCGGGCCGGCGCCTGCCAGGCGCACACCGCGACGCACATCGTCAACGCGACGCTCCGACAGCTGCTGGGCGAGTCCACCCACCAGGCCGGCTCGTACAACAAGCCCGGGTACCTGCGCTTCGACTTCAACTCCCCGGCCGGGCTCAGCCACGGCCTGAAGGAGGAGCTGGAGGGCGTCGCCAACGAGGCGATTCGCGCCGACCACGAGGTGACCGCCACCGAGATGCCGCTCGCGCAGGCCCGTGCGCTCGGCGCCCAGGCGATGTTCGGGGAGAAGTACGGCGAGGTCGTCCGGATGGTCGAGCTCGGCGGGCCGTGGTCGCGGGAACTGTGCGGCGGCACCCACGTCGAGCGCACCTCCCAGATCGGGCTGCTGAGCCTGCTCGGGGAGTCCTCCGTCGGCTCGGGGCTGCGCCGGGTCGAGGCCTTCGTCTCCGCCGACGCGTTCGCGCACCTGGCCAGGGAGCGGGCGCTGGTCGCCGGTCTGGCCGACCTGCTGAAGGTGCAGCCGGACCAGCTCACCGACCGGGTCGCCCGGCTGGTGGCGCAGGTCAAGGCGGCCGAGAAGGAAATCGCCTCCCTGCGCAGCCGTGAACTGCTCGCGGGCGTTCCGGCGCTGGTGGCCGGCGCGAAGCGGGTCGGCGGCTACGACCTCGTCGCGCAGCACCTGCCCGGCACCGGCCCGGACGACCTGCGCACCCTCGCCCTGGCGACCCGCACCGGCTTCGGGACGCGTGCCGGCGTGGTGGCGCTGATCGGCGGCGAGGCCGGGCCGGCGGGAAAGCCCGTCCTGATCGTGGCCACCACCGAGAACGCCCGGGCGCTCGGCGCGAAGGCCGGTGCGCTGGTCGGCGTCGGAGCGGCAGCGCTCGGCGGCCGCGGCGGTGGCCGGGACGACCTCGCCCAGGGTGGTGGTACCGACGCCACAGGCGCGGACGCGGCGCTGGCGGCGGTCGAAGCCGCCCTGGGATGACCATGCGTCTCGGGGTGCGGCTCGCGCTCGACTGGGGCAGGGCCCGGATCGGCGTGGCGGCCTGCGACCCGGCCGGCATCCTGGCGCACCCGGTCGAGACGGTCGCCAACGGCCCGGGAGCCCTGGCCCGGATCGCGGCGCTGGCAGCCGAGTACGAGCCGATCGAGCTCGTCCTGGGCCTGCCCCGCACCCTGGCGGGCACCGAGTCGCACGCCGCGGCCGACATCCGCGCCGCGGCCGGGGCCCTTGCCCGGACCTGCCCCGACCTGCCGCTGCGGCTCGTCGACGAGCGTCTCACCACTGCGGCGGCCACCCGGCAGCTCCGCTCCGCCGGTCGGGACGGACGGCGCCAGCGCCGGGTGATCGACCAGGCGGCCGCGGTCGGAATCCTGACCACCGCGCTGGACACCGAACGCAGCACCGGGGTACCCCCGGGTGAACTGTTCCAGGGGGGCGAGGTGCCCGAGGGGGGCGATCCGCTCCGGGAAGGGGGAGGTCCCGCATGAACGAACCCAGGCGTGCCGTCACCGATCCCGAGGACGCCCACGACGACGACCACGAGCGGGAGCGCCGGGGGAGCCGCCGGGGGCTCGTCGCCGTCCTCGTCGCCCTCGCCGTCCTGCTCGCCGGCGGTGCGATCACCTACCTCGTCGCCCGACAGTCGCTGCAGGACCTCGCCTCGGGGCTGCTCGGCAGTGCCCAGGACTTCCCCGGTCCGGGCCAGGACGAGGTCGAGGTGGTGATCCCGCCCGGCACGAGCATCACCGGCATCGGCGCGATCCTCGCCGACGCCGGAGTCGTCGCCTCGCCCGAGGCCTTCGTGAAGGCCGCGACGCAGGACGGCCGGGGCACCTCCGTCCAGGCCGGCACGTACCGGCTGGCGCTCAAGCTGCCGGCCGCCGAAGCCCTCGCGATGCTGCTCGACCCCGCCAACCTCGTCCGCCACACCTTCACGCTGCGGGAGGGGTACCGGCTCGACCAGCAGGTGGCCCTGATGAGCAAGGCCACCGGCATCGGGGCCGACGAGTTCGACGCCGTGCTCGGCGGCGTCAAGGGGCTCGGGTTGCCCTCCTGGGCGAAGCGCTCCGCGGAGGGATTCCTCTTCCCCGACACCTACGAGTACCCCAGCGACCCGACCGCGCTCGACGTCGCGTCACTGGCCACCGCGCGGTTCACCCAGGTTGCCGAGGAACTCGACCTCAAGGCGAGGGCCGGGCAACTCGACATCACCCCGTACCAGGCCGTCGTCGTGGCGAGCATCATCGAGAAGGAGGTGTTCCGCGAGGCCGACCGTCCCAAGGTCGCCCGGGTGATCTACAACCGGCTCGCGATCGGGCAGCGCCTCGGCATGGACTCCACCGCCGCCTACGCCTCGTGGCGCGAGGGCCTCAAGCACACCAACTACAACCTCGACTCCCCCTGGAACACCCGGGTCAACCCCGGCCTGCCGCCGGGGCCGATCGGCTCGCCCGGCCGGGCCGCGCTGGAGGCCGCGGTCGCACCAGCCGAGGGCGACTGGCTCTACTTCGTCACCGTGAACCTCTCGACCGGCGAGACCGAGTTCAGCTCGGACGAAGCGGGCTTCGCCCGCAGCGTGAAGAAGTGGAAGAAGTGGTGCGCGGCCAGCGACGCCAACGGCGAACTCTGCGGGCTGGCGGGGTGACCCCACGGGCCGGGTTGGCCGGTTCGGCTAGGGTGGGTCGGCGGAGGCAGCAGGAAGGACCGCACCCATGAGCAACCGGTTCACCCGGGAATTGAAGGATCCGGAGACCGGCCGCTGGAGCGGCCGGGAGATCTGGATCCGGGTTCGCAGCGGCCTGGCGGTCTTGCTGTCCCTCGGCGTCCTGCTCGGCGGCGGCTGGTTCGTCTACGACAGGGCCTCCGAGTTCTGGTCCGGGATCCACACCGCCGACGACTACGAGGGTGAGGGCGTCGACCCGCTCGTGATCGTCGACATCCCCAAGGGTTCCGCCGTCTCGGACATCTCCAGCATCCTTGTCGAGGCCGGGGTGGTGAAGTCAGCCGAGGCGTTCGACCAGGAGGCCGCGGCGAACAACGATTCCGAGAACATCCAGGCCGGTCGCTACCAGCTCAGGAGCCAGATGCCGGCCAAGCTCGCGCTCGCCTGGCTGCTGGACTCCTCGCACCAGGTGCACAACCGGATGACCCTCGTCGAGGGCCAACGGCTCGACCAGATGGTGCAGGCGATGGCGAAGGCCAGCAAGCTCCCCGCGAAGAGCTTCAACGCATTGCTGAAGAACTGGAAGAAGCTGCAGCTGCCGACCTGGGCCCGCAACGGGGCCGAGGGGTTCATCTTCCCCGACACCTATGAGCTCCCGGACAAGCCGACTGCGGCGAAGGTGCTGGACGCTCCGCTGGAGCAGTTCAACGTCGTGATGGACGAGCTCGACTTCGAGAAGGGCGCCAAGGAGCTCGGCATCACGCCGTACCAGGCGCTGATCGTGGCCAGCATCATCGAGAAGGAGGCCGGGGCGGACGAGTACCGCGCCAAGGTCGCCCGGGTCATCTACAACCGGCTCGCCGACGGCGAGAAGCTGCAACTCGACTCCACCGTCGCGTTCGCCGCCCAGATCACCGGACGCGTCAGCACCACCGACGAGGAGCGGCGGATCGACTCGCCGTGGAACACCTACGTGGTGCCCGGCCTGCCCAAGGGTCCCATCTCGTCGCCCTCGAAGAAGTCGCTCGAGGCGGCGATCCATCCCGCCGACGGGCCGTGGAAGTTCTTCGTCACGATCGACCTGGACACGGGCGAGACCGAGTTCAACGAGACCCTCGACCAGCACAACGCGAGCGTCGCCAAGTGGACCGCGTGGTGCGCCAGCAGCGACGGCAACCGGAAGAAGTGCTACGGCTGAGTCTCTGACAGACTGGCGCCCATGCTGCGATACCTGACCGCCGGAGAGTCCCACGGCCGCGCCCTGGTCGCCACGATCGAGGGCATCCCGGCGCACGTCCGGCTCACCTCCGACGACCTGGCGGACGCGCTGGCGCGGCGCCGGCTCGGGGTCGGCCGGGGAGCCCGGATGCGCTTCGAGGCCGACGAGGTCACCGTCCTGACCGGCCTCCGGCACGGCGAGACCCTCGGTTCCCCGATCGCGATCATGATCGGGAACACCGAGTGGCCACGGTGGGAGGTCGTGATGGCGCCCGACCCGGTCGACGCCGCCGAGCTCGCCGACCTCGCCCGCAACGCCCCGCTGACCCGTCCCCGTCCCGGTCACGCGGACCTGGCCGGCATGCAGAAGTACGACTTCGCCGAGGCCCGCCCGATCCTGGAGCGGGCCTCCGCCCGCGAGACCGCGGCCCGCGTGGCGCTGGGACGGGTCGCCGCGAACTTCCTGCGGCAGGCCGCCGGCATCGAGGTGCTCAGCCACGTGGTGTCGATCGGTGCCGCCGCCAGCACCGGGCACCGGTTGCCGACCCCGGAGGACCTGCCCGGCGTCGACGCCGACCCGATGCGCTGCCTCGACCCCGAGGCCAGCGCCCGGATGCTGGTCGAGGTCGAGCGGGCACGGGCAGAGGGCGACACCCTCGGTGGCGTGGTGGAGGTGCTCGCCTACGGGCTGCCGCCCGGCCTCGGCTCGCACGTCCAGGGCGACCGTCGGCTCGACTCCCGGCTCGCCGGCGCGCTGATGGGCATCCAGGCGATCAAGGGCGTCGAGGTCGGGGACGGCTTCGAGCTGGCCCGCACCCGGGGCAGTCTCGCGCACGACGAGATGGTGCCCTCCGACGGCCGGATCACCCGCCTCTCCAACCGCTCCGGTGGCACGGAGGGCGGGATGAGCAACGGGGAGGTGCTGCGCGTCCGGGCGGCCATGAAGCCGATCGCGACGATTCCGCGCGCCCTGCGGACCGTCGACGTGGCCACCGGCGAGCCCGCGCAGGCCCACCACCAGCGCTCGGACGTCTGTGCCGTACCGGCCGCGGGCGTCGTGGCCGAGGCGATGGTGAGCCTCGTCCTGGCCGAGGCGGTGCTGGAGAAGTTCGGCGGCGACTCCCTCGGCGAGACCGCCCGCAACCTGCAGGGCTACCTCGACCACCTCCAGGGCCCCGGCGCCGGAGCCGGCGCAGCGCGTTGACGCCCGTCGTCGTGCTGGTCGGCGCCCCTGGCGCCGGCAAGACCACAACCGGCGAGGCCCTGGCCGGTCGTCTCGGCGTGGAGTTCACCGACACCGACGCCGCGCTGGAGGCCTCACTCGGGCAACCGCTGTCGGAGGCCTGGGCAGGTCTGGGCGAGTCTGGGGTGAAGGCCGCCGAGGTCGAGGTCTGCCGGGCCGCGCTGGAGCGGCAGGGCGTCGTCGCACTCGGCAGCGGCGCGCTGGACGATGCGTGCCTGCGAGACAGTCTGGCGGGGTTGGCGGTGTGCTGGCTGCGGGTGTCGACCACCACCGCGACGCGCCGGCTCGGCCTGACCAGGCTGGGGATGGAGACTCTCGCCGCCATTCGCGAGGAGTGGGACAGGCAACTCGCCACCCGTGAGCGCTGGTATGAAGGAGTCGCGACGTCGCAGGTGACCACCGACCGGCTGTCGCCGGAGGAGGTCGTCACGGCCGTCATCGGCGGGATCGGAGGAGGCGCATGAACACCTGGGAACCGATCGACGTGTTCACCGAACACCCCTACCAGGTGCTCGTGGAGTACGGCGTGTCGAGCCTGCTGCCCAACTTCCTGCAAGGGGTCGACCGCGTCGCGATCATCCACTCCGACTCGGTCGCGCCGCTGCTGCCGATCGTCCGGGTCGGCCTCGATCAGCGGGTGACCCCGATCCGCGTCCCCGACGCCGAGGCCGCGAAGACGCCCGCCGTGCTCGCATCGGTGTGGGAGCAGCTCGCCGAGGCCGGTTTCACCCGCTCGGACGCGATCGTCGGGCTGGGCGGGGGGGCGACCACGGATCTGGCCGGCTTCGTGGCGGCGACCTGGCTGCGCGGCGTCCGCTACATCGCGATGCCCACCACGGTGCTGTCGATGGTGGACGCCGCTGTCGGCGGCAAGACCGGGATCAACCTGCCCGCGGGCAAGAACCTCGTCGGGGCGTTCCACGAGCCGTTCACCGTGCTCGGCGACCTGGACTTCCTCACCAGCCTGCCCGACACCGAGCTCACCTCCGGCTTCGCCGAGGTGCTCAAGTGCGGGTTCATCGCCGACCCGCTGATCCTGAGCGCCTTCGAGGAGGGGCCGGTCGAGGCGCTGCACCCCTCCGAGCGGCAGGCCCGACTGATCCGGCGAGCCGTGGCGGTGAAGGCTGCCGTGGTGTCGTCCGACTTCAGGGAACGGACCTCCGAGGGAACCGACATCGGCCGGGAGGCCCTCAACTACGGCCACACCCTCGGCCACGCGATCGAACGGCGGCAGTCCTATGCCTGGCGGCACGGCCACGCGGTGAGCGTCGGCATGGTGTTCGCCGCGGAGCTGGCCCGCCGGCTCGACCTGATCGACGACGCGCTCGTCGAACGGCACCGGCACCTGCTCGGGCTGGCCGGGCTGCCCACCAGCTACCCCCAGGACGACTGGGACGGACTGCGGCGGGCCATGAGCCTGGACAAGAAGGCCCGGGGTGAGACCGTCCGGTTCGTGCTGCTGAACGGGCTGGCCCGGCCCGGGGTCGTCGCCGGCCCGCCGGAGCCGGACCTGGCCGCCGCGTTCGCCGCGCTCGCCGGCTGAGCCCGGGGCGGACGTCCCGGGTCGGGGCGGGGGCCCGCTCCCGCTAGACTGTGCGGCTGGCAATCCTCGGCAGTCTGCATACGCGTAGGGAGTAAGGCGTGGTCTCCACCAACGATCTCAAGAACGGCATGGTCCTGGACCTCGACGGCCAGCTCTGGTCGGTCATCTGGTTCCAGCACCACAAGCCCGGCAAGGGCAACACGGTGGTGCGCACCAAGCTCAAGCACGTGCTGAGCGGCAAGGTCGTCGACCGCACGTTCAACTCCGACATCAAGGTCGACACCGCCGTGGTGGACCGCCGCGAGATGCAGTACCTCTACCACGACGGCGAGGCCTTCGTGTTCATGGACACCGACACCTACGACCAGCTGACGCTGGGCGAGACCGTGGTCGGCGACGCGAAGAACTACCTGCTCGAGAACCAGGTGGCCACCGTCGCGCTGCACGAGGGCAACCCGCTCTACATCGAACTGCCCACGTCGGTGGAGCTGGAGATCACCTACACCGAACCCGGCCTGCAGGGTGACCGCAGCACCGGCGGCACCAAGCCTGCGACCGTCGAGACCGGCCTTCAGATCCAGGTGCCGCTGTTCATCACCACCGGCGAGAAGGTCAAGGTCGACACCCGCGACGGCAACTACCTGGGTCGGGTCTGAATGGCGGCTCCCGCCGCCCGGCACACCTCGGCGCGCACCAAGGCCCGCAAGCGGGCCCTGGACGTGCTGTTCGAGGCCGACCTTCGCGGGCTGCCGGTACTGGAGGTGCTGGAGGCACACCAGGCGCAGGACGAGCCGCCGGTACGTCCGTTCACGGCAGAGCTGGTCCGTGGCTTCGAGGCGAACCGCGGCGAGATCGACCGGCTGATCGCCGAGTGCCTCACCGGCGGCTGGACGCTGGAGCGGATGCCCCGGGTCGATCGCAACCTGGCCCGGATCGCCGTGCACGAGATCCTGCACACCCAGCTGGCGCCCGAGGTGGCGCTGGCCGAGTGCGTCGCGCTGAGCGAGGACCTCTCCACCGACGACTCCCCGGCCTTCCTGAACGGACTGCTGCGGGCGGTCGCCGAGCGCTTCGCCGCCGGCACGGCGTGAGCCGCGCCGGCAGGCCCGTCCCTTGTCCGGACGCCGGCCCCGGCAGGCCCGTTTGCTAATCTCACACCTGGTTCGCACCCGATCCGAAGGAAGCAGATGCCCAGCAGTTACTCCTCGCGCCCGTTGACCGAGGCCCTGCTGGTGCTGGAGGACGGCTTCAGTGCACGCGGGATCTCCTTCGGCGCGGAGGGGGAGACCTTCGGCGAGGCCGTGTTCTCGACCGGCATGTCGGGCTACCAGGAAACCCTCACCGACCCGAGCTACCACCGTCAGGTGGTGGTCGCGACCGCACCCCACATCGGCAACACCGGCTGGAACGACGAGGACGACGAGTCGGACCGGATCTGGGTGGCGGGGTACGTGGTGCGCGATCTCTCCCGGGTGCGCTCCAACTGGCGCTCCAACCGCTCCCTGGATTCGGAGCTGCGGGCCCAGGGCGTGGTGGGGATCGCGGAGGTCGACACCCGCGCCCTGACCCGGCACCTGCGCGAACGCGGCGCGATGCGGGTGGGGATCTCCACGACCGAGCTCGACCCCGACACCCTGCTGCAGCGGGTGCTGCAGGTGCCGCCGATGGCCGGCGCGAACCTCGTCTCTGACGTCACCGTCACCACCCCGGAGGTGACCCCGGCGGTGGGGGAGAAGCGGTTCACGGTGGCGGCGATCGACCTCGGCATCAAGGACATGACGCCGGTGCGGATGGCGGAGCGCGGTATCGAGGTGCACCTGTTGCCCGCTTCCGCCAGCCTCGCGGACGTGCGCGCGGCCGGGGCCGACGCGGTCTTCTCCTCCAACGGCCCCGGCGACCCCGCCGCCGCGGACGAGGCCGTCGCGCTGCTGACCGAGGTGCTCGACGCCGGGCTGCCCTACTTCGGCATCTGCTTCGGCAACCAGCTCTTCGGCAGGGCGCTGGGGTTTGGCACCTACAAGCTCAAGTACGGCCACCGCGGCATCAACCAGCCGGTGATGGACCTGACCACCCGCAAGGTGGAGATCACGGCCCAGAACCACGGCTTCGCCGTCGACGCCCCGCTCGACGCCCCGACCGAAACCCGCTGGGGCCAGGCCCGGGTCTCCCACGTGTGCCTCAACGACGACGTGGTGGAGGGCCTCGAATTGCGCTCGGCGTCCGGGGAGCTGCTCGGCTTCTCCGTCCAGTACCACCCCGAGGCCGCGGCCGGGCCGCACGACGCGGCGTACCTCTTCGACCGGTTCGTCGACATGATGGCCGCCCACTCCGAAGGCGGGGTCGCCTGATGCCACGACGCACCGACATCTCCTCGATCCTCGTCATCGGCTCCGGGCCGATCGTGATCGGCCAGGCCTGCGAGTTCGACTACTCGGGCACCCAGGCCTGCCGCGTGCTGCGCGAGGAGGGGTTCCGGGTGATCCTGGTGAACTCCAACCCGGCCACGATCATGACCGACCCCGAGTTCGCCGACGCGACCTACATCGAGCCGATCATGCCGGAGTACCTGGAGCAGGTGATCGCCCGCGAACGTCCGGACGCGTTGCTGGCCACCCTGGGCGGCCAGACCGCGCTGAACGCCGCCGTGGCGCTGCACGAGTCGGGGGTGCTGGCGAAGTATGACGTCGAGCTGATCGGCGCCAGTATCGACGCGATCTCCAAGGGCGAGGACCGGGAGAAGTTCAAGGAGGTCGTCGCCTCGTTGCGGGTGCCCGGGGTCAACCCGGAGGTCGCCCGCTCGGCCGTCTGCCACACCATGGACGAGGTCTTCGCCGCAGCCGAGCAGCTGGGCTACCCGGTCGTGGTGCGGCCGAGCTTCACCATGGGCGGGGTGGGTTCCGGTTTCGCCCACGACGCCGACGAGCTGCGCCGGATCGCCGGCAGCGGTCTGTCGGCGAGCCCGACCACCGAGGTGCTGATCGAGGAGTCCGTGCTCGGCTGGAAGGAGTACGAGCTGGAGGTGATGCGCGACAAGGCTGACAACGTGGTCATCGTCTGCTCGATCGAGAACCTCGACCCGATGGGCGTCCACACCGGCGACTCGATCACCGTCGCACCCGCGATGACCCTCACCGACCGCGAGTACCAGGCGATGCGGGACGTGGGCATCGCCGTGATCCGCGCGGTGGGGGTCGACACCGGCGGCTGCAACATCCAGTTCGCGATCAACCCCGACAACGGCCGGATGATCGTGATCGAGATGAACCCCCGGGTCTCCCGTTCCTCGGCGCTGGCGTCGAAGGCGACCGGGTTCCCGATCGCCAAGATCGCCGCCAAGGTCGCGGTCGGCTACACCCTGGACGAGATCCCCAACGACATCACCGCCGAGACCCCGGCCTCCTTCGAACCCACCCTCGACTACGTCGTGGTCAAGGCACCCCGGTTCGCGTTCGAGAAGTTCCCCAGCGCCGACTCGACCCTCACCACCCACATGAAGAGCGTCGGCGAGGCGATGGCCATCGGCCGCAACTTCACCGAGGCGCTCGGCAAGGCGCTGCGCTCGCTGGAGGACGCCCGCGCGGGCTTCGACTTCACCGGCCCGATCGCCGAGACGCGGGACGAACTGCTGGGTGCGATGGCGCGCCCCCACGACGGGCGGCTCGGGCTGGTCATCAAGGCTTTCCGGCTGGGCGCCACCGCGGAGCAGGTGCACGCCGCCACCGCCATCGATCCCTGGTTCGTCGACCAGCTGCTGCTGGTCGCGGAGGTCGCCGAGTCCGTCCGGACCGCGCCCGAGCTCACCGCGGCGCTGCTGCGGACGGCGAAGCGGCACGGTCTCTCCGACGGCCAGATCGCTCGGCTGAGAAACCTCTCGGCCGACGTCGTGCGGGGCGTGCGCTGGGCGCTCGGGGTGCGGCCGGTGTTCAAGACCGTCGACACCTGTGCCGCCGAGTTCGCGGCCCGCACGCCGTACCACTACTCCAGCTACGACACCGAGACCGAGGTCCAGCCGCGGACGAAGCCGGCGGTGCTGATCCTGGGCTCGGGCCCCAACCGGATTGGCCAGGGCATCGAGTTCGACTACTCCTGCGTGCACGCCGCGATGACCCTGCACGAGGCCGGCTACGAGACGGTGATGGTCAACTGCAACCCCGAGACCGTCTCGACCGACTACGACACCTCCGACCGGCTCTACTTCGAGCCGCTCACCCTGGAGGACGTGCTCGAGGTCTACCACGCCGAGGCTGCGGCCGGCCCGGTGGCGGGCGTCATCGTCCAGCTCGGCGGGCAGACCCCGCTCAAGCTCGCCCAGGCGCTGAAGGACGCCGGGGTGCCGATCGTGGGCACCTCGCCGGAGGCCATCAACCTGGCCGAGGAACGCGGCGAGTTCGGCAAGCTGCTCGCCGCCGCTGGCCTCCCCGCACCCGCGTACGGGATGGCCACCTCGGCCGAGGGCGCTCTGGACATCGCCCACGACATCGGCTACCCGGTGCTCGTCCGCCCCAGCTACGTGCTCGGCGGGCGCGGCATGGAGATCGTCTACGACGACACCTCGCTGGCCTCCTACATCGAGCGCGCCACCGACATCACCCCGGCGCACCCCGTCCTGGTCGACCGCTTCCTCGACGACGCGATCGAGATCGACGTCGACGCGCTCTACGACGGCACCGAGCTGTACCTGGGCGGGGTGATGGAGCACATCGAGGAGGCGGGCATCCACTCCGGCGACTCGGCATGCTCGCTGCCCCCGATCACGCTGGGCAACGAGGTGATCGACCAGATCCGGGTCTCCACCGAGGCGATCGCCCGCGGTATCGGGGTGCGCGGTCTGCTCAACATCCAGTACGCGCTGCTCTCGGACGTGCTCTACGTGCTGGAGGCCAACCCGCGCGCCTCCCGGACGGTCCCCTTCGTCTCGAAGGCGACCGCGACCCCGCTCGCGAAGGCGGCCGCCCGGATCGCGCTGGGCGCGACGATCGCCGAGCTGCGGGTCGCGGGCATCCTGCGCGCCGACTCGGACGGGACCGCGACCCTGCACCACGCGCCGATCGCGGTCAAGGAGGCGGTGATGCCCTTCAACCGGTTCCGCACCGCCGACGGCTCCTGGGTCGACACCCTGCTCGGCCCCGAGATGAAGTCCACCGGCGAGGTGATGGGGCTTGACGTCACCTTCGGCACCGCGTTCGCCAAGAGCCAGGCCGCCTCCTACGGCAACGTCCCGACCTCGGGCACGGTGTTCGTGTCGGTCGCCAACCGGGACAAGCGGCACGCGATCTTCCCGGTGAAGCGGCTCGCCGACCTGGGTTTCCGGGTGCTCGCCACCGAGGGCACCGCCCAGGTGCTGCGCCGCCAGGACGTCGAGGTGACCGTGATCCGCAAGGCGTCCCAGGGCCGCGGGCCGGGCGGTGAGCCGACCATCGTCGAGGCGATCCTCGCCGGCGAGGTCGACCTGATCTTCAACACCCCCCACGGCCACTCCAAGGACGGCTCGCCGCGGCGCGACGGTTGGGAGATCCGCTCGGCGGCGATCCTCGCCGACGTGCCCTGCGTGACCACCGTGCAGGGGTTGTCGGCGTGTGTCCAGGGCATCGAGGCGCTGCGCCGGGGCACGGTGGGAGTCCGCTCGTTGCAGGACTGGAGCGCTGCGGTCGTCGCCGAACTGGCCGGCCACTGATGGGCCTGCCGGCACCGCTGCTCGCTGCCGGGTACGAGACGGTGCTGCGGCCGTTGCTGTTCGCCAGCCACGGCGGTGACCCGGAACCGATCCACGAACAGATGCTCGACGTGCTCGCCGCGGCGTCCGCGGTCGGGCCGCTGCGGGGACTGCTCGGCCTGCTCGCCGCCAGCGAGGGCCGCGCGAGCGAGGTCGCGGGGATCCGGTTCCCCAACCGCGTCGGGCTGGCCGCCGGGCTGGACAAGGACGGCGTGGCCGCCCGAGCCTGGGCCGGCCTCGGTTTCGGCTTCGCCGAACTGGGGACGGTGACCGCGCTCCCGCAACCGGGCAATGACCAACCCCGGGTGTTCCGGCTGCGGGCCAGCCACGCCCTGGTGAACCGGATGGGCTTCAACAACCACGGCGCGGCAGCGCTGGCCAACACCCTGACCCTCGCCGGGATCCGGCGCGGCAACGGCGCGGCCGGCATCCCGCTGGGGATCTCGATCGGCAAGTCCAAGGCGGTGGAGCTGGCCGACGCCGAGGCCGACTACCTCGCCTCGCTCGACGCGGTCGCCCCGTTCGCCGACTACGTGGCGATCAACGTCTCCAGCCCCAACACCCCGGGCCTGCGCAGCCTGCAGGACTCGGGGGCACTCGCGGCGCTGACCCGGGCGCTCACGGCGAGGGCGGCCGTGCTGGCGCCCGCCGACCCGGTGCCGGTGTTCGTGAAGCTCGCCCCCGACCTAGGCTGGGCGCAGGTCGACGAGGTGCTCGCCGCCTGCGCCGAGGCCGGTGTCGCGGGCGTGATCGCCACCAACACGACCCTCGCCCGGGACGGCATCGCCCCGGCCGACCGCGTCGCCGCGGCACAGGCCGGCGGCCTGTCCGGGGCGCCGCTGACGGCCCGCGCGCTGGAGTTCGTCCGCTACGTGGTGCGGCACACCGCCTTGCCCGTGATCGGGGTCGGCGGCCTGATGACGGCCGACGACGCCGGGGCGATGTTCGACGCCGGCGCGGCCCTGGTGGAGCTCTACACTGGCTTCGTCTACCACGGGCCGGCACTGGTCAGCGCGATCAATGCCGCCGATTCGAGGAGGAACCGACCGTGACGACGTATTGGCGCCGACTGCGCGAACTGACCCTCGAACGTGGCCCGCTGTGCGTGGGCATCGACCCCCACGCCTCCCTCCTGCACTCCTGGGGGCTGCCCGGGGACGCCTCCGGCGCCGAACGCTGCGGCCGGGCCCTCGTCGAGGCCCTCGGGGACAAGGTGACCGCCTTCAAGCCGCAGTCGGCCTTTTTCGAGGCCTACGGCTCGGCGGGCATCGCCGCCCTGGAGCGCGTCCTGGCCGACATCGCCCAGACCGGCGCGCTGAGCATCCTCGACGTCAAGCGCGGCGACATCGGCTCGACCATGGAGGCCTACGCCGACGCCTACCTCGCCGACGGCTCGCCGCTGGCCGCGGACGCGATCACGCTCTCGCCCTATCTCGGCTTCGGCTCGCTCGCCCCGGCGTTCGAGCGCGCCCACCGGTACTCCCGCGGCGTGTACGTGCTCGCGCGGACGTCCAATCCCGAAGGCGGCTCGGTGCAACTGGCGCTGGCGGAGGAGGGTTCCGTCGTCCAGGGCATCATCGACGCGGCGACCGACCTCAACCACGTCTCGCGGCAGAAGGCGGTCGGTCTGGTCGTCGGTGGCACCCACAGCACGCTCGGCTGCGACCTCTCCGACTTCAACGGTTCGATCCTGGTGCCCGGCATCGGCTTCCAGGGCGGCCGGATGGAGGACCTGCCGGCGCTGTTCGGCGACGCCGTCGACCAGGTGCTCGCGGTGGTGGGCCGGGGGGTCATCTCGGCCGGTCCCGACCGCACCGCCCTGCGCGGCAAGGTGGACGAACTGCTCGGCTGAGGCACAGGTGTACGGACCTGTCCCGGAGGCGCCCGGCTTTGGGCAAATGGCAACAAATGGCCTTGTGTGACGCTAGCGTGACAGTGTCCAGCCGCGTCCACTGCCGGAGAGAACCGTGACCATTCCGCAACTCACCCCCGAGCAACTGCAAGCCGCCCGTGCGGCCGCCACGGAGGCTCGTCGTCGCCGCGCCGACCTGAAGCGGAAGGTCCGCTCCGGCGAACTGTCGCTCACCCAGGCCCTCGAGCACGCCTGCGATGACGAGATCCTGGCCCACGTCAAGGTGGTCGACCTGCTCAAGGCGCTGCCCAGGGTGGGGGAGAAGCGGGCCGCCGTCGTGATGGAGCGTCTCGACATCGCCTCGAACCGACGCATTCGCGGCCTCGGCCGCCACCAGCTGGCCGGTCTGCGGGCGGAGTTCAGTGAGCGGTGACGTCACCGTCATCTCCGGTCCGACCGCGGTCGGCAAGGGCACTGTCGTCGCGGCCCTGCGCGCGTTGCACCCCGAGGTGTGGGTGTCGGTCTCGGCGACCACCCGTCCGGCCCGTCCCGGCGAGGTCGACGGGGTGCACTACCTTTTCGTCGACGACGCCGAGTTCGACGCCCTGATCACGACGGACGGCCTGCTGGAGTGGGCGCTGGTCCACGGCCAGCACCGCTACGGCACCCCGGCCGCGCCGGTGCGCGCCGCTGTCGCAGCGGGCCGGCACGTGATCCTCGAGATCGACCTCCAGGGTGCCCGGCAGGTCCGCGAACACCTGCCGGAGGCCCGGTTCGTGTTCATCGCGCCCCCCACGTCCGACGCCCTGCTGCAGCGACTGCTCGCCCGCGGCACCGAGACCGAGGCACAGATGACGCGCCGACTGACGACTGCGCAGGTCGAACTCGCCGCGGCGGGGGAGTTCGAGCACATCGTGGTCAACGACGATTTGGGTGAGACGGTCGCCGCGCTGGTAGACTTGCTGGGCCTGTGAGCCCCGGTCGCGTCCTGCGATGCATTCCTGCGACGTACAGGCTGTTGAGATCTCTCCAACCAGAAGGCAGACGTTGAGCATTCAGACTCCCGAGGGGATCACCAACCCGCCGATCGACGACCTGCTGACCAAGGTCGACTCCAAGTATCGGCTGGTGCTGTTCGCGGCCAAGCGCGCTCGTCAGATCAACGCCTATTACAGCCAGCTCGGTGAGGGCCTGCTCGAGAACGTCGGCCCGCTGGTCGACATCGGCGTGCAGGAGAAGCCGCTCTCGATCGCGCTGCGCGAGATCGCCGCCGACATGCTGGAGTGCACGCAGATCGACCCCGAGGCCGAGGCCGCCGCCCGCGCCGAGGCCGTGGCCGACCCCGACTTCTCGCTGGACCCGTTCGGCACCGACGACCTGAGCTGACACCACCGCAGATGAGCCGCATCCTGCTGGGCGTGGCCGGCGGTGTCGCGGCGTACAAGTCCTGCCTCCTGCTGAGGCTGTTCACCGGGGCCGGCCACGACGTCACGGTCGTCCCGACCGCCAACGCGCTGCACTTCGTGGGCGAGACCACCTGGGCCGCGCTGTCGGGCCACCCCGTCCACACCCAGGTGTGGGCGGACGCCCACGAGGTGCCGCACGTCCGGCTGGGTCGCGAGGCCGACGTCGTGGTCGTGGCCCCGGCGACCGCCGACCTGCTCGCCCGTGCCGCCTCCGGACGGGCGGACGACCTGCTCACCAACGTGCTGCTCACGGCGGGCTGCCCCGTGCTGCTCGCCCCGGCGATGCACACCGAGATGTGGCAGCACCCCGCCACGGTCGCCAACGTCGCCACGCTGCGCTCCCGCGGCGTCGTGGTGCTCGACCCCGACAGCGGACGGCTGACCGGCCCCGACACCGGGCCCGGACGGCTGCCGGAGCCGGCCGAGCTCCAACAGGTCGCGCTCAGCCTGCTCGCCGAACCCCGGCTCGCGGCCCTGATGGCCGCCCGCGACCTCGCCGGACTCCGGGTGGTCGTGAGCGCCGGCGGCACCCGCGAGGCGCTCGACCCCGTCCGGTTCGTCGGGAACGCGTCCTCGGGACGGATGGGCCTCGCGCTCGCCCGGGCCGCCGCGGCCCGGGGCGCGGACGTGACGCTGGTGGCGGCGAACCTGGACCTGCCGGTGCCCGGCACCGTGCGCACGGTCGGGGTCACCTCGACCGGCGACCTCGCCGCGGCGATGGCCGCCGAGGCGCCCGGGGCCGACATCGTCGTGATGGCCGCGGCGCCCGCCGATTTCACCCCGGTCAACCCCAGCGGGACGAAGCTGAAGAAGCAGGGCGACGGTGGGCTGGTGCTCGAGCTCACCCAGACCACCGACGTGCTGAGCTCCCTCGCGGCGCTCCGCCCGGCCGGGCAGGTCATCGTCGGCTTCGGGGCCGAGACCGCCGCCGACCCGGCGGAACTGCTGGAGCTGGGGGTCGCCAAACTCGCCCGCAAGGGCTGCCAGCTGCTGGTCGTCAACGACGTCAGCGGCGGCCGGGTGTTCGGTTCCGACGACACCCGCATCACGATCCTGGGCGCGGACGGAGTGGTCGCGGACATCGCCGGCGACAAGAACCTGGCCGCGCACGCCATCCTGGACGCCGCGCTCGGCGTCCGAGAACGAGAGGAAACCCGGTGAGGCTGTTCACCTCCGAGTCCGTCACCGAGGGCCACCCCGACAAGGTGGCCGACTCGATCTCCGACACCGTCCTGGACGAACTGCTGCGGCAGGACCCGACCTCCCGGGTGGCGGTCGAGACCCTCGTCACCACCGGCATCGTCGTGGTCGCGGGCGAGGTCACCACCAGCGCGTACGCCGACATCGCCCAACTGGCCAGGGAGCGGATCCTGCAGATCGGCTACGACTCCTCCGAGAAGAGCTTCGACGGCCGGTCGTGCGGCGTCCTGGTCTCGCTCGGCATGCAGTCGCCCGACATCGCCCAGGGCGTCAACCGCGCCGGGGAGGCCCGCGAGGAGGGCTCCGGCGACCTCCTGGACGCCCAGGGCGCCGGCGACCAGGGCCTGATGTTCGGGTACGCGTGCACGGACACCCAGACCCTGATGCCGCTGCCGATCGACATCGCCCACCGGCTGGCCGAGCGCCTCGCCGCCGTCCGGCTCGACGGCGAGGTCGACTTCCTGCTGCCCGACGGCAAGACCCAGGTCACCATCGCCTACGACGGCGACCGTGCGGTCGCCGTCGACACCGTGGTGGTCTCCACCCAGCACGTCGAGGCGGTCAGCCACGACACCATCGCCGCGGAACTGCGGGCGCGGGTGATCGATCCGGTGCTCGCCCGCTACGACATCGAGACAGCCGGGCTGAAGACCTACGTCAACCCGACCGGGAAGTTCGTGATCGGCGGCCCGATGGGCGACGCCGGTGTCACCGGACGCAAGATCATCGTCGACAGCTACGGCGGCATGGCGCGCCACGGCGGCGGCGCCTTCTCGGGCAAGGACCCCTCCAAGGTCGACCGCTCGGCCGCGTACGCGATGCGCTGGGTCGCGAAGAACGTCGTCGCCGCGGGCCTCGCAACCCGCTGCGAGGTGCAGGTCGCCTATGCGATCGGCCGGGCGCACCCGGTCGGCTTCTACACCGAGTGCTTCGGCACCGAGCAGGTGCCGCTGGAGCAGATCACCCAGGCAGTGCTCGGGGTCTTCGACCTGCGACCGGCAGCGATCATCCGCGACCTGGACCTGATCCGTCCGATCTACTCCCAGGTCACCAACTACGGCCACTTCGGCCGCGAGCTGGAGACCATGACCTGGGAGCGCACCGACCGGGCCGAGGCGCTGGCCCGGGCCGTCCGGGGCTGAGCCTGCCGATCCCCGAGCCTGTCGAAGGGTCGTCCAGGGATGCGGCGGCACTGTCGGCGCCGCGTCCTACGATGCGGGCATGGAGTCGGCGGGCGTGGCACGGGTGGCGGTCGAGGTACCGCTGGCCAACCTCGACCGTCCCTTCGACTACCTGGTGACTCCTGACCAGGCCGCGGACGCCGTGGTGGGAGCCCGGGTTCGGGTCCGGTTCGCCGGCCGGCAGCGCGGGGGGTTCATCCTGGAGCGGGTGGCGGCCTCGGAGCATGCCGACCTGCTGCCGCTGCACGCCGTGGTCTCGCCCGAGCCTGTGCTCACCCCGGCCGTCGCCGAGCTGGTGCGCCGGGTCGCCGACCACTACGCGGGCAGCTTCGCCGACGTGGTGCGGCTCGCCGTCCCGCCCCGGCACGGGCTCACCGAGAAGGCGGTGCCGCCGGTTCATCCCGTCCCCGATCTGACCGGGACGCCGGCCGGGTCGCTGGCGCACTACCCCGGCGGTCCCGGTCTCGTCCGCGCGCTCGCGCAGGGACGGGCGCCGCGGGCCGCCTGGACGGTCGTGCCCCGGCCTGACGGCGCCGGGGACTGGATGGGGGGCTTCCTCGACGCGGCCGCCGCCACCCTCGCCGCGGGCCGCGGGGCCCTGCTGCTGGTGCCCGACGCGACCGACCTGGCCGGTCTCGCCGAGCGGGCCCGGCTGAGGTTCGGCGCGGGCAGCTTCGTCGCGCTCGCCGCCGACGCCGGCCCGGCAGCCCGGTATCGCGCCTTCCTCGCCGCCCTGCGCGGGCAGGTCCAGCTGGTGCTCGGCAACCGCTCGGCCGGGTTCGCGCCGGTGGCGAACCTCGGCCTGATCGCCCTGTGGGACGACGGCGACGACTCCTGGGCCGACGCCCGGGCGCCCTACCCCCATGCCCGGGAGGTCGCCGCGCTGCGCGCCCATTCCGAGGGCGCCGCGCTGCTGCTGGCTGCCCGCAGCCGGACGGCCGAGGTGCAGTCGCTGGTCGCCGCCGACTGGCTGCGGCCGATCCAGCTCGGGCCTGCCGGCACCCGCGCCGCCGCGGCCCTGGTGCGGGTCTCCGGCGCGACCGACCTCGCCCTGGATCGCGATCCCCAGGCCCGAGCGGCCCGCGTCCCGCACGAGGTCTTCGAGGTGGTCCGGCTCGGCCTGGCCGCCGGGCCGGTGCTGGTGCAGGTGCCGCGCGCGGGGTACCGTCCGGTGCTGGTCTGCGCCGGCTGCGGCGCCGAGGCGCGGTGCCCGCGCTGCCGGCAGCCACTGCTGGAGGCGGCCGGCGGCACGGGTCCGGGCTGTCGCTGGTGCGGCCCGGTTGTGGGGGGCTGGGCCTGCGCCGAGTGCGGCCGGCGGCGCTGGCGGGCGCCGGTCGTCGGCGTGCAGCGCACCACCGAGGAGTTCGGACGGGCCTTCCCCGGCGTCCGCGTGGTGTCCTCCTCCGGGGAGGCCCGGCTGGGCGAACTCGACGACCGCCCGGCGATCGTGCTCGCCACCCCCGGCGCCGAACCGTCGGCGCGGTTCGGCTACGCCGCCGCGGTGCTGCTGGATTCGGCCGCGCTGCTGCGGCGGCCAGAACTGCGCGCGGACGAGGAGGCGCTGCGGCGCTGGCTGGCCGTCACCGCGCTCGTCCGTGCGGCCGAGGAGGGGGGCACGGTACTGCTCGTTGGTGACCCGGGCGACCGGACGGTGCAGGCCCTGGTGCGCCTGGACCCGGTCGGGCACGCCGAGCGCGAACTCGCCGACCGACGTGCGGCCGGCTTCCCGCCCGCGGCGAAACTGGTGACGATCGAGGGCGACCAACCCGTGCTGCACGAGGTGCTGCGGGCGCTGGCGCTGCCCGAGCCGGTCGTGGTGCAGGGCCCGTTCGCCACCGGCACCGATCCCGACGGCCCGGGCCGGCTCACCCTGCGCTGCGACCTGCCGCACGGCCCGGCGTTGGTCGGTTCCGTCCGCACCCTGCTCTCGATGCGTTCGGCCGCCAAGGCCGAGGGCGCGCTCCGGGTCCGCGTCGATCCCCAGGTCGTGTGAGCGAGGCGACCCATAGGCTGGCCCCCATGCGCCTCGTCTTCGCCGGAACCCCACAGGTGGCCGCCGACACCCTGGAGCTGCTGCTGGCGGGCCCGCACGAGGTCGTCGCCGTGGTCTCCCGTCCCGACGCCGCGGTGGGACGCTCATCGCGGCCCGTGCCGAGCCCGGTCTCGCGGCTCGCCCTCGACCGCCGGATCGAACTGCTGCGGCCCGACCGGATCGCCGAGGCGGCGGACCGGCTGGCCCAACTCGCCCCCGACGCCGGTGCGGTGGTCGCCTACGGGGGACTCATCCCGCAGGGGGTGCTGGAGCTGCCACGGCACGGCTGGGTGAACGTCCACTACTCGCTGCTGCCACGCTGGCGGGGGGCCGCGCCGGTGCAGCACGCCCTGCTCGCTGGCGACCCCGTCACCGGGGTGTCGGTGTTCCGCCTGGTCGCGGCGCTGGACGCCGGGCCGCTGTTCGCCACCCGCGAGGTCACCATCGAGCCGGGGGAGACCGCCGGCGACCTGCTCGGCCGGCTCACCCCGATCGGAGCCGACACCCTCGGCGTGGTGCTGGACGACCTTGCGGCCGGCCGCGCACGGGCGGTTGAACAGGCCGGGGACGGGCTGACGCTCGCCCCCAAGCTCGCCGCGGCTGCCGGCCGTCTCGACTGGACGCTGCCCGCAGGCAGGCTCGAGCGCGTGGTGCAGGCCAGCAATCCCTCGCCGGTGGCCTGGACGACGCTGGGTGGCGAGCGGTTCCGGGTGCTCCGGGCGCGGGTCGCCGAGGGGCCAGCCGGCCTGAGCCCAGGCGAGCTCCTGCTCGGCCGCCGCGACGTGGTGGTCGGTACCGGCGACGGCGTCCTGGAACTGCTCCAGGTGCAGCCGCAGGGCCGCCGTCCGATGCCGGCGGGGGACTGGGCCCGGGGGCGGCACGGCGAACCGGCGCGGTTCGCATGAGCCGCCGCCGCAGGGTCGACCCGGCGCGACTGGTCGCCTTCGGAGTGCTGCGCCAGGTGACGGCCGAGGGCGCCTACGCCAACCTGGCCCTCGCCGGTGCCCGGGCCGGCCTGTCACCCCGGGACGCCGGCTTCGTGACCGAACTGGTGAGTGGCACCGCGCGGCTGCTGGGCACCTACGACCGCATCCTCACCGCCGCCTCCGGACGGGACACCGCCCGGCTCGACCCCGACCTGCTCGACGCGCTGCGGCTGGGGTGCCACCAACTGCTGTCGATGCGGGTGCCCGACCACGCCGCGGTCGCGGCGACCGTCGAACTCGCCGCCGCCGCGGTCGGCGAGCGCACCGCCGGGCTCACCAATGCCGTGCTGCGCAAGGTCTCCGCTCGCGACCTCGCCGGCTGGGTCGAGGTGCTCGGCGCCGCCGAGGACGAAACCGGCCGGCTGGCGCTCGCCACCCACCACCCGCGCTGGATCGTCGAGGCCTGGCAGCGGCTCCTGCCCGACCCGGCGGAACTGGCCGAGGCGCTGGCGGCCGACAACATCGCGCCCCGGGTGCACCTCGCCGTCCGTCCCGGGCTCGCGGAGGTCGCCGAACTCGGCGGCCAACCATTGCCGTACTCCCCGTTCGGAGCCGTCACCACCGGCGACCCCGGCGCGCTTCCCGCGGTGGCCGAACACCGCGCCGGCGCCCAGGACGAGGGTTCCCAGTTGGTCGCGCTCGCGCTCAGCCGCGTCCCCGCCCCCGCCGGCCACTGGCTCGACCTGTGCGCTGGACCAGGTGGCAAGGCCGCGCTGCTGGCCGGGCTCGCGATCGCCGAGGGTTCCCGGCTGCTCGCCGCCGAGTTGCAGCTCCACCGAGCCCGGCTGGTGGCCGCCAACCTGTCGGGCTACGCCCGCAACACCATCACCCGACCGCTCGCACCCGTCACCGTCGTCGCCGACGGCACCCGTCCGGCCTGGCCCCCGGGGAGCTTCACCCGGGTGGTGGCGGACGTGCCGTGCTCGGGCCTGGGCGCGCTGCGCCGCCGTCCGGAGGCCCGCTGGCGGCACCAGAGCAGCGACCTGCCCGGGCTGGTCCGGCTGCAGGGCGCACTGCTGGCCTCGGCGATCGCGGCCGCCGCGCCCGGCGGGGTGGTCGCCTACGTCACCTGCTCGCCGCACCCCGCCGAGACCCGCGAGGTCGTCGCTGACGTCGATCCGGCCCTGGTTGAGGTGCTACCCGCCGCCGACTACCTGCCCGAGGTGCCGGGCGCGGCCGACGGCCCCCACCTGCAGCTCTGGCCCCACCGGCACGGCACCGACGCCATGTTCCTCGCCCTGTTCCGCCGGCGCCCGACGCCCCCGCCGCACCACTAGGCTCGCCTCCGTGGGAATCCAGATCACACCGAGCATCCTCAACGCCGACCTCGCCGACCTGGCCGCGGAGGTCGCGCGCATCCCGTCCGCCGACGCGGTGCACCTGGACGTGATGGACAACCGGTTCGTGCCGAACCTCACCCTTGGGCTGCCGGTGATCGCCTCGCTGCGGCGGCACACCACGATGCCGATGGACGTCCACCTGATGATCGCCGAGGCCGACCGCTGGGCACCCGCGTACGCCGAGGCGGGCTGCGAATCGGTGACCTTCCACATCGAGGCCTCGGACGCGCCCGTCCGGCTCGCGCGCGAACTGCGCGCCAGCGGTGCGCTGGCGGCGATGGCGCTGCGCCCGGCCACCCCGATCGAGCCCTACGCCGAGCTGCTGGGCGAACTCGACATGGTGCTGCTGATGACCGTCGAGCCGGGCTTCGGCGGCCAGTCGTTCCTCGACCTGGTGCTGCCCAAGATCACCCGCACCCGCGAACTGATCGGACGGCACGGCGGCACCCTGCGGCTGCAGGTCGACGGCGGCATCTCGGAGGCGACGATCGAGCGCTGCGTCGCTGCGGGCGCCGACACCTTCGTGGCCGGCTCGGCCGTCTACAGCGCCGCCGACCCCGATGCCATGGTGCGGGCGCTCCGGGAGCAGGCGGTCGCCGCCTGCGCCCACTGAGGCCTCGGCCCCCTGACTGGCGCCACCTGCCCACCCTGCCTCGCTACACGTTGTTCACGGCGCTACCCGAACTCGGGTAGCGCCGTGAACAACGTGTAGCGTCGCGCGGGTTGTGGGTGCCCTCAGCGCTGGCCCGGACGGTTCCGCCGCCGCAGGTATCGCTCGAACTCCGCCGCGATCGTGTCGCCGGTGGCGGTGGGGGTCTCCTCGTCCCGGCGCTCCTCCAGCGCTGCGATGTAGTTCGCGATGTCGGGGTCGTCGGCCACCAGCTCGTTCACCTGGGTCTCCCACGTCTCGGCGTCCTCGGGCAGCTCGCCGGTCTCCAGCGGGGTGTTGAGGATGTCCTCCAGCCGGGTCACCAGCGCGAGCGCCGCCTTCGGGTTGGGCGGTTCGGCGACGTAGTGCGGCACCGACGCCCACAACGACACGACCGACAGCCCGAGCTGGTCGCACTCCTGTGCCAGCACGCCGAGGATGCCGGTGGGGCCCTCGTAGGTGGAGAGGTCGAGCCCCAGTTCCTCGGCCACGCGCGGGTTGGACGCCGTCGCCGAGACCGGTACCGGACGGGAGTGCGGCGTGTCGGTCAGGAGGGCGCCCAGCAGCACCACGAGCTCCGGCTTGACCGTGCGCAGCAGTGACATCAGGCGGGCGGTGTAGTCACGCCAGTGGTAGTTGGGCTCCGGGCCGCCGATCAGCACCACGTCGCGCTCGGGCAGTTCGGCCACCAGCACCTCGGTGGTGGGCCACTCGATCACCCGTTCGGTGGGCTTGCGCATCCGGGCGGTCGGCCGGTTCACCTGGAAGTCGTAGTACTCCTCGGGGTCCAGCGAGAACTCCAGCCGCGCCTCGTAGGCCTCGGCGAGGTGGTCGATGACCCCGCTGGCGGCCTCCCCGGCATCGTTCCAGCCACCGAAAGCGGCCACCACGGCGGGGTTGCGCAGCTCTTTCAGCCCGGTGCGTGCCATGGCCCCACTGTAGCCAGCCCGGTCCCGGCCACCGGGACCCGCCACGACTGCCGATCGGGGCTCCGGCCTAGACTGTGCGACCGTGAGAGCTGATCTGCGCGCCGCCCTGTCCGACCGCGTCCTCGTGGCCGACGGCGGGATGGGCACCATGCTGCAGGGTTTCGACCTCACCCTGGACGATTTCGCCGGGCTGGAGGGCTGCAACGAGGTCCTCAACGTCACCCGGCCCGACGTGGTCGCGGCGATCCACACCGCCTACCTCGACGCCGGAGCCGACTGCGTCGAGACCAACACGTTCGGGGCCAACCTGAGCGCGCTGGCCGAATACGGCATCGCTGACCGGATCGCCGAACTCGCCGGCGCCGGAGCGCGGATCGCCCGGGCCGCCGCGGATGCCGCCGCCACCCGGGATCGTCCCCGCTTCGTGCTGGGCAGCGTCGGGCCGGGCACCAAGCTGCCCACGCTGGGTCACATCAGCTACGCCGCGCTGCGGGACGCCTACCAGGTGCAGGCCGAGGCGATGGTCGCCGGCGGCGTGGACGGCTTCCAGGTCGAGACCTGTCAGGACCTGCTGCAGGCCAAAGCGGCCGTCACGGGCGCCCGGCGGGCGATGGCCGCCCTGGGCGTCGACGTGCCCGTCTTCGTCAACGTCACCATCGAAGCGGTGGGCAGCATGCTGCTGGGCACCGAGATCGGCGCTGCGTTGACCGCTCTGGAGCCGCTCGGCGTCGACGCCATCGGCCTCAACTGCGGCACCGGGCCGTCGGAGATGAGCGAGCACCTACGGCACCTCTCGCGACACGCCCGCATCCCGCTGGTGTGCATGCCCAACGCCGGCCTCCCCGAGCTGACGCCCCAGGGCGCCCGCTACCCGATGGGCCCCGAGGAGTTCGTCGGGTACCTGGCGGGCTACCAGGTCGAGTTCGGCCTTGCCCTGGTGGGCGGGTGCTGCGGTACCACCCCGGCGCACATCACCCGGCTCGCCGAGGCGGTCGCGGGCCGCGCGGCCCCCGTCCGCGTGCCCGAGCCGGTGGCTGCGGTGTCGTCGCTCTACACCGAGGTGCCGCTGCGGCAGGACACCAGCTACCTCTCGATCGGCGAACGCACCAACGCGAACGGCTCCAAGGCGTTCCGGGAGGCCATGCTCGCCGAGAACTGGGCCGACTGCGTCGCCATCGCCAAGCAGCAGAGCCGTGACGGGGCGCACCTGCTCGACCTGTGCGTCGACTACGTGGGCCGCGACGGCGTGGCCGACATGAGCGAGCTCGCTTCCCGGCTCGGCACGTCGGTCTCGCTGCCGATCGTGCTCGACTCGACCGAGCCGGACGTGCTGCGCGCCGGGCTGGAACGCCTCGGCGGCCGGTGCGTGATCAACTCGGTCAACTTCGAGGACGGCGACGGCCCCGACTCCCGGTTCGCGAAGGTGATGCCGCTGGTGGCCGAGCACGGCGCCGCCGTCGTGGCGCTGACCATCGACGAGGAGGGCCAGGCCCGCAGCACCGAGTGGAAGCTGCGGGTCGCCGAACGGCTGATCGCCGCGCTGACCGGCTGGGGGCTGCGGGTCGAGGACATCATCGTCGACTGCCTGACCTTCCCGATCGCCACCGGCCAGGAGGAGACCCGACGCGACGCGATCGAGACCATCGAGGCGATCCGGCAGCTCACCGCCCGGCACCCCGGGATCCACACCACCCTCGGCGTCTCCAACGTCTCCTTCGGCCTGAACCCGGCGGCGCGGGTGGTGCTGAACTCGGTGTTCCTGCACGAGTGCGTGCTGGCCGGGCTCGACTCCGCGATCGTGCCGGCCGCCCGGATCGTGCCGATCTCCCGCATCCCCGAGGGACAGCGCCAGGTCGCAGAGGACCTCGTCTACGACCGGCGCAGCGAGGGGTACGACCCGCTGACCCGTTTCCTGGAGCTGTTCGAGGGCGTCAGCACGGTGAGCACCCGCGAGGCCCGGGCCGCCGAACTGGCCGCGCTGCCGGTGGCTGAGCGGCTGCAGCGCCGCATCATCGACGGCGAGCCGAAGGGTCTGGAGGACGACCTCGCCGAGGCCTTGGCCGCCAAGCCGGGCCTGGCGATCATCAACGACGACCTGCTGGCCGGCATGAAGGTGGTCGGGGAGCTGTTCGGGTCGGGGCAGATGCAGCTCCCGTTCGTGCTCGCCTCCGCCGAGGTGATGAAGGCCGCCGTGCGGCACCTGGAGCCGCATCTGGACAAGGCCGACGCCGCCGGCAAGGGCACCCTGGTGATCGCCACGGTGAAGGGCGACGTGCACGACATCGGCAAGAACCTGGTCGACATCATCCTGACCAACAACGGCTACACGGTGGTGAACCTCGGCATCAAGCAGCCGGTGAGCGCGATCATCGAGGCGGCGCTGGCCCACAACGCGGACGCGATCGGCATGTCCGGACTGCTGGTCAAGTCGACCGTGGTGATGCGCGACAACCTCACCGAGCTGAACAACCGCGGGCTGAGCGACTTCCCCGTCCTGCTGGGCGGTGCCGCGCTGACGCGGGCGTTCGTCGAGGAGGACCTCAACGACCTCTACGCCGGCGAGGTCCGCTACGCCAAGGACGCCTTCGAGGGCCTCGCCCTGATGGAGCGCGTCGCCGCGATCAAGCGCGGCGAGCCCGGTGCCGCCCTGCCCGCGCCGCGCCGCCGCCGGGTCGCGCCGCGACCCCGTCCGGAAGCGGCGGTGGACGGGGACGACACCACCCGCTCGGAGGTGGCCCGCCGGATCGACGTGCCGACGCCGCCGTTCTGGGGCAGCCGGGTCGTCAAGGGCATCAAGCTGGCCGAGGTCGCCCAGTGGCT
>Ga0073899_10000590_pt1 | contig 33245 bp, 26 predicted proteins | sample KloWWTmetaKNB5Ph_FD_88975 | JGI IMG/M metagenome (GOLD analysis project Ga0073899, IMG submission 88975) | Active sludge microbial communities from Klosterneuburg, Austria, studying microevolution and ecology of nitrifiers - Klosterneuburg... | ecosystem: Engineered > WWTP > Aerobic digester >... | reverse complement strand
GCACCCGCGCGTCCATGAACGCGCGCGCCACCGGGTACTCGAGCATGTAGCCGTAGCCGCCGTAGAACTGCAGGCAGGTGTCGATCACCTCCTGGCTCATGTCCGAGGCCCACCACTTGGCCATCGAGCACTCGGTCACGAGCTGCTTGCCGGCGACGTGCTGGCGGACCAGCTCGTCGAGGAACACCCGGCCGAGCTGCACCTTGGTCGCGCACTCGACCAGCTTGAACTGGGTGTTCTGGAACTTCGAGATCGGCTTGCCGAACGCGGTGCGCTCCTTGGTGTAGGCCACCGTGTCCTTCAGCACCTGCTCGGCCGCGGCCTGCGAGCCGATCGCCACGCACAGCCGCTCCTGCTGGAGCTTCTGCATCAGCATCATGAAGCCGGCGCCCTCGGGGCCCAGCCGGTTGGCCTGCGGCACCCGGCAGTCCTCGAAGAACAGCTCGCTGGTGTCCTGCGCCGCCATGCCCATCTTCTCGAGCCGCTTGCCCTTCACGAAGCCCGCGCGGCCGGCCTCGACGACGATCAGCGAGATGCCCCGGTGGGCGTTGGCCGGATCGGGGTCGGTCTTGCACGCGACGATCACCAGGTCGCACAGCTGGCCGTTGGAGATGAAGGTCTTGGCGCCGTTGATGACGTAGTCGTCGCCGTCCTTGACCGCGGTGGTCTTGATCGCCGCGAGGTCGCTGCCGGTGCCGGGCTCGGTCATCGCGATCGCCAGGATCAGCTCGCCCGACGCGCAGCCGGGCAGCCAGCGCTGCTTCTGGGCCGGCGAGGCGAAGCTGTCGAGGTAGGGCGCGCAGACGTCGGAGTGCAGCGCCATCGCGAAGCCGCTCTCGTAGGCGTAGGCCAGCTCCTCCATGATGATCGTCGAGTGCAGGAAGTCGCCGCCGGGGCCGCCCAGCGCCTCGGGCAGCCACGGGCACAGGAAGCCCTGGGCGCCGGCCTTGCGCCACGCCTCGCGATCGACGATGCCGGCCTCGGCCCACCGCTTCTGGTGGGGCCGGATCTCCTTGTCGACGAACTGGCGGAACGCCTGCCGGAACAGGCCGTGATCGGACGAGAACAGCGTGCGCTCGAGGGCCATCAGGCCGTGAATATCATGCCGCTGGCGTCTCGACGCCAACACCATCTGTCTCGACCCCCGGCGCCGCGGCGGCGTGTATCGTCCGCCCATGCGCAGCCTGTCCTTGCTGGTCCTGCTCCTGCCGCTCGCCGCCTGCGGCAGCGACGACGTCGCGGTGGTCTCGCCCGACGCGGCGATCGACGCCGCCGGGTGCGACCCGACCACGGCCCTGCCGACCCAGTGGCGGCCGATCGCGATGGTGTCGACCGGCGCGGTGAACGTCACCACCGCCGGCGGTGTGACCAGCGGCACGATCGACGCCACCGCCGGCGGCACCGCCGCGGCCGCCGACAACCCCTACGTCTACCTGGACCTGATGGCCGGCACCAAGGTCGACCTCACCGACACCGCGTCGCTCACCTCGACCGCGTGGCACGTCGGGTTCAAGCGCGCCGGCATCAAGCTCAACGGCGGCGACTCGGGGCCGGGCCAGGTGGCGGCGGCGGTGGTCAACGCCGCGACGCTGGCCGAGGTCACGACCGCGCCGGGCGCCGTCGAGCTCGACGACTGGGCCGACCCGGCGTGCGCGCTGGTGGCCGGGCCGACCGGCGAGCCCGCGACGGTGATGTCGACCTGGTACGACTACAACGATCAGACTCACGTGCTGACGCCCAAGGCCCAGGTGTGGGTCATCCGCATCGCCCCCGACGTGTTCCGCAAGCTGCGGATCGTCACGTACTACGGCGACACCGCCAACCCGATGCGCGGCGCGTTCTACCGGGTCGAGTGGGCGCCGCTGTGAGGCTGGCGCTGGTCGCGGCGCTCGTCGCGATGCCGGGGCTGGCGATCGCCGATCGCGATCCGTGGCAGGCCGGCACGACGCCGCGGTCGTTCGCGTGGCCGACCGGGCGGGTCCGCGTGCACTACGTCACGACCACCGCCGACGCGGTGCTGCCCACCGACAACGACGGCAGCGGCGTGCCCGACTTCGTCGAGGAGGCGGCCCGGCGTGGCGACGAGGCGCTGGCGGCCTTCGCGGCGATGGGGTTCCGCGCGCCGCGCGCCGACGGCACGCTGGGCGGCGACGATCGGCTCGACATCTACCTGAAGGATCTCAACGGCGCCGACGGCAGCTTCGCCGCCGACACCTGCACCCAGACGCCGTTCACCTGCGTCGGCCACGTGACGATCGAGAACGACTTCGTCGGCTACGGCTACCCGTCGACGTCGATGGCGCTGCGCATCCTCACCAGCCACGAGCTGTTCCACGCGGTGCAGAACGCCTACGACGGCGATCAGCCGATCCAGTGGTCCGAGGGCTCGGCGGTGTGGGCCGAGGAGGCGGTGTTCCCCGAGCAGGACGACTTCGAGCACCTGGTGGCGGCGTTCCAGGCCAAGCCGTTCCGGCCGTTCGATCGCGCCGGCGCCGGGTTCGGCGACCTGTACCCGTACGGCGCCGGGCTGTGGGCGTACTTCCTCGAGGCCTGGGCCGGCGCCGGCATCACCCAGGCGGCGTGGGCGCGCTGCGAGGACACCGGCGGCGATCCGCCGTTCCTGACCGCGATCGACGGCGAGCTGACCGCGCGCGGCCGGGCGCTGACCGACGCGTGGATCGACTTCACGCGGTGGAACGCGCGCACCGGCAGCTTCGCCGACGGCACCGGCTACCCCGACGCCGGGCGGCTGGCCGCGGCGCTGCGCGAGGCCGCGATCGTCGCGCCCGGGACCGCGACGGTGATCGTCGAGGGCTTCTCGGCGCGCTACCTGCCGATCACCGGCGTCGGCGAGTCGTCGCGGATCGAGGTCAGCGCGCAGCGGCCGGTGGCGATCGAGGTGCGGGTCATCCACGGCGACGCGACCGTGACTCGGGGTGGCGATGGCGACGACGTCGCGGGCCTGACCCACACGATCGACGTCGCGCCGACCGGCGCGCCGGTCGACCTCGAGGTGATCGTGACCAGCGCGGTGCGCGGCGGCATCCAGCAGGAGACCACCGTGGCGATCGCGCCGTACACCCCGCCGCCGCCCGACGACGCCGGCGGCTGCGGCTGCGCCACCGCGACGCCGCCGTCCCGCCTCGACCTCGCGGGCGGCGGGCTAGCGCTCTTGGCGCTCGGTCGCCGCCGCCGCCGCCGCTAGCTCACAGGTGGCTGGTGGCGTCGTCCGGGTCGCGGCCGCGCAGCAGCTCGTCGCCGTCGGCCCAGCCGTCGCCGTCGCGATCGAGGCCGATGCGCGCGCCCGAGCCCGGCGGCACGCAGGTGAAGGTGGCGCCGCCGTAGACGCCGCCGACCAGCGCGCGCAGCGCGGCGTCGTCGAGCCGCGGCAGCAGGCTGACGTCGGCCCGCCACTGGCCGCCCTGGTACAGGAAGCCGGTGGTCAGCCCGAACCAGCCGGTGGCCTTGGCCACCAGCTCGCACTCGCCGGTGGCGGCGCGCGCGAGGAGCAGGTCGAGCCGGGCCGCGGCCGTGCTCGAGCCCGGCGCGTAGGTGATCTGCTGCCCGACCACCGGCGCGAAGTTGCTGTCGAACGCCATCATGAACTCGACGATGTCGCGGCGCAGCGCGAAGCCGCCGTCCTCGACCAGCACCGGGCCGGTCGGCGAACCCAGCGAGTTGGGATCGACGAACGGGATGCCGAACGGGTTGGGCGGCACGACGGTGCCGTCGGCCAAGGTCACGTTGGTCAGCACCTTCAAGAACACCTGGCCGGTGAAGAAGTGCTCGAGCGTGCCCAGCGAGCCGTCGTGCTGGAAGCCGAAGCCGCGGATCTGATCGGTCGCCGGGCCCTGCTGCAGGATGATCGTGCCCGGCTGCAGCGAGTCCGGCGACGAGCCGAACATGCCGACCTTGGTGTACATGTTGCGCAGGTGCGGCACCTTGAAGATCTGCGCCTCGAACTCGAACGACAGCCGGCCGTCGCTGCCGAAGAACCCGGGGTGCGCGGTGGCGCCGGCGTTGGCGGTGGGATCGAGCGTGTGGCACCCGTTGCAGTTGAAGAAGCGGTCCGACGGTAGATCGACCCGGGCGCCGCTCGGCGTCGTCGTGTGGTTGAAGTAGAAGTCGCGGCCGGCCTGCTGGTTGGCGGTCAGCGAGTTGTCGAGGTTGCGGATCGGGTTGGGCGGGTAGCTGGCCGCCAGGATGAAGTCCGCGAAGTCGTCCATGTCGCCGGTCGACAGCTCGGCGTCGCGGCCGAGCAGGCCGGGGAACGCGACGTTGAACGACGTGAACGCCTTGTGCTCGTCGTAGATGCCGGCGTTGGGCTGGGCCGACACCACCGGCGCGCCGGTGGCGGGATCGAGGAACGGCGCGCCGGTCTGCTGGATCGCGCCGTTGCGGTCGCCGCGCCAGTGCATCGCGCCGTGGTTGTCCATGCCGCGCAGGCTCTGGGTGGTCATCGGGCCCTTGACCGGCATGTTGAAGCGGAAGATCGGCGCGAACCGCGGCAACAGCGCCGCGATCACCGCCGGCGCGATGGTGTGGACCACGCCCAGCGAGGTGATCGACAGCGGGATGCCGCCGGGGTTGCCGAGGTCCCAGGCCAGGTCGTCGTTGTCGCCGCCGACGTGGCAGGTCGAGCAGGCGGCGACGCCGTGGCCCGACGAGAAGTCGGCGTCGTACAGGTACTGGCGGCCGACCTGCACCGACTCGGGCTCGGGGTTGAACATGCCGACCTTGCCGATCTCGGCGCGGGCGCGCAGGTCGACGATCGAGATGCTGTTGTCGAAGCGGGTCAGCACGAACGCGCGATCGCCGTCGCGATCGAGCACCACGCCGCTGGGCCCGCCGCCCGACAGGCCGATCTGATCGTCGAGGTCAGGCGCGATCGTGCCGGCCTCGAGGTCGGCGGTGCGGTACGCGGCCAGCTTGCCCGAGCCCTGGGCCACGACGTAGAGCCAGCGGCCGTCGCGCGACACCACCGCGTCCTGCGGCTGCGCCACCGACCGCGCGCGCTCGGCGGCGTCGCCCTCGCCGGCGTAGTCGATGTGCGGGTTGAGGTCGCGCGGCGTGACCGCGCGGGTCGCGGGGTCGAGCACGGTGACCCGGTGGTCGACGACGCGGCCGCGGACCGAGGTGAAGCCCGGCGCGTGGCCCTCGAAGCGGGTGTGGTTGTGGGCCTCGGTGTTGGTCACGTAGACCCGGCCGGTGCGCGGGTTGACCGCCATGTTGAACAGCACGGTGCCGACGTGATCGAACGCGGCGCCCTTGGCCACCGGCGGGTTGGCGGTGGCGTCGATCGCGAACACGTCGTGATCGGGCAGCCGCACCTTCACGTAGGCGTCGAAGTTGGTGCCGTAGGGGTCGAGCCAGTGGCCGTCGACGTACTTGACGATCAGGCCGGTCGGCGGCTGCGGGATGGTCAGCGGGCCGAGCTGGATCGCCGCCGGGCCCGGCATGACGCCGCCGTAGACGATGCGCACCGCCTCGGCCGACACCGCCGTGGTCTGGTTGCCGGAGTGGAAGGCGGCGGCGTAGACGGTGGCGCCGTCGGGCGACACCGCCAGCGCGCGCGGGGTGTCGGCGAAGAACGTCAGCTTGGTCAGCCGCGTGCCGCCGGCGGCGGCGCCGAGGTCGTCGGCGTCGAACACCCAGACGTCGGCGCGGCCGACGCCGGCGGTCTGCAGGTCGTACGGGTCGGGCGAGTTCTGGCCGCGGTGGGCGCAGGTGATGAACGCCCGGCGCTTGCCGGGGCCGGCGAAGACGATGTCGCGCGGCTCGTCGCCGACCAGCAGCGTGCGCACGACGCGCGCGCCCTGGCCGAAGCCGGGGCCGAGCCGGACGATCGACACCGAGTCCGAGAGGTGGTTGGTGACCCAGACCTCGGTGCTGGAGCGGACCGCGATCGCCGTCGGCTCGAGGCCGACCGTCACCGAGCCGGTGTGGATGAGGCGGTCGCCGTGGACGCGGTAGATCTCCAGGCGGTTGTCCGGCGTGTTGAGCGCGAACAGCGTGCGTCCGTCGGGCGACATCGCCAGCGGCCGCACCTGCAACGTCTCGAACAGCGTGAACGAGCGGCCGCTCGTGGGCACCGGTTCGACGGTGGCGACCTCGGCGGTGTGGTCGTCGAGCGCGGCCTGAGGCTCGGCGCACGCGACCAGGGCAGTGACGAGTCCCGACGGCAAGAGCCAGCGATGCGTCATGTTGTCCCTCCTGAACGCCCACCGTCGCAAAGAACCGATGTAGGCGGAAAGTCGTAAGAATTGCGGTCGCTGATGCAGTTGCTCGACGGCGCGTACCGTGCGCGGGTGTGCCGGCGCCGGCGTGATGTCCGGCTTCCGGACCACGCAGCACCACCTCCGCCGACCTGATCACGACGCAGGATCGGTACGACGGCGCACGCGCGCGCGGCGCCGTGAGCCAGGGTCGCACGCCTCACCGCGGCGGGATGAAGGCCGGCGTGCGGGCGGCGCGCACCCGGACCTCCAGCGCGCCCCGCGCCGGCGCGCGCGCTGGTTTGTGCTCCAACGTTCTCGGCGGTCAGGGCAAGAGCGGCGCGAGCTGCGTCGCCGGCAGCGCCGCGCGCAGCACGACGGCGTCGCCGTCGAAGCCGAGCGCGAGCAGCGCCAGCTCGTCGGTGCTCGGCGCGGGCGCCGCGCCGCCGGTGAACCCGGCGCGCACGACCGGCGCGTCGACGGCGATCACGTAGCTGTCGTGCGCCGCGCGGGCCAGCGCGAGCGTCGCGGCCAGCGCGGGCGGCGTCGGCCGTGGGCGCTTGCGCGGCAGCGCCACGTCGGTGAGCTGCCGCAGCTGGCCGAGCGAGTCGCCGCCCATCGCCATCGCGAACAGCGGCCCCGGCACCGCGTACGCGACGTCGAGCTGGCCGCCGTACAGCGCCATGCCCGGCTGCATGGCCGTGCTCGACGAGGTCGAGCGGGCGCGCGCGAACCGGACGCCGCGGTAGCGAGCCGCGTTGGTGTCGACCTGGGTCTGCATCAGGCCCTGCTGGCCGCGGCCGAGCGCGGTGAGGTAGTCGAGCCACAGCGCCTGGGCCGCGGCGCCGTCGCTGATGTCCCACAGCGCGGCCACCGCCAGCTTGCCCGGGATCGGGACGGCGGTCACGGCGTTCTCGCCGTTGGCGAGCGCAGGCCAGCGCGCGAACGCGGTCATCGCGACGTCCGCGATCTCGGTCCCGCCCATCGCGATCAGGTTGGGGCGCGACAGCTCGAGCATCCGCGCGAACACCGCGCTGGTATCGAGGCGACCGCCCATCGCCACCGCCGCGGCGGGCATGCGCTCGAGCAGCTTGAACTCGCCCGGGCGTTGCTGGCGCGCGAACGCCGCGATCGACCCGTCGGGGCGCGGCACCAGCCGCAGCGCGAGCCCGGCCCGGGCGCGGTCGGCGGTGAGGTCGAGCTCGACGCGGTCGAGCTGCGCGAACACGTCGGCGTACCAGGCCAGCCACGGCGCCATGCCAGCGCGCGCCACCGGCGGCTGCATCGCGACCATCTGGTCGAAGAACGCCTGCACCTCGGCGCGGTAGTGGGTCATCACGGTCGCCACCGCGATCGTCACGCGGGGCAGCGCCGGCGGCGCGGTCGCGACCGCGGTGGTGAGCGCGTAGGGAGCGGCGGCGCGCAGGCCGGCGCGATCGCCGATCGCCGCCCACCCGCCGTGCAGCACGACCTCGAAGCCCAGCGCCGCGACCTGCGCGCGCAGCGCCGCCTCGTCGGCGACCGCGACCACCGCGATCACCGGCACCGCGTGGGCCCGCGGGTCGAGCAAGAACGCGCGCACCGGGCGGGTCAGGTCGACGCCGCGCAGGTCGACGCCCTGGCTGGCGGCCAGCTGGATCGCCGCGGCCGGCGACAGCATCGCGCCGATCCCGGGCTTCACCGCGTCGGCGTAGGCGACCAGCGCGGTCAGCGTCGCCAGCGGATCTCCGACCGAGGCGGTCACCAGCAGACCGTCGGGCGCGGGCTGCGGCGTGGCCGGGATGATCGGCAGCGCGTCGACCGGCGTGGGCGCGACGGCGAGCGGCGCGGGCGTCGCCGCGGGTGGGGGCGCGTGGCGGATGGCCGGCGCAGGCGCGGCGGCCGGGCCGCAGGCGGCGACGGCGATGAGCAACGAGATCAGGCGATGGCGTGCGCGCATGACGGCCGAGCCTATCGGGAATTTCGGGCGCGCACCGCGGCCGCGGCGCGGTGGAAGGCGATGACTTGGCCTCGCCGCTCCGGTACGATGGGCGGATGCTGGAACAAGCCGTCCGTCCTGGCCAGGCCGACACCGAGGTCGAGCAGCTCCTCGCCGAGCGCGAGGAGCAGAAGCCCAAGAAGGGCGCCGGCGCCGACGCGCGGCTGGCGGTGCAGGGCAAGGGTGAGCTCGGCGGCGACGTCCAGGGCGAGGCCGAGCGCGGCGTGAGCGGGCAGGGCCAGGCGCTGCCGCACCTCGACCAGATCCAGCAGTCGTTCGGGCGCTACGACGTCTCGGGCGTGCGCGCGCACACCGACGACCAGGCCCAGGCCTCGGCGCGGGCGATCGGCGCCGACGCCTACGCGACCGGCGATCAGGTCGCGTTCGGCGGCAAGGCCGACCTGCACACCGCGGCCCACGAGGCCGCGCACGTCGTGCAGCAGCGCGCCGGCGTGCACCTGGCCGGCGGCGTCGGCCGGGCCGGCGATCCCTACGAGCAGCACGCCGACAAGGTCGCCGACGCGGTGGTCGCCGGCGAGCCGGCCGAGTACCTGCTGTCGCAGATGGCGGGGCCGGGCGCGGCCAAGGCGGGCGCCAGCGGTGGCCCGGTGCAGATGAAGAAGGCGCTGCCGACCGGCGAGGAGGGCTTCGACAAGATGTGGGAGGCCCACCCGCACAACTACCAGGACGATCCCGAGCAGAACACCTCGAGCGAGACGATCCTCGAGGAGCACGGCCTGCCCGACTACGTCACCAACACCTGCGCGGTGCGGCTGTCGATCATGCTGAACGACATCGGCGAGACGATCACGCCGGCCAAGGCCAAGGCGGCGGGGATCGAGCGCAAGCCGCACTACAGCGCGAAGTCGAAGATGTACTACCTGCTGTCGGCCCGGGAGATGTGGACGTACCTGTCCGCGCACTTCCGCAAGGCCGACGTCACGTTCCCGCCCAACGGCAAGCGGTTCAAGGACGAGACCGAGTTCCAGGACTCCTTCGACAAGGAGGTCAAGCCGCTGCTCGCCGGCAAGAAGGGCATCGTCGCGTTCGACAAGATCTTCAGCTACAGCGGCACCGGCCACGTCGACCTGTTCGACGGCGAGTCGCTGTCGGACGCCGGCAACTGGTACCCGTCGCAGCGGCTGATGCTGTGGTACATCGCGGTGGCGTGATCGCCGCCGCCGGCATCGTCGCGAGGATGGCCGCCGCGTGACCGCGACGCTGGCCCGCCAGGAGTACGACCTCGAGGTCCACCGCGCGTACCTGCAGGCGATGCGCGCGGTGGTGCGGCGCGAGCCCGCGCCCGCGGTCGACGTGCGCGGCGAGCTGGAGCGCGAGCTGGCCGAGGTCGAGCGCGCGATCGCGGCGCTGCCCGACGAGCCGGCGGCGCGGCCGATGCTGGCGCTGGCCCGGTCGCTCCGGCTCGACGCCGACACCGTCGCGCTGGTGTGGGCCGCGGTGGCCTTGGCCGCCAACCCGCCGATGCGGGTCCACGCGCTCGAGCTCGACGAGCGCGCCAGCTTCGGCATGACGCTGACGCTGTTCTGCCGGATGATCGAGCTGCCGGCCGACCGCGCCCGGGCGCTGGGCCTGGCGTTCGTCGGCGCGCATCCGCTGGTGCGGGCGGGGCTGGTGCTGATCGGCCACGGCGATCGCGTGACCAGCGCGTGGACGCTGGCGCCGGCGCGCGAGCTGGTGACCCACCTGGCCGGCGCGCCGCGCGTCGATCCCGACTGCGTCCGGCTGACCGCGATCCCCGACGTGCTGCACGACGCGGCGCAGGTCGCGGCGCTGACGGCGATCGCCGAGCCGATCGCGACCGCGGCCGCCGCGGCGGTGTTCGTCGAGGGGCCGACGCTGACCGGGCGCCGCACCGCGATCGCGCTGGCGTCGCGGCGCCCGGGGCTGGCGGTCGAGGTGGCCCGCGCGCCCAGCGCCGCCGCCCTCGCGGTGATGCTGCGCGCGCTGCGCCGCGAGACGCTCCTGGTCGGCGCGATCCCGGTGGTGGTCGGCGTCGACGAGCTGGCGGTCGGCGAGGGCGGCAAGGACGAGCGGGCCCTGGTGATCGCGCAGTTCGTCGACGACAGCGACGGGCCGGTGGTGCTGGTGTCGGCGCGGCCCGGCCTCGACCTCGGCATCCGCGCGCCGACCGTGCGGGTGAGCTGGCCGGTGCCCGACGTCGAGACCCGGGCCCGGCTGTGGGGCACCCACGGCGCCGACGTCGAGGCCGCGCGCACGCTGGCGATCCGCTTCCCGCTGGGCGCTGGCGCGATCCGCCGCGCGGTCGACAGCGCCCGGCTGTTGCACGTCGGCAAGGCCGCGCTCGACCTGTCCGAGTTGATGGCCGGCGTGCGCCACAACATCGCCGAGAAGCTGGGCACGCTGGCCGATCGGGTCGCGGTCAAGCAGGGCTGGGCCGACCTGGTGCTGGCCGACGACGTGCTGGCGCAGGTGCGCGGGCTGGCGGCCCGGGTGCGCCACGCCCACGTCGTCTACGAGCAGTGGGGCTACCGCAGCAAGATGCCGCGCGGCGTCGGCGTCGCGGCGCTGTTCTCGGGCCCGCCCGGCACCGGCAAGACGATGGTGGCCGGGCTGATCGCCGCCGAGCTCGAGCTCGACCTGTACCAGGTCGACCTGTCGAAGGTGGTCAGCAAGTGGGTCGGCGAGACCGAGAAGCAGCTGGCGATGATCTTCGACGCCGCCGAGGCCGGCCACGCGCTGCTGTTGTTCGACGAGGCCGACGCGCTGTTCGGCCAGCGCACCAGCGACGTCAAGGGCGCCAACGATCGCTACGCCAACCTCGAGGTCAACTTCCTCTTGCAGCGCATCGAGCGGTTCGGCGGCGTCGTGATCCTCACGACCAACCTCGACACCGCGATCGACAAGGCGCTCAAGCGCCGGCTCGCCGCGCACATCGTCTTCCCGCACCCCGACGACGAGGAGCGGGCGCAGCTGTGGCAGCGGCTGCTGGCCACCGACGGCGCGCCGCTGGGCGACGACCTCGACTACGACGCGCTGTCGCAGCTCTACCCCAAGATGTCGGGCGCCAACATCCGCAACGCCGCGCTGGCCGCGGCGTTCCTGGCCGCCGCCGACGGCCGCGGCACGATCGATCAGGAGACCGTCGTGGCCGCCGGCCGCGGCGAGTACCTGTCGATGGGCCAGGTGCTGGCGACGACGCGGCGGTGAGCGTGGCCGCGCGCGCGTCCTCGCCGATCGATCTGGTCACGCCGGCGCGGCCGGTGGCGATCGAGCTGATCGGCGGCCGCGGGCACTACCAGCGGGTGATCGCGGCGGTGCTGGCGGCCGAGACCAGCGTCTGGATCGGCACCGCCAACCTCAAGGAGCTGATGATCGAGGACCACCGCGCGGCGCCGGGGCGGCGGCGGCAGGTCGGCAAGGTGGCGTATCGATCGATCCTGGCGGCGCTGGCCGAGCTGGCGGCGCGCGGCGTGGAGCTGCGGGTGCTGCACGCCGATCGCCCGTCGCGACCGTTCGTGGCCGCGCGCGCGCAGCACCCGGGGCTGGCGGCAGGCCTGGCGCTGCGGCAGTGCCCGCGGGTCCACTGGAAGATCGTCGTGGTCGACGGCGCGCTCCTGTACCTGGGCTCGGCCAACTGGACCGGCGCCGGCCTGGGCGCGCGCGGCAGCGGCCGGCGCAACTTCGAGCTGGGCGTGGTCACCGACGACGGGCCGCTGCTCGATCAGGTGCAGGGCCTGTACGATCGGGTGTGGCGCGGGGGCGAGTGCAAAGGCTGCAAGCTGCGCGACCTGTGCCCGAAGCCGCTCGATCTCGTCGAGGTCGCGCCGCCGCCGCCGCCGTCACCGAAGTCGCCGCCGAAACGCGCGAAGGCCGCGACCAAGCGGTCGCGGCGCAAGCGCGAGTGACGACGGATCAGGCCAGGCCGCGGTCGGGCTTGATGAGCGCGACGATGCTGGCCGCGAACCCGGCGAGGCCACCCACCAGGAGGAGCTTGGCGCCCATGCCGGCGACCTTGCCGAACGGCATCTCGGCCTCGAACTGGACGATCGTGATGATCGCGATGACAAGGCCGAGGACGGCCGCGCCGGCCGCCCGGCCGCGACCGAAGGACTTGGCCATGACGCCGGTCGTCGCCAGCGCGATCAGGCCGAGCGAGGCGAGCAGCGCGATGAAGGTCGGCGCGGCCTTCGCCTTGCGGAGCTCCCAGAACGAGGCCTTGATCGGGCCGACGTCGATGAACGGGAGGAAGACAGCGATCAGGCAGATGGCACCGAGGGCGAGCAGGACGAACTTGATGGGCTTCATGACGGTATCTCCAGTGGGTCGGGTTCGGGTTATCGGTGCCGAGCCCTAGTGCAGCCCCGGTGCCATCGCGTAGGTGCCTGGAACCTCATGTAGGTGGCCCTCGGGTTGGGTCCGGGTTGGGTCCGGGCCGGCCCGGGTGCCATCGCGGCATGGGTCGGTTGCGACCCGATCGCCCGCGCAGTACACACGCCCGATGCCGGTGCCCGCTCCCTGGACCGTGCCCGCGGCGGCCGCCGGGGCCACGCTGGCGGCGGTGGTGCGCGACGCCAGCGGCGAGCCGTGGTCGGTGGTGAAGAAGTGGATCGCCACCGGCAAGGTGCTGATCGGCGGCGCCGCGGTGCTGGCGATCGACGCGCGCATGCGCGGCGGCGAGGCGGTCGAGGTCCGGCTGGCCGCGCCGAAACCTCGCGATCCCCTGCGCGAGGCCGACGTGGTCCACGACGACGCCCACGTGATCGTCATCGACAAGCCGGCCGGGGTGTCGTCGGTGCCGTACGACGATCGCGAGACCGGCACCGCGATGGACCTGATCCGCGCGGCGTGGCGGCGCATGGGCAAGCAGGCGACCCAGACCCCGCTGCACGTCGTCCACCGCATCGACAAGGCGACCTCGGGCTTGTTGATGTTCGCCAAGAGCAAGCGCGGCGAGCTGGGGCTGGCGGCGCAGCTGCGCGATCACTCCTGCGAGCGCACGTACGTCTGCGTGGCCCACGGCGCGGTGCGCGCGCAGACGATCGAGTCGTGGCTGGTGGCCGACCGCGGCGACGGCATCCGCGGCTCGACCTCGCACGCCCACCAGGGCAAGCGCGCCGTGACCCACGTGCGGATCCTCGAGCGGCTGCGCGACGCGACGGTCTGCGAGATCCAGCTGGAGACCGGCAAGACCCACCAGATCCGCATCCACCTGTCCGAGAACGGCCACCCGCTGGTCGGCGAGGAGGTCTACGACAAGGACTTCCGCAACGCCGGCGGCGTGGTGCTGGCGGCGCCGCGGCTGATGCTGCACGCCGCGACGCTGGGCTTCATCCACCCGGTCAGCGGCGAGCGGCTGCGCTTCGAGCGGCCGCCGCCACCGGCGATGCGCGACTGGATCGCGGCGCGGCGCTGACCAGGCGGCCGCCGTCGACCCGGCAGCCGGGGGCCAGGCGACCGTGACGGCCGTCGCACCCGCGTCGGCGGTCGCGCCTGCGCCGCCCGCCCGCGGGCGATGATGGCCCGATGAGGCGCTGGCTGTTGATCGCGACGCTCGGCTCGGTCGGCTGCTGGTCGAGCAGCGGCGACGACATCGATCCCGTCGTCGCGATCGACTTCACCTCCGATCAGCCGCTCGACCGGATCGAGGTGTATGCCTCGGATCTGGCCGCCGAGACCGGCCCGATCACGCCCGGTCGGCGCGCGCGCGGCGATCTCGCGTCCGAGCCGGCCCTCGTCGGGTACGCGCTGACCTGGGGACGTGACTTCACGGGCGGCGGCGCCTCGTACCACCTGGAGTTCGACAGCTTCTACCTGCCGCGCCAGGTCGTCGCGATCGGCCTCCGCCGCGACGGCAGCGGCACCCTCCAGGTGGTCGCGGCGGGGGACGTCATCGACCGCGTCGGCGTGCTGACGGCGCGCCGCGCGGCGGAGGTCGAGGCGTGGGGCGGAGCCGGCGGTCGCTGTGTCCGGTTCGCGGACAGCACGCCGCGCTACTTCGTCCGCGGCAGCGACTTCGACTGCGACGGGTTGCGCGCCGACGCCGACTGCGAGGATCGCGACCACTGCGACCTCGACGCGCCCACCGCGGCCGCCCGTGCCGGTTGCGTGATCGACCGTTGCCAGCCCTGCCTCGACGACACGCCCGGCGCCTGCGCCATCGGGAACCACACCGTCTGTCGCGACGACGCGGCCGGCTCGACCGCCTACACCTGCGACGCCGACCCGGCATGCAGCGGCGCGTCGACCTGTCTGTCCGAGGGCTCGTGTGGGGCGGGCTTGTCGTGTCGCGGCGACTGGCCCGACACCGATCCGCGCGCGTGCCTGTGGGCGCGGTGGATGCAGGGCGCCGCCTTGCCCGACGCGATCATCTGCGATCTGCCGACGCAGCCCAGCGAGTTCGATCCTACCAACTCGCTCCTGTGCCAGCCGTCGTCGGTGGTGGAGGTGTCGCTGCCCTACACGGCCTGCGCCGCCCCGCGCGTCGTCATCGCCATGGACGCCTACGAAGACACGACGGCGTCGATCACGCCGCCGTGTACGCTGCGCATCGAGCTGGCCCCCACCCAACGCGTCGCGCTGACCGAGCGCCCGGTCGTCGTGACGTTCGACACGGCCGCGGGCGTCGCGACCGCGCGGTTCCAGCTCGTCCCGAAGCTCGGCACCTGCGGCACCACCGGCGCGTGTTCGCGCCTCCCCGCGACCGGCATCTGCGAGCGGTGACGGCCGCCCGAGGGCTTCAGCGCAGCGTGCCTGACAGCGCCAGGCCGGCGTGGCCCGGCGCCACCGTTGGCGCCAGCGCGACGTCGCGCAGGCCCAGCGGCAGCCGCACGTCGGACGGCATCGGCACCAGCGCCGCGGCGATCGCGCCGACCGCGACGCCGGCGCCCAGCGCCGCCAGGTCGGTGCCGCGCAGCGACCGCTCGGGCGCCAGCGCGTAGGTGAGGCCGATGCCGAAGCCGGTGCCGACCACCGCGCCGACGATGACGTCGGTCGGGAAGTGCTGGCCGGCGCGGATGCGCAAGACGCCGGTGGCGGCGGCGACCGCGCCGGCGCCGCCCCAGATGCCGAGCCGCGCGGTGTCGTCGTGGCTGGTCGGGTTGTACAGCGTCGCGCCCGAGGTGACCGCGGCGAACGCCAGGCTGGTGTGGCCCGAGAAGAACGAGTGATCGTTGCCGCGGGCCTGGGCGGTGTACTCGACCACGCCGGGGTGGCGGTTGTACGTGTACGGGCGGTCCCGGCGCGCCACCAGCTTGACCACGCCGGCGGTGAGCGCGGTGGCGCCGACCGCGCTGACGTACGCGGCGCCGCGGCGCAGCGCGTCGTCGCCGAGGCCGCGGCCCAGCTCGAGGCCGATCGGCAGCGCGAGGGCGGTGACGAAGAACGCGTCGCTGGTGGCGTCGGCGGTGGCCGAGAACTGCGACACCGCGAGGCAGTCGAGCCCGTTGACCGGGCACGGCTCGTCGGCGCGGGCCGCGGTCGGGGCCAGCGCGGCGACGACGAGGGTGGCGAGGATGGCGGTCCGCACGATCAGCCCTTCACGTTGATCTCTTGCGCGTCGTGGATGAAGGTCTCGATGATCGTCGACATCTGGATCGACGCCTCGCGCTGCGCCGCGGTGTCCTTGGCCGGGTCGCCGGTGACCAGCACGCTGTCCTGGATGCGACGGAGGTCGACGAGCATGGCTTCGTAGTAGCGGTCGAGCAGCGTGATCTTGGCGTCGACCGAGGAGGTGTCCTCCTGCAGTGTCTCACCGATCTTGAACACGGTGGCGGCCCCGAGCGCGATCAGCGCGGTCAGGCCGACCGCCCGGCTCTCGCGATCGCCGTCGAGCGAGATCACCTCGCCCATCGTGCCAGCCAGGCCGGCGGCGCCGAACCCGAACGCGGCGGTCGACAGCCCGCGGCGGCGCGCGCGCACCTTGTTGCGGCGCTCCTTCAGCAGGCCCGCCTGCAGCTGGTACATCTCGAGGGCCTGCGCGAGGTGCGCGCTGACGTCGGGCGGCGTCTGGCCGGGCAAGGGCAGCAGGTTCGACGCGGCGAGCAGCGAGCCGCGCGAGGCCGACAGCTTGCTGCGGTCGGCGATGGTGTACTGCGCGCCGCAGGCGGTGAGGAACGAGGTCGCGACGGCGAGCGCGACCAGGCGAGTGCGGGACATGGGGCCTCCAGGTGAGTGAAGGCTCATGGTGCAATGGCTGGACCACGCCGAAGGCGACGACGGTCCAAGTGGTTGCGACGCGCGGCGGTGATGGACCTCGCACAGCCTGGCGAGGCTCTGACGCGGCGCGCGCAGCCGGCTACGCGGGCGCGGGCAGCGCGTATGTCACCGAGGCCTGCGCGACCAGCACCCGCGGCGCGTCGCCGCCGCGCAGGTGGACCTCGCCCACCGCGAGCCGCGCGCCGAGCTTCAGCATCCGCGCGGTCGCGTGCAGATCGGCCGGCGGCGGCTTGCGCAGGAAGTTGATCGTGAGGCTCGAGGTCACGGCCAGCGGCTGCGGGCCGGTCATCGCCAGGACGAGGAAGTACATCGCGGTGTCGGCCAGCGTCATCAGCGTCGGCCCCGACAGCGTGCCGCCCGGGCGCAGGAACGCGTCGCGGTAGCGGACGACGCAGTCGAGCTCGTCGTCGCGGATGGCCTCGATGGCGCAGAACCCGCGCGCCTGCGGGAAGCTGGCGACGAGCAACGCGTCGATCTCGGCGGCGGTCATGCGCGGCATGCGCGCATGGTACGCGCGCGGCCGGGGAGCGGGCCGGCCGCGCGCCGTCGCGACCTTACTTCTTGAGCGCGATCTTCTTGGGCTTGGCTTCGGCGCGCTTGCCGATGGTCACGGTCAGCACGCCGCCGTCGAGCTTGGCCTCGACGCGCTCGGCGTCGGCGGTGTCGGGCAGCGAGAAGCTGCGCGAGAACGAGCCGTACTGGCGCTCGTAGAGGAAGTAGGTCTCGCCTTCCTTGCGCTCCTCGGCGGCGCGGGTGCCCGAGATCGCCAGGATGCCGTTGTGCAGCGACACGTCGAGGTGCTCCTCCTTGACGCCGGGCATGTCGGCCTTGACGACATAGGCCTCGGGCGTCTCCTTGACCTCGAACGTCGGGGCGAACGTGGCGACGGGGCGCTGGTCGCCGAACGGATCCCACGCGAACAGGTCGCGGGCCAGGGCGAAGGGGTCACGGTAACGGACGGGGGCGGTCTCACGACGGACGAGTGACATGGCGTGCTCCTGTAGAGGGAGGGTTCGCGGAGCCGGGTTCGCGGTGACTGTCACCAGCGCCTCGACTGCTGACCATCTCAATAACCACCGACGCGCGCCGTGCAACGGGTTGACCGCGACCGCCGGCGTGGTTAGGTCGATGACGATCGTGCGCCGTGGCCGCCGCCGCCGGGCGTCTCGATCCGCAGCACCGCGCCGGCCGCGGCCCGCACGTGGGCCGCGCCGCCGAGCGGAACGCCGTCGAGGGACGCGCGGCCCGGCTGGCCGGGCTCGCCGCCAGCCAGGCCGAACGGCGCGCGGGCGTGGCGCTGCGCGATCAGCGCGATCTCGGCCGGGGCCAGCAACACCAGCTCGCGGATCACGCCGTCGCCGCCCGGCCGCGCGCCGGCGCCGCCCGAGCCGCGGCGGATCGCGAAGCGGGCCAGCCGCACCGGCACCCGCCGCTCGAGGATCTCGGGGTCGGTGATGCGGGTGTTGGTCATGTGGGTGTGGACCGCGCTGGCGCCGGGCGCGCGCGGCGTGGCGCCGGCGCCGCCAGCGATGGTCTCGTAGTAGGCCCAGGCCGGGCCGCCCAGCGTCAGGTTGTTCATCGTGCCCTGCGACGCCGCGGCCAGGCCCAGCGAGCCGAGCAGCACGTCGACGATGCGCTGCGAGGTCTCGACGTTGCCGGCCGACACCGCGGCGCCAGGCGGCGGATCGAGGATCGAGCCGGGCGGGATGATCAGCTCGAGCGCGCGGAGGAAGCCGGCGTTGAGCGGGATCGCGGCGTCGACCAGCGCGCGCACGACGTACAGCGCGGCGGCGACGGTGACCGCGCGCGGCGCGTTGAGGTTGCCGGGGTGGGCCGCGGCGCTGCCGGTGAAGTCGAGGCGCAGCCGGGTCGGCGCGACGGTGGCCGCGACGACGATCGGGCTGCCGTCGTCGAGCGCGTCGTCGAAGCGGCGGACGCCGGGCGGCAGCGCGGCCAGCGCGCGGACCGCCAGCGCGTGGGCGTGATCCTGGACGTGGCCGAAGTACGCGAGCAGCTCGCCGGGCGGGCTGGCGGCGATCGCCTCGGTGACCAGGCGCGCGCCCAGCTGGTTGGCGGCCAGCTGCGCGGCGAGGTCGGCGAGGTTGTCGGCCGGCACCCGCGCCGGGTAGGGGCCGGCCGCGAGCGCCGCGCGGATCGCGTCGGTGGCGAGCTCGCCGGCGACGACCACCGGCAGGTGGCGCAGCACGACGCCCTCGTCGGCGAGCGCCCGCGCGTGGGGCGGCATCGAGCCCGGGGTCAGGCCGCCGACGTCGGCGTGGTGGCCGCGGTTGGCGACGATGAACGCCAGCGCGCCGGCGGCGTCGTGGACCGGCGTGATCACCGTGACGTCGGGCAGGTGCGAGCCGCCGGCCGCGGGGTCGTTGCACGCGTACGACGTGCCGGGCGGTGGCGCCGGGTGCGCGGCCAGGAGCGCGCGCACGGTCTCGCCCATCGCGCCGAGGTGGACCGGCACGTGGGGCGCGTTGGCGATCAGATCGCCGCTGGCGTCGAACAGCGCGCACGAGAAGTCGCGGCGCTCGCGGATGTTGACCGAGGTGGCGGTGCGCTCGAGGGCGGCGCCCATCTGCGTCGCGATCGCCATGAAGCGGTGGCCGTAGACCTCGAGCAAGACTGGATCGGGATGTGCGGGCGGCGCGGGCGGGGCGGCGCGGGCCGCGGGGTGGGTCGCGCCGGCGTGATCGTCGAGGTGGACGTCGCCGGCGGCGACGCGGGCCCGCCAGCCGACGTCGACGACGATCGTGGTGTGGGGATCGAGCAGCAGCGCCGGGCCGTCGACGTGGGCGCCGGGCGCGAGCGGCAGCGCCAGCACCGGCGCGTCGTGCCACGCGCCGTCGGACCACAGCCGGGTGCGCGCCGGCGGCGCGGGTGGTGCGAGGTCGCCGCGCGGCGGTGCGACCGTCGCGGCGGCCCGGGCCCGTCGCTCGCTGCCGCGGACCAGCTCGAGCGCGCCGCGGTGGGCGAAGCCGAACCGCGCGCGGTGGGCGTCGTCGAAGCGCGCCGCGACCGTGGCGGCGTCGGCCAGCGGCACCTCGATCGCGGTGTCGGTGCCGGCCACCCGCACCGCGACCGCGCGGGTCACGCGATCGGCGTCGGGCAGCGCGGCGGCGCCGGCGGCGCCGTGGCCGTCGAGCGCGTCGGCCAACGCGGCCAGCGCGACGTCGGTGAGCGGGGCGCCGGCGCCGTCGACCTCGGCGCGCCACGCGCGATCGGCGTGGCCGATGCCCCACGCCGACAGCAGGCTGGCGTGGCGCGGCACGACCACGTGGCGGATGCCGAGCGCGCGCGCGACCGGCCCGACGTGCATGCCGGCGGCGCCGCCGAAGCCGACCAACGTGAAGCCGCGGGCGTCGAGGCCGCGGCCGATGCTGACGGTGCGCACCGCCTCGGCCATCTGCGCGGTGGCGATCGCGAACAGCCCGGCGGCGGCGTGGGTCGCGGGATCGTCGACGGTCGGCGCCAGCGCGCCGCCGAGCGTGGCCAGCGCGGCGTGGGCCGCGGCGCGGTCGAGCGGCCACGGGAAGTGCGCGCCCGGCAGCCGGCCGAGCGCGAGGTCGACGTCGGTGATCGTGATCGCCGCGCCGCCGTGGCCGTAGCAGATCGGCCCCGGGCGCGCGCCCGCGCTGTCGGGGCCGACCGTCAGCGCCAGCCCGTCCCAGCGCGCGATCGATCCGCCGCCGGCGGCGATGGTGTGGATGTCGAGCGCCGGCGTGCGCAGCCGCAGCCCGGCCACGGCGACGTCGGTGACCGCGGCCGGCTCGTCGACGACGGCGGCGACGTCGGTCGACGTGCCGCCCATGTCGAACGCGATGCACGGGCCGAGCCCGCCGCGGCGGGCGAGCGCGCGGGTGGCGATGACGCCGCCGGCCGGCCCCGACAGCACCAACGCGCGGCCCCGCGCGTCGGCCGCGGCGACCAGCTCGCCGCTCGAGGTCATCACCTCGATGGTCGCCATCGGCAGCGCCGCGGCGAGCGCGGCCAGCTCGGCCGCGACGATCGGCGTCAGGTACGCGTCGATCACCGCGGTCTCGGCCCGGGCCAGGAGGCCCGGCGTGGCCGCGACCTCGTGGCTGCAGGTCACGTGGGCGAAGCCGGCGGCGCGCGCGGCGGCCGCGATCGCGTCCTCGAGCGCCGGCGCCGCGTGGCCGTGCATCACGACCACCGCGAGGCTGGTGCAGCCGGCCGCCACCAGCGCCGCCAGCCGCGGGGCGAGCGTGGCGGGATCGTCGACGGCCAGCGTCGCGCCGGCCGGATCGGCGCGGGCCTCGACCTCGAGCACCGCCGTCGGCAGCGGCGTCGGGCGGACGATGTCGAGCGCGAACAGCGCCGGCCGGGTCTGGTCGCCGATCGCCAGGAGGTCGCCGAAGCCGCGGGTGATGGCCAGCGCGGTGGGCGCGCCGCGGCGCTCGAGCAGCGCGTTGGTGGCGACCGTCGTGCCCAGCCGCAGCGCGTGGGGCGGCGGCGTCGGGCCCAGCACCGCACGCACCGCGGCGACGATCGCGTCGCCCTGCGACGGTACCTTGGCGGTGCGCAGCTCGCCGGTCGCGGCGTGCGCCGCGATCGCGTCGGTGAAGGTGCCGCCGCGATCGATCCACACCGCCCACGCGGGCGCCGGCGCGCTCACCCGAACAGCATCCGCGCGCAGCAGCGCGGGCGCGCCGCCGGATCGTCGACGTCGGCGACGAAGCCGGCCGCGCCGACCTGATCGCCGATCGCGAACAGCCGGGTGTGGATGCGCACGCGGTCACCCGCGAAGCTGGGCTTGCGGTAGGCGATGTCGAGCGCGCGCACCAGCACCCGCCGCGGGCGCTCGCGCTCGGCCAGCCGGCGCAGCGCGGCCTCGGCGAACAGCCGCGGGTACACCAGCGAGTTGACGTGCTGGTTGGAGTCGGTGTGATCGAGCCCGAACGCGGTGACGACCGGGTCGGGGTGGTACTGCGCGTCGATCGCGGTGGCCTCGGCCGGCAGCTCCATCGCGGTGGTCGGCGCCGGCGCGTCGTACACCGCGTCGGGCACCGCGGGCATGCCCGGCACGGCGAACCGCGTGACCTTGCGATCGGCGGCGGTGGCGAACAGCCGGGTGAAGGTGTGCTCGGCGAACAGCGTGCCGGCGACGACGGGCGCGCCGGGGCCGGTCGGCGGCATCACCCGGCCGGCCGCGCCCCGGACCTCGACCCACATGTTGAGGAACAGCTTGTCGACCGCGCCGTCGACCTCGCGCCGCGCCAGCTGGTAGCCGCCCGTGGCGGTGGCCGGCGCGTCGACCCGGATCGTCGCGTCGGTGCCGACGATCGTCAGCCGCGACAGGATCGGCACGATGCCCTGCGCCTGCAGCGCGCGCTCGGACGGGTGGCCGGCCAGCAGCTTGGCCCACACCGTCCACCCCAGCGCCGGCGGGAACGCGATCGCGGTCATCCGGCCGTCCTGCGCGACGTCCTCGTAGCGCAGCGCGAAGTCGGCGGTGGCGACGCGATCGGGCGCCAGGTCGGGGCGCGGCGGGGCGGGGAACGGCGACGGCATGCCCAAGCGTACCAACCTGGCGGCTCTCGCGTTTCGGGTGGGGGCCCCACGTCTTGTGGGGGAGGGTCTTTGCGAAAGACCCTCTCAAGGTCTCAGCCGACCGAGCAGCCGCTGCCGACGACCAGGTCGGTGACGTCGCCGCTGCGCAGCGACATGCAGGCCGCGCCGAAGAAGACGATCTGGTTGGTCACCGGATCGTAGTCCCAGCCGTTCTGGTGGGTCGGGTCGCGCATGATGTTGACGCCGTCGAAGCGGACGAACATCGAGTTCTCGTCGGGCTGGCCGGTCAGCGTGTACGTGCACGACAGGACCGCCGACCCGATCGCGTCGAACGCGGTGGCCAGCGACGCGGCGTCGTCGGCCTGGTAGTACTGCGTCGGCGCCCCAACCTGGGCCGTGCCGCCGGCCATGGCCATGGCGTCGAGCGCGGCGGTGTCGACGCCGCTGCCGAAGCCGACGACGAAGGTCTTGATGTCCGGGGTGCCGGCGCGCAGCGCGTTGACGGCCAGCAAGCCGCTGTTGCTGGCGCCGCACGACTCGCTGCCGTCGGTGAGCAGCAGCACGTAGTTCTCGCGGGTCGGGTCGTGGAGGCCGGCGTAGGTGGTGAGCGCGTTCAGCGTCCCGCCGATCGGCGTCAGGCCGCCGGGGCTGTTCATCGCCAGCGTCGTGTTGATCGCCGCAGCGGTGCCGACGTCGGGCGCGACCAGCACCGCGCCGGCCGCGCAGGAGCCACCGGCGGGCGGCTCGAACAGGTCGAGGCCGAACCGCACCTGGGCGCCGTGCGAGGCGAGCAGGGTCCCGACCGCGTTCACGGCGATCTGCCACTTCGACAGGCTCCCGACGGTCGAGCTCATGCTGCCCGAGCGATCGAGCACGATCAGCACGTTGGGCGGCACGCCCTCGGCTTCGAACTGCTGGCCGCGGCAGGCGCAGAACCCGCCGATGCAGCTCTCGCCGTTGGTGCAGCTGTCGTCGTTGTCGCACGGCCCGCCGGTGTTGCTGGGCACGCACACGCCGGTGGGCCCGCAGTAGTTGCCCATGGCGCAGTCGCCGTGGGTGTTGCACGGGATCGGCTCGCACACGCCGTTGGCCGGGTTGCACACCAGGTCCGGGGTGCAGCCGTCGTTGACGCAGTCGGGCGGCGGCGGCGTGTCGACGCGCGCGGCGTCGGTGCCGTCCTGGCCCCCGGCGTTGCCGCCGCACGCGAGGCACGCGACGGCGAGGGCTGACCACAGCATGGTTGAGCGAGCGAACATGAGGTTGAGTATTTCTCCGAGTCCACGACCCAGGGCAAGCGCGAACCGCGCCTCACCCCTCGGATCCGCTGGTGCCAGGAGTCTCGCGTCGTGGGGGCGGCTCGGCGGGGGGATGACCCCGCCGAGGGGGCTCGGCGACGAGCTCCCTGGAACCACGGTTCAATTGAGCTCGGCCGCCGGCAAGAGCGGCAGCTCGCCCCGGCCGCACGCTGGGCACAGGTCGGGCGGGTGCAGCGTCCACGCCGGCCCGGCCTCGAGCAGGTGATCGCCGGGCACGCCGCGGCGGTTGAGGATCGCGCGGAAGCCGGGGCCGTCGAGGGCGCCGAACACCAGCACGCCGGTCACGGTGGCGCCGTGATCGGCCGCGAGATCGAGCAGCGGCTCGAGCGAGGCGCCGGTGGTGACGACGTCGTTGACCACCAGCACGCGATCGCCGGCGCGGACGTTGCCGTTGTAGAGCGAGCGGGCCGGCCGGCGCTGCAGGTCGGTGCGCGCCACCGCAATGCCGGCGCCCAGCCGCTGGGCCAGCGCGTCGCCGAGGAAGAAGCCGGCCGACTCGGGCACGATCACGGTGGTGACGTCGGGCTCGATCCGGCTGACCAGGTGATCGGCGACCAGCCCCAGCAGCTGCGGCGAGCGCGACAGCGCGCGGAAGCGGATGAAGTACTCGGTGTGCTTGCCGCCGTGCAGGCCGAAGTGGCCGTGCAAGAGCGCGCCGGTGTCGGCCAGCGCCCGGTGCATCAGCTCGGGCAGCCCGCGCCGCGGCGTGACCACGACGACGTCGCGGGCCTCGTCGAGGCCGACCGTGCGCAGCCGCCTCACGCGACCTCGATCGCGGCGACGCCGTCGGGGAGCACGGTGCCCGCCACCGCGTAGCAGTGGACGCTGTCGGCCCGGTGCAACAGCGCCCGGGCGTGCTCGCTGCCGCGCTCGGAGCGGGCCAAGGACGGGCTGTCGTAGACCATCGCGAACGGCCGGTCGCGCGGCGCGATGCGATCGACCTCGCCGGTCAGCCAGTCGGCCGACGCGATCAGGCGCAGATCGTCGAGGCCGCGGCGGGCGATCGCGATGTCCCAGCGCGAGCGCATCAGCTCCGAGCGCACCACCACCAGGCCGCCGATCGGCGCGCGGGCCCGCGCCAGGTCGATGACCGGGATCGCCGGGCGATCGTCGGCCAGCGCGTCGGCCAGCGCGTCGGCGACGACGTCCTGCAGGTGCAGCTCGGCCATGGTCACGGCCTGGTCGGGGCCGACCACCGCCAGGCCGGCGTTCTTGGCGGCGCGCAGCGCGGTGTCGATGACCCGCGGGATCGCGGCGCGGTCGAGGTGCTCGGCGAGCGCGTCCTCGAGCGCGGCCTTCGACGCGCGGCCGCGGCCCAAGAGCTTGGCCAGCAGGTAGGTGGTCGCGACCACGCCGGCGTCGAGGTCGGCGCCGGCCACCACCGGCGCGCGCGCGCCCTCGGAGAGCGTGCGGTAGCCCAGCGGGGTCAGGCGGCACGGGCGCTCGCGGCCGTCGCCGGGCGGCTCGACCCGCGGCCGCTCGACCAGCGCGGCGCGCTCGAGGCCGGCCAGCACGTGGCTGATGCGGCTGCGCGACAGCGCCGTCGCCAGCGCCAGCTCGCTGGGGCGCGCCGCGCCGTTGGCCAGCGCGGTGAGCACCTTGCGCCAGCCGGCGCGCAGCGCGATGGCGCGGGTCAGCGGCGCCAGCTCGTCGGCCTCGGCGCCGGCGACCGCGAAGCTCGAGGCGATGTGCTCGACCGCCAGCGCGAAGCCCTGGGCGAACGCGTCGCCGCTCGGCCGCTCGAGGTGCCGGCGGACCTCGTCGACCTCGGCGGTGCGGTGGTGGGCCAGGTCGCGGCCGATCGCGCGGGCCGCCTCCGCGAGGTCGGTAGGGTCGCTGGAGGACAGGAGCTCGAGCACTTCGTCGCGCAGCATGACGACCTCCCACGGGTAAGCGAGGCAGCGACCGGTTGCACAGGTTGGTCAGGAAGGTTCGCCCGACGCGAGGCCCCATCGAGGGGCACCGCGGTGGGCGAAGTCCAGTGTGGTCGTTAGTTTACGTTGTCGTCAACAAAGTAATTCACGAGTAGTTGCTACTCAAGGGGTGATCGACCTCGAAGCTGCTGCCCACCTCGTAGACCACGCACCGACCGACCTGCCGATCCGCAACGATCACGGGATCTTCCCGGGTGGGTCGGCCGACGATCGCCTGGACCGGCCCAGCGTTCGCCACCACGGTGTGAGCCTGCGGATCGCGGGCTAGCCGCTCGGCAAATGAGAGGAAGTCAGCGTATTCGACGCTCATGGCCGGGACCAGCAACAGCCGGGGCGCGAGCTGCGCGATCAGGTTCTGCCAGTCGGCCCGGAGGAGGTCCTTGCACACCACCATCGCCACGGACAGCCGCTCCGACAGCAGCACCTCGACGGTGTCACCCGGCGCGATGTGCTCGTAGCGGTGCACACCGCCGTCGCGCAGGAAGTAATCGGACATCTTGGCGTGCTCGGCGATCACGCGGCCGTGCGACACCAAGGTCGCCAGGTTTCGGCCGGGCGCGTCGCTGTCGGTGGGGCGCGCGACGTGGCGGCTGCCCAGCACCACGAGCGGCAGCTCGGCGACGGCGGGGTCGGCCAGGAGCGCCGCGTGCTCGGCGTCGGTGAGCGCCAGCTCGGGCAGCACCGTGATCGTCGCGCGCGCCGCGCGGGCGTGGGCCAGCGCGGCCTGCACCCGCGCGCCGAAGTCGTCGGCCACCGGCCGCACGCCGTAGAACCGCGGCGCGCCGTCGGGCGCGAGACGATCGAACGTGAAGTCCGCCAGCGGATCGCGCGACAGCGACGCGATCGCGATGCGGGTGCCGGCGCGCACCACCGGCAGGTGCGGCCCCAGCCAGCGCAGGCGCACGCGCAGGCCCGCCGTCGACGTCGGCGCCAGCGTCAGCCACTCGCCGCGATCGGCGGCGCGCCCGCGCGACGCCGGGTTGCCGGTCGGGCGCGGGTAGTGGGCCGCCGGCGAGTCGACGATCGGCCACGGCTCGCCGGGCGCGATCTCGCGATCGACGCCGCGGAAGTACGGGACGATCAGCGCGCGGAACTGCCGCTCGAGCCAGCGCGCGGCGAAGAACGCGACCAGCGCGCCGGGCAGCGGCGGCGCGCTGGCGGCCAGCTCGTCGGCGAGCGGGCCCAGCACCGCCGCGGGCCAGCGCTCGCGCGTCCGCTCGGCGAGCAGGCGGTACAGGCGCGCGTCGAGATCGGCGGCGGGGTAGAAGTGCGCGGCGAGCGCCTTCTCGCGCGAGATGAACGCCTCCTCGGCGCGGCACACCGCGAGCAACGCGGCGATCACCTCGGTGACGTGCATCGTCGATCGCGCGCGCAGCTGTCCCAGCGCAGGGCCGAGAGAGCCCAGCGCGAGGTTGGGGCGCGAGGTGAGGCGATCGCTCACGGGAGGAACCTAACGTCCGGGACCGCGGGGCGCATCCTGCCCGGCCGGGGCAAGCGGCGCCGACGTGGCGACCCGACCTGACCCGGCATGCCGTTTTGGCACAGACGTGACCGCGGTTACGCACACGCAGCCCACGAAACACCGCCTTCGGTCGGCGGGAATGTGGCCCGAGAGGTGCAGGTTGTCCAGCCATGACTCGCCAGCCGATCCGCCGCGCCCTCTCGATCGAGCTGGCGTCAGAGCCGACGTCGCGCAGCGCGGGCAGCGCCGGCGGCGCGCGGCGCGCGTGGCGCGTCGGGCGCTTGCGCGTGGTACAGGCGCTGGCGCCGATGGCGATGCGGCAGGTCGTGAGCGGCGGGCTGCGCGCGCTGGCGCTCGAGCCGCACCGGGTCGCGACCTTCGCCGGGCTCCTCGACGCCGTGGCCCGCGATCCCGACGTCGTGCTGCTGTCGGATCCGTTCGACAGGGTGTCGGGCTTGGCGACGATCGCGACGCTGCGCACCGCCGGCTACGACGGCGCGATCGTGGTGCTGGGCCACGCGGCGCGGGCGCTGCGGACCAAGCAGCAGGCGCTCGGTCACGTCACGCTGTTGCCGGATCCGATCACGGGTGCGACCGTCGCAGGGCCGTGGCTGCGACGCTGCCTGGCGGTCGCCAACCCGCTCTTGGGGTGACGCCTCACCCGCGCACGGCGCGCTCGAAGTAGTCGAGATCGATGGCCGCGGCCCGCGCGACCGCGCCGTCGACCAGGCCGGCGCGGACCAGCCGGGCCAGGTTGCGCTCGAGCGGCACCATGCCGGCGTCGCGGCCGGTCTGCAGGTGCGTCTGCAGCATCTGCAGCTCGTCCTTGCGGATCAGCGCGGCGATCGCCGGCGTGATCGGGACCCGCTCGAGCGCGACCGCGCGGCCGCCGTGGCGGGTGGGCAGGAGGTACTGGGTCAGCACGCAGCGCAGCGCCGCGGCCACCTGGGTGCGCGCCTGATCTTGCTGGTGCGCGGGGTACGCGTCGATCAGCCGATCGATCGCGCCGCCGGCGCCGGGCGCGTGGACCGTGCCCAGCACGAGGTGGCCGGTCTCGGCGGCGGTGAGCGCGATCCCGATGGTCTCGGCGTCGCGCAGCTCGCCAACGACGATCACGTCGGGCGCCTCGCGCAGCGCGGCGCGCAGCCCGCTGGCGAAGCTCGGCGCGTGGCGGCCGATCTCGCGCTGGTGGATCAAGCAGCGATCGGGCTCGTGCAAGAACTCGATCGGATCTTCGAGCGTGACGACGTGGCGGGCGCGGTGGTGGTTGAGGTAGCCGACCAGCGCCACCAGCGTGGTCGACTTGCCCGAGCCGGTCGGCCCGGCCACCAGCACCAGCCCGCTGCGCTGCGTGACCAGCGCGGTGAGATCCTCGGGCAGCCCGAGGCTGGTCAGGCTCGGCACGTCGGTGCGCAGCAGGCGGATCGCGACGCCGACGCCGCGCTCGTGCGCGAAGCCGTGGCCGCGGAGCCGCGCCGCGCCGACGGTGGCGCCGAAATCGACCGCGCCGTCGCGCGCGAGCTCGTGCGCGGCGGCGTCGCCGCCGAGGTGGGCCACCAGCGCGCGCAGGTCGTCGGCGCTGGGCGCGGCGTCATCGAGCTCGACCAGGTCGCCGTCGATGCGGACCCGGGGCACCAGCCCGCTCGACAGGAGCAGGTCGGACGCCTGGCGCGCGGCGGCGTGAGCGACGGCGGCCAGGAGCGCGGCGACGCTGGCGGCGGGGCGGGCGGCGGCGGCGGCGGCGTGGGCGGACGGCGGCGACGCGGCGTCGCGCGCGGGCGGCGGCGGCGTGGCGACGGCGGGGCTCGCGGTGGCGCGGCCCGGCGCGGGCGGCGGCGCGCTGGGCGCGGCGGGCGGCGCGACGGCGGCCAGCGCCGGCCGGGCCTGGCGCACCAGCAGGCGGAAGCCGGCGGTGGTGCGCTCGATCGCGATCGCGTAGCCGTCGGCGCCGACCGCGTGCTGCACGTCGGCGCTGCCCTTGGCGTCGAGCGCGGCCCGGGTCGCGGGCGGCACCAGCTCGTCGACGAACGCCATCACCATGACCGGATCGATCGGCGGCATCGCCATCGGCTCGGCGTGGCCGCCGCGGCGCAAGGTCGGCACCTGGCCGGTCGAGATGATCATGGCCTCCGCGCCGCGCAGCGACATGACGCGGAGGAGCGAGTCGATCGCAGCCATGGCGGTGAGCCTAGCACCGCGCGTGCCGACGGCGCCGGGGCCCGCAGGCGACCCGCAGGAGGCCTGCGCTGCCAGGCTGTCGTGGCGGTCCGCGATCGCGCGTCAGCGCGTCAGCGCGGCGGCCCATTCGCGCCAGCGCGGCGCCATCGCCGGCCGCGTGAACAAGGTGAAGTGATCGGGATCGAACGCGTCGCCGGCGGCGCGGCCGACGACGTGCACCGGCGCGGCGGGCAGGCCGGCCAGCACCGCGTGGGCGTCGGCCGGCGTGCACAGCCGATCGCCAGCGCCGACCCAGGCCTGCACCTGGGCGCGCACGCCGGCGACCGCCGCCAGGTAGTCGACGCCGCCGGTGGTGGCCCACCGCCCGGTACGCGCCCAGCCCGCGAGCTGCGCGACGTAGCTGGCCGGCTCGTCGGCGGTGCCCAGCCGGAGCGCGCGGATCGGCGCGTAGCCGAGCGCGCCCGCGACCGCCCCGTAGGTCGCCATCAGCGCCCGGCGGCGCCACGGCCCGCGCTGGCCGGGCAGCCAGACGCTGGTCGCGATCAGCGCCACGCGGGCGACGTCGACGGTGCCGGTGCCGAGCGCGGCCAGCGCCACCAGGCCGCCCAGCGAGTGGCCGAGCAGGCCGACCTCGGCGCGCGGGCAGCCGGCGGCGCGCGCGGTCGCGGCCAGCGCGCACGGCAGGTCCATCGTGACGTAGTCGTCGAAGGTCCAGCGATCGCGCCGCGGGTCGGGCGGCCGGCTGGCGCCGTGGCCGCGCCAGTCGAGGACGAACACGTCGAGGCCGTCGGCGGCCAGCGCCGTCGCGAGCCGGTCGAGGTAGCGGCCGTCGACCATCATCGCGTGGGTCAGCAGCGCGGCGCCACGGCCGCTGCCGACCGGCGGCGTGCGGCGCAGCGCCAGCGCCACGCCGTCGGCGGTGATCGTCCGCAGCTCGCGCGCGCTCGCCACGTCAGAAGTAGTAGCGGGCGCCGAGGCCGCCGTTGAGCGCCAGGCCGAAGCCGTTGATCGCCTCGTCGTTGGAGCCGAACCGGAACTCGGCGATGCCGGCGACCTCGACGAACACGTCGAGCGGGATCTCCTTGAAGTCGAACAGGAGGCCGGCCACCGCGCGGGCGCCGACGCGGAAGTCGTCGTCGGCGCCGCGGCCGGCGCGGTGCTGCAGCAGGCGCACGCCGGGGCCGACGTAGGCCGGCAGCGTGAACGCCTCGCGCTCCTCGAGGATCCACGGGTGGAAGACGTAGTCGGCGTGGGCGTGGAAGCCGCCGGTGACGAACGTGAAGCCGAGCGCGCCCTGCACGGCCTGGTCGTCTTGCAGGTACAGCTTGCCGCACACCCCGGTGGGCTCGCCGATGATGATGCCGAGGCCGAGCGACCCCTTCTAGACGCCCTCGTCGTCGGCGTAGGCCGGCGCGGCGGCCAGGCCGGCGGCGACGACGGAGGCGAGACACAGGCGGACGTTCATGGCGCCACGGTAGCCGTGTCGGCGCGACGCGGCAAATCCTCGACGAATGTTGTACAAATCGGGCGTGGCCAAGCCGGGGAAGCGCAAGCAAGCGAGCGGCGGCCGCGGCCCCAAGAAGAAGGCCGCGGCCGACGACGACGCCAGCGCCCGCGGCGATCGCAGCAAGCGCCTGCTCGACCTGGTGATGCTGCTCCTGCGCGCGCGCACGCCGGTGACCTACCGCGAGATCCGCGAGCAGTTCCCCGGCTACCAGACCGCCAACGCCGAGGCCGGGCTGCGCGCCTTCGAGCGCGACAAGGCCGACCTGCTCGAGCTGGGCGTGCCGATCCGCTACATCACCCCCGAGGAGGACGACTCGCTCGAGGACGGCGGCTACGTGATCGACCTCAAGCGGTTCCGGCTGCCCGAGGTGCGGCTGACGGCCGACGAGGTGTCGGCGCTGGTGCTGGCGGCGTCGGTGGCGCGGGCCATCCCCGGCGGCGCCTACCCCAAGGTGGTCGACCTGGCGCTGCGCAAGCTCGCCTTCGACCTCCCCGACAAGCCCGACACCCCGATCGAGCTGTTCGAGTCGAGCCGGGCGCCGTCACCCGTGGTGGTGCACTTCCCGCCGGTGCGCGCGGCTGCGGCCGAGGAGCTGGGCGAGACCTTCGCCACCCTCGAGGCGTCGACGCGCTTCCGCAAGCGGGTGACGATGACGTACCAGGCCGCCGGCACCGGCTCGACCTCGCGCCGCGACGTCGATCCCTACGGGCTCGTCTACCGCGAGGCCGCCTGGTATCTGGTCGGCTGGTGCCACCTCCGGCGCGAGGTGCGCAGCTTCCGGGTCGATCGCATCCACGAGGCCGTGATGGCGCCCAAGCCCAAGAGCCCCGACTTCGAGCGGCCGGCCGGCTTCGACGTGCGCGCGTTCGTCAACCGCTCGCCGTGGACGTTCACCACCGAGCCGGTCGAGCAGGTGACGCTCGAGCTGTCGGCGCTGGCCGCCGACACCGCCAACGAGGACTTCGGCCCGGCGGCGCGCCGCGCCACCGACGGCGGCGTCGTGACGATCACGTTCCCGTGCGGCAACCCCGAGTTCGCGGTGTCGCGGATCCTCGCGGCCAAGGGCGCGATCGTCGTGCGCGAGGGCGCACGGCTGGTGCAGCGGCTGGCCGACGAGTTGACCGCGGTGGCGGCGAGGTACCAGCTGTGAGCGCGCGCGACGTCGCCGGCAAGCTGCGCCGCCTGCTGTTCGTGGTGCCGTACGTGGCCAAGCACCCGAACGGCGTCGCGGTCGAGGACCTGGCCAAGAAGCTGGGCGTCGATCGCGACGAGATGCTGGCCGACCTCGAGCTCCTGACCCAGGTCGGCCCGCCCGACGGCGATCCCGGCGAGTACTTGCTGGTGTCGGTCGAGGACGGCCGGGTGTTCATCGACCTGGCCCACCGGCTGACCCGGCCGCTGCGGCTGACCCCGGCCGAGGGCTGCTCGCTCCTGCTCGGCATCCGCGCGCTGCGCGGCAGCGGCATCGCGCCGTTCGACGCGTCGATGGAGTCGGCCGAGCGCAAGCTGCTGGGCGCGCTGGGCCGCGACGCGGGCGAGGCCGAGACGCTGGCCACCGGCACCGTCGTGTCGGCGCCCGATCAGGTGGTGGCCGGGCACCTGCGCCGGCTGGTCACCGCGGCCCGCCGCCACGTCACCGTCGAGATCGACTACGTCAGCGCGTCGCGCCACCAGGCCGCGCACCGCCGCATCGATCCCTACGGCATCGTCCACCACGCCGGGGAGTGGTACGTCGTCGGCCACTGCCACAGCCGCGGCGACGTGCGCACCTTTCGCATCGATCGCATCGCCGCGCTGGTCGACACCACCGAGCGGTTCAAGCCGCCGGCCGACTTCGACCTCGAGGCCTACCGGCGCGAGCGGCTGTACGTGCCGTCGGCCGACGCGGTGAACGTGCGGGTCCACCTCGAGCCGCTGGCGGTCACGCGGATCGGCGCCAACTGGCCGGTGGGTGAGGTGACCACCGAGGACGACGGCTCGGCCGAGATCCTCATCGACTGCGAGGGCTTCGAGTGGGTGACCGGCTGGGTGCTGGGGCTGGGGCGCCACGCCTGGATCGTGGGGCCCGACGAGGCGCGCGCCGCCATGCGCGAGCGCATCGCCCGGGTGCGGGCCGCGCTGCCGATGTGAATAGGCGCACGTCGGCGGCCGTCCGTGCAGACAGCCGTTCAATCGAGGGACCATGCGCCGCCTCGTCTGTCTCCTGGTCGTGTCCATTCCTGTGATCGCGCACGCCGGTGAGCCGGTCCGCGTCTACCTCAACCGCGATGGCGCCACGCTGCGTGGCGGCCACGACGACCCCCGGGTCGGCACGTCGAGCATCGCCTCGTCGGGTGACGGCGGGCAGCTGACGGTCCCGCGCTACGCGGGCAGCGATCGCGCCTGGCGCAGCACGGTGGCGTGCGTGCAGCGGCACTTCGCCCCGTTCGCGGTCGACATCGTCGACGAGCGCCCGGCCAGCGGCGCGTACTCGATGATCGTGGTCGGCGGCTCGCCCGACCTGATCGGCATGGGCGACGGCGTGTCGGGCATCGCGCCGGCCGACGGCGTCGTGCTGCGGCGGGCCATCGGCTACGCGTTCTCGGACCTGCTGCGCAGCGACCCGGAGTCGACCTGCGACACCGTCGCGCACGAGATCGGCCACACGCTCGGGCTCGACCACGCCACCGCGTGCCACGACCTGATGAGCTACGACGACTGCGGCGCCAAGTCGTTCGTCGACACCGCCAGCGCGTGCGGCGAGTTCGAGGAGCGGACCTGCGACAGCGGCAAGCCGACCCAGAACTCGTACCGGATGCTGGTCGCGAACGTCGGCCTGCGCGCGACGCCCGCCGCGCCGGCGGAGGAGGAGCCGGAGGAGGAGGAGGAGGAGCAGGAGGAGGAGGTCTGGGAGGAGGAGGAGGAGGGTGACGGATGGGGCG
>Ga0073899_10000588_pt1 | contig 33280 bp, 30 predicted proteins | sample KloWWTmetaKNB5Ph_FD_88975 | JGI IMG/M metagenome (GOLD analysis project Ga0073899, IMG submission 88975) | Active sludge microbial communities from Klosterneuburg, Austria, studying microevolution and ecology of nitrifiers - Klosterneuburg... | ecosystem: Engineered > WWTP > Aerobic digester >... | reverse complement strand
TCGAGGGCGATTCGCAGGGCTGCGGTGGCGGCCCAGGGAGCAAAGAACACGCCCAGCGCCAGCAGCGCGCCGAGCAGTGACAGGTGACCGCCGGCGCCCAGCCCGGCCACATCCGCCTCCACTGCGCCGGCACCGAAAATGAGCGCTGGAATATACAGGGGCAGCACCAGCAGGGACAGCAGCACGCCACCGCCGCGCACACCCAGAGTCAGGGCCGCGCCAATGGCGCCGACCAGGGACAGCACCGGGGTACCCAGTAAAAGGCTGATTATCAGCACGCCCAGGGCCCGGGGCGAAAGGTCGAACTGCAGGCCCAGCACCGGTGCCAGCAGCACCAGGGGCAGGCCGGAGGTCAGCCAGTGGGCCAGCACCTTGCCACTCACCAGCAGGGCCAGCGGAGTGGGAGACAGGCTCATCTGCTCGAGAGTTCCGTCCTGGTGGTCGGCGGCGAACAGGCGGTTGAGGGACAGCATGGCGGCCAGCAGGGCGGCGACCCACAGCACGCCCGGGGCAATGCGCCGCAGCATGGCGGTTTCCGGCCCGATGCCCAGGGAAAACAGGCTGACCACGATCATGAAGAAGAACAGGGCCGTGAACACCTCGCTCTTGCGCCGGGCGGCGAGGAGCAGGTCACGACGGACGATGGCAATGAAGGCGCTCACTGGACACTCTCCGTGCTGCGCACTTCGGGGTGGTGCATGGGGCGGCTCGCGCTCATGCCGGCACCTCTTCCCTATCGGGGCGGGCCCGCGGTGTATTTGGGGTCGGGCCGAGCTTGAGGGTGTTGCCGGTGCCAGCGAGCTGCACGGCCTGGTGGCTGGTGAAGATCAGCAGCCCACCCCGCGACAGGTGCTCGTCGAGGATGCCGCACAGCTGGGATACGGCGGCCACGTCCAGGGCCACGAAGGGTTCGTCGAGAATCCACAGCCGCGCCTGGCTGCACAGCAGGCGGGCCAGGGCCACGCGGCGTTTCTGCCCCTGGGAGAGCACCCGGGTCGGCAGATCCTCGCGACCCTTCAGGCCGATGCGGCGCAGGGCGGCAAGGGCGGTGGCCTCGTCCAGCGGTCGGCCGGCCACGGCGGCGGCGGTCTGGATGTTTTCGAGGGCCGAGAGGTCTTCCTTGATGGCCGGGGCGTGGCCCAGATAGAGCAGGCGCGCATGGTATTCGTCGCGCACATCACGTACCGGCTGGCCGTCCCATTCGATGTGCCCGTCGGCGCTCGGCGCCAGACCGGCCAGCATGCGCAGCAGGCTGGTCTTGCCGGCTCCGTTGGCGCCTTCCACCTGCAGCCATTCGCCGGGGGCAAGGGAAAAGTCCACGGCGGAAAACAGGCGGCGGTCGCCGCGGTCACAGGCCAGGCCGTGGGCACGGAGCATCGGGAGGCAAACCGGGAAGTCGAAGGTCGGCGCATTCTGCCCGACCCACCCCGGTGGGTAAACCGCCTAGGTCAAGGAAAGGTGCCGGGGCTGCCTCAGTGGTGGGCGGTGCTGGCGTAGCCTTCGGGGAGAACGGAGGGCGGCGGCGGGGCGGGTGCTTCGGCCTGGGCCTCGCTGCGGGGGGCCTCGCCGGCACTGTCACCGATCTCCAGGACCTCCATCACCTGCCGCGCCAGGGCCCGGCAGGCGTTGCCCACGTTGGAGGGCAGGCCGTCGGGGATGGTCTTCTGGAGCAGCAGTTTGGAGGCTGACAGGCTGGCTACAGGGTGAAGCAGGCGGTCGCGGTGGGCGCCGAGCATCTGTGCCACGCTGCGGTCGGCGGCGTCCCGGGCCCAGGCGTTGGTGGGCCACTGGGAGGGCAGGGCGTAGGCGTGGGGGAAGGCTTCCAGGTCGTGGAGGACGGTGCGCAGGTCTTCGTGGGAGTCGCGGAAGGGCAGCAGCACGATGTCGGCGAGGCCGTTGAGGGTGCGGTCCACTTCGGCGCGGTTGCCACCGCCGTCGATGACGCCGATCCAGCCGTTCATGGTGCGCAGCTTGCTGACGACCTTATGCAGGGCCTCGGGGGTGCGGGCGTCGGCCGTGACGTAGCGCCGTCCGTCGGGGCTCAGGGGTTCGCGGGAGGTATCGGTCAGGATGCAGGCCGAGCGCTGACCAAGCAGGCCAAGGCCCTGGCAGAGCATGTGGGACAGGGTGGTCTTGCCGGTGCCGCCCTTGTTGCCGATGATGCAGATGATCCGGGACATGGTGGGAATCCTCTCGCTGAACGCCAGGCGCGATGGCGCCATTATTCGGGCATTAACGGCCGCGGGAGAGGTGGAATTGAGGGGCTATAGACCTGTAATTCCAGATTTCTGCTGATAAGCCGGCCCGGCGGGCCGGTAGCAGTACAGGCGGGTGTGACGCCGGTCGTCCACGTCGATGATGTGGTCCGGATCGATACCTTCGACGGGAAAGCTGTTGCTGACCAGCAGGGCGCCGGGGCGCAACTCGGCGCTGGCCTTGCGCCACACCTCGGCCATGGGCACCGGCGACAGGAAGGCGTAGACCAGGTCGTAGTCACTCCACGGAATGTCGAAAAAGTCGCCCCGGGCCACGGCAATGGTGGGCTCCCGGCGGGTCAGCAGCACCGACAGGGCGTAGGGTGCGGGTGCGGATTCGATGCCCTCCAGGCGGCAGTCCGGGCGCATTTGCGCCAGGGGGCGCAGCAGGGAGCCGGTGCCGCTACCCAGGTCGAGCAGGCGGGACGGGCGGTTGCGGGGGAGCTGTTCGGCGACGGCGGCGGCGGTGGCCCGGTTGGACAGGAACATGGGAACCCGGGTGCGGAAGCTGCTCCAGAAGACCAGGGCGAAACCGATGAAGGCGGCGAGATACCAGCCGGGGGCGATGTTCAACTGCAGGGCTACCACCACCAGGGGCGCGAAGCCCAGGTGGATCCAGCGCCACCAGGGGGCGCTGCCGAGCGCGGTGGCCGTTGCCGTGGCGGCCAGTGCCTGGACCACGACCACCGGCCACAGACCACCCGGCAGCATGCCGCTGCGGGCCGCGGCGAGCGCGGTCGCGGTGCCGATGGCCTGGGCCAGCAGGGCCTTCAGGGCAGGAGGCAGCTTCATTCCGTCAGGCCCGGAGCCATGGGCTTACTTGGCCGCCTTGGCGTCCTGGACGGTTTGCGCCATGGACGCCTTGAGCTTCTCCACCAGGGGGCCGATGCGCTGCTGGGTGATGGCGGCCGACTTCTGGGTGACCTGGGGCATCTTCTCCAGCAGGGCAACACCGGCCGGGCTGCGGTAGAAGGCCAGCAGGCCGTCCACTTCCTCCTGGGTGAATGTTTCGGCGTAGAGCTTCAGGTAGGCGCCCTTGAGGTCAGCCCAGTTGATCTCCTTGCGGATGATCACGCCCGCGTCGGCAGAGAATTTCTCGATGACCTTCTGGCCCTGGGGGGTAAGGGTCCGGCCCTGCAGGCTCTGGTTGATGGAGTTGCGCACGGCTTGCTCCAGGCCTTGCTGGGCGGCGCCGACCGAGCGTTCCATCCGGGTGGCCACCAGAAGCTGGGAGATGGACTCGTTGCTGGGGGGAGCGGCGAAGGCAGAGGTGCCGAGGAGCAGGGTGGTGAGCAGCAGGGACAGGTATTTCATGGAGGGGCTTTCGTGACCGGGAGTGGCAATGATGTGCCCCGATGATGAAGCCATTTCGGGGCGCTGCAAAGCCCGGAATCAGGCTCCCGGCGCGGGGCTCAGGTTAGATTGCGTCTCGGGCGTGACGGAATGGACGAATGCCGCCGCCCTGCCCGGGATTTTGCAGGCGGGGACGGCGGGTGTTGACGGTCGTTCAGGCAGCCTGGCTGGTTGCCCCAGCCTTGCCTGACCAGCGGGCGAGCAGGGCCTTGCGGTGTTGCGCCACGCTGCGCATCGCCGCGGCCTTGACGTGCCCATAGCCCCGGATGCCTTCCGGCAGGCTGGCGATTTCTACCGCCAGGGGAAGGCGGGCGGCGTCGAGCGTGCCAAGGAGGAGGGCGATGTCCTGCTCGTACTCGACGATCAGGGCGCGCTCGGCTTTGCGTTCCGGGTGATAGCCGAAGACATCGAAGGGCGTGCCGCGAAGGCGCCGCAGCCTGGCCAGCCAGCTGAAGGCGGTGAGCATCCAGGGGCCGAAGGCGAGCTTGCGGATGCGCCCGGAGGCCGGGTCGGGCCGGGCCAGGAAGGTCGGGGCGAGGTGGAAGCGCAGGCGGAAGTCGCCCTCGAACTGGCGGTCCACCGCCTGGCGGAAGCCCGGATCGCTGAACAGGCGGGCCACTTCGTACTCGTCCTTGTAGGCCAGCAGCTTGAAGTAATGGCGCAGTACCGCTTCGGTGAGGCGCTCGCTGCCCAGCGGGGCTTCGGCCGCGCGGACGCGGGCCACCAGGTCGGTGTAGCGACGGGCGTAGGCGGCGTCCTGGTAGGTGGTGAGCACGGCCGCCCGGCGGGCGATGCGGTCGTCCAGGGTTTCGGGGCGGATGGGGATCACCGGCGCCGGTTTCACCTCCCGTTCGACGGTGCTCAGGTCCACGGCGGCCCGGCGGCCCCACAGGAAGGCCTGACGGTTCATGTCCACCGCCGCGCCGTTGAGTTCGATGGCCTTGTCCAGGCTGGCGGCGCTGACCGGCACCCAGCCCTTCTGCCAGGCGTAGCCGAGCAGGAACAGGTTGGTGGCGATGGCGTCGCCGAGCAGGCGGGTGGCCAGGAACTGGGCGTCCAGAAACGCGCAGCCGTCATTGCCCACGGCCTCCACGATGGCGGCCTGCATCTTCTCCAGGGGGAACTGCCAGTCCGGGTTGCGGGTGAACTCGGACGTAGGTGTTTCGGCGCAATTGACCACGCCGCGGGTGCGCCCGACGGCCATCTTGGCCAGGGCGTCGACGCTGGCGGTGACCACCACGTCACCGCCGATCACCGCGTTGGCTTCGCCGGCGGCGATGCGCACGGCGTGGAGATCTTCCGGCCGGTCGGCGATGCGGATGTGGCTGAACACGGAGCCGCCCTTCTGGGCCAGGCCGGTCATGTCGAGCACGGTGACGCCCTTGCCGTCCAGGTGGGCGGCCATGCCGATCAGGGCACCGATGGTGACCACCCCGGTGCCACCCACGCCGGTGACGAGAATGCCCCAGGGCTCGCGGGTGGCCGGCAGGGTGGGCTCGGGCAGGGGGGCGAAGCGCTGCTCGCCCGACTGCAGGGCGCGCCCCTTACGCACCCGGCCGCCTTCGATGGTGACGAAACTCGGGCAGAAGCCGTTCATGCACGAGTAGTCCTTGTTGCAGGCCGACTGGTCGATCTGGCGTTTGCGCCCGAACTCGGTTTCCACCGGCAGGATGGCCATGCAGTTGGATTCCCGGCCGCAGTCACCGCAGCCCTCGCACACCGCCTCGTTGATGAAGACGCGGGTCTGCGGGTCGGGGAAGGTGCCGCGCTTCCTGCGTCGGCGCTTCTCGGCGGCACAGGTCTGGTCGAAGACCAGGGCCGACACGCCGGGCACGGTGCGCAGTTCGCGCTGGATCACGTCCAGCTCGTCGCGCTGGCGGATCGGGATGCCGTGGGGAATGTCGGCCACATGCCAGGCCCGGTCGGTGCCGTCGGTGACCAGCACGATGGTGTGCACCCCTTCGCCCTGCAGCTGGCGCAGCAGCTTTGGCACCGTCAGGTCGCCGTCCACCGGCTGGCCGCCGGTCATGGCCACGGCGTCGTTGAAGAGGATCTTGTAGGTGATGCCACTGGTCGCCGGCCCACTGCCGCCGGGGCGATTGAAGGCTGCCACCGCCTGGCGGATGGCCAGCAGGCCCGAGTGGAAATAGGTGCCGTCGCCCAGGTTGGCAAAGATGTGGGGCTCGTCGATGAAGGGCGCCTGGCCAACCCAGGGCACGCCTTCACCGCCCATGTGGGTGAAGGTGCCGGTCTTGCGGTCGGGCATAAAGGTGGCCATGTAGTGGCAACCGATGCCGGCCATGGCGCGGCTGCCTTCGGGCACCACCGTGGAGGTGTTGTGGGGGCAGCCGGGGCAGAAGGTGGGCACCCGGTCGATGGCGAAGACGCGGCGGCCGAGGGTGGCCTCCTTGGCCTGCAGGAAGGCCAGGCGGGCCTCGATGCGATCGGAGGTGAAGAAGCGCCCGATGCGGGCAGCGATGACCCGGGCGATCATGGCCGGGGTCAGCTCCCCGGCGGCGGGGAGCAGCCATTCACCGTGGTCAACAGTGGTGCGGCCGTCCGCGCCCAGGGTGGTGAGCAGCGACCACTCCCCCTTCTCGTCGAACTTGCCGACAACGCGGGGGCGCACGTCCTCGCGCCAGTTGTAGAGCTCTTCCTTGAGCTGGTATTCGAGGAGCTGGCGCTTCTCCTCGATCACCAGGATCTCGTCCAGCCCTTCGGCGAAGTGGCGCACCCCTTCCGCCTCCAGGGGCCACACCATGCCCACCTTGTAGAGGCGGATGCCGATCTCGGCGGCGAGCTGCTCATCGATGCCCAGGTCGTCGAAGGCCTGGCGCACGTCCAGGTAGCTCTTGCCGCTGGTGATGATGCCCAGCCGGGGCTGGGGCGAGTCGATGACGATGCGGTTGAGGCCGTTGGCCCGACAGTAAGCCAGGGCGGCGTAGAGCTTGGCGTGGAGCAGGCGCTTCTCCTGCACCAGCGGCGGGTCGGGCCAGCGGATGTTGAGCCCGTCAGGGGGCAGGGCGAAGTCGTCGGGGATCTTCGTGGTGACGCGCAGCGGATCCACGTCCACCGAGGCCGAGGTTTCCACCGTGTCGGCCAGGGCCTTGAAGGCCACCCAGCAGCCGGAATAGCGTGACAGGGCCCAGCCATGCACGCCGAAGTCGAGATAGTCCTGCACACCGGCGGGGGCCAGCACCGGCATCATCATCGACTTGAAGAAGTGGTCGGTCTGGTGGGGCAGGGTGGAGGACTTGGCGGCGTGGTCGTCACCGGCGATCACCAGTACTCCGCCGTATTGCGAGCTGCCGGCGGCGTTGGCGTGGCGGAACACGTCGCCACAGCGGTCCACGCCCGGCCCCTTGCCGTACCACATGCCGAACACGCCCTGCACGCGGGCCTTGGGTGACAGGGCAACCTGCTGGCTGCCCCACACGGCGGTGGCCGCCATGTCCTCGTTGATGCCCGGCTGGAAGACGATGTCGTGGCTAGCCAGGTGGGCCTTGGCCTTCCACAGGGTCTGGTCGAGCCCGCCCAGGGGCGAGCCCCGGTAGCCGGAGACAAAGCCGGCTGTGTTGAGCCCGGCGGCCCGGTCGCGATCACGCTGGATCATCAGCAGGCGTACCAGCGCCTGGTAACCGGTCAGGTAAACGCGCCCGGTGGTGGTGGTGTATTTGTCGTCGAGAAGCGTGCTGCCCGGGGTGGGCACGGAAAGCGCGCGGAAGGGGTCCTGCTCGGCCATGGTGGGTTTCCTCGCAAAAATCGTGTTTTTGATCCGTTCGCGGGTCGGGCCTTGTGGGCCCGGTCGCGGAGGTGTTGCAAGGCGAGTCTGGCTGCCGGGATGCGGCAATTCAATGCTTGGATACCCTTATTGTCAGTTGGGTTCCGGCAAGCTTGCTGGATGTCAATTGGCATATGTTCTTGTCCGTGGGCGTGATCGCGTAATATGCAGCGTTGGGAGTCCCGGATTTCCGCCGCGGTCACCGGTTTGCCGACATCGCCTGGAGCTTGCCCCTTGGAACCACGCCCGCTGCCGCTCATTGAACCGCAGTCCCTTGATGTGTATGGATCGCCTGGCAGGTCGTCGTCCACCCTCTCCCGGATCGGCGGGCGGCTGCGGCACTGGTGGTGGTTCAAGGCGCTGGGTACCAGTCTTTTCATGTATGTTTTTTTCCTGGCCTATCTGGCGCTTCTCCACCACCCACTGAGGCCGGTGTTCGAGATGCCTTTGACCTGGGTTGATCGGCAGGTGGGTTTTCAGCCCTGGGCGCTGGTGGTTTATGCGTCACTCTGGATCTATGTGTCGCTCCCGGCGGCGCTTGCCCCTGGCCTGAAGCGCCTGTTCAGCCTTGGCTGGCACATGGGCTGCCTGTGCGGGGCGGGGCTGCTCTGCTATGTCTTCTGGCCCACTGTCGTGCCGCCTGCCGCGGTGGATTGGGGGCTTTATCCAGGTTATGCCTTGCTCAAGGGTATTGACCCCGGGGGTAACGCCTGCCCGTCCCTGCATGTGGCTGCGGCCCTCTATTCGGCCCTCTGGCTGAGGCGCGAGTTACGTGAGCTGCAGTGCAGCCGGGTCTGGCATTGGGCCAACTGGCTGTGGAGTGGCTTGATCGTCTTTTCGACGCTCGCAACAAAGCAGCATGTCTTGTTGGATGTAGTTGCCGGTAGTGTGCTTGCCGCAGTGGCGGCGGCCTTCTCCCCCGGTCTGCGGCGCTTTCGCAGCGGTGGCGGGAGGGGCTGGATTACGGTATAACCGCGCCGCCGTCCTGGCGCTGGATGCGAGGAAACGAAATGTTGGAGCCTGCACTTGAGGGAGACCCCCTGATTGCAATGAGTACGTGCGACGTGCTGGTGATTGGTGGTGGTCCGGCGGGCAGCACGGTTGCCCCGCTGCTGGCTCGAAAAGGCTACAGGGTGGTCTTGCTCGAGAAGGCCCACCACCCGCGTTTCCACATCGGCGAGTCCCTTCTGCCCGCCAATATGCCGCTGCTTGAGGCCCTGGGTGTGGCCGACGAGGTCACGGCGATTGGCATGGAAAAGTGGGGGGCGGAGTTTGTCTCTCCATGGCATGAGCACGGCCAGGAATTTCGCTTTGCAGACGCTATCGACAAGTCATTGCCCATGGCTTACCAGGTCAAGCGAGCCGATTTCGACCATATCCTGATCCGCAATGCGGCCCGGGAAGGTGTCGAGGTCATCGAAGGCTGCAAGGTGGGGGCGGTGGATTTTCAGTCGGACAACCAGGGTGCCGTGGTTCACGCTACCCACGACGACGGACGGGAGCGTCGCTGGCACGCTCGCTTCGTGGTTGACGCCTCGGGTCGCGACACCTTCCTGGCCAACCGTTTCCAGATCAAACATCGCAATCCGCGCCACAATAGTTCTGCCATGTACGCCCACTTTGCCGGCGCCCGCCGCCATGAGGGGCAGGCGGAAGGCAACATCACCATTTTCTGGTTTGATCATGGCTGGTTCTGGTTCATCCCCCTTTCTGACGGGCTGACCAGCGTGGGTGCGACGGTGTGGCCGTATTACATGAAGACCCGTGCCGGACGGAGCCTGACGCAGTTCCTGCTCGACACCATCGCCAGCTGCCCGCCCCTCGCGGAACGCCTCAAGGATGCGCGGATGGTGACTGACGCGGAGGCGACAGGTAACTTCTCCTACGTGTCGGAGCGCAATCACGGTCCCAACTACCTGATGCTCGGCGATGCCTTTGCCTTCATCGATCCGGTGTTCTCGTCCGGGGTGATGCTGGCCATGAACAGTGGCTTCGCCGGGGCCAAGGCGATCGACACCTGCCTGTCCCGTCCGGCTGAGGCTGCCGCGGCGCTGGCAGAGTTCGATCGGGTAGTGCGGCATGGGCCGGAGGTGTTCTCGTGGTTCATCTACCGCATCACCAATCCCACCATGCGTGACATGTTCATGGCGCCGCGCAATATCTTCCGGGTTCAGGAGGCGCTGCTCTCGGTACTTGCCGGCGATATCTACGGCAGTACCCCGATCTGGCGACCGTTGCGCATCTTCAAGGTCATCTACTACCTGTCCTTCCTGGGCAATCTGCGCCAGTCCCTCCGCGGCTGGCGTAACCGCCGGATCAACATCCGGCCGGTGGATGAAGCCGGCCTGGGGGCCGGTCAGTGACGGGCATGCATCATGGCTTGCACCGCTTCCTTTCCGGCGCCAGGCTTGCAGAGGGGCTGCTTGATCCGGCTCTTCTAGGCCTGTCCTGGATAGGGCTGGCGGAGCCGACGCATGTCCCGCAGGGCCTGCCGTGCCAACAGCTGCATGCTCCCTGCCTGCTCGGTGAGCCCGTCGAGGCCTGGTTTGGCGCCAGACCGGCACAGGCTGGCACCCGCCACGGTGTGCGTTACCGGCACGATGGCGAATTGCTGTTCGGCGTCATTGAGGTCGTCGAGGACGGCGCTGCGCTGGGAGGCAGTAGCGGCCCGGTGCTGCAACGTGCCGGCCAGCAGGCCTATGAATCCGTGTTCAAGCTCCTCGCCGAGGAGGGATATCCCCACCTGTGGCGCATCTGGAACTATCTCCCCCATATCAATCAGGAAACCGACGGCCTCGAGCGCTACCGGCAGTTCAACATCGGGCGCCATCGAGCCTTCGAAGCGGCAGGGCGCCTGGTGATGGACAGCATTCCGGCGGCCAGTGCCCTGGGGGTGCAGGGTGGGCCGCTCAGCGTGGCCTTCCTGGCCGGGCGAACACCCACCCGGTCCATCGAGAATCCGCGCCAGCTCAGTGCCTTTCGCTATCCGGCGGATTATGGTCCGTGCAGCCCCACATTCTCCCGGGCTGCGCTCGGGCAGCACGCCGATGCAGAGTGGCTCTTTGTGTCGGGGACAGCCAGCATCGTTGGCCACCAAAGCATGCACCCCGGCGATCCGGTGGCCCAGACGCGGGAGCTCGTGGCCAACCTGGACGCCGTGCTGGCGGAGGCCAGCCGCTGCAGTGCCGGCCCGGCCTACCGCCTCTCCGAGCTCAGCGCACGGGTGTATGTGCGTCACCCGGCCCATCTTGCCCCTGTGCAGGCCGAACTCGCCGAGGCCCTTGGTACATCGGCACAGCAGGTCTATCTCCTGGCCGATGTGTGTCGTGCCGAGTTGCTGGTCGAAGTGGAGGCCCAGGCCTGCCACCTACTGAGTTGAGTTCTCCATGAGATTGCTTTCATATGCCCGCATTGTGCTGGGGTGTGCGGCACTGCTGACCAGTGCTACCTCGGTCGCGGCCGACAGGCCGCTCTGGGAGGCCGGTGCCGGCCTGGGCGTGCTGCACCTGCCGGCCTGGCGCGGTGCGGCGGAGTCCCACGAGCTTGTCCTGCCGGTGCCCTACTTCATCTATCACGGGCGTTACCTGCGCGCTGACCGGCAGGGCGTGCGCGGTGTGCTCTTTGATAGTGACCGTGTGGATCTGGGCGTCAGTCTTGGCGCGTCGCCGCCGGTGGGCAAGGACAGCAGCGGTGTGCGGAACGGGATGGCCGATCTGGATGCCACTGTCGAAATCGGTCCGCAGCTGGATCTCACCCTCTGGCGCAGCCCGGACCGGGCGCATCAGCTCAAGCTCATTCTCCCGGTGCGCAGTGCGTTTAGCCTGAGCAGCACGCCCCGCCACGCAGGCTGGGTGTTTTCGCCGGCCTTCAATCTGGATATGGTCGATCCGCCCGGCCTGCCCGGCTGGCGCCTGGGTTTGCGTAGCGGCCCCATTTTTGCATCGAGTCGTCAGCACGCCTATTACTATCAGGTGAGCCCCTCCGAGGCCAGGCCGGATCGCCCGGCCTACTCGGCCAGCGGCGGCTACAGTGGCACCCAGGTGCTGGCCTCGTTATCGCGGCGCTATCCACAACACTGGGTGGGGGCTTTCGTCCGGTATGACATGCTGCAGCACGCGGCCTTCGACGATAGCCCGCTGGTGGCCCGCGATCATTACCTGGCTGCAGGTGTGGCCGTGGCGTGGATTTTCGGCGAGTCGAGCGAACGGGTGAGTGTTGATGACTAGCCCGCTGGCCCGGTGTGGCAAGCTGCTATGGACGGCCTATGAGTATGTCGCCATGGTGCTGGGCCTGGGGGCGCTGGCGCTGATCTGCCTGGTGTGGCTGCCGTTTGCACTGGTTTTCAGCGTGTTGCCGCGTCGCATGGGGAGCGTTGTCGGCCGGTTGGCCATCATGATCGGCTTCCGCCTGTATCTGCATTTCCTGAGCGTGTTCTGTGCCTGCAGCTTCGACCTGAAGGCCCTGGACACCCTGCGCCGCCAGCCGTCCCTGGTCGTCGTGGCCAATCACCCGTCGCTCCTTGACGTTGTGCTGATTGCGTCTCGTCTGCCGAACGCGGTGTGCATCATGAAGGCTGCGCTCATGGAAAATATCCTCCTCGGAGCGGCAGCCCGTCTGGCCCGTTACATCCACAATGACAAGCCGGTGCGAATGGTCCGGCGGGCGACCCGCGAGCTTCGGGCGGGGGCCCACCTGGTGATATTTCCCGAGGGGTCACGCACGTCGAACTTTCCCTTTGACGGTTGCACCAACGCGGCAAGCCTCATTGCACGGCATGCGCAGACCCCCGTTCAGACCCTGTTCATCGATTTCAGCTCGCCCTATCTGGGCAAGGCCTGGCCGCTGTTCCGCAAACCGGAGCTGCCCTTGCGTTTCAGCGTCCGGCTGGGGCGGCGTTTCGACGCCCCAACGCGGGTGCTGGCCTTTACCGCCGAGCTGGGCGACTACTACCGCACGGCCCTGGCCCAGCCACCGGCTGCCGGCGCGGTGCCACCCCGCGCTACCTAGGAAAGCACTGCATCGTGATGCTCCCCTCATCATCCCACCTGGTCATGATTCCCAGCTACAACCCCGGCTCCAAGGTCGACGCGACCGTTCGGGAGGCGCGTGCCCATTGGAATCCGGTGTGGGTGGTAATCGACGGCAGCACCGACGGAAGCACCGAGCGCCTGCGGGCCATGGCCACGACCGACCCCGGTCTGCGCATCATCGAGTTGCCGCAGAACCGGGGCAAGGGGGCGGCGGTTCTGGAAGGGCTGACGGCTGCAGCGGCCGCCGGTTTCACCCACGTGCTGACGATGGATTCCGATGGCCAGCATCCGGCGCACTGCATTCCCGATTTCATGCAGGCCTCGGCCCGCGATCCGGCGTGCATGGTGCTGGGCAAGCCGGTGTTTGATTCGGCGGCGCCTCAGTTGCGGGTGAAGGGGCGGGAGATCTCCAATTGGTGGGCCAATCTGGAAACCCTGTGGATGGGTATTGGTGATTCCCTGTTCGGCTTCCGGGTCTATCCCATTGCACCGCTGGAGCAGATCATGCGCAGCCAACGCTGGATGCGCCGCTTCGACTTCGATCCCGAGGCGGTGGTGCGCCTTGCCTGGGCGGGGGTGCGACCGATCAATCTGCCCGCCCCGGTGCGCTATTTCCGTACTGACGAGGGCGGCGTGTCCCACTTCCGCTATTTTCGTGACAACCGCCTGCTCACCTGGATGCATACCCGGCTGTTCATCGGCTTCCTGCTGCGCTTGCCGGGCCTCGTTGTACGTCGTCTGAGCGGGCGGTGAGCAGTCCGCCAGGCTTTGTCAGCGGGCAGCCCCCATGCGTGGCAGCCAGTGGCGCAGCCCCGGCGTGGTGACCACCGTGCTGACGATGGCCATCAGTACCAGCATCGTGAACATGTCCTGGGAGATCACGCCCAGGTCGTAGCCGACATTGATCACGATCAGCTCCATCAAGGCACGGGTGTTCATCATGATGCCCAGGACGCTGGAGGCTGCGTGATCGAGGCCACAGCTGCGCGCCGCCACATAGGTGCCGCCAAACTTGCCCAGGGTGGCGAGGGCGATGGTCAACAGGCACCAGCCCCACAGGACAAGGCTGTCCAGCCCGCCGATGTTGGTGCGCAAACCCGTGTAGGTGAAGAAAATTGGCAGGAAGAACACGGTGACGAAGTGGCCGATGCGCTCCTTCCAGGCCTCCACGAGCTCAGGCTCATCGTGCACCAGCACGCCCATCACAAAGCCCCCGAAGATGGCAAAGATACCCAGCTTGTAGGTGACCATCGCGCACAGGAATATGGCGGCCAGCAGCAGCCCCATGAGGTGGGGTGAGAGGTGACCGTGATGGCGGGTGCGCCGTATCGCCCACTTGACGAGGGGACGGACGATGAACCAGGCCGCCAGCATGAACACGGCGACCAGCACGACCTTCAGCGTGAAGTCGGCTGGGTCGAAATGGGACAGGGTCAGCGTGGTCACCAGGGCCAGCAGCAGCCATCCCACCACGTCATTGACGGCGGCGGCGCTGATGGCGATCACGCCGATGGGGCGGCGGGTGAGCCCGAACTCGATCATGATCCGCCCGAGGATGGGGAGGGCGGTGATGGAAAAGGCGGTGGCGATGAACAGCCCGGATGCTACCCGGTTGGCCTGGGGCGACAGCTCCGGCGCCGCCAGCCAGCCGAAACCCAGGCCGAGGATGAAGGGGGCCACCAGCCCGGCCAGGGCGACACGGCGTACCGTCTTGCGATGCTGGCGTTCCGACAGGTGGGAAAAGTCGAATTCGATGCCGATCTGGAACATCAGCAGGATCAGGCCCACCTGGGAGAGAACCTGCATGGGCTCCGGTGGTGCGGAGCGGAACACATGGTCGAACACGCCGGGAAACAGCAGCCCGAACAATGAGGGGCCCAGCAGGATCCCGATGATGATCTCGCCGACAGCCGATGACTGCCCGACGCGGCGGGCGAGAATGCTTCCGATGCGCCCCGCCAGCACGATCACGGTGAGCTGCAGGAGGGTGAAGAAAAGGACGGCCTCCGCCTTGTGGAGCGACACCTGACCTGCCAGTTGGGGGGCAGTGCTCATTCAGGCCGCCCGTGCTCGCCCGACCTGCCTGGCTTGGCAAGCCCAGGGCGTGCCGCGTTTCGCTGCGGGTCGCTGGAGATGCGCTCCATCTCAGACCATTCCGCCATTGACCGAGATGATCTGCCCGGTGATGTAGGTGGCCTGTTCGGAGACCAGAAAGGCGACGAGGTCTGCGACTTCTTCGGGTTTTCCGGCTCGTTTCATTGGCACAAGGCGCTCGATGGCGGCCTGATCGAAGCTGCCTTCTATCATCCCGGTGGCGATGATCCCGGGTGCCACCGCATTGACGGTGATGCCCCGGCTGGCCAGTTCGAGGGCGAGGGATTTGGTGGCGGCGTGGAGCGCGCCCTTGGCTGCAGCGTAGTTGACCTGCCCCCGGTTGCCGACCAGGCCCGCCACCGAGGTGATGGTGACAATGCGGCCCCAGCGACCACGGATCATCGGCATCGTGAGGGGCTGGGTGATGTTGTAGAAACCGTTGAGGTTGACATCCATCACCTGCTGCCATTTTTCCGGGCTCATGCCGGGAAAGACGGCATCCGCATGGAGGCCGGCATTGTTCACCAGGATGGCGACGGGGCCCGCTTCCAGCATGGCGTTCACGGCGGCAGTGGTGGCGGCGGCATCGGTGAGGTCAAAGCACAGCACCTCGGCCGAGCCTCCCGCCGCCTGGATGTCCGCCAGCACGGCGGCGGCGCGCTCCGGGTTGCGATTGGCGTGGATCAGCACATGGTGCCCGTCTGCACCCAGACGCCGGGCGATGGCAGCCCCGATACCACCGCTGGCGCCCGTGACAAGGGCGCGTCTCATGGCAGGGCTCCGGCGTCGAGGATCACCGCTGCGCGGCCGTCCAGCACGGGCGTGTCGCCACTGGAGAGGGTGAAGCGGTAAAGCACCTGGGTGGCATCGCCAGACAGGCGTTCTGCGGCGATCTGCAGGTCGGCGGGCAGATCGTCCAGAAAAGGGACGTGAAATTGCACCTGTCGCACACTGGCCAGGTAGCCCTGGCGTGGGGGGGCATTGCCGGCAGCCAGCAGGCCGCCGTGTACGGCCATGGCCTGAGCGGCGTATTCAATCCCTGCGGCGACACCCAGGCGCCCGGCATGACGCAGCGGGTTGTCGGCATGCCGGTGGCTGACGGCGGTGCAATGGATGCTGGCAGGATTCCATTCGACGACGGTGTCGAGAAGGCTCATGGTGCCCTGATGCGGGATGCGGGCGGCAATGGCGTGGCGGTCTAGCATGGGCTCAGTGTGACGTGGAGGCTCAGGGGGGCAAGGTATTCCAGGTCGAGCTCGCCGCCGCGGGCGGAGGCCAGGGCCTCAAGCAGGGGCAGGCCACGGAGGGCCGGGATGGCCGTGCGCAGAGCCTCCAGGGAGGGTGAGCCCAGCCTTGTTGCGGGGCCGTCGCCAAGGCGGATATCCAGACGCGCCATGCTGCGGGGGGTAGCCTCGGGCCTGAGCGCCAGGCTGATGCCGGCAGCATCGGGAATAGGGCGCAGGCTGGCGAGGGGCTCCGGATATTCCGCGTCGTAGGCAATCAGCACGCAGGGCGCTGCGGTGGCGTGGATCTGCACCAGGGCTTCGATCAGGCCGGCCGCAAAGCTGGCATCGTAGGCGCACAGGGACTGGCTGGCGGCCATGGCCCCCGTGGCGATGCTCCAGTAGCCCGCCGGGGTGTTGTGCAGGGAGTTGTGGAAGCGCGTCGGAGAGACCCGTTGATCACGGGACGCCAGGGTTTCGCAAAGCGCGTGGCAGTTGTGGCCGTCCGCGGTTGATGCCGCAAAGACCGCCGCCACCCCGGATGGCTCCATGCCGGCCTGCTCCAGCGCCGCCAGGCCGCTGGCCAGGGCCACACGTACCACCCGGCTGGCACGGCGGCGTTCGTTGGGCGGCAGCACCATGGGTGCCGGCAGCACGCTCGGCGCCGGTACATGTGCTTCCAGGCCGGCCAGCACCGCTGCGCCATGGGTCCAGTCGGGCAAACCGGGGGCAATCAGGCCTATGCCTTCAATCCAGGCACTCAGGGACATTTCGGGGTTCATCCGGCCCTCCCGATGATCACGCTGCAGTTGCTGCCTCCGAAGCCAAAAGAATTGCTCATGACGCGGCGCAGGGGGGCGCTGCGCGAGGCAAGCACATAGTCGATGGGGACGGTCGGGTCCAGGTTCAGGGTGTGTACGCTGCCCGGCAGCAAGCCATCGGCCAGGGCCATGGCGCTGATGCTGATCTCCAGCGCCCCTGCGGCACCAAGGGTGTGCCCGGTGATTCCCTTTGTGGAACTGGCCGCGACTCGCGTGCCGAACAGGCTCGCAACGGCATACCCTTCGGCGGAGTCATTGTTAAGCGTGGCGGTGCCGTGGAGGTTGATGTAATCGATGTCGGCGGGGCTCAGGCCGGCCTGGGCCAACGCGCCTTCCATGGCCAGCTGCGCACCGAGGCCTTCCGGATGGGGCGAGGACATATGGTAGGCGTCACTGGATTCGCCACAGCCCAGAAGCAGCACCGCGTCCGCATCCAGGCTGCCGGTAGCGCGCTCCAGCAGGCCGAAGGCCGCGGCCTCCCCGATGGAGATACCGGACCGTGCAGCGTCGTAGGGGCGACAAGGTTCGGGCGAGGTGAGTTCGAGGGAGGCAAAGCCATGCAGGGTGGTGAAGCACAGGCTGTCGACCCCCCCCACCAGCGCGGCATCGATCAGGCCCGCATGGATCAGTCTGGCGGCGGCGGCATAGGCCTTGGCCGAGGAGGAGCAGGCCGTGGACACCACGTAGGCGGGACCTTCAATGCCCAGCCAGGTGCGCACAAAATCGGCCAGGGAATAGGTGCTGTGGCTCCCCGGGTAGTTCAGGCCGGCTGGCAGCGGGCCGCCCTCGGGAGCCCGCTGGCGATAGGCAAGCTCGGTGCTGAGGATGCCTGAGGTGCTGGTGCCCAGGACAACGCCCACGCGCCGCACGCCATGGTGGGCAATGCGGCTGCGGACGGCGTCCTCGAAACCGTCGGCAGCGAGGCCGCGCCGGGCGAGCCGGTTGTTGCGGCAGTCGAAGCCGCGCATGGGATCGGGCAGCGCTGTGTCGTCGAGCCCTGGGACCTCGCCGATCCAGGTGTCGGTGCCCAGCCCTTCAATGCGGTGGGGGCGCAGACCACTGGTGCCGTTGCGGAGCGCCGCGCGCAGAGGTGCCAGGCCATCGCCTGCACAGCAGCTTACGGTGTGGTGGGCAAGGTGGAGTGGTATCACGGTGCAGTCTTTTCAGGCGGTGTCCGGAGTTTACCAGAGGGGCTCATGGACTGAGCTATGGCGTGTCATGACAATGGCTTCAGTTCGGGAAGGCGCTGAGCAGAACGTTCGCAAACCCTGCCCCTGCCATCGGGCAGGGCTCGACGCGGAAGCCCAGATCGCCCAGGAGGGCCTGCCATTCGGTGGCCGGGCGACAGTGAAGTTGCGGCCAGGCGCCACCTTGCACCCTGACCACGAGGCTGTCCACAACGCGGGACAGGCGATGAGGCAGCCCGGCGGCCCCGTCGCCGACCCGCAGTAGCAGTCTGCCGTTGGGTGACAGGCTGCTGCGGATGCGTTGCAGCAGGCCCTCCTGGGCGCTGTCGGGGAGGTAGTGGAGGACATCGAAGAGGGTGATCACGTCGGCGCCAGGCAGTGCGAAGTCACGCAGGTCACCGAGGTCCAGGCGGACGGAGAAGTCGCAGTCGGCCAGGGCCAGATGGGCATACCTGATCGCTGCGGCCTGCATGTCGAGCCCATGATAGGCGCTGATCCGTGGTGGGGCCGCTTGCTCAACCGGCCAATCCTGGCGGGCGTGGAGCGTGGCGGCAGCCTGCAACCAGCTGGCCAGCAGGCCCTGCCCACAGCCCAGGTCCAGGTAGCGGCCGCTGGCCGGGAGCAGGCCCGGGCGCAGCAGGGCTGCAAAGACCGGATCGTTGGAGAGCTTGCCCCGGGCGAAATGCCAGGCCCAGCGGCCGGCGGGGCGGTAGGGTGCGCTGGCCTGGTGGACCAGCCTGCGCTGGAGACCGTCGCTCACAGGCACACCGGGGTCAGGCCGGCCGCACGGATGCGGGCGAGGAGGGCGGGCAGCACCTCGAGGATTACCGCCTGTCCGGTGGGCGCCCGGGCCGCGTTGCCGTCATGGAGGAGCAGGATGTCCCCGCCCGCGAGCCCCCTGGTGAGCCGTGCAAGCACGCTGGCCGGGTCGCCGTTGCGGGTGTCGTAGGCGCGACGGGTCCAACTGGCCAGCTGCAGGTCGAGACGCGCCAGCACCGGGTCGAGAAAGGGGTTGCGCAGACCGGCCGGTGCGCGGAAGTAACGGGGGCGCCGGCCGGTGAGCGCTGCAAGGCTGGCCTGCGCAGCGGAAATCTCCCGGGCCATGGCGCCCGGGCCAAGGGTCGAGAAGCGCTTCCAGTGGTGTTCGCTGTGGTTCTCGATGGTGTGCCCGCGGGCGATGATGTCGCGCACCAGGCCCGGATGGGCAGTGGCGCGCTGGCCGATGCAGAAGAAGCTGGCTCGAGCGCCGGCGGCGTCGAGCTGGTCGAGCACTTGGGGTGTGACCTTGGGATCGGGGCCGTCGTCGATGCTGATCACGACCTCGCCGCGGGCGGCTGCGTCGGCTGGCAGGTGGGTTAGGGTGGGGCCGAGCAGCTTGGAGCGGGGCAGCAATCCGGCGGTGGTGAGGAGCGCATGATTGGCGACAAGCATGCCGGTCGCTACGGGCCACGTGCCGGGGTCCAGCAGCATGCCGGCCAGCGCCCCGGCATGCACGAGGGCGCTCACCTGCAGGGTGGGGCTTGGCCGCCAGTGGCCCATCTCAGCGGGGCGCCCGGTGCGCCAGCATGGCGGAGAGGACCAGCGTGAGCACTGCGCCGGGGCCGACGGTGATTCCGATGGCCTGAAGCACGGGCACAGGCGAGAGGGCCAGGATGCCGAAGCCGATCACTGTGGCCAGGTTGGCGAGGAGCAGCGAGGCCAGCGTGCGGGGATCGTCGCCCGGGTTCTGCTCGGCCTGGTTGAAAAACAGCGCGTAGTTGGTGCCCACTGCGACGATCAGCAGCATCCCGACCAGGTGCAGGAGGGTCAGCGCGTGACCGGTGGCGACAAGGCCGGCCATGACGATCAGCTCTGCGGTGACCACCGGGACCATCACCCGCACCAGGCGCATGGGCTCCCGCAGCACGACGCCCATCAGCACGACGATGGCGAGAATACCGGCCAGGGACAGCAGGATGGCTTCGTCGAGATAGGTCCGGTAGAGATTGTTGGATTCGCCGAAGATGTCGACGAACAGGGCCTCCGTGCCGTTCAGGGCGGCCTCTACCCGTGCTGCCTGGAACGGTGCGTCACCGTCTGGCGTGCGGAGGGGGATCAGGACGGTCCATCCCTGTGGACGTTCGAGCAGCAAGGAGTCGACCGCCAGTGCCAGTGTGGAGCCGCGCAGGGATTCCGGGGTGAGAAGGGCTTGCGTGCGGGCCTGGTCCACATCATCCAGGAAGGCGTTCAGGCGGTCTGGGCGAAGGGGAAGGCCGACGAGGGCGGTTTCCAGGTTGCGGGCCAGGGCATCCCTTTCCGGTAGCGCATTGCGACGGGCCTGCTGGGTCGCAGTGCTGGGCAGAAAGCGTGCAGGGCTCTCGAAGCCGGCGAGCACCCCGTCCGCCACCAGCCCCCGGAGGCGCTCTCCGACGGACTCGGCACGTTCCAGCGCATCTTCACGGCTGCCTGCCTTGAGCACCACTAGATAGCGCAGATTGGGTGCACCAAGGTCGGCACGCAGGCTTTGGTCAAGGGCCTGGTCTGCGGCGGAGACGGGGCTCAGACCCGAAAGGCTGCTGCTCCACACGTGGTCCCTGTTGGCGACAAGGACGAGGACTGCGGCCAGCCCCAGGATAGGCACGATCAGCCGCAGCCGCGACAACCAGGCCCAGAAGCCCGCCAGGGCCCGGCCGATGGGCGCAATGTCATGGATGCGCAGCTTGGCCGGGCGCAGGTGCGGTAGTACGAAGCGTGTCACCATCGCAGCGGTGACGAGCCCGGCGATCGAATAAAGGCCGAGCTGGGCGAGGCCGGGAAAACCGGAGAACAGCAGGGATGCGAAACCGAATATGGAGGTGAGCACGCCGAGCCGGATGGTGGGCCAGAACCGCTTCATCCAGCCGCCTTCCTCCTCTTCGTCCGACTGCACAAAATAGTAGATGGAGTAATCGACAGCCTCGCCGATCAGGGTGGTACCAAAGCCGATGGTCAGCCCGTGCACGGTGCCGAAGCCCAGGGCCACGGCCGCAATGCCCGCGAGTGCCCCGCTGGCGACCGGCAGCAGGCCCAGGAGCACAGCGGTGAAGGAACGGTAGATGAGTAGCAGCAGGGCAATCACCGCGGTGGTGCCCAGGGTGGTCAGCCGCACGGCCTCGGATTCGATGGCGGTACGGGAGTTGACAGCAAACACGGCCGCTCCTGATACCACCATGCGTGCTTCGGGTTGTCCGGCTTTGCTTGCGAGGTTCGCGAATGCCGAACGGATCTGGGTAATGGCGAGGGCCTGGGCGTCGGTGTCGGAGCCCGCTGCACGGGTCTGAAGCATCAGGATGGCCCGCTCTCCGTCACGGGACACCCAGACGCCGTTCTCGCTGGCTGGGCTGCCGCTGGTGTCGAGGCTGCCGATCAGTTCGACCAGCTCGCCGGTGGGGTCGCGGCCCAGGAGCCCTTTGAGCATCAGCCCGATGGGAGAGGCCAGAAGGTCAATGCTCTCGCTGATGGCTGCATGAAGCCCTTCGGGGGTGAAGCGCTCGGGGCGAACCGTAGGACTGAGCAAGTAACGGTTGGCGAAAAGGAGTTCCCGGTCGCGGGCCAGAATGGCTGCGTCACCATTGCGTACGGAGAGGAACAGCCCCCCGTCCTCAAGGTGCTTGGCCAGGCCGCGGGAGAGTTCGGCGCGGCCAGTCGGGGTGCTGCCCTCGATGCCCACCAGCAGCAGCCGGGACAGGACTCCCTCTGTGAGTTGGTCCACCAGCAGCTGCTGTGCTGGTGTCGGGCTTCGCGGCAGGAAGGCCGACATGTCGGCGGTGTAATGGGCGCGCAGGGCCACGCCGGCGCACAGGGCCAGACCGAGCAGCCAGAGCAGGACGGGGCGGGCGCTCAGGCGTTTCATCGGGCGTCGAGGGGCTCAATGGACATGAGCGAGCGGTCACCATCCGCCTGCAGGTACTCGATGCTGCGGACCTGCTGCCGGCTGCCACTGATGGTGATTCGGGTCACCAGTTCGGCGATGCGCGGATTGCTGGGGGAGAGGTTGAGGGTCCAGTTGTCCCGCTGACCTGACAGGTGCAGCGCATAGTTCTGCTCCAGCGCGGCGCGATTGCCCGACAGGGTGCCGCGGATGCTGGCTACAAAGGCCAGGATTTCCGGCTGTTCCCGCAGGCGCAGGGTGAGTTTCTGCTTGCCCCGTTCGAGACTGATCTCGTCCTTGTCGAGCACCATGACCTCAAGGCGTGGCGTAAGGGTGCGCTTCTCGAGGTAATCCGGTGCCACGTAGCGCATTTCGCCCGAGGACACGACCGGCTTGTCGAGGAGGGCGATGTATTTCCGTTCGGTGAAGTGGGCGCGTCCGCCCTGATTGCGGGCGAGCTCGGTCATGAGCTGGGGCAGATCCCATGCAGCGACGGCTGGCAGGGAGGCCAGCGTCAGGAGACAGGTGACAAGGCGGAAAGCGAACTTCATTGGGCGGGGTGAGTGGACGGTGAGCGGGGATCGCTCCAGAAATCGAAGAAGTTGAACCAATTGTAAGGAGCCTTGCGGCAATGGTTTTCTAGCAGGGCTGCATAGGTTTGCTGGGCCTCGGCGATGGCGGTGGATCGCTCGCGGGGCTCCACGTCGCTGAAGTCGGCGAGGGGGGACAGTTCGACCCGATAGCGTCTGCCGCCCAGCCAGGTGCCACTCATGAAGAGTACCTGCCGTTGCAGGAGCGCTGCGAGTCGGAAGGGGCCGTTGGGAAAGGGGGCTGGGCTGCCGAGGAAAGGCAGGTGCCGGACGCCGTTCTCTCCGGGGTTGCGGTCGGCGAGGACGCCTACCAGCTGCCCGCCATCGAGCCTGTCACGCAATTGCAGCATGGAGTCGAGCTGGCCGAGGGGGAGGATGTCCTGGCTTGCGGTGGGGTTGATCGCTGCCAGTACCTGGTTGATCTTGCGAGCGTTTTCGGCGTGCATGAGCATGCAGATCGGCTGCGTTGCATGCCTGTGGCCGACGGCGCGGAGAACCTCGAAGCTGCCCAGGTGAGCGCCAAACAGGAGAATGCCGCGGCCCTTGGCCATATGCGCTTCCACATGTTCAAGGCCGTGAATCTCAATGTCGAAGAGGTCGAAGCGGCCGTTCAGGAAGTAGATGCGGTCGTGGATGGTTGTGGCGAAGGTGAGGATGTGGCGGTAACGATCGGCCAGACCGGGCGCGTGTCCGAGAACGCGCTGGAGATAGGCCCGGGAAGCTCGTCCGGCCTTTGGGGAGAAGAGCAGGAAATAGATGGCGATGCCGTGCAGTACTGTGCGGCTGAGCTGGCGTCCCAGGGTGAGTGACAACCAGACCATGAAGCGCATGATCGGAACGCTGCTGCGTTCCGCCTGGCGTGCCCAGCTTGCACCCTCGGCGGGCGACGGGGACGGACGACTCACGTTTGCGGCCCGATGGCAAAGCTGCCGGAGGCGACAAGTCGATCGGATGCATGGACCTCGAATGCCAGGGCCTTGGTGCTGGCCGGGGCATAGCGGAATATGAGGTGGGTGCCCGGGCCCACGGGCTCGAAAAATTTGGTGTTGCCCAGACCGCGGATCGTGCAGCCCGTGGGCAGCAGTCCATCGGCCAGATAGGTGGCTTGATCAATCAGCACCACGCCCGGCAGGATCGGCCGTCCGGGAAAATGCCCTGGAAACGCAGGGTGTTCGGCGGGTACGGTCCAGCTGCGTTCCCTGTTGTGGGGGGGCGTGCCGGCCGTGTCGGTGCTTCCCGTGGCGCCGGGCAGAAGAGCCAGCAGATCGGCGCGGGGCAGCTTGCTGGCTGAATTGCGGGGTAGGCGCTCGACGAACACCAGCGGGCGTGGAAGAAAGGCTGTATCGATGCGGCTGCGCAGGGCCGCGAGCAGGCTCTGGCGGGTATGCTCAGGCGCCACGACACAGGCACACAGGCGGGTGGCGTGGTCGTCGGGCTCCGCGTCGGGCATGAAGAACACGCCGTCGATCACGCCGGATACTTCCAGGAGTTGCTGGTTGAGGTAGGCGAGGGAGGTGCGTTTGCCAGCAATGTTGACCTGGTCTGCGTTGCGGCCATGCAGCAGGAAATGACGTTCGTCCACGAGCTCGATCACGTCGTTGATCGGTACCGTGCCTTCCACGTGACCGCCCCGGGCGGCGTGGCCGGTTTCCGTCGCGCAGAGCGTGACGTCGCCGAGAAGTTGCCAGACGCGGGTCTGGGTGGAGCGGCGGCTGGCCAGTTGGCCGGTTTCCGTGCAGCCATAGATCTCCAGCAGAGGGGCTCCACAGACGGCTTCCGCGCGGGTCGCGAGATCCTCGGAGAGGGGTGCCGTAGCCGACAGAAGGAAGTCCACTGGAGGCAGCGGCAGTCCGGCATCCAGGAGGGCGCGCAAATGGAATGGGGTGGTAACGAGCGCGCGGGGGGGTGGAACGGCTTCGAGAGCTGCACCAATGTCCGCCGGGTAGAAGGGGCGTCCGGACCAGCAGGCACTACCACCGTGCAGGCAGATGAGTACGGTGGATTCGAAGCCGTACATGTGCTGCGGCGGAACCGTGCCCACCAGGGCTCGGCCGCGGGCGCCGAGGCGTTCGGATTCTGCCCGGGCATTGATGACGAGATTACCCCAGGTCTTGAGATGGGTCAGGGCGGTGCCGGTGGAGCCGGAGGTGAAGACATGGGCGACAACCTGCTCGGCGGGGATCTCCGGTACATCCAGGATGCCCTGGGCGGGGGCGTGATCTGACGGAATGAGAAAACCCGGTAGGTCGACACCCTCCATGCTTCCGTCATGCAGGCAGAACACGTCCGGGGTGTCGTGCTTCAGGCGGGAGAGTGTGTTCGGCGTCAGGCTGGACGGTAGCAGGCTGACCTGTCCGCGGACGATGGCCGCGGACAGGCCGACCAGGAAGTGATAGCGACTCTGGCAGATGTTGAGCACATGCCTGCTGTCAGGGAGCTGCACGGCGAGATGGCGTACGTCCGCGAGAAACTGATTGCGCGTGACAGGGCCGCCGGGCAGCCAGGCGATGATGCTATCGGGGGCAGGAAGATCGGTCAGCGGACAGGAGGCTTGCCTCATCAGGAGATCCGGGGGGGCAGGTCGGGTTCAGTGATCGGAGGTGGAGGTGTTCGGGTCGCGGTCATGTAGGCCTTGACTGAGGCGATGATCCCGTGGCGCTCCTCCGGAGGCAGACGCTTGCGCCGCACCAGCCCTTCACCGATAAACATGAGCGCCAGGGAGGGCAGGTAGAACAGGTTTGTGAAGGCGGACCACAGCGCGATCGGAGCGAACAGGTACAGGAGTATCGAAATGCAGGCGCTGGCAAAGAAGAACACGGTCCAGGCAAGGGTGACTTGCCGTGTGTAGCGCACTACCGTCGCACTCGGGGACGGGTGCAGCAGCATGGCGAAGGTGGTGCACGCCGGGGTGCGGTCACCCAGCAGGCTTTGACCGAAATAACTGGCGAGAGCCAAATTGGTGCCCAGATACTGGAGTAGGTAGAGATGGGTCAGATTGTCCCGCACCAAGGGCCAGACGAGCAGTGCGAAGCCGATGCTTGCAAGGCCTCCCAGTAGCGCTGCAGGCAGGCCAAAACGCCGGTGAAGCAACTCGGCAAGCAAGGCTGTGGCCGGTAGAAGGCTGAGCAGGGCCGCCCAGGGGGCTGCATCCGGATAGGTGCTGACGTAGTGAGCCAGCGCGTCGTAGGCGACGATCGCGCTTCCTGCGAGCAGACCCGTAACGAGGGGGCCAGGCCGTCTCTTCATGCGGCCCTGGATGTGGCGACGTAGTCCGCGAGGCTGCGCAGGGAGCGGAAAATGTGCGTGTTGTCCTCGTCGTCGGCACGCAGCTGGATGCCGTATTGCTTGGAGATGACCAGAGCAACTTCCAGAATGTCGATGGAGTCCAGCCCGAGCCCTTCGCCGAACAGGGAAGCATCGGGATCAATCTCGGACGGGGACGTCTCAAGATTCAGGGCGGAGACGATGATCTCGGCGATCTCGGCAACAAAGGCGGGCGTAGCGCCCTGCGTGTTCTGTTGAGGCGTGGTGCTCATGATGTGGAGTGCGCTTGCGAACGGAAAGTCGGGAAGAGGAAGCTGGGCCAATGCTCAGGCCGGGTCGGCCTTGCGAAAGGCCAGCACGGCATTGCATCCGCCGAAGGCGAACGAGTTGGATAGGGCTACGCGTGCGTCTGTCCCGCGGAGTGCGCTGCCGGTGATGTGGCGAACCCCTTCGCAGGCGGGGTCTATGGCGTCCAGGTGGGCGGTTGGCGGCAGGGCATCTTCGACAAGGGCCAATACAGTGGTGACTGCCTCAATGGCGCCGCCTGCACCCATCAGGTGACCGTGCATGGACTTGGTGGCACTGACGGGAACCCGAGCCGCCCGGTCGCCAAACAGGGTGCGCAGGCTGTCTACTTCGATGGCATCTCCTTCGACGGTGGCGGTGCCGTGGGCATTGACATAGTCCACGTCGTCGGGGGCGAGGCCGCCATCGTCCAGCGCGAGGCGCATGGCGCGGACCTGGCCCTCCCGGTCGGGGCGGACAAGATGGGAGTGATCGCTACAGGTACCGTAGCCCACGACTTCGGCGAGGATGGTGGCGCCGCGCGCCCGGGCATGCTCCCACTCCTCGAGGATCAAGGTGGCTGCACCTTCGCCGAGAACCAGACCGCTGCGGCCAGGGTGAAAGGGACGGCAGCTGGAGGGGGCTGTGTCTGCGTCGCCCTGGGCGACTACGCGCAGGGCGTCCCAGGCTTTCATGACCGCATAAGCCAGGGGCACGTCGGAGCCTCCGGTAACCATCAGGCGCGCCTCCCCGTTGCGAATGCGTTTGAAGCCTTCTCCGATGGCTGCCGCGGCGGATGCGCAGGCTGCCACATAGGTGAGGCTCGAATTGCCCAGCCCGAGCTGGATCGAGATATGGGAGGCCGCAGCATTGCTCATGCCCAACACCACGGACAAGGGCGGCAGGCGGTCACGCCCGTTCTGCCACATCTCCCGATAACCCCGCTCCCAGGTGCTCGTGCTGCCGAGGGCGGACCCCCAGGAAACGCCGTAGTCTTGCCGGCCTTCCTGGTTGCGGGTCAGGCCAGCGTCCCTCCAGGCTTCAAAGCAGGCCGTCAGGGCCATCTGGACGGAACGATCAGTGGTGCCGGCGAGGGCTTTGCCGATGCTGGCTTCAGCATTGAACCCTGTGCAGTGGATGGCCGGCTGGGTGACCGGCCGTGGAGGCTGGTCGATGGTGTGCAGCTGGATGAAGGACTCGCCGCTTGCCAGACGGCCGAACATTTGCCTCGCGTCGATGCCCGAAGGGGCAACCACGCCAAGGCCCGTCACGGCGACGCGGTGGATGTCCGCCATGGGTTAGGCCTGCTTGGCTTTCTGTGCTTCGACGACGAACTCGTCAACGATGCTGACGAGTTCGCCGATGTTCTTCGGTGAGCGTACATCCCGCTCAAAAACCACGTTGTACTTTTCCTCGCATTCGAAGATCAGTTCGACCAGCATCAGGGAGTCGATCTGGAGTTCTTCCAGGGTCGCTTCCGGTTGGATTCTCGCGGGGTCGATTTCAAGGCGATCAACGAGGAATTCACGGATGACGGTGAGAGTGTCCATGGCAGATAGCGGTTTCGGGATGAGGATGGGTATCCCGGGTCAAGCGTGCCGGGGATCTGGTTTTGCCCTTGATTTTAACATGGATGTTCCGGACTCAAGCCGCACTTGCGCCGCGGGCGGGATTCGCTTTTGGTGATTCATTCTGCATGGCAGGGGCTAGAAGTAATGCTGCCAGCCCAAAGTCAGGCGGCGTTCCGCCCTGTCAGTGTCGGGCAGTTCGATGTGGGTCCATTCGTAGCCGGCGACGAGGTTGTCGCGGGGAGTGAGGCGAGTGCGCAAGTGGGCGCGGGCCGTGCTGCGGTCGAGGCGCCGGTCGTTGAACCACTGGCGGCCCGCTTCGAGTTGCAGGCGGCTGCCGGCGCCCACGTCCCACAGCAGGCCGGCCAGGGGGCCACTGCCGATAGCCCAGTGTTTCTGCAGGTCGCCGTGGCCGAGGAGCTGGTTCTCGAGAAAGACATAGCCGAGCAGGCCCTTCCACTCCCAGGCGGCACCGGGGCCGCCGGCCACCATGGGGCCGGTGGCGCGGCGGGCGCCCAGGGTGCGTTCCCAGCCGAAGCGGACTTTCCAGGACAGGGGCTGGGTCCAGCTCAGTCGGGGCGCGACGGAGACGATGTCCACCGGCAGGAAGCGGTCGAGCCGCCAGCCTTGCCCTTCGCGCTGGCTGGCGCCCAGGTCGAGGAAGCGGATCTGGGCGCCCCGGGCGTAGCCGGTTTCGGCGTCGAGGAGGTCATGGTAGGCGGGGCGCAGGTCAAGGAAGAGGGCGTTGGTGCCGTCCAGCCGGCCGGTGGCGAGGCCGGCGCGCCCGGTGGCGTGTCCGTTCTCGGGGCGAGGCGGCACCGGGATCGCGCCGGTGTCGATGGTCGGCAACTGGCTGCGGATGATCTGGATGGCTTTCAGGCGGGCCAGGGCCTCGTCCTGGTCGAGCTTGCCTGCATGCCCACGGAGAGACACCAGGCGGTCGGCAAACTCGAGCTGTTCGATGGCTTGTGTGTCGGTGCCCAGGCTTTGCGGGGTGCGCCGGCCATCGGCCACCGCGATGGCGGCGTCCAGGCTGGTCGGGGTCAGGCGGCTGGCGCGATGGGCCAGTTCGGTGCCGGTGGAGGGGCGGAAGCGGATGTCGGTGACCAGATCCGGCATGGCCACAACCCCCTTCACGGTGTCCACGGGGATGGCGGTCCAGTAGAACTGCTTTGCCACCCGCAGGCCTGGCCGGGCCACGTCGAGGAGCCGCAGGATCATGTAGGAGCAGTTCTCGTCGAAGAACCAGTAGTCGAAGCGGGTGGCGCCGATCTCCCAGGCGTGGCGCAGCAACTGGCGGGTTTCGGCGGGCGTCAGGTTGAGCCGGTACTCCCACACATCGCGGCTCTCCATGTCGCTGTATTCGCGCACCTTGGCGTAGTAGGGCGAGCTGGACAGGGCGCCGGGATAGAGGCCGGTCAGGCCCTTTAAGGCGAAGGTGAAGCCGTCGGTAGCGTCGGCCTTGGCCGCGTAGTTGATGGTGTAGGCGAGCAGGCGGGTGGCTTCGGTCTGCTCCGGAGTGTCGATGCGCAGCAGGGTGTGGCCGAACATGGAGGCCGGGCTGTTCACGTAGGCCGAGGGGAAGACCAGGGTCACGCCGGCGGGGTTGATTTCGGCGGTCCATTTTTCCAGGCGCGGGCAGGGCTGCTCGGGCAACTGCATTGGGCTGAGGGCGAGGCGCTGGCGCAACCAGTGATGGCGCGCCGGAAAGCGGCATTGGGGGTGCTCGTCGGGGGTCTCGGGGCGGGCCGGCTCGAACAGGCGGGCGAGGGTGGCGTCGAGTTCTGCCGTTGGGTTGCGGGCGCCATCCGGGGCGTTGAAGAAGCCCTTGTCGTCGGCCAGGCTGCGTAAGTGGCCGGTGATGGGGTAGGGCTCGTACTGGAGCAGGTCGGCCCAGGCCGGGTCATCGGCGAGGCGTGCGTCGTGGGCCGCCGTGAGGGTGTCTGCCAGGGTGTCGGCTTGGGCCGCGGCCATGGTCAGGCTCAGGGCGGTGCCGAGGGCAATCAGGATCTTCATGGGTGGGCGGGCGCAAAAAGAAAAAGCCCTGTGCAGGCACAGGGCTTGGCGTGGCATGGGTCGGGGAAGGTCCGTCGACCCGCAGCCCCGTGGCTTACACCGCGTCGGCGTACTTGGCGAGGCGGGCGTCGGACTGCAGGGCAGCCTTCAGCTGGGTGGCGATGGTTTCGGCGGAGTCGACGGAGGCGAAGATTTCGGCGTGACGGGCCTTGGTCAGGCTGACGAAGGCAGCCTTGTCCTGGGCGTCGATCTTCAGCAGGGCGGCCAGTGCGTCCAGGGTTTCGCCCTGACCGGAGGCGGCGTCGCGGGCCAGCTGCGACTTGTTGCCGTCGATGAACATGGCGGTCTTCCAGGCGGAGGTGACGACGCCATCCTGGGAACAGCCGAGGGTGCCGGAGGTGATGCCGAAGGTCTGGTTGCCAAAGGTGCCGTTGGTGGTGGCGGCGAGAACCTGGGGGGCAAGGCCCCGCTGACCTTCGAAGACCTTGGAGCCGAGGCCGCAGGAGCCGATGTTGTTGGCGGCGGCGAAAGCAGTCACGGGCAGGAACACAACCAGCGGAAACAGCAGTTTTTTCATGGTGCTTACCCTCATTTTATGTTCATTGGTTTGTGCATCATCAAGACGATGCCGAGGGGATGGTAGCGCATTCGGTGTCAGGGACAAGAGGGAGGGGCGTGGCGACTGTTGTTTCGCCGCAAATCACCGCCCCTGGCCGTTCAGAAGAGATCCACGGCACCCGCGTTGACGTCGGTCTGGCGCACCGAATCGAAGCGGATTTCCGCCGCCGAGCGGGTGGAGGCTTGCAGCAGCTGGGCCAGGATGACATTACGGCGCTGGATGCGGGCCACGCCGTCGCGTTCTTCCACGTCCCGGTGCACGTCGAAGAAGCCGTGGGCGTACTGGCTCATGAAGTCGGTGTGCTGGCGCAGCTTGCCGAGGAGCTGGCTGACGATGTCTTCAAACTGCATCGACAGGACGCCCTGCATGACCAGACGGTGGATGGCAGCGGACACTTCGTTGATGCGCTGGGACTGTTCGGCGGCGCGGGCGGTCAGCTCCTGCATCTCGCGGCCCATGGCGGTGACGCTGGCCTGGGAGGCCTCGGCCTTGCTCACGTCGGTGGAGGCGGTGACATCCACGGCGCTGCCCACGTCGTTGATGGCGGTGTGGATCTCGGCCAGCAGGGCGTCGATCTGTTCGCTGAACTTCTCGGTGCGCTGGGCCAGCTTGCGGACTTCGTCGGCCACCACGGCAAAGCCGCGCCCGGCCTCGCCGGCCCGGGCCGCCTCGATGGCGGCGTTGAGGGCCAGCAGCTCGGTCTGGCTGTTGATCTGGTTCACTTCGGTCATCAGGCGGCTCACCGCGTCGACCTTGCCGCGCATGGTCGAAAAGCGCTCGGCGATGTCGGCGCCGCTGGTCTTGAGTTGCTGCACGGTGCTGACGAAGGCGTCGATGGTGCCGCGGGTTTCCTCGGCGAAGCGGATGACCCCGCTGTTGCGGGCCGAGCTGTCCTGGGCGCCAGCCAGGGCCAGGAGTTCGTCGGCCAGGTGGCGGAGGGAGTCGGATTGCCGGGTGTTGCTGCCGGTGAGGCTGCGGTTGAGGTCGGCCAGGGCATTGGAGAACACTTCCTGTATCTGGCCCAGGGATTCCTGCAAGCGCTGATACTGGTGTTCGCTGCTGCCGGCGATGCTTTCGCACAGGGCGTCGTATTCCTGCACGCTGCCGTTGATCCGTTCGCGCTGCAACTGCTGGTTGCGCCGGGCCCGGGCCCGGGCGCGATGGCTGATGGCGGTTGCCGCCAGCAGGGACAGGATGGTTCCGATGCCCAGGGTGTAAGCCAGCCACGCAGGGCTGCCGAAGGCGATGGCAGCAATGCCGGCGAGGGACAGGCCGATACCGGACAGGGTGGCGACGTCGTCGGCGCGAATGGTTGTGGCGTGCATGGGCAGGAATTGTTATAAGCAGGTCAAATTCAAATCCTTATCGGCGGAGGCCTGGGCGACTTGATGATTGGTTATGACAAGAATCACTATTTAACAGGAACTAACGAACTTGACTGTTCAGCACTTTTCCTGGATTCATCAGGCCAAGGGGGTCGAGGGCGGCCTTCAGCGCGGCCATCACGGCCACGCCTTCACCATGCTCCGCCAGCAGGAAATCCCGTTTGCCGATACCGATGCCGTGCTCGCCAGTGCAGGTGCCGTCCAGGGCCAGCGCACATTCCACGATGCGCCGGCCGAGCTCTTCGGCAGCGTGCACCTGGGCCGGGTCGTCCGGGGTGGTGAGGATCACCACGTGAAAGTTGCCGTCGCCCACGTGGCCCACCACCGGCGCGGTCAGGCCGCTTTCGGCGATGGCCGCCTGCGCACCGGCGATGGCGTCGGCGAGGCGTGAGATGGGGACACAGACGTCGGTGGAGATGCCCCGGCTGCCGGGCTTGAGGGCCAGGCTGGCGTAGAGCACATCATGACGGGCCTGCCACAGGCGGCTGCGGTCTTCCGGGCGGGTGGCCCACTCGAAGCCTTCGCCGCCGTTGTCGGCCGCGATCTCCTGCACCGTGCGGGCCTGTTCCTCGACGCCGTTGGGGGAGCCGTGGAACTCGAAGAACAACATCGGCGATTCGCGCAGGTGGGTCTTGCTGTAGCGGTTCACCGCGTGCACGGTGAGGGCGTCGAGAAGTTCGATGCGCGCCACCGGTACGCCTAGCTGGATGGTCTGGATCACTGTCTGCACGGCGCTGGCCACGTCCGGGAAGGAGCAGGTGGCGCTGGAGATGGCCTCGGGCAGCGGGTGCAGGCGCACGGTGACTTCGGTGATGACGCCCAGGGTGCCTTCCGAGCCGACGAACAGGCGGGTCAGGTCGTAGCCGGCAGCCGACTTGCGGGCGCGCCCGCCGGTGCGGATGACCCGACCGTCGGCGAGCACCACTTCCAGGGCCAGCACGTTCTCGCGCATGGTGCCGTAACGCACGGCGTTGGTGCCCGAGGCGCGGGTGGCCGTCATGCCGCCGAGGGACGCGTCGGCGCCCGGGTCTATGGGAAAGAACAGGCCGCTGCCATGCAGGGCGGCGTTGAGCGTCTTGCGGGTCACGCCGGGCTGCACCACGGCGTCCATGTCCTCGTTGTGGATGGCCAGCACCTGGTTCATCTCCGACAGGTCCAGGCTGAGGCCACCGTGGGTGGCCAGGATGTGGCCCTCCAGGGAGCTGCCGACGCCGAAGGGGATCAGCGGTACCCGGTGTTCCCGGCACAGGTTCACTATCTCAACCACCTCGGTGGTGCTGTGGGGCCACACCACGCCGTCGGGCAGGGCGTCGGGGAAGTGGGATTCGTCGTGACCGTGGTGGGCGCGCACGGCTTCGGCGGTAGAGAAACGCTTGCCAAAGCGTTCGGTGAGCTGCTGGACAAGGGGGGTGGGCAGGGCAGGCATGGTGTCTTTCCGGTTCGAACGGGCCAAACCCGAATCTTGCCACCGGCGTGCGCCGGGCAGGAGCAGGGTAAACTCCGGTCCGAGCAGATTTCGCCGGTTTGCCGGCCTCTTTTCACCCGGAGCCCCTTCATGAGCAAACAGATCATCGCCACGCCCAGCGCCCCCGCCGCCATCGGCACCTATTCCCAGGCCGTCAAGGCCGGCAACACCGTCTACCTGTCCGGCCAGATCGGCCTCGACCCGGTCAGCATGCAGATGGTCGAGGGGTTCGAAGCCCAGACCGTGCGTGTTTTCGAGAACCTCAAGGCGGTGGCCGAGGCCGCTGGCGGCTCCCTGGCCGATGCGGTCAAGCTCACCATCTACCTCACCGATCTGGCCAACTTTGCCAAGGTGAATGAAGTCATGGCCCGCTACTTCTCCGAGCCCTACCCGGCCCGGGCTGCCGTGGGCGTGAAGGAGCTGCCCCGCGGTGCCGTCGTCGAAGCCGACGCCAT
>Ga0073899_10000587_pt1 | contig 33285 bp, 30 predicted proteins | sample KloWWTmetaKNB5Ph_FD_88975 | JGI IMG/M metagenome (GOLD analysis project Ga0073899, IMG submission 88975) | Active sludge microbial communities from Klosterneuburg, Austria, studying microevolution and ecology of nitrifiers - Klosterneuburg... | ecosystem: Engineered > WWTP > Aerobic digester >... | reverse complement strand
TTCAATTGCGCAAAACATTGCGGAAGGAAAAGGGCGGCAGCATAAGAAAGAATTTCTTCAGTATTTGAGTATTGCCCAAGGATCGCTCTATGAGACGGTCACGTTGACCGAAGTATTCCACAGAAACAAACTTTTTGACGAAATGGAATACGTGCAAATTCGTGGTAAGACGGAACAGATCGATCGAAAGCTCAATGGATTGATGAATTCGGTAAGGGGAAAGAAACGTGGAGAGAGGGTGTGAGATCTGGGAGGAAAGCAATGATCGCCAACTTCCGACGGTTCGACAGCTGCCCCCAGCCTCAGACCTCTAGCCTCAAACAATCATGACATCTTTTTTCTCAAACAAACGCGTCGTCGTAACCGGAGGCGCCGGATTCCTGGGCTCAGTGGTCGTCGCACAACTTCGGCAGCAGGGGTGCCGGGACATCTGGGTACCGAGAAGTCAGGATTACGATCTCGTCCAGATGGAAGCCGTGCAGCGACTCTACGACGATGCGGCACCCGACGTGGTGGTGCACTTGGCGGCACGGGTCGGAGGCATTGGTGCCAATCAAGCCAATGCGGGGCGCTTCTTCTACGACAACCTGATGATGGGCACGCAATTGATGGAAGTGGGACGGCAGCGAGGCCTGGAAAAGTTCGTCGCGCTTGCCACCATCTGTGCCTATCCCAAATATACTCCCGTCCCATTCCGCGAAGAAGATCTGTGGGCCGGATACCCGGAAGAGACCAATGCGCCCTATGGCCTGGCCAAGAAAATGATGCTAGTCCAGGCTCAAGCCTACCGGCAGCAATACGGGTTTAACGCCATCGTACTCTTTCCGGTGAACCTCTATGGTCCCGGCGACAACTTCGACATGCACACCTCGCATGTCATTCCGGCCCTCATCCGCAAGTGTGTCGAGGCGAAGGCACGAGGAACAGAGCAGGTGGTGTTGTGGGGCGACGGCTCGCCCTCGCGAGAGTTTCTCTATGTGGATGATGCGGCGCGTGCCATTCTGTTAGCGGCCGAGCATTACAATGGCGACGAGCCGGTGAACATCGGGACGGGCGAAGAAATCACGATTCAGAACTTGGCACATCTGATCGCCGACGAGGTAGGCTTCAAGGGCGAGCTTCTGTGGGACACCAGCAAACCCAATGGCCAACCGCGCCGATGTTTGGATACCAGGCAGGCGAAACAGTTGTTCGGGTTTGAGGCGGAGACGAGATTGCGCGAGGGAATACGGGGAACAGTTGCCTGGTTCCATACCAACCGAGAGTCATTTCGTGAGGTCACATTCTAGGGGAATTGACACTCGCCCGAGACGCTCCAGGAATCATGGATCAGGCAAGAAGGTTTGCCGCACTCAATGCCTCCTGCTGGCATGACCAGGGTGAATCCACAACGATAGTTTGAAGTATGAGGCGGTAGCAATGGCCTGGCAAGAATGCCAACCGTCGACCTAAAGCCGCGGCGCCGATCGTCAGTTGAGCGCTCCCAGGGTTTAACTATATCCAAATCATCTGCATGCGAAAGGCCGACGACTGCCTGGATGGCGTTCCACGCATATGTCCGTCGGCTGATTGCGGAACCCGAACTGGGGGGCCCAAGGCGGTGCTCTATGAAGCAACCCCTGATGTGGCGGTTTTCGAGCCATCAGAGTTCGCCCGGGTTTTACACGTGGTGGGAAGGCGATGGCCAGGAAAATTTATTTGGAAGCTGGACATACATACGTGGGTGGATGAGTCCTCCTTATGTGACGCTCATTACTGGACCGCTGCGGAAATGCCTCTGCTCAAAATGGCATGCTTGGTTAGCTCAATGACGTCGCAGCGGAGCCAGTGCTCGTCATCGGTGGGAAATCTCCCAAAGCTGACTGCCTACTCCGATGGATGTCCAGGGGCTCAGCGTCGGCGATGGCCATCTCGACTGGCATTGGGATGGTCACAAGATGACGGCGCTCATTCATGCTAGGAAACCCGTTAAGGTCAGGTTAGGGAGAGGATTTTCAATGAATGCCTCCCTCCAATTGGCCTATCACGAAGAATAACCGATCCAGACTTGGCGAGGGCAATGTGTCTCGGAAAGCAAAACCCGATTACAGCCGTGTGGCGATGTTGTGCAAGGGAGATGACGGGTATGGGGTGGCCTCCGTCATAAAGCTATATGCCTGTCATGCGCCGGATATTCATTTTGTGTGCATGGGACCAGGAGCCATGCTGGAATGGCTGCAACAAAACGGCAACCGAGTCCACTTGGTAGAGGGGTTGTCGAGTTTCACGGCCACCAGTTCAGCTCGCACGCTCATGCAATTGCCATCGGTCCTACTCAAGGCAAACCGGTCCGCGGAAGTTTTGGACAAGTTGTTTCAACAACTGGACATACGTGTTGTGCATGCCCATTGGCTTCCGCAACATATCATTGCAGGGCATATGCGGCGGAGAGGTTACGCCTCAGTCTGGCACATCCATGGGAACATGAACCACGCGCGCATGTTCGGCTTAGGCAGGAAACTCAACCACCTTCTGGCAAAATGGGGAGCGGCCCTTTTGATTCCGGTGAGTGACTTTATTGGAGCCAACTGGAAAGGCGCAGGTGTCCCCATACGCGTCATTCACAACGCAGCGCCCAAACTGTTCGAAGGTCCTAATGAACGAGGAGACGACAACTTTCGCTGTATCATCGCCGGGCGTCTGACGGAAGATAAAGGACACCACTTGGCGATTCAAGCCGTCTTGAATGCAAGAGCTGCGGGATACGACGTCAGCCTCGACGTGTTCGGAGGACCTCTCGATGGGAATCCGTATTATGACGACTTGAAACGTCTGGTGAGTCAAGCGAATGCGGCGGACTGCATTCGCTTCATGGGATTTTCTGATACTCTCAGGGAGCACCATCAATTGTATGATCTCGGTCTGCAATGTCGGATCAGCCCCGAACCCTGCAGCATGTGGGCCTGTGAAACGCTGCTGGATGGCCTCCCGCTAATCGCGGCCGATGCCGGCGGGACGGCAGAACTGATCGAGGATGAGGTCACCGGATTGCTTTTCAAGAGTGGTGACGTCAGCGACCTTACCTCCAAGCTGCTGACGTTAATTGGGAATCGCGCCCGCCTCCGTATGATGCGGCATGCGGCCTATGAACGCGGGCAACGACTATTCGGAATCGAACGGTTCATCTCGGAAACCTACGATGCCTACGCCGCATCGTTCTCCCCATCGAGCTAAGGAATTCATTACAGGATGGAAGCAGGCCGGACAGTAGAATGCAGTGCAGACCCCTACGGGCCATCGTCCGTAAATGCCGGGCAACGATCCACGACTGGCCTGAGGAGCACGGTCACGGCCGGGCTTTTATGGTCGATGTTCAGCATTGCAGTGGGCAAGGGCGCCAGTCTCATTGCGCAGCTCATACTCGGATGGCTTCTGTCCAAAGAAGATTTTGCGCTCTACGCCATCGCCATCTCCTGGTCGACCATTGTCATGGCTGTGAGAAATGGAGGCACGCAACGCCTGTTGATTCAGAAAGGCGCACAGTACTCAGAGCTGGCCGCGATATACCTGAAATTCGCCCTGCTGGTGAATATTGGCGGCTGCGCGATCCTTATCGCAGCCGCTCCCATCCTGTCTGACCTGTACAATAGTCAGGACCTGCGCATGATGTTGTGTGTTCTGGGGTTGTCGCTGCCCTTGAGTACGGCCGCGATGATCTTTCAGGCCAAGCTGTCGGCTGATCTGCAGTTCGCCAAGATTTCGCGCCTGATCATCCTGTCTTCCCTCACGCGTCATGCATCCATGGTCCTGTTTGCGTGGATGGGACTCGGACCACTGAGCTTCGTCTTACCGCTCTGCCTTGTGGCTATTGTGGAGACGATGCTGGGATGGTATTGGGCCAAGAGTTGGCCGCCGAACCGGGCCTTAACCTGGGCTTCCATCGGTGGGATTCTTCGGGATAGTCAATGGGTGATGCTTACGGCATTGGCGAGTGCTCTTACCATCAATGGAGATTACCTATCGATTAGCCTCCTGCAGAGCAAAGAGGTATTAGGCGTCTATTTCTTTGGCTTTCAACTGAGCCTCGCACTGGTGGCACTAGTGACAAGCAGCTTGGATGGCGTCATGCTGCCGATCTTTTCTGCATTGGGCAGTGAGATCGCACGTCAAACAGATTTATTTCTGAGAGGAACTCGTCTGCTTGCCATAGGGGCTACCTTTGCCTGTTTCGGTCTCGTGCTCGCGGCTCCGATAGCCATACACGGTCTATGGGCAGGCAAATGGGACGAGGCGATCCCGGTCGTCCAGCTCCTGTCACTGACGATGCCGGTGCGCCTGATGATTCCGCTGTGCCGGGCCATGCTGGAAGCCCGTGGGAAGTGGAAGCTCGTATCGGTGCTGTCTATCTGCGACGGCGTAGGGATCATTTGTGCTGGAGCAATTGGAGCCTGGACGGGTGGACTCATTGTCATCACCGCAGTAGTCAGTGCCTATAACCTGCTCTCCGGTCTTTTCTACTGCAGCATAGTGGCCAAGAGCCTCATGACACCGTTGAAACCAATACTGATTCCGTTATTTTCGACGCTCTGGATTGGGATTGCAGCAGTCACAACAGGAGGTTGGTTGCTGCATTGGGGCAAGCAGAATGCTACGGAGATGTGGCAGGAACCGATTGCCCTAACTGCTTATGTCGGCATTTACGTCGTGCTTGCTAAAATCTTTATGGGAAACAGTTTCGTAGAAATCAAGACCTTGCTCCTGCGAGCCACAGGGGCTCGATTAATCTAGGCGTACTCATCGGCATGTTGGGAATTATCGCATACTGTCTCATCGCGGGAGGGATGCTCCTTTTCATCTGGAGACGACCATCGATCGCACTCGCCGGGATGCTGTGCATGTTTGGCTTGGAGCAATGGGGCCAAGCTACTCACCCATTCTTTTCTCAGCATCAAACGTTTACCAACTTTTTGATCGGAAGCACCCTCCTGCTGGCGATTCTCATCAAGTTGATCAAACGCGAAAATGTAGTGGTGGGGTATCCGCCGGTAGGATGGTTGGTCCTTGCACTCTTTAGTTATGCCCTTGCATCAACCATTTGGGCGCCGCGTCCCGACCTGTCCCAAAGTATCTGGGCCAGCCGAGGGCCCTATGTCGTGACGTTTCTCCTGCTCACGCCATTGGTCATTACCCGCACCGAGGATATTGTAGTGGCATTCAAGGCACTGATCCTAATGGGAACGGCTTTGACAATACTTCTGTTACTCTTTGTCTCATGGGATTCACGCACGATCGTATTGGAGGGCGGCTCTGGTAACCCTCTGGCCGTGTCACAAATGGCAGCAATGGTGGCCTTGGTGGCCATCCTTGGAGATCCGTGGCGGTCATCAAAATTGTGGCAAGTTCTGCGTTGGGCGGTGGTAGTGCTCTGCCTCCTTCTGGTGATCAGATCCGGAGCGCGTGGACAGTTGGTGGGCCTCGTTCTTGTTTCCGTAGCATGTTGGCCTTTGAGCCATCGAGTCAAGAGCGTCGGTCATGTGATTCTGTTGATCGGCCTGATGGGATTCCTTGTAGGCGTAACAAGCCTGGGTCTCCAAGAGTTTTGGAGCACACGAAGTTCCTATTACGCCGGAGGGAGCCGGTGGAGTACAAGCGCGATGGAAGGCGCCATGGCAGACAGGCTAGGACAAGCGTTTCATCTGCTGCACATCTGGTTCCGCTCAGTTGAAACCATTTTTTTCGGGCTAGGAAACTCTGCCGCATTCGATCCGAGGATACTCGGCATTTATCCCCATTTTGTTCCCCTAGAGATATTGGCCGAGGAAGGACTCGTCGGTTCTGGTATTTATCTGCTTATATTGGTTTTGCTGTTACGCAGTTCATATAGAAGTTTGAGAATGCTCAGAAGTGAACCCGAAGAACTCCTTATTTTTGGCACACTCGTGAGTCTGACACTGTTCACACTCATCCTTTCATTTAAGCAAGGAAGCTTACTGGGCAACCTTGAATTTTTCATGTTTGCGATCATAATGGACAAGCACTCGAAATCTCTGATGTGTCGGAGGAGACCGCGTAAAAAGATTGCCGATGTCGACTCTCTTGATCTCTATAAGCCATTCAACGTTTCAAGGGTTGCTTGAAAGCCGTTCGCCGAGACTCGGCCCTTTACTGGAAAAAAATAATGAACGTCCAAATCGTCCAACCACTCATACCAGAATATCGCGTACCTTTTTTTCAAAAACTCGTTCAAAATAGCGCGCATCAGGTTCGTGTTTTTGCAAGTAGGCAATTACCGAACGATCCAAGTATAAAAACTGCTGCCTGCATTGACTCAGCCCTCCATCTGGATCACCCCTGTACCGGGTTTTTTAACAATAGGCTGCTCTGGCAGGGAGGGATTCTTCTCGAAGATCGTTTAAGTAGTGGCGATGTTTTAGTTGTGTGTGGCAACGCACGATTCCTCAGTAATTATCCACTTATCTGGCAGGCAAAACGAAGGAACATTGCAACGGTCTGGTGGGGGATTGGCTCGATGCCAGGCCAGAATCGCCTCCGATACTTCCTGCGCACAACAATCATGCGCTGGATGGATATCGTTCTCCTTTATACCGAACGAGAAAAGCAGGAATTTCTTCGCATGGGGTTCCCACCAGAGCGGCTGTTTGCTATTAACAATGCGATTGATCAAGGATCGGTGCAGGCAGCAACGGCCAGCTGGCCTCCGTCACGCGTGGCCGCATTCAAACAGGAACATGGTCTTTCGGGTAAACAGGTCCTTCTCTTTTGCGGCCGCCTCTCAGCCAAGGCGAGGGTTGACCTAGCGATTGAAGCACTCGCCCTACTTTGCAAGCAAAATAAGGACTGCCTCTTGGTGATCATTGGAGATGGTGACCAGCGAAGAAATTTGGAGGAATTAGCGGAACGTTTGAACGTCGCGCAATCTATTCGCTGGCTTGGTGCTCTTTATGATCAAAACCTCATGGCACCTTGGTTTCTTTCGGCAAAAGTATTCGTGTATCCAGGGTATATCGGCCTAAGTATTATGCATGCAATGGGATATGCACTTCCTGTCATTACGCACCAAAACATGGCAAATCAGTCTCCTGAGGTAGCGGCCTTGGTTGATGGACGGAATGGACTTCTGTGCGAAGAGAACAGTAGCTCCGATCTGTGCAACAAAATTGTTCGTCTTCTTACCGACGAGGATCTGCGCATGGCGATGTCAAAACGAGCGCTCTTTACGGCGAGCGAAGAGTTCACATTATCAGAAATGGTCCGTCGCTTCTGGGAGGCAGCACATGCCGCAGCGTCAATCAAAGGACGAGTCGATGCATAGCGAGGCTAGGAATGACGAACAATCGCTTCGGCCCCTCACGCCGAGAGATGCGGATATTGCAAATGGGTGAGAATATTCTACGGAAGTTTCGGATGAAATGGGACGAATACCGGCTTCAGTTCAACCGCGATAAGTCCCATCACCTGCATCAAAAGCTCGGCAGTCGATATGGAGGCTGGTATGTTCCAGCTAACCTTCTAGATGCACAGTCAATATGTTACTGCATAGGTGCTGGCGAGGATGTCAGCTTTGATATTGAATTGATTAATAAATTTCGTTGCCATGTGTACACCTTCGATCCAACCCCAAGAGCTCAGCGTCATGTCGAGGGGCTTCGCCAGAGCATCCAAGTCCGCAAGGTACATACCGTAGAATACAGTCCTTCGGAGTCTTATCGGTGCGACTCAATCACACTTGCTAACCTTCATTTTTTCCCCTATGGGATCTGGAGGGAAGGGGGGGTGATGCGATTCTATGTACCCAGGGATTCGGCCCATGTTTCCCATTCTCTGGTCAATTTGCAGGGTACGACGGACTATTTCGAAGCAGAGTGCCGGACGCTTAAGACGGTAATGCAGGAACTCAAACATGATGCGCTTACTCTGCTCAAGCTTGATGTCGAGGGGGCCGAGTACGGCATCCTCGACTCAATGCTGGCTGACAACATATTCCCTCGGATCATATGTGTGGAATTTGACGAAGGTCGCAATGCAAAGGACAAAGACTATCGTCGTCGTATCCAGGAAGTAATTAACAAACTTAAACGGGTCGGGTATCTCGCTACTTTTTTCGACGGCTGGAACGTGACCTTTGTTGCAGAGCACAGATCAAACACCCCTCATGCCGAACCCTCAGTGATAGCGGCCGGAAAGTAGGCGCAAACTCATATGAAGATTGGAGTATTGCTCCATTCAGCATCGAACAAGGCTGGAGGCATCTTTGGTGCAACGCTCGGCCAGTATAAAGCCCTCTATCAGTATTGTGATGTGAAACCGAAAATATTTGGGCTCCACGATGAGTTGATTGAGAGAGATCGACTCCAATGGGAACCGTTGCCGCTAACAATCTCTCGTATCACTGGCCCTCGGAGCTTTGGGTATGCTCCGGAATTGGTCAGTGTTATGCAGAGGGCGGATCTAGATTTGCTTCATGTGCATGGTTTGTGGACTTATCCTGCCCTGGCGAGTTCGATATGGGCTCAACGGGAGTCAAAGCCGTACCTTACATCCATTCATGGCATGCTGGATTCATGGGCAATCAACAACTCTCGCTGGAAAAAGCGTTTAGCAGGCTGGTGGTATCAGAATAAGCACCTTCAGAATGCCTCTTGCCTCCAGGCTCTGACGGGATCGGAGGCAGACTCTATCCGTGCACTTGGATTGAGAAATCCCATCTGTTTGATTCCTTTGGGAATTGATGTCCCGGAAATAACAAGTTCTACTATTGAGCAGACATGCAGCCAGAACGTGTTGCTGTACCTAGGAAGACTTCACCCGAAAAAGGGCCTTCATAATCTGATTCATGCCTGGCAGATGGTGCATAGTAAAAAGCAGCTCGGAGCGGAACCATGGATACTACGAATCGCGGGTTGGGGTGAAGGCACGTACGAAATGACTCTCAGGTCTTTATGTAAGGAACTGAACGTTGAAAACTCTGTTCAATTTGTAGGTTCGAAATTCGGCGCAGAAAAAGAGCGCGCGTTTTCCGAGGCTAATGCGTTCATTCTGCCTTCCTTCAGTGAAGGACTTCCTATGGTGGTATTAGAAGCCTGGGCCCATCGGCTTCCAGTTCTCATGACACCCCAGTGCAATATACCCGCGGGTTTTGAGAGAGGCGCAGCGATTGAGATCAGTTCCGATGTGGAGGGGATCGCGGCTGGTCTCAAGACTTTGATGTCAAGAAGCGATGCCCAGCGAGAGCGTATGGGAGAGTCTGGGATGCAGCTAGTGCGGGCATCCTTTGGGTGGCCTTCTGTGGTTGAGAAGATGTACTCGGTTTATCAGTGGATTCTTAAAAAGGATCGGATGCCTGATTGTGTCTACTCGAGCTAATTCTGATGTTTGTATTCAGGTGGACTTATCGCACTGCCCGAGTCCGCATCCCTTCTCCAACAAAGTGGGAAGGGTTTTATGGCGAGTCGTGTGGCTCTTTCTCTTTCGGCCCAGTCCCAGGGTGTGTCATGGATGGAGACGAATGCTACTGAGGCTCTTTGGCGCACAGGTAGGACACAAGGCCCGCCCTTACCCATCGGCGGTCATTTGGGCACCGTGGAATCTGGAGATGGGCGATCATAGTTGCTTGGGAGACTATGTCGACTGCTATTCCGTCGACAAGATCCGTCTGGGCGCCCACGCTACTGTCAGTCAATACAGTTATCTTTGCTCTGCCAGTCACAATTATGCTGATCCCACCATGCCGCTCATTACCGCTCCGATTACGATTGCGCAGAGTGCCTGGGTTGCAGCTGACGTATTCATCGGACCGGGAGTGACAATCGGTGAAGGCGCCGTCGTTGGGGCAAGGTCAAGCGTCTTTAAGAACGTGGCACCTTGGATGGTGGTGGCTGGCAATTCTGCCCGGGTGATCAAGTCCAGAACATTAGACGCTCACAGCGATCAGTCCAGGAAACACTCGACGTCATGAACGTCATAGCGCCGTAGAAGTAACGCCATCCCTTCATGCGCGCGGAATACATGAAACTAGTCTTCGTCAATCGCTTCTTCTATCCGGACCATTCCGCCACAAGCCAGCTATTGACCGACTTGGCCCTGCACTTAGCCAAATCCGGAAGAGCTGTGTTCGTCGTCACGGGGAGGCAAGTCTATGACGATCCGACTGTGGCACTCCCTGCAAGGTCAACCATCCAAGGGGTCGAGATCCTACGTGTCTGGACCAGCCGTTTCGGGCGAGGTCGACTCTGGGGGCGAGCGATCGACTATGGCACGTTTTACCTGAGCGCACTCTGGTGCCTTCTGAAACATGTCCGCCCGGGTGATGTCATCATCGCCAAAACCGACCCGCCCCTCATTTCGGTCCTCGCCGCCGTTGTGAGCAAAGTCAGAGGCGCAGTCTTGATCAACTGGATTCAAGATCTCTTTCCCGAAGTCGCGTCCGCCCTAGCGGTGCAGGGAGCCGGATGGTTGGAACAACCACTCCGCAACCTGAGAAATCGATCTCTGCGAGCAGCCCGGTGTAATGTCGTGATCGGCGAAGGCATGGCGAATAAACTGCGGGATGAGGGTCTTCCACCGAACGCCATACGCGTCATTCACAATTGGGCCGATGGCCTGGCGATTCGACCAGTCGAGCGGGAGAAGAATGACCTGAGGATCGCGTGGGGACTGCAAAACAAATTCGTGGTCGGCTACTCCGGCAACTTCGGAAGGGCTCACGAGTTCGAGACGATCCTGTCGGCGGCAGGATTGCTGCGCGTGGAACACCATATCGCATTCCTTTTCATCGGAGCCGGGGCTCAACTGGAGTGGATGAAGCAGGAAGTGGAAAAGAGGAATCTGAAAAATGTCTTCTTCAAACCCTATCAGCCGCGAGATCGGCTTGCTGTCAGTCTCAGCGTCCCGGACATCCATCTGATTTCCTTGCAGCCTGCGTTGGAAGGGCTCATCGTCCCAAGCAAGTTTTACGGCATTGCTGCAGCCGGTAGACCGATGCTCTATATCGGCGCTGGAGATGGAGAGATCCCAAGAATACTACGAAGTGCGCAATGCGGTTTTTCTGTGGAGATTAACCAGGCACAACAGGCAGCCTCGGTCATCCGCGAGGTGGCTCACGACGAGGATGCTTGCAGCTCGCTAGGCCATCGGGCACGCAGGCTCTTCGACCAACGATTCGAGAGGAGTTTTGCGGAGAAAGCATGGGAAAACGTAATGACGGAAGCCATAACGAAGAGAGACACGTGGTGATTGATCGCTGAGCGCCATGTGGAGGAGAACGATGATCATGAACAAAAGTGCAAGGTTGACCCTCGTCGCAGTCGGGTTGTGTTGCATGGCGGCACAATCAATTTTTGATACCACCTTCAATACGTCCACCGCACAGGCGCAGACCTTGCCGGATCCCAAGCCCTTTGTAGTATTTGACGGAACTTTGTACACAGAGAAGCCGGACTTATCGGTTTCTGGGATTCAGCCCATCACGATAGTTTACGCTGGAAAATTCGGGCAGGATTGGCTCAAACAGTCTGACCGTCTGCCTGATGGGGAAGCCGTGCAACGAGTTGCCCGCGAGGCGCAAGGAAAACCCGGTCCCGTGGTGATCGATATTGAACATTGGCCCCTGAAGGGAGACTCCAGCCAGGTTCAGAGCAGCCTATCGAAGTACATGACGGTCCTCCAGCGGTTCAAGGAGGCGGCTCCCGGACTAGCCGTGGGCTACTATGGAGCGCCGCCCTTGCGCGACTACTGGAGAGCAATCAGCCCATCGTCCAGCAAGGACTGGCAATCCTACTCAGGGGACAATGATCGCCTTCAACCCCTTGCACGAGCGGTAGACATCCTCTTTCCTTCGCTCTACACCTTCTATACCGATCAAGGTGGATGGGTGCGATTTGCCCATGCGCAAATCGCAGAGGCTCGACGCTATGGAAACGGCAAGCCGGTCTTTGTATTTTTATGGCCTCAATACCACGACTCCAACCGCAAGCTCGCAGGAACCTATCTGCCGGCTGATTACTGGAGGCTAGAATTGGAAACAGCGAAACAATACGCAGACGGGATTATTCTTTGGGGCGGGTGGGGGACCAATAATCGTCCCATAAAATGGGATGACGATGCCGCCTGGTGGAAGGTGACGAAGGATTTTATGAAGACGATCGGCGCGCCTCCTCGGCCAGCCGAGAGAGACGTCAAATAACCTCGCACCCTCGTGACACGATCTGAGCACCGCGATATGCCGCTAGTGATCAGCGAGTCAATGATCCAGTGCTCGCAGACGATGCTCTATTTGCACCAGGTGCGGCTATGACTCAAGGAAGGAACTGATGCATATCGAAAAATAGAGAGTAGGGCAGTGAATCCTGTTAGCCGCACAAATGTGAACCGTTTCTGGTAATCGACCGCTAACAGCTGTTGCACGATTAGTTTCCGCACCTCCGTTACTGTGGCTCTCCACAGTTCCTTCTTGTGTTGTGCATTTCAGTTATCACCCTCAACCTTAGTTGATCACCTTGAGGACAGACCCCTAGGTCATGTCGCAAGGTGATCCAACATGGACAACGCGACTCAGCGCACAGAGACAAAAAAGAAAGAAGTTTCGCGAATCCGATCAAGTTGTCGTGACATGAAACCGATGAACCTGTAGGTAGTGCAGTAATGCTTTTCCGCCGACCATTCGATCATCCCTCTACATGGAGCACTGGACAGATAGTGATCGCGGAAACAGCTGGCTGTAAGTGACACACTTGTAGGCTTTCATAGGGAGTGCACATAATGAAATCGACAACGAGAAGGCCCATCATTTTCGCGTCTGTCATAGCGGCCGGACTCGGGATATTTTCAGTGCTCTTACTGGCCGGCAAACTAGCTGAACCGGTCGTGCATGCACAGACATTGCCGAACAAGAAGCCCTTCGTGGTCTTTGACGGGACGTTATATGCCGGCAAACCGGACTTGTCCGTACATGGCATCCGTCCCGTCTCGATCGCGTATACAGGCGCATTCGGCTTGCATTGGTTCAAAAATTCCGACACCTTGCCTGACATGAGCGTAGTTCAGAAAATCGCTCGAGAGGCCCAGGCAAGAAATGCTCCAGTCGTCATTGATATTGAACATTGGCCGTTATCAGGTGATCCCACCAAAGTGCGCGCCAGTTTATCCAAGTATATGACCGTGCTTCAATGGTTCAAGGACGCGGCCCCCGGATTGGCGGTGGGTTATTATGGAGCGCCTCCGTTGCGTGATTACTGGAAGTCGCTCAATTCCCCCAGGAGCAAGGAGTGGGCATCGTTTGCAAAGGAGAATGATCAGCTCCGACCTTTGGCAGGAGCGGTAGACATCATTTTTCCTTCGCTCTACACCTTCTATACCGACCGGGGTGGATGGATACGGTACGCATATGCCCAAATAGCCGAAGCTCGGCGCACTTCAAACGGGAAGCCTGTATACGTATTTATATGGCCTCAATATCACGACTCCAATCCGTCTCTCAAGGGAGCGTTTCTGCCGGCTGATTTCTGGAGACTCCAATTGCAAATGGCCAAACGCTATGCCGACGGAGTTGTGATTTGGGGGGGGTGGAGTCCTAAAGGGCGAATGACCTGGGACGACAATGCAGCCTGGTGGAAAGTGACAACGGACTTTATGAAAACAGTTGCACCGCCACAACCCTGATGTCAGAGGTGGCTCCGGTTGGTTGGACAGTCTTGCGCGTTCCTTAAGTGGTGCCTGGCGGATTGTTGACTACGCGGCCGTCAGCCGTGTCGTCAGATGGTCATCATACACCTGGTCGGGCGTCTGACCGTCAAGCGCCCGATGCAGCCTGGTCTAGTCATAGAACGTCAGGTAGCGCTCTAAACCCTGCTGGGCTACGCTGACGGCGTCATAGGCGTGGAAATTCTCCTCCTCATAGTTGATGCTCCTCCAGAGCCGTTCCACAAACACGTTGTCTCGCCAACACCCTGTTCCGTCCATACTGATCTGGATGCCATGTTGGACAGCCGCCACGCCAACACCCGACGACTGGCCCAGTCGAGCCCCGCGAACAGATAGACGAAGAGCCCCGCGCCATCGGAATGTAGGTGATATCGGCCGCCCAGGCGTGGTTAGAGCACCTGATCGTCAGATCCCTGAGAAGAGAGAGGTAAATGGTGTGGGCCAGATGCTGGTGGCTCGTGCGCGGCTTGCGATGCAGGCCCTCCAGGCCCATGCGTCGCATCAGCTCGAGATCCGCGGCCGACACCGGCGTGGGCCGATAGTAGGCCGTCGAGTGTGACAGCCCAAGGAGCTGACATTGCCGCACGACGTGCAGGGTATGGGTTCAGTCGATCATCGTGTTGCGCTCAACAATCCCGTCTTGATGAGCGCCCCTTCTAAAAAATCATTCTCCAGCGCCAGTTGCCCGATCTTCGCGTGGAGGACCTTGAAATCCGGCGTGTCGGTCGCTGGTTTGGTGCCGCCAAACACGTCAGCGAGCCGCTCCAGCAATTGCGGCTTCCATTCGGTGATCTGCGTGGGACGGACACTGAATTGCTCGGCCAACTCGGCCAGCGCCTTGTCACCTTTGATGGCAGCGACAGCCACTTGCGCCTTACACGTGGGCCCGTGATTCCGTCTCGTTCGCTTCATTGCCTCGCTCATCTGCTTCGCCATCTGTTGGTGGCTCGGGTGAAGCCAGGCTACCACTTACCACATTGTCCAAATTTCCGGAGCCCCTTCTGTGGGAGGGAGCTGAGTAGAAATCCTTCCCCCTGACCAAATCAACCTCAAGAAGCTCGCACATCCGTCGCCACAACCTCATGTCGAGGGGCAATAGGTCCTTTTGACCCTGACCGAATGGAGTCACACCAGCGTCAAAACAGTGACTCGTCTCATCCTGACGCATATTTACACAGCAATCGTCGATTTAAACCTCATATCGTAGTCCATTCCCTACAACTTTGACGCATACGTAGAAAAGCTTTCATTTTTTTTCAAAAAAACACTTGCGATGTTTTGAACTTTTCAGTACTGTCCAGGTGAGGGTTGTGTTCATACGCAATCTGTGCGGTTTGATGGTCTACGTAGTCTAGTAGCCTGCTTTCTATTTCTGTTGAGGAGGAGATGATGACGAAGACGATTCGAAAGCCTGTGATGACAATGGTTGGCCTCGGAGCTGGTCTGTTGTGTGCGCTGCTCATGGCCCCTGATCGCAGTCAGGCAGCGTCAATCTCATTTAATTTCAGCGGGTCCGTTGGAGACGTACACGGCGGAGTGTTCACCCCGCAAGGTTTCGGTCATGACGGCTTTACCACGGCTCTTCCAGTATCGGGAGGCGCTAGCTTCAACACGCTGTCAACGGACACCAGGCCAGCTTCAAACCTTGGACTGTATAACAACCCGATACAAGACTTCTCTGTCAGTGTTGGTACCTATTTTGCCGCCTTTGCACCGGGCTCTAGCTCCATTACTATAACCAACCGTGCTCCTGGCGCCGGCAACGACGTCTACAAACTGACCGTGAATGGCTTGTTTGGAGACCAAGTTAACGGATATTCGCCAAGCCAATTCTTGCTCGAGTTGACCGACCCGAGCGGCACGGTATTCTCCAGTGATAAGCTTCAAGCGCCACCGAGCCTGTCTTCGTTCGCACGCTCTGAGTTCCGTTTGCTTTTTGGCGGAGTCGGCACGAGAGTGCAGGGTGCCTTAACATCACTCGTGCCTTTGCCTGCGGCGGTGTGGTTGTTCGGCGCAGGGTTGATCGCGCTGGTTGGGTTGGGGTCGCGTGGGTTGGTCGCAAGAAAAGAGTCGTAGACTTGGTTCCGAAGCCGCGGGCTTGCGTTTCTTTCGCCCGCATTGTTTCGCTCTTCGTGGTGCCTAGCGGTCACCTCACTTCCGGCGAAACGATCAGGACTTTCATCACTCACCATCTTCTTTCCTCTCCCCCGGCTGGGGGAGAGGATTAGTATTACATCCAGGTGCTCAGTGGCTGTCATCGGATTACTGACTGTAGCCGTTTTGGGCTACATCTACGCCGACAGCTTAGTGTTTCTATTCGTCCAATGGGGACGAGACGACTATAGCCATGGGCCATTTATCCCGATCATCAGTGCGGTTCTTATTTGGCAACGATGGCCACAGGTGTCGAGGGTCGGAATCTCCCCATCCTGGTGGGGGCCGCTGCTTGTTGCCATCGGAATGCTGCTCTTTATCCTGGGCGACTATGCCACGCTCTACGTCGTACTCCATCTCTCCTTATGGATTGTGATCATTGGCGTCGTCCTGTCCTTCATCGGCCGTCCCGCGATGCGAGTGCTGGCCTTCCCGTTGAGCTATTTGTTAACGACCATCCCTCTCCCGGTGTTCCTCTACAATACACTCTCAAACCAGTTGCAATTGTGGTCCTCGGCTTTGGGGGTCGGTTTTCTGCAGGCGATCGGAGTCACGGCATTTCGAGAAGGCAACGTGATCGATCTTGGTCCCGTCCAATTGCAAGTTGCCGAGGCGTGCAGCGGTATCCGCTATCTCTTTCCGCTCACCTCCCTGGCTCTTCTGTGCGCCTATCTCTACCGCGATCGCCTGTGGAAACGCGTCGTGCTCGTGGTATCGGCCCTTCCGGTTTCGATCTTCATCAATGGCCTTCGCATCGGAATCGTCGGGGTGCTCGTGGAATTTTATGGTCCGCAGGCGGCCGAGGGATTTTTGCATCTCTTCGAAGGCTGGGTCTTGTTCCTCGCCACCCTGGGCCTCCTCGTCCTCGAAATGTGGGTCTTATCGAAAGTCCAAGCGCTGCCTGGGTCAAAAGGACTATTGGAACGGTTCTCATGGGAAATCATTCCGGAATCGACAGGAGTGGCCACGATCACGCCAGGCATTGTACCCGGAATGCAGCCCAGGGTGCCCGCCTATGTCGGGAGTTTAGCCCTGATTCTTCCCGTTGCGGTATTGGCTCCGTCGTTCGGGGAACGGACGGAGATCATTCCCGATCGTTCGGCGTTTATGGATTTTTCCATGCGCATCGGGGAGTGGCAGGGCAGTCCACAGCCGGTGGAACCTCAACTCATTTCAGCCCTGCGGTTTGATGATTATTTGCTGGCTGACTATGCAGCACCGGGTGGTGGGCCGCTGACGCTGTACATAGCCTACTACCAATCTCAGCGAAAGGGCCAATCCGCCCATTCTCCGCAAAGCTGCATTCCCGGTGGCGGGTGGGAGATCACAGCTAAAGGAACGGTGGATCTGCCGATGGATGGACTCACCGAACCAGTCAATCGTGTGCTGATCCAAAAGGATCGACAGAAACAGCTGGTGGTCTATTGGTTTAAGCAGCGCGAGCGCATTCTCTCGAACGAATATCTGGTGAAACTGTATTTATTCTGGGACGCTATGACCAGACAACGCAGTGACGGAGCCCTGATTCGACTGTCCGCCGCCGTCGATCCAGGTGAAGATGAGCGAGAGGTCGAACAGCGATTATTGCAATTTGCCAAAAGTATTCAACCTCAACTCAATCGGTATATTCCGGACTAACCATGACCAGCGCCGTCTTTTTCAGCTTCATTACCTCCCTGTTCATCTGCATGGCCTTGATCCCGCCACTGCAGTTGAACGCGGGGCGTTGGAGCTTCATGGACCTTCCGGGCGAGCGAAAGGTCCATGCGAATCCGATTCCGCGGATCGGCGGCATCGCATTTGGCTTTGCGGCACTCCTCTCAATTTTCTTCTGGGTACCGCAAGATCCGATCATTGCGCCGGTATTGGTGAGTGCCTCGATCATTCTGGGATTCGGCATTTGGGACGACCGTGCCAACTTGAACTACAGAATCAAACTCGTCGGGCAATTGTTGGCCATCTTCGTGGTGGTCGCCTTTGGTCATATCCGGTTCGAGCAGATCCCGTTTTTCTATGAACAAGAAGCACCGCTTTGGCTGACGGTACCCCTGACGGTGGTATTTCTGGTCGGGGCTGCAAACGCCGTCAACCTCTCCGACGGCCTTGATGGGTTAGCCGGGGGGCTGGCATTCCTCAGTTTTGCGGGTATCGCCTACCTGGCATACCTGTCGCATGATCTGACGGTGCTGGTACTGGCCTCCGGTTTCTTAGGCGGATTATTGGGATTTTTGCGATACAACACTTATCCGGCCCACATTTTTATGGGTGACGCGGGAAGTCAGTTGTTGGGGTTCTCGATGGGAGTGCTCGTTCTCCTCTTGAACGACCCAGCGCGTGCTCCCTTCCCTGGGGCCGTCGGGTTGCTGGTGCTGGGGTTGCCGTTCCTCGACACACTTGCGGTCATGGGACAGCGGCTTGTGAAGGGCCGATCACCCTTCATCGGCGACCGAAACCATGTACACCACAAGCTGCTGGGCCTTGGATTGTCGCATTACGAAGCCGTCATCGTGATCTACGCGATCCAGGCGGTGATGGTAGGTCTGGCGTATCTTCTCCGTTGGCAATCTGATGCACTGATTCTCACCATGTATGGCGCATTTGCCTTCGCCATGTTCGCTCTGTTTATCGCGACTGAGCGTCGCCGTGCTCCGTGGTCAATGGCATCGAACGGCCGGGTCCTCTCCGACACCAAACTGGCCAGGGCAGCATTGTGGCTCAGCGACATGGCTCCTCGATTTCTGGCCGTCGTCGTCCCCCTCTTTCTTGTCTTTAATGTTTTCTTGCCGGGTCAGGTACCGATGGATGTCGGATACGCCGCACTGAGTCTCTTTGGGATTGTCATTGCCGGAATGTGGTTCATGCCACAATATCGCTCCCACTTCGTGCGGGGAGGGTTGTATGTCGGCAGTGCCTTTCTCATGTACATGGGGGAGCAATCCGACATACCTGACATCTGGCCGGTCTATGTCACGAAAAATTCGCTCTTGGCCCTTATTGCGCTTCTCGTCTTAATAAGCATGCGCTTCAGTCGCGGCAATCGATTTCAGACCACCCCATTGGACTACCTCATGGTGTTTTTCGCCTTGATCGTCCCCTTGCTGCCGGAAATGCGCGCAGATATGCCGACGCTGAGCATCCTCGCCGCCAAGTTGATCGTCTTATACTTCTCGTTCGAGCTCTTGCTTCATACGTTCGTCGATCGAGTGAAACAATTCGGATTCCTGTCTTTATGGATCCTATTTGGACTGGGAGTGAGAGCATGGCTATAGATTCACGACAACCAGTGCATCGTATGATCCCGATGACCGGCCTATGGCCTTCCTCCTTCAAGCCTTGCGCGGCCATGGTCACGCTGGCCTTGCTACTCACGTTATCGGCCTGTGGAGGGCCTCAGGAGCGGAAGGCGCAATATCGAAGCAAGGCGCAGGACTATATCCAGGCCGGCAACTTCCCGAAGGCACGAGTCGCCCTCCGCAACGTGCTGAAGATCGATCCTAAGGATGCGGACGCCTACTTCCTTGTGGCGCAGGTCGAGGAAAAGGAAAAAAACTGGCGCAATGCGGTCGCCAACTACCAGCAAGTCATCGAGATCGTACCGGACCACAAAGAGGCCCTCATTGTCTTGGCCAAGTATTATCTCGAAGCCAAACTGGTGGATGAGGTGGGACGAGCCGCGGACAAGGTTCTGGAAAAACACCCGCAAGACCCGCAGGCTCAGGCATTGAAGATCGCCTTGCTCGCGCAGCAGGACAAGATGGATCAGGCGAGGGTCCGAGCGGAGGCGTTGAGCAAACAATACCCGACCGAGCCGGATGTCGCCATTCTCCTGGCCACGTTGTATGGCCAGATGCGCCGCTTGCAAGAGGCCAGGGCGACGTTGCAACGTGCGCTTCAGGCGCATCCGCATCACCTGGATCTCTTGCGCAATCTGAAAACCATCCTCGACGAAGCCCACGACGACAAGGGCACCGAACAGGTTTTGCGTCAGATGATTCAGGAAGAACCCACGCTCTATGACCCTCGGCTGACACTGGCTCGCTTTTTCGACCAGCGCCACGCAACTGACCAGGCCGAAGGGGTGCTGCGCGAAGCGTTAACGGTGTTCCCCGAGAACGAACAGGCCTGGTTGGCCCTGGCTGACTTTTTGAGTATACGTCAGGGAAAGGACGCAGCGCAGGTCGCACTCCGACAAGCTGCTAAGCAGCTGCCCTATTCCACTCAAATACCGTTCGCACGAGCCGCGCTGTATGAGTCCCATAATGATCTCGCGGAAGCGAAACGGGTGTATGAAACGCTTGCGAAGGACTACGATAAAAAGCCGGCGGGGTTGGATGCCCAGGTCAAAATCGCGCAACTCGACTTCAACGCCGGGCGTCAGACAGAAGCCGAGGGACGACTGTCGGAAGTATTGCGGCAAAATCCGCGTTCGGCCCAAGGATTGATCTTGCAGGGAAAGGTGGCTTTGATCGGACAAAACGGGAAAGGGGCGGTGCAGGCATTTCGAACCGTCCTTCGTGATCAGCCGGAACTTGCCCATGTGCATCACCTCCTCGGCCAAGCGTATCTTATGATAGGGGACTCGGCGTTGGCCCGCGAAAGTTTCGAACGGGCCGTGGCACTCCAACCCGGACTGGTAGAGGCGGGATTGGGGCTAGTGAGAATGGACAATCGGAGTGGGCAATCGCGACGCGCCAGGGTACGCCTGAAGGACATCCTGCACTCTCACCCCGACCATCGGCAAGCGATGGAGCTCTTGTTTGGCTTAGACCTTGCGGACGGCGATTGGAATCATGCCGCATCAATTCTGAGCCGTCTACGGCAATTGGAGGGAGAAAGCGCCGCTCTCCTTATGGCGGAGGGCAAGTTATACGAGAGCCAAAAAGACTTTGCCCGTGCCATCGCCGCCTATGAGCGAGCGGTGATCATGGCAGCCGATGCGCAGGAGCCCCTGGTAGCCGTCGTCCAACTTGATCTTCACAATAAACAGCCTGAGCGTGCGAGACGCCGCCTGGAGGCCATCATTGCCGCTCATCCCAATCATCCGTACGCCCACGGCTTGATGGGAGAGGTGTTGTCCCTCATCGGACGACAGGATTCGGCCAGGGGCCACTTTAATGAGGCGACCAGAATCAATCCAACCTGGGTCACTCCTTGGCTCGATTCGGCGACTCTCTCGCTTTCACAGGGACAGGCGGACAGCGCGATTCGAACGTTGAAAGAAGGCTTGTCCGCAAACCCATCCAGTGAAGAGTTGCACATGTTGCTCGCCTCGGTGTTGGCAAGCCAAGGGCAGGTCGATGAGGCCATCATGGCCTATGACGCGGTGCTGCGCATGAATCCGCGCAATATTTTCTCGGCGAACAATCTCGCGTCGCTGCTAGCAGATCACAAAAGCGATGCGCCAAACTTGGAGCGTGCGTTTTTATTGAGCCGTGAATTCGAAAAAGATGCTCCACACCCGCTGTTTCTCGATACGTTGGCGTGGGTGCGGCTAAAAATGGGGCATCTCGAAGATGCACTTCGCATTATGCGGCAAGCAGTTGTGAAAGCCCCGGATCTCCCGATCCTCAATTATCACCTCGGCGCGGCACTCTATCAGTCAGGCCGCAATGTCGAAGCCAAGGTGTATCTCGCGAAAGCGCTGAAGAGCACAGAACAATTCCAAGGCCGACGTGAAGCGCAACAGTTGCTCGCCAGGACGAGCGGATAGGAGTCGTGAACCATGCCGTGCAGTTTTCAGATCGTTCAGAGAATCGCGTTCGGATTGATCATCGGGCTGTGCCTGACCTCCACTGTGAGCTGCCAATACGCTGACGTGCGCAGCACATCTCAGGAGGCACCGACTGCCGACCAGGGGTATCAACTCGGCCCCGAAGATGTGCTCCTCATTTCCGTCTGGAAAGACGAGCACTTGACGAGAGAGGTCGTCGTCCGGCCGGATGGCATGATTTCATTTCCCTTGGTTGGAGATGTGGCGGCTGAAGGGCGAACGGTGGAGGAGCTGCGCATAGACCTCGCCAAACGATTGATCAAATATATTCCTGCGGTCAACATCACGGTGGCCGTCATCAAACCGTTGAGTTACAAGGTGTATGTGGTCGGGAGAGTGGCGAAACCCGGTGAGTTCCTCGTCGGTCACTATACCGATGTGCTCCAAGCCTTGAGCCTCGCGGGAGGATTGACACCCTTTGCGGCAGAAAACGACATCAAGGTCGTGCGCCGGGTCATGGGGCAGCAGCAGACCTTTCCGTTTCGCTACGGTGATGTGCGAAAAGGAACCGATCTGGAGCAGAATATTATCTTACAGCGCGGCGACGTCGTGATGGTGCCGTAACTCGTGAAGCTGTCGTCGCTCAGTTGTAAGAGAGCTTTGAGAGATGGGCAGGCCAGAAGGCACCTGTCTTATTGTGCGATTGTGGCTCTCGTCTTGACCATCGCCACTCCCTGTCTCGCGGCCGAATGGTCTCTGACGCCCTCGATAAGCACCAAGGCGACCTACAATGACAATCTGTTATTGACTCCGTTGCCGCACGATCCGACCTATGGTTATTGGATCTCTCCTGCGGCGGAGTTTGCAGGAAAAACAGAACGCCTTGAGGTGAGTGGGAGAGCCGCGCTTGACTTCGTGGACTATTATGGTGGCGAGCCCAACCGATTCACGAATGTATTTTTGCCGTTGACGCTGAAGTACCGGACAGAGCGAGATGAATGGGGATTCACCGGCGGATTCACCAGGGACAACACCTTGATGGGGGAATTATTCACGACCGGCATCGTGTTGCGATTCACCCAACGAAACCTGTGGAATCTGAATCCGAGTTGGACAAGAATGATCACTGAAAAGTTTGGCATTCAAAGCACATTCCAGTTCAGCGATGCAAGCTATCAAGACGGCCTCCGTCTCGGGCTGGTCGACTATCAGGTGTTCGGGGGTACAGCCGGGTTCCTCTATCACGTGACGGAACGTGACGATGTGCAAATTGCTGGAACCTACACCAACTTCCATACCACCAATGCTCCTTTTGGACTTAGAGCCTATTACCCAGGAGCCATGTTGACCCTCACTCACATCTTCACGGAAGGCTTGAAAGCCACGGCCTATGGTGGACCACGATTTGTGAGTTCCACGAACCAGATCGGCGGGTTTAGTCAGACGACAAATGACACGATCTGGGTGTACGGGGCAAGTCTGACGCAACAGTTCGAGCAAGCGAGCCTGCAACTGAGCGTGACCCGTGATATCTTTCCCAGCGGGTTTGGCCTCTTACTCCAAACTGATCGTATTGGAGCCTTCACCTCTTATAACCTGACCGACGCCTTGACGGCTTCCTTAGATGCTTCAGGCTATATCGTGTCAGGGGTGACCGGTCAGGCTCGAGGAGGCACGCTGCAGGAGCAGCGGCTCTTTTATCTTACCCCTAAGTTGGCATGGCATTTTTCGGAATGGTGGAGGGCCGAGGCTTCCTACAGTTATCGCTGGCGTGATGCGGAGACCTTTAATGAGCCGGTGATGGCCAATACCCTCATGATCATGTTGACGTATTATCCGCCGAAACTGGCCATCTCGAATTAGGCTTAGGAATTAGGAAAGAGGACATTCCATGGCAGGTGAACCGCAATCACAAGAACCAGAATCTACGATCAATCTTGGAGATTACTTTGCAATATTCAAGCGTCGAAGAGCCGTTGTGTTCCTCGCAGCAGGGATGCTCCTGTGTCTCAGCTTAGCGGCGGCGGTTCTCTGGCCTCCGACCTTTAAGTCCACCGCGACCATTCTTATCGAAGAACAGGAGGTTCCGGTAGAATTGGTCCACAGCACCATCACGAGTTATGCCGACCAACGGATTGAAATGATCAAGCAGCAGGTGATGAGTCGTTCCAGTCTCTGGAAAGTCGTAGAACAGTACAATCTGTATCCCGACATGAGACGTGAAAACCCCACCGAAGAGGTCGTTAAGCGCTTTATCAAGGATATCGAAGTAGAAGTGATCAGTGCAGACGTCATCGACAAACGGACCCAACATGCCACCAAGGCAACCATCGCGTTCACTGTTTCCTATAATAGCGGATCGCCTGAAATGGCCCAACGCGTGGCGAATGAGCTCACCAGCCTCTTTCTCGGTCAGAATCTCAAGAGCCGCGAACGGCAGGCGCAGGAGACCACCACCTTTCTCAAACAGGAGGCGGAGAGCCTTGCAGCGCATATCGAGGAAGTGGAAGCCAAGCTGTCCAAGTTCAAACAGCGGGCAAGCGGTGCGTTGCCCGAGTTAATGCCGTTGAATCTCCAAATGATGAACCAGGCGGACCGTGAACTGATGGATCTCGATCAGCAGATCCGCAGCCTTGAGGAGCGAAAGTCGTATCTCGATGGAGAATTGGCGACGATCAAACCCAATACGCCCATCCTGTCCGTCACCGGAGAACGTATCCTCGATAGCGTGGAGCGATTACGCGGGCTCCGGGCCGAGTATGCCGGTGCGAGTGCAAACCTTTCCCCCGATCATCCGGACGTGATCAAGATGAAGCAGGAAATCTCCGCACTGGAGACGGAAACCGGCGCGAATCCGGAAACCCAGGAGATCGCCAAGCAATTGATCGATGCGCGAGCCAGGCAGGCCACACTCGCCGACCGTCTGGGGAAAGACCACCCCGACGTGCTTCAGGCCACCCGAACCATCGGGGCGCTCGAGCGGGAGCTCCGCCGGATCGGGACCACTCCAGCTAACAAGCCAATGCAACGGCCTGAGAACCCGGCCTACATCAACATTCAGGCGCAACTCAATTCGGTGAATTCTTCGCTGGAAGCGCTGAAAACCAGCCGCACGACCATCAAGCGGCGCCTCCAGGATTATGCCAAACGCATTGAGCGGACACCGGAATTGGAACCGGACTATCTCGTTCTCGCGCGCGACCGCGACACCTCGTCTCAAAAGTACCAGGACATTCGCTCGCGACTCCTGGAAGCCAAGGTATCGGAAGGCCTTGAGGTGCAACGAAAAGGCGAACGATTTTCGCTCATCGATCCGCCGGGGCTGCCGGAGTCACCTGAAAAACCGAACCGGAAGGCCATTGTATTGTTGGGGTTCATCCTGGCGTTGGCGGGCGGCGCAGGAAGCGCGGCCGTCGTGGAGCACCTCGACCGCTCGATTCGCACGCCGGAACAAGTGGTTCGATTGACGCAGGCTTTTCCGCTCGCGGTTATTCCCTACATGCCGAATAGGGAAGACCTCACTCGCGCGTTGAAACGCAGAAGAATGATTCGTGCCGCAAGCTTAGGGGCCTTGGCCTTGCTCCTGCTCGTGAGTCATCTCTTCTGGACTCCCTTGGATGTGCTCTGGTACGCAACGCTGAAGCGGTTCGGCGTGGAATGATCGTGGTCAGGTGTCATAGGTGATGCACGATCGTCGGAACATTTCACGAAGAACGAATTAAAGGGGATTGCCATGGAATGGTTTCAAGCCGCGCTTGATCGATACAAACAGCAACCGCCCCAGAATCGTCCGGCGTCCAGGATCAACCGCGGTCCGTCCGCTCGAACAGCTCCTGCTCAAATCGTCTACACCCGGACACGGTCGCTCCACATTCCTGAAGCGGTGTTGCGGGAGCGTCGCATCATTGCTGGTTTTGGGGGCGGGCAGTTCGTCGATGCCTTCAAGATTCTTCGCACACAGATCACTCATCGAATGCGCGAGAAGGGCTGGAACGTCATCGGCGTGACCAGCCCAGGCCTGGGGGAGGGCAAAACGCTTACGGCAGTGAACCTTGCCATCAGCCTGGCGATGGACGTCACCCAATCGGTCCTGCTCGTGGATGCCAATCTCCAGAGTCCCACGATCCACGAAGTGTTCGATCTCGGAGCCAGCGAAGGTTTGGCCAACTATCTCCTCGACGATACCCCGCTTGAAGATCTGTTGATCCATCCCGGCATCGGCCGATTTGTGCTGCTTCCGGGCGGACGTGCTGTTCCCCACTCGGCCGAGGCCTTGACCTCCCCCAAGATGATTGCCTTGGTGGAAGAGCTGAAACATCGCTACCACTCGCGGATTATCATGTTTGATCTGCCGCCGCTCCTGAACACATCCGACGTGCTGGCCTTTACACCCTATATCGACGCGCTGCTGTTAGTCATCGAAGAAGGGCATACGAAAGCCGAGGATGTCGAACGGGCGTTGTCGTTGGTGAAGCACTCAACCCCGATACTTGGCACGGTCTTGAACAAAGCAGGGCGGGCGGGGATCGGCCCGGCTGAGATGAAGAAACTCGTCTGATCGCTCGAACGGCCGATGTACAAACCGGTATGGGCTTGGACGCAGGTCCGGCAGCTGTTGAATGGGAGCCGTTACTTGCGGGACAATACCGACGCACGTCCCTTCACACCATGAAACAAATTCTTCAGCATAAGCGGTCCGGTGCGGTGACGGTAGAGGAGGTGCCTCCGCCCTGCCTCCGTGGCAACGGCCTCTTGGTGCTCAACGAGGCGTCTCTCATCAGCCCGGGCACCCGCGCCTGTTTTCTGGCAGTGCGAAGCCTGAGCAGCGGTGCTGCCCATCAGCTCTAGCACGAATGCTATTGACCTTCAGACGGTTGTCCCGTAAGTAGGAGAGTATGTACGAAGCCTTTTATAACCTGAAGCTCAGGCCCTTTACGCTTGCACCGAATCCTGATTTCCTCTATCGGGGAGACACACATCGGCTTGCGATGGCGACATTGGAATACGGCCTCCTCAACGAAGCAGGCTTTGTCGTGCTCACAGGCATGCCAGGAATGGGGAAAACGACCCTTCTGCAACAACTCCTGGCTGAGCATCAGCGCCATTTCACGACCGGGTTGATCACCAATACCCATCCGGGCATGGATACTCTGCTCCCTTGGATTCTGCTGGCATTCGGTCTGGGCGGAGCACACCCAGACAAACTGCAGGCCTTCTATGAGTTTGAGCAATTCCTCGCGAAAGAGACCATCGCCAGACGGCGGGTGCTCTTGATCGTCGATGAAGCGCAAAATCTCGGAGCGAATCTGCTGGAAGAACTGCGCCTGCTCTCCAACCTGAATAAGGACAAGGCACCTATTCTCCAGATCATTTTGTCCGGGCAACCGGACCTGCGACAGCTTCTACAACGCAAAGATCTCACCCAGTTCGCTCAACGCGTCATGGTGGATTACAGTCTCGATCCCTTTCAGGAAGAAGACAGCATGGGCTACATCGCCCATCGTTTGCGGGTGGCGGGCCGCGAGGAACCGATCTTCACCCAGCACGCCACTCGGATGATTCATCGGCTCAGCGGGGGCATTCCACGCCTGATCAACCAACTGTGCAATACGTCCCTGACCTACGGGTACGCGGAGGGAGCCCCCTTTCTCTCCAGCAAGATCGTGGCAGAAGCGGCGAAAGACCGGAGCAAAGGGGGCATTCTCCCGCTCGCGGGCGCCGATGCGCTGACGGCCATGACGCCGGAACAGGAGTTAGCGGAGCAGACTGAGCTCGCCACGTTTGCGGCACACTCCGTTTCTGCTCCCGGCACCGCCGACCGATCGGTCAACAACGCGCAGGCAACCGCAACGACAGCCCATCCGTCCGGTCGTGATGCGCAGGAGGCCTACGAACGCGGCCTGGCGATTAAGAAAGTCGGGTTGCATAGAGATGCGTTGCAGCAGTTTTCCCTTGCCGCCCTGGATGCCTCTTTCACCTTCAGGGCCATGGCGCAAGTCGGCATTTGCCTGAAGGCCCTCGGCCAATCCGAGGAAGCCGTCACCGCATTTCAAAAATCCTTACAGGCGCAACGAGGCACGTCCGCCGATACGATCCAGGTACGGTATCTGCTCGCGCGCACACTCGAGTCCTTGGGACGAATCGAGGACGCGCTTGAGCATTACCGCTGGATCAGACGGGAAGAACCTGCTTTCAAGGACGTCGCCGAACGACTCGACCGCCTGGACAGCCGCCGACCTGCATCGACTCGTGAACGGGAGCACGGCAGCGAGGGATCGTCCTGGATGGCCCAGCTCCAGCGCATCCTCGGCGCCTCCAAGTAGCCCACCGCTTCGTCCGATCCGGCAACCCAAGTGAGTAGCACTCAAGTTTTGCCTGGTCGCAACCGATGAGGAGCCAGGGGAGTGCCGACATGGGATTAGAAATCATTCAAATCGTCGAAGACGATCACAGCCAAGCCAAGCTACTGGATCAAATCCTTCGTCAGGCATCCTTCCGCACCAACGTCGCATTCGATGGACCCTCCGCCATGCAGGATGTCTGGCGCATCAAGCCTTCGTTGATCGTGGCCGATGATAATCTGCCCGGCCTGAACGGACGTGAAATATGCAAGCGTCTGCGACAAGACCCCTCTACGAAGCATATTCCCTTCATCGTACTGTCCGGCTATTCTTCAGAGGAAAGCCGGGTTGAAGCGCTTGATAGTGGGGCGGATGATTTCATCGTCAAGCCGTATGGAGCGGCCGAACTGGTCGCGCGAGTACGCGCCCTCCTCCGTCGAACGCAACAAGGGCAAGGGCAGGAGGAGGAGCTCGGCGAAGACCTTGCACTCACCGAGAATCTTTATGCGGTGGACTACCGTGGGCGCAAGCTCATCCTCTCCACGGAAGAATGGAAGACCTTACGCCGATTGGTCAACAGCGCCGGAAGCGTGGTGCCTCGCGAGGAACTCAGTACCCTGTTGTGGGGAAACGATGCCTTACTGCACGACGGTGAAATGAACCGTTGCATAGAACAATTGAATAGCAAACTGGCCGGGGAGGGGCCGGCGAGCGGAAGCATTAAAATCGTGCCCGGCGGATTTCGTCTGCTCCTTCCATCATCAGAAAAGTCAGACGTCCTTCCGGCTCAGTAACGTCTCGTTCAGATCCACTCCCATCCACAGGCGTCCGGATGCCAGGAGATCCGGCAACCAGGCTAACTCTCCCGGTACTCGTCTCGCTCGTCGGCGGGCCCGCTTCCAATCCCGTTCGATACGTGCCTGCACGGTGAGGTTCAGCCTCTTACCCCAACGCCTGAAATCAGCCAATTCCTCATAACGCCCCAACAAGGCCTGCACCTGCTTAATCCGGTTCACCACATCGTGTTTGATCGCGGCTCGTTCCGGCAACCATTCCGTCTGATACCGGATCGTCTTGAGTCTGAGACGTAACGCATGGAGCCGTTTGCGACGAGGCTTTTCCGAAGCCTTCTCGATCAACTGCGAGAGCGCACGCTCATGTTCATGCCTCAACACTTCCAGGCGGCGCTTCAGGGAAAGACCCGCGGGAGTGATCAGCGGAATCGCCTGTTTCCAGACCACCTGTTCAATCTTGTGATAGGCCTGCGCGCGAACCAGCTTGTGTTCTCGTCCCGCGATCCAGACCTCGGCGGCCATGATGTCCGACTCGGGAGCCTCAATTTTCATCAGATATTCCCGGAACACGTGTGAGGCCCGCAGCCGACTCAAGCGACTCACGGCCTGAGCCATCACGGCGGCGCGGTCACGATCATCACAGAGCTCCAGTACGGCTTGCAGTCTCCGGCAATGGGTGCGAATCGAGTGGATGGTCTCAGCGGAGCCTTCACCCGCCATTGCATGGCGTATCAGCCCAAGGACCGTAGATTGGTACGCCGCCGCCGTCCGAACGACATCTTGCCCGAGACCGGGCAGTGCGGTATGAATAGAGGAGTGTCGCGTCCTCACGGCAACCCAGGAGTGGACCTGGATGGCGACAGACACAGGGCAGCGGAAAAAAATCGAGTCGCGATTGAAGTCATGACCGTCACCCCATTACCCACGTTCTTGCTGCTGGAGGATGCTTGATGGACTGTCTCTTCTTTCGACATGGTATCGCAATCGAGCGTGAGAAGTGGAGAGGGTCGGAACAGGACCGCCCGCTGACCGACCAAGGCGCCGGCAGGACCAAGGAATCCGGCAAGGGACTCCTCGCGTTGCGCATGAGGCCAACGCATATCCTTTCAAGTCCCCTGACACGGGCGCACGAAACCGCGGTCATTCTTCAGTCTTTGATTCATTCCAAGCCGAAGATCCAGATCTGCACAGAACTCGATCCTGCCGCGGCGCCGCACGCCCTGTTTTCCCTGTTGGATGCCTTGCCATCGGATGCCGTCGTGTTGTGTGTCGGCCACGAACCGCACTTGAGTCTTGCCGCCGGGATCCTCCTGACCGGCAAGCCCTGCGGCGGGCTGTCGCTCAAAAAAGCAGGCGCCTGCCTGATACACATCGAGGAGTCCGTGAAGCCTGCGGCAGGGCGACTTGAGTGGTGGCTGACAGCCGGACAACTGCGCGCGCTCGCATGATCCACTGCCAATCGAACCAGTAGCAGGATGCAGAGAACGTCCGCCGGCGGGGTTCCTGCGACCTACACGCCAGGCCGCATAGAACGACGGTTCAGGTGGTTTCGTCGTCCTGGCTTGCCGTGATGAACTGAACCGGTCGCTTGAACACCTTCTCGAATAAATCGCTGCGACCCCGCGCCGCCCAGATTTCCAGCTCGGCATCACCCGAGACCTGCACCGTCATGACGACGGCCTTCCCGAGTTTCACCTCGACGTTCCGTACCACGGAAAACTGGCTTCGATCCAATCCGTCGGCGATACGGAGCAGGGCAGACAGCACATTGATGATGCGTTGGTTCCCTTGCGGTAGCACGGTGAACTCACTGTGTTTCCGGGTGGGAACTGAACGACGGTGGTACCGCGCGACGTTCGCGACCAGATCGATTTCCTCCGCGGTGAATCCGGAGAGATCGCTGTTCTTGATCAGGTAGTAGGCATGTTTGTGATGTTGGCGTGAATTGATCAAATATCCGATATCGTGCAGGATGGCCGCGAACTCCAGCCACTCACGCTCCCGCTGCCCGAATCCGTGCAGAGACGTGGTTTGGTCGAACAGCTGTAACGCGAGTCCGGCGACATGGAGTGCATGCGTCTCGGACACATGACATCGGCGAGCCAGGGCCAGGATGTTCCGTTTTCGGACATCGGGAATGTCCCGCTCGGCTTGAATGCCCTCGTGGTGTCGCTGGATAAAATCGTAAATGATCCCTTCTCGAATCGCCTTATCGCAGATCGTCAGCTCCTGTTTCCGTAACACATCGAGCAGAATTCGAAACACCATTGTCGCAGGAAGCAGGGTATCCACACGCTTGGGATCCAATCCGGGCATGGCCAGCCTGGTTTTGAGCGTGGCACCGGCCAGACGTTTTTCAACGACGGCAATTTCTTTCGCGGAAATGTTCGTGAGATTGAGTTGCTGGAGCGGGCGGCCGGTGCGCTGCAGGTGAATGACTTCGGCGAGATTGCCCGCCATCCCTGAGGTGGCGATGATCTGCTCCACACGTTTCGTCTTATAGGTACCGAGCGCCTGCTTGAGTTGTCGAGTCACGGCGTCTTCCAACTCGTGCAGCATTGCCTTGGAGGGCGGCGTCTTGGTCAAATACAGGTCTTTCAGGCGAATGGCTCCCAACTTGAGGCTACGAGCCTGATAGATCGTGTCCCGGTTTCCGACGATTACCTCGACCGACCCGCCTCCGATATCGATCACAAGGGTCGGTGGCTCAGGGAGAGCCACGCTGTTTTGCACGCCGAGAAAAATCAAGCGAGCTTCTTCTGTGCCCGTGATGACCCGAACCGTCAAGCCAGTCTGCTGCGCGACATGATCCAGAAATTCTCCGCCGTTTCGCGCCTCTCGTACTGCGCTGGTCGCCACGCCCTCAATTCGCTCGTAGCCCTTGTTCCTGGCCAGGGTGACCAGGTTCCGGATGACTTCGAGGCCGCGCATCATCGCCTGATCGGACAGTCGGCGCGACGTGAACACCCCGTCACCGAGACGGGTCATGTCTTTGAAGCGGTCGAGGATTTTGTAGGTGTAGTCCGGCTGAACTTCTGCCAAGACCATATGAATGGAATTGGTGCCGATATCGAGGACGGCCAGCTTGGGCATCTACAGGCTCGCAGAGGGGGCTACGTGTCGGATGTTCTTGCCTTCAACCATGTAGACGACAAGTTCCGCAATATTAGTGGCATGATCGGCAATCCGCTCGAGAGATTTCGCCACGAAAGTGAGCCGGATCGCACGGGTAATGGTACGCGTATCTTCCAGCATAAAGGAGAGCAGTTCGCGAAACAACTGCTCATTCACCTCATCGACAAAATCGTCGTCGACACACACCTTCCGCGCCAACACCGGATCTGAATTCACGAAGGCATCCAGGCAATCCTTGACCATGCGCATCGTCCAGTTGGCCATGCGCGGGATGTCGATATAGGGCTTTAGCTGCGGCTCGCCGTTCAATTCCAGGGCTCGCTGAGCGATGTTCTCGGCCAGGTCGCCCATGCGTTCCAATTCGGACGAAATTTTCATCCCCGTCGTCACAAAGCGAAGATCGCGGGCCGTCGGCTGTTGAAGGGCCAGCAATTGGATGCAGAGCTCGTCGATCTCGACATCCAACGCATTCACATCGTGGTCCTGCTTGATGACGTCGACCGCCAGATCGGAATCCCGCTCCACCAGTGCCTCCAGGGCCTGCTGGATCTGCGACTCGACGAGCCCGCCCATACGGAGCAATGTCTGCTTGAGATGCGCGAGATCTTGATCGAAATGTCGTTGCTTCATCGAGTTCCTTCCGTCTATCCGAATCGACCGGTGATGTAGTCTTCCGTCCGCTTATCGTGCGGGGTCGTGAAGATGGTCTTTGTATCGCCGAACTCCACCAGCTCGCCCATCAGAAAAAATCCGCATTGATCGGAGACACGCGCCGCCTGCTGCATGTTGTGCGTCACGATCACCACGGTGTAGGTATCCTTCAAGGTATAGATTAACTCTTCGATTTTCCCTGTCGCGATGGGATCGAGGGCCGAACAGGGTTCATCCATTAGGATCACGTCGGGCTGGACAGCCAACGCACGCGCAATACACAACCGCTGCTGCTGGCCGCCGGACAGTCCCAACGCGCTCTGCGTGAGCCGGTCTTTGACCTCATCCCAGAGCCCCGCCCCGTGCAAACTATGCTGCACGAGTTCGTCCAGCGACCGCTTATCCTTGGTGCCATGCAGACGCGGTCCATAGGCGACATTGTCGTAGATCGATTTGGGAAACGGATTCGATTTCTGAAACACCATGCCCACACGCTTCCTGAGATCGGTGACGTCGATCGCAGGATCGTAGATGTTCACCCCGTCCAGCTCAACGCGCCCTGTCGCGCGCGCCCCTTCTACCAAGTCGTTCATGCGATTCAGGCAGCGCAGGAGTGTGGATTTTCCGCACCCCGATGGACCGATGAAAGAGGTGACAGAATGGGCCCGTACCGTCAACGAGACATGAAAGAGGGCCTGCCGTTGGCCATAATAGAAGTCAAGATTGCGAATCAACACTTTTGCATCGACTGAGGCTCCATGCGGTTCGTGCGAACGGGTGAACCTTGGTTTGGGAACGGTCG